>JACCDG010889031.1_pt1 | contig 10524 bp, 8 predicted proteins | sample 7442471 | NCBI WGS metagenome assembly JACCDG01 (sample SAMN15323444, study PRJNA562643) | freshwater metagenome | isolation source: river surface water | place: USA:Blue River Watershed | collected 2017-08-17 | reverse complement strand
GCACCAAACTCGCTGCTGCAATGCAAGAATCTTGCTAATCTGCCATCAATTCCATCTAAAAAACCAGCTAGTAAAAGCAGTGAAACTGCTCTCAACATATCTTCTTCCATTGCAAATCTGATGGCGGTTAAACCAATGCATAAAGCACCTAATGTCACCATATTTGGCAGGAATCTTACAAAGGCTGAATGACGACGGTGGTGGGATTTGGTTTGAGACATAATTAAAACTTTATTCTTAAAAAGGGATGAATATATTGCTGTGCAAAGCAAAGAAATTCATGCAAAAATTCCTAGGGCCTGTCTTCAAACTTATTTGATTTCAGATTTTGGTATATATTTTAGCTATTTTCTTAAAATAATTTCTTGGAATATCGGGAATACTTTAAGAAAAAGAGTAAAAATAAGACAAAAAATGAAATCAAATAAGTTTGAAGATAGGCTCCAAGATTCTGTTTAAAATCTCAATTAAGTCAAATCAATATTTTTTTAAATCATCAATGAATCACGATCAAAATAATTTGAAATTGATGGCCAATGCCATTCGCTTTTTATCTATCGATGCAGTTGAAAAAGCCAACTCTGGCCACCCAGGAATGCCAATGGGAATGGCCGATGTAGCAACAATTTTATTTTCTGAGTTTCTAAAATTTAATGTCAAAGATGCGGCTTGGGCCGATCGTGATCGTTTTATTTTGTCAGCTGGACACGGCTCAATGTTACTTTACTCATTATTTTATCTAATTGGTTATCCAGATATTTCTTTGGAAGATTTAAAAAATTTCCGCCAATTACACAGCAAAACCGCTGGTCACCCAGAATTTGGTGAATTAGCAGCAACCGAAACTACAACTGGCCCACTTGGCCAAGGCATTGCCAATGCAGTTGGAATGGCACTGGCTGAAAGAATGTTGAATGCCAGATTCGGAAATTTGGTTAATCATAAAACTTATTGCATTGCAGGCGATGGCTGTTTGATGGAAGGAATTTCTCAGGAAGCAATCTCAATTGCTGGCCATTTTGGCTTGTCAAATCTAGTTGTGTTGTGGGATGACAATTCAATTTCGATTGATGGAAAAACTAGTTTAGCAACTTCAGAAAATATGAAATTGCGTTTTGAAGCTTGTGGTTGGAAGGTTTTGGCAGTTGATGGCCACAATTTTGATGAAATTAGAAACGCATTAAAACAAGCACAAAATGTTGATAAGCCAATTATGATTGCTTGTAAAACCAGCATTGGATTTGGTTCACCAAATAAAATTAATTCTGAAAAAGCCCACGGTTCTCCACTCGGCAAAGAAGAAATTGCTTTGACCAGAAAAAATTTAAATTGGGATTTTGCCGAATTTGAAGTTCCTGCTCAAGCTCTTCAATCTTGGCGTGAAGCGGGAATTCGTAGCCAAACAGAATATCAAAACTGGCTAGAAAATTTGGAAAAATCTCCGCTTAAAAACGAATTTGTGCGTTTGCAAAATGGTCAATTACCAAATTTTGCTAACCAGCTGCAAGAGTTTAAACAAAAGGTTTTAAGCACTAAACCAAAACAAGCTTCACGCAAATCTTCTGGTGATGTTTTAGAAGTTTTAACTACAGCAATTCCTGAATTGATTGCTGGTTCTGCTGACTTAACTGGTTCTGTGAACACTAAAACCCCAAGCACTTCCAAAAGCATTAATAAAGATGATTTCTCTGGCAGATATATTCACTATGGAGTTAGAGAACACGCCATGGCAGCTTTGATGAATGGTATTGCTTTGCATAAAGGTTTCATTCCTTACAGCGGAACTTTCTTGGTTTTCTCTGATTATATGAAACCAGCAATGCGCCTTTCAGCTTTGATGAAACAGCAAGTGATTTATGTTTTAACCCATGATTCTATTGGTCTGGGTGAAGATGGCCCAACTCATCAACCAGTTGAACATTTGGCAATGCTGCGGGCAATTCCAAATTTTAATGTTTTCAGGCCTTGTGATTTGATGGAGACGATTGGTTGTTATGAACAGGCTTTGGCCCACAAACAAACTCCTTCGGGAATGTCTTTGAGTCGTCAAAATATTCCATTTTTAAATGGTAATTCTGACTTAGTTGCTAAAGGTGGTTATGTGATTTCACCTAGTAATGGCGAAGCGCAAGCAACAATTATTGCCACTGGTTCAGAAGTTGAAATTGCCGTTAATGCGCAAGCTGAATTGGCGAAGAAAAACATTCAAGTTAAAGTTGTTTCAATGCCTTGTTTGGAATTATTTGAACAGCAAAGTAAGGAATATCAACAACAAATTCTTGGCAATAAAAATAATTTCAAAATCGTTGTTGAAGCCGCTCTAAAACAAGGTTGGGAAAAATATTTAGGTGAGAAGGGAATTTTTATTGGTATGAATAGTTTTGGCGCTTCTGCCAAAGCTGAAGATTTATATCAGTATTTTGGCATCACTGTTGAGAATGTTGTTAAATCAGTTGTTGAAAATCTATAGATGAAAAAAATTAGAGCGATAATTCTAATTCTTTTTCTATTTCCGACCTTTGCTTACGCTGCTTCCTCAGTTAAAATGGTCAACTGGCAGGAAAATTCTTTATTAACTGCAGACGGCAAAAATTCAGAAATTTTAATTCAAGGAAAGGTTGTAAATTTGGCAGCCAACCAAATTATCAAATCTTTTATATTTGGCTTAAACAAAGAACGCGACATCACAATTACACAAGTGGTGTGCGACGGCAAGCCAGTCAATTATACATTTGTCGGCAATTCATTAAACATACAATTTGTTCGCCCGAAAAAAAATGGCGAGCTAATTTCGCTTTATTTCTCCTATCAAGAAAAATACAAAAAGATTAATAAATTTTTACGGCAGGAAATAATTAACATCCCATCCTTCGCTGCTGGTGCTAATGCCAAGGTGGTAATTAATTTTCCAGGATCGTTGGAATCTGCAACTCTTAACCCCAACATTACTAAAAACGGCAATAGTTTTATTTATAGCAATATTGTGCCAGCAAATGGCGTGCAAGAAATCATTAAATTAACTTCAGCACAAGGTGTGTGGGATGTTGTTGCCAGAGTCAGAATCACTTCAGATCAACCTCTGGAAAACACCGTGGTGAAAATGCCGATTTATTTTCAAAATAGTGGCCAAAGAGCCGAAAATTCTGTTTTAAAATCTTCCGTCATACCGCTTAAACAATATGTGGAAGTTGGTAAAAATACTTTCGAATTTAAGACCAATTCCAAAGAAATCGTCATTGAAAATAAAGCCAGAATTTCAACTGGAGAAAATATACACACTGCCACGAATCGCGACCCAACTAAATATAATAAAATCAATCAGGCCGAATATAATTTGTTATTACCATTGTTGAATCAAATCCAACAAAATCCTCAATATAAAAACCTGCCGCTTTATGCGCAAATTGGCAAATTTGTTCACGAATATATCCGCTATGATTTGCGCTATAGCAATCAACTTTTAAAAATAGATGAAATCTTACAAAGCCACGCCGGTGTTTGCACTGAATATGCCACGCTTTACAATGGTTTAGCCCGCGCTGCTGGCATTCCTTCTGTCATTGTTAATGGCGTTGCTTGCGGCGAATATAACCAATGCCAAGGCCATGCTTGGAATAAAATTTATGTTGATTATAAATGGATTGATGTTGATCCAACTTGGGATTTGATGTCAGGAGTTGTCTCCTCTTCCCATGTTTATTTTAGCGATGATGATAATGGTGAAGCCGAGGTGAGATATTTTGGGAACAAAAAAACTGTGAAATCTAAAATGGATTTTGAGATCAGAAATATATCAGGAAATTAAAATTATTCAGCTTCAGTGATGCGTCATCCCGATGCAAATCGGGATCCATTTCAAATAACACCGTGCTTAAAGATGGATCCCGACTTTCGTCGGGATGACGATACTGATGTATAAGTCAAACTTGACTAGTCCTCCGCCAAAGGCGGAGGTCTCCCGAGTTTGATGACTGCTTCTTTAATTAAAAAATCTGAAATTATTTTGCTTTTTCGTCTTTATCTTTCTCATCATAAATTACAATTTCTTCCTTTCCAGCATAACCCAAATTTTTGCGCGCTTCCTCATCTAACAAATCTAAATCAAGCGATTCAACACTCATTCCATTGACCATATTTTGCTTGTTTTGCATCTTGTTTTCCAAACCTTCTTTGACCAATTCTTTTTTCTGCAATTCCTTTTTGATCTGATAATAACGCACCAAACCTTTGCCACCAAACAAAGCATAAAAAATAAAATAAAGCACCACCGCCGCAGTAATGCAGGCAGCAACGAAGATTTGTCTAGTGATAGGAAATGATTTGTGTAGTTGCAACATTATTTTTTGGAAAAATAGAAAAATCCTTTTGGCCTTTTTGTCCTATTTTTTGTAACAAACTTCTAAAACCGCATCAATAATATTTTCAGCTTTTGGTAAAGCTAGCTTTTCTAAATTAGCCGCATAAGGAAGTGGTGCATCAACCGATGCCAATCTTTTCACTGGCGCGTCGAGATAGTCAAACGCTTCTTCCATCAACATTGCGGCAATTTCACTGCCAACTGATGCGAATGGAAAACCTTCTTCGGCAGTTACGCAACGATTGGTTTTTTTGACAGATTCGATAATAGTTTCTTTATCTAATGGGCGAATTGTTCTGATGTCGATTACTTCGGCCTCAATTCCTTGTTTGGCCAATTCTTCTGCGGCTTCAAGGGCATATTTTACCATTAGAGAAAAAGTGACAATTGTTACATCTTTCCCTTCACGAACAATTTTAGCTTTACCAATTTCAACGATGTGATCGTCTTCATATTCTTCTTCAAAAGTTAAGCCGTAAGTCAATTCATTTTCCAAAAATATCACTGGGTTTTGATCACGAATTGCCGCTTTCAACAAACCTTTACAATCAGCAGCACTATAAGGAGAAACCACTTTTAATCCAGGAATCGCGCCATACCAAGCTGCATAACATTGCGAGTGTTGCGCACCAACGCGGGAAGCAGCACCATTTGGCCCACGAAATACAATTGGGCAAACCACTTGGCCGCCTGACATATAATTAGTTTTACCAGCTGAGTTAACAATTTGGTCAATCGCCTGCATAGCAAAATTGAAAGTCATAAATTCAATCACTGGACGAAGACCAGCAAAGGCTGCACCAACACCAATACCAGCAAAACCATGTTCAGTAATTGGCGTGTCGATCACTCTTTTATCACCAAATTCTGCCAGCAAACCTTGAGTGACTTTGTAAGCGCCGTTATATTCCGCCACTTCTTCGCCCATTACAAACACTGAATTATCAACACGCATTTCTTCTGCCATTGCGTCTCTTAATGCTTCACGAACAGTTAATTTTTTTAGTGCCATTGTTTTTATTCCTATAAATTTTCAGTATAAATATCAGTCAAAAGTTCAGATTCATCAGGCTCTGGGCTATTTTTGGCAAATTCAGCAATTTCATTTACCTCATCCTTAACCTTTTTATCAATTGCAGTAATTTCTGCTTCAGAGGCAATATCGCCTTCTAAAATAAATTTTCTTAAATTATCAATTGGATCTTCATTTTCTTTTTTGCAGTTAACTTCTTCTTTGCTTCGATAAGTCGCTGGATCAGACATTGAGTGGCCTCTGTAACGATAAGTGTCCATTTCTAGAATCATTGGACCATTGCCAGCGCGCACATAATCTATGGCTTTTTTTCCTTCTTCAATAACGGCAAAAACATCCATTCCATCAATTAAAACACCGGGAATATTAAAACCAATTCCTCTTTTATGAAGCTGATCAACCGAAGAAGCGCGTGATACAGAAGTTCCCATCGCATAGTGGTTATTCTCAATAATAAATAGAATCGGCAAATTCCATAATTTGGCCATATTAAAACTTTCATAAACCTGCCCCTGATGCGCCGCACCATCGCCGAAATAACAGAAAGTTACATTATTATTGCCATTATATTTGTCAGCAAAAGCTAAACCAGCACCAATTGGCACAGAAGCACCAACAATTCCGTGGCCACCGTAAAAATGTTTTTCTAAATCAAATAAATGCATCGACCCGCCCTTCCCTTGCGAGCAACCATCTTTTCTACCCAACAATTCCGCCATAATCGCCTTTGGATCAGAACCCACAGCAATCATATGGCCGTGATCGCGATAAGTTGTAATTACCTTATCCCCTTCAATCATATTGGCCTTCATCCCAACCGCAATCGCTTCCTGCCCAATATACAAATGACAAAACCCAGCAATTAATCCCATCCCATAAAGCTGCCCAGCCTTTTCTTCAAAACGACGAATCAACAACATTTGTTCGTAATAATGAAGCAGGTCAGATTTTTTATTGTGGAGGTGTTTAGAAGATTTCTTTGACATCTGTGATTAGTAAATTGGAGTTGGCCAAATGTTTTTGGGCTAAAAAAGATAAGGCAAAATAGTAAAGTTAATTTAAGAAGTCAATTTGGATTGTGGCAACTAATGATTAATTGACAGTCTAATAAAAATGTTGCAAATTTATAACTCTGAATGGAGTATATTAATACTCGAATTTTCTAGATCCAAATTTTATTAAAAATTTAATCAACTTCAAAACAATGAAAAAATTACTGACAGTATTAGCATTTTTAACTCTTTTATCTTCTTGTTCTTACAAATACACACCAGAATCAAGCGCTATGATTAATGTTACTGACTATGACATTGGTAACACCAATTCATTAAAAACAGGTGAATCATGTTCTGCTATGATTATGGGTTTTAGATCGACAGACTCTAGCACTTCTGTGATCGATGCCATGAGAAATGGCGGTATTTCTAAAATAAAGATGGTTGACAAAAGAATCGTTGTTGCCCCATTTTTTTATAAGGATTGCACCGTAGTACATGGTCTTTAATAAAAGCTGAAAATAATAATTATGATTAGAAAATTTTTAGCAATCATGCTTTTAGTTCTATTGTTCTCCTGCTCCAGCTATGAAAATAGAACTAATTTCGGGACAAGTCAGTCCAAAATCAATAACCTTTCTTTTAAGAATATTGATAAGATAAAGGAATATAAAAGTTGTTCCGATTCTTCGTTAAGTATTTTTAGATCTCTTCTAATATTCCCCTTGTTTATACCAGATTCTAAAGAATATGATTCTTTAAGAGCGAATCTTGTTGACAACCATGGAGACTCTTCAATTTCCAGCACTGTTAAACTTGGTGGAATTACCAAAATTAAAATGATCGATCATTCATATGAAATTACAGGAATTCTTAGCAGAAAATACTGTGTTATTGTGTATGGGGAATAGTTAGTTGGTTTACTAAGTATAATTTTGTTTTTTGAGAGCCACCATTTTGTAAAAGATGGTGGCTTTTTATTTGAAAAAATTTTTGACTTCTAAATTCCATCCCAATAATCTGGCTGACTCTTCAAATTATTAATCCAATCCAACCCTAAGTAATATGTCTACTAAATCAAAAACCGCCAAACCAACCCGTCCAGCTAAAGAAATGGAGGCTTTGTTGTTTCACTCGCAAGGCAAGCCTGGAAAAGTTGAAATGACGCCAACAAAAGCGATGAATACTCAAAGAGATTTGGCTTTGGCATATTCTCCCGGAGTGGCGATTCCTTGTTTGGAAATTCAAGAAAATCCTGATTTGGCTTATGATTATACCGCTAAGGGAAATTATGTAGCAGTTATTTCTAATGGAACTGCGGTTCTTGGATTGGGAAATTTAGGTGCTTTGGCTGGCAAACCAGTGATGGAAGGAAAATCAGTTTTGTTTAAACGCTTTGCCGATATTGATTCGGTGGATATCGAAGTTGCAACTGAAGATGCGAACGAATTTATCAATGCGGTAAAATATTTAGGCCCAACTTGGGGTGGCATTAACCTTGAAGATATTAAAGCGCCAGAATGTTTTATCATTGAAAGCAAGTTGAAAGAATTAATGGATATTCCTGTTTTCCATGATGATCAACACGGCACGGCAATTGTATCTGCAGCTGGTATTATCAATGCTTTGCATATTTCTGGCAAAAAATTTAAAGATGTAAAAGTAGTGGTGAACGGTGCTGGTGCTGCTGGCATTGCTTGTTTAGAACTTTTGAAATCAATGGGTTTACCGCACGACAACGCAATTTTGTGCGATACTAAAGGTGTTATTTTTAAAGGCAGAACTGACGGGATGAATCAATGGAAATCTGCTCACGCAGCTGATACCAAAGATCGCACTTTGGCTGATGCTATGAAAAATGCTGATATTTTCTTAGGCCTTTCCGTTAAAGGTGCGGTGACTAAAGAAATGGTTAAATCAATGGCTAAAGACCCAGTGATTTTCGCTATGGCCAATCCAGATCCAGAAATTACTCCTGAAGAAGTTCATGCAACTCGTGATGACGCTATTGTTGCCACTGGCAGATCGGATTATGAAAATCAAGTGAACAATGTTATGGGTTTCCCTTACATTTTCCGTGGTGCTTTAGATGTTCGCGCTTCAACCATCAATGAAGAAATGAAAATCGCAGCTGCCAAAGCAATTGCCGAATTAGCCCGTGAACATGTTCCTGACGAAGTTATCAAAGCTTATGGCAAAACCGATATGAAATTCGGCCGCCATTATATTATTCCAACTCCTTTCGATAACCGTTTAATCAGCGTTGTTCCTGTTGCTGTTGCTAAGGCTGCGGTTGAAACTGGTGTTGCCAGAAAACCAATTAAGGATTGGGATGCTTATAAAAAGCAACTTCAAGCTCGCCGCGACCCAACTTCTAACTCGCTGAGCTTAATTTTCGAAAAACTGCAAGCCCAACCAAAAAAAGTTATTTTTGCTGAAGGTGAACAACCAGAAGTTATCCGCGTTGCTGCAATGTGGCGTGATAATGGTTATGGTCAACCAGTCTTGATTGGTAAAGAAGATGTTATTTTGGAAAATATGAAAGAAATGGATATTGAGCCAAAAGGCATCAAAATCTATAACTCTTCGATCTCTGCTGCCAACGCTAAATACGCTGATTATCTTTATAACAAATTACAAAGAGAAGGTGTGCTTCACTCTGATTGTGTAAGAATGATTAAACACGACCGCAACTCTTTCGCCGCTTCAATGTTGGCTTGTGGTGATGGCGATGCCATGATCACTGGTTTAACTCGTGGTTATAGAAAATCTTTGACTGATGTTTGGCAAGTTATCAAAAACAAAAAGGATAAAATCGTTTTGGGCGTGTCAATGGTCATTTCTAAAAACAGAACTATTTTTATTTCTGATACTGCTTGTTCAGAACTTTCCTCTTCAGAACGCTTAGCCGCAATCGCTGTGCAAACTGCTGAGAAAGTAAAAAATATGGGTTATGAACCAAGAGTTGCCTTTTTATCTTTCTCAAATTTCGGCAGTGCTTTGAAAAAAGAATCCTCTCGAATTAAAGAAGCAGTTACAATTTTAGACGGTATGAAAGTTAAGTTTGAATATGACGGCGAAATGAGTGCTGATGTGGCTTTAAACAAAGAAAAATTGGCTCGTTATCCATTCTGCAGATTGACCGCTCCAGCCAATATTCTAATTTGCCCAGGCCTACATTCAGCAAACATTGCCACTAAATTATTAGAAGAAATGGGCAGCTGCTCAGTCATTGGGCCAATTTTAACTGGTTTTGAAAAATCAGTACAAATTGTACCAATGAATTCTGGAGTAAACGACATTTTGAATATGGCAGCTTTGGCAGCAGTTGAGAGTAAATAAGTATTAAGGTGGTTTTAAAAGGTTAATTCTGCTCTTTTAAAACCACCCAAGAACCTGCTTTTGCAATTTTTATAATAAGAACTATGTCAAAACAGAATTCTCAAACTCCAGCAACACCTCAAGTTCCAGCGGCAAATCAAACTATACCACAAACTCAAACACAATCTCCGCCAGCAACACAAAGTAACGGCAACACTCCTCCAGCTCCGCAACAACAATCACAATCAAAAGGCCCGTCCATTCCTAGTGCTGCAAATCAACAATTTCAAGATCTAACTCCTAATTCTAGAAGCGCTGCCACAGAATATGAAGATGATGGCAATGATGGTGGTGGTATTGGGCATAGTAGAGGTGGTGGACATAGCGGTGGGGGCGACACAGAGCAAACACAAAACGGGAAAAAAGACATCGATATGAGCCATGAGGATGGCGGACATGATGGCACGATTCGTAGCGGTGGTGGAGATGGTGGACATGGAGGCGGCGGCGGTGGACATGGTGGACAAGGACAAGGCGGATACGATCACAATGATGGACATTATGGTGGTGGCCAAGGTGGAGGTGGAGGTGGATATGATCACAATGATGGGCATTATGGCGGTGGCCAAGGTGGAGGAGGTGGAGGATACGATCACAATGATGGGCATTATGGCGGTGGTGGGGGCCAAGGTGGTGGTGGAAATCATGGATATGATGGATATGATGGTCATGATGGAACAAATCACGCTGGCGGTGGGGGTGGAGGCTATCACCATAACGATGGAATGTCACACGATCACCCTTCCGATTTCGGCCAT
>JACCDG010731131.1_pt1 | contig 10524 bp, 11 predicted proteins | sample 7442471 | NCBI WGS metagenome assembly JACCDG01 (sample SAMN15323444, study PRJNA562643) | freshwater metagenome | isolation source: river surface water | place: USA:Blue River Watershed | collected 2017-08-17 | reverse complement strand
CGGCTCGATGGACGGCGCCAGCAAGTTCGTTCGTGGTGACGCCGTCGCTGGTATTTTGATTCTGCTCATCAACATCGTCGGCGGCATTCTCGTCGGTACGATGAAGCACGGTATGTCGATGAGCATGGCGCTCGAGCGTTACACCACCCTCGCGGTCGGTGACGGACTCGTGGCGCAGGTGCCGTCTCTGTTGCTGTCGGTCGCGACGGCGATCATCGTGACCCGAGTGTCTGGCGAGGAGTCGCTGCATCAGCAGACCTCGAACCAGTTCAACAATATCGAGGCCTGGTGGCTGACCGCGTGCATCCTCGCGCTGCTCGGTGTCATCCCGGGTATGCCGCACGTCGCGTTTTTGTCTCTCGCTGCGATCACGGCGGGCGCCGCCTGGCTGCTGATGCGCCGGCGCGAGAAGGTGAAGCTCGAGGAGAAGAAGTCGGAGGAGGCTCCCGCTGCTCCGAAGGAATTGTCGTGGTCCGATGTGCAGCAGGCCGATGCCATCGGTCTCGAAGTCGGCTACGCGCTCGTCGCGCTCATCGACGCCCAGCAAGGGGGTTCGCTGGTCACGCGCATCCGCGGAATTCGAAAGAAGCTGACGTACGAGCTCGGCTTTCTGATTCCGCAGGTTCATATCCGAGACAATCTCGACCTGCGTCCCGAGGCTTATCAGATCATGGTCAATGGTGTGGTGATCGGGCGCGGCGAGGTCAAGCCGACTCGTGAGCTCGCCATCCACTCGGGCGTGGTACATGGCGAACTGCAGGGCCTGCGAACGAAAGACCCGACCTTCGGTCTCGATGCCGTCTGGATCGATCCGGCGCAGCGCGACTACGCGCGCTCACTCGGCTACACCGTAGTCGATGCAAGTACGACGATCGCGACTCACCTCAACAAAATTTTGCAGGAAAACTGCAACCTGCTTTTGGGTCACGATGAGACCCAGCAGCTCGTCGACAAGCTGGCTGCCGCGGCTCCTAAACTCGTCGAAGAATTGATTCCGAAGAAACTGTCGATTGGTACGCTCACCCAGGTGCTGCAGAACTTGCTCGCTGAAGGGGTGTCCATCCGTGATCTTCGCGGCGTGTTGCTGGCGATCGCGCCGGTTGCCGAAAAAGTTCAGGACATCGATGAGCTCACCGGTGTGGCTCGCATTGCACTCGGTCGCATGATCGTCCAGCAGTACGCGCAGCACGGCGATGAACTCTCTGTGATGACCTTGGCGCCCGAACTCGAGCAGGTGCTGCATGCCACGGCGCGTCGTGGTCAAGGCGGGAATGTTCCGGTGGAGCCGGAGCTCGCCGAAGGGTTGCTGCGTTCAGTCAGTAAGGCCTCGCAAGACGAGTTGAACAGTGACCGACCTGCGTTGCTTGTGACCTCACCGACGCTCAGACCTTGGTTATCACGTATTCTGCGGCCGCGGATTCCGGGGCTGTCGGTGCTTTCGTATTCAGAGCTCCCGGAGGACACCAACCTCCGAGTCAACACCAGTATCACAGTGCAAGCGCGGCAGACTGCGGCGGCATAACGGGGATTGTTCATGCGTATCGAACGAGTGGTAGCCGGTACCTTCAACGAAGCCAGTGAGCGTTCGCGTCGCTTGTACGGCCCGAACACGCTGCTGATTTCCTCGAGCCGCGTCGGCAACGCTCACGAGTTGCTCGTGTGTACCAACGATATGGCGGACGAAGAGGCGCCGATCGTCGATACGGAAGCTCGCGAGGCGTTTGCTGCAACGATGCAGGAAGAGATGGAGGCTCGTCCGAAGCGCGTATTCACGGCGGCTTCCCCGGCGACGCCGGTGTCGGTCGATGCGGATGACGGGCAGGCGATCGTCGGACTGATCCGCAAAGAACTCCAAGCACTCGAGATGCGGCTTGCTTCAAGCAGCGGCAGCATTCACGGCCTGAGACAAAAAATGGCGTTGCTCGAGCAGGGCGTTTCGGCGGCTTACGCCGGTCGACTGATCGAAGCGGGCTTGGATTCGGCGGCGATGGTGAGCCGCTTGCTTGAAGATCTCAATCGTGGCGCCGAGTGCGCGGCGCTCGGTGATCGAACTGCGGTATTCGTCGGCCCGGCGGCCGGTGGCAAGACCACCGCTGCGATGCAGGCCGCCCGGTCGATCGCCAAGACGAAATCTTTGCCAGCCGTCGTGAGCGCATCACGCGATCCGCGTCCGGGTGCGCGCGAGAAATTCTTTGCGATGGCCGATGCGGCCCAGATTGAGTCGAGCTGGGGCGGCGTCGCCTCTGGCGCACTCGTGGTCGATGCAGGTGGCTACAGCCGAGAAGATCTGATGGCCGATCGTCCGGAGCTTGCTGGCTATGACCTCTATCTATGTATTCCGGCTTACCTCAACCGTATCACCGCCGCCCGATGGTTCGAGTGTGCGGGGCCGATCGCCGGCGTGATTCTCACGCACTGGTCATCGACCGAGGTGCCCTTAGGTTTGCTCGGCAGCATGGCCGAGCGCGGCCTTCGTTTGGCGGGCCTTTCGGTGTCGGCCGATCCGACGGCGCCTTTAATTCATCCGACCGCTGACACGCTCGGCGGGCCGGTGCGCAATGCGCTCGAGCTCACGCTCGAAGTTGCGCCGGAAGGTATCGAATGATCGACTCCGGCGAACGAAAAACCCGATTCATCGCCTTCTCGAGTGGGAAGGGAGGCGTGGGCAAAACGTTCCTCAGCCTCAACGTCGCGGCGGCACTGGCCACCCGTGGTCACTCGGTTTGGCTGTTCGATGGCGACATGGGTCTTGCCAACGTACACGTTCTTTTAGGGATTCAACCGCAGTTCGATATTTCCGATGCGGTAGCAGGTCGCTGCACTCTTGCGCAGACGATGTTCGATGGACCGGCGGGCATCAAGGTCATACCGGGATCTTCGGGCAAGCGTGATATGGCGGAGATGGGCACGCTCGAGATGACGCAAGTCGTGCAGGCGCTCGGCACCCTGACTCCGTCCGCCGATTTCGTGATCATCGATACCGGCGCCGGAATCGGCAAACATGTCACGACACTTGCGCGGCTCGCCGACACCATCGTCGTGGTCGTGCGTGACGAGCCGGCGTCGCTCGCCGATGCCTACGGGCTCATCAAGGTGATGCACCAGGACTTCGGCAGTCGGAACTTCGAGATCATCATCAACGATGTCGTTTCGGTACCGCGCGGGCAGCAGGTGTTCGAGCGGCTTCAGCAGGTGGCAATGCGCTTCCTCGAGCTGAACCTCGTGCTCGGCGGCGTCATTCCTCACGAGTCGGAAGTGATGATGGCCACGCGTCGCCGCGAAACACTTATTACCGCCGCACCGCGCAGCGCCACGACTACAGCGATCAAACAAATCGCCATGCGTTTCGAAGGCGTGAAAGTCGACAACGAAAATTCGCGAGCCTTCCTCAAGCTGGTTGGTGGAACTGCCAGGACGGGCAGCCAATGAAAAGACTCGGCGACGCATACTCTGAAGTCGCATCATCGACGGCGCCCAATGCGAGCGCCGACTTTGCTGCGCACTTCAAGTTGGTAAAACGCGTCGCCGCGCATTTCCGTGGGCGTTTGCCTGCGGCGATCGAGCACTCTGATCTCGTTCAGGCGGGTATCGTGGGCTTGATGGAAGCGATTGAGTCCTTTGATCCCGAGCGCGGGAACGATTTCGAAACCTTCGCCAAGCTTCGGATTCGTGGCGCGATGCTCGATGAGATCAGGCGTGCGGCCTGGGCACCACGCAGTACCGTGAAGGTCGCCGTCGAAGCGCGCGCGGCAGCCACTCGAATCTCGAATGAAAAAGGCTTGCCTGCGACCCATCGGCAAATTGCCGATGAGCTCGGGCTCGACGTGGGCCGCTATCACGAACTGCGAGGACGTAACCAAGGGCTTGCGGGCTCGGTCACCCTCGAAGAAATCAACTTCGCCAGCGAAGAGCCGACACCGGATCAAGTCGCTGACGAAGACAGCATTCGTATTGCGCTCAAGCAAGGTATCGCGTCGTTGTCTGAACGTGAGAAGACCGTGGTGGCGCTCTATTACGATCGGGAGCTCACCTTGCGCGAAATCGGCGCCGTGCTCTCGGTGAGCGAATCGCGGGTCAGTCAAATGCTGACCTCGATCGCCAAACAATTGCGCGCATTGATCAACGGCGATACCAGCGCCAACGGCACGGGGGCTCCCCGCCCTCGTCAGTCGTCAAGCAAGAACGGGGAATTGCGTGGTTAATCGTCAAGCTGGGCGAAATGCCCCGGCCGGGAGATAGAACGTGTTCGTAATCATTGGGTTGGTCGTCCTATTCGGCTGTGTTTTCGGCTTTTATATCCTGCACCACGGCCCCATGGCCCCCATCATCGAGGCGGCGCCCACCGAAATGGGCATCATCCTCGGGGCCGGTATCGGCGCTATGGTGATCGGCAACAGTCTTGAGATTCTCAAGGGCGTCGGCGCCGGCATCGGCAAGTGTCTGAGTGGTCCGGCTTATCACAAGCAGGAGTTCCAAGACACCATCACGCTCATCACCAAGCTTTTCAAGTTGCTCAAGGCCGAAGGTGCCGTCGCCCTCGAGCCCCACATCGAAAACCCCGAAGCGAGTTCGATCTTCGGTGAGTACCCGAAGCTACTCAAAGATCACGCACTCATCGGCATGATTTGCGACACGATTCGACTGCTCGTCACGTCGAATCAGCCGCCGAACCCCGAGACGGTTGCAGACAATCTCACCGTCGCCATCAAGACTCATCACCACTCGGCGCTCAAACCCGCGCAGGCCCTCGCGAACCTAGAAGGTGCGCTGCCGGCGCTCGGTATCGTGGCGTGCGTGCTCGGCGTCGTGAAGACCATGGCTGCGATCGATCAGCCGCCATCGGTTCTCGGTGCGCTCATTGGTAGCGCGCTCGTCGGAACCTTCCTCGGCGTGTTCATGGCTTACGGGATCGTCGGTCCTTTGGCCGCTCGACTCGCGCAGATCATCGACGAAGAAGGTCAGATCTATGCCGTGGCGAAGTTCACGCTGATCGGCCACATCCGTGGTGATCCGGTCCCCTTGATCATCGAGTCGGCTCGCGCGGCGATCGACCATCACTCGGCACCCACTTTCGCGGAAGTCTTCGATGGCCTCCGAGGCAAGTAACGCTCCTGCGGCTGTCGCGCCGGAGGCTGCGGCTCCCGAAGATCCGACGAAGGTCGGAGACTCGGCTGTTGCGCCGACCGACGCTGCAGCGCCCGCAGACGCCGCGGCACAAGCGCCGCCGGCGGCACCGGAAGGAGGCGCGCCTCTGCAGCCCATCATCATCAAGAAAATCATTGATGAGGGGCATGCGGGCGGCCACGGCGGTGCGTGGAAAATCGCGCTTGCCGACATGATGACGGCGATGATGGCCTTCTTCCTGCTCATGTGGCTGCTCGGTGCGACCAACGCCGACCAGCGCAAGAGCATCGCGGAGTACTTTCAGCCCACCAACGCACCACGTGTCGATATGTCGGGTGGTTCGAGTGGATTTTTCGGTGGCATGTCGTTGATCGACCCCAAGGCCTTGCCGCTGACGCTGACCCAGACGGGCATCCAGCAGCTGACGGCACCGGGAACAGAAGAGAAGGAAGTGACCTCGGAAGATCAAGCCTTGCCGCAAGGTCTTAGCGAAGAAGAGAAGCGCAAGATCGCTGCCGAGCAGGACGAAAAGAATTTCGAGAATTTGCAGGACACACTCGAGAAGCAAATCGGTGCGGATCAAAAAACGTCTGATCTGCTTTCGGTGGTCAAGTTTGTTCGCGAGAAGGAAGGATTACGTATCGAGATTCTCGATGACGCCGGGTTCTCGATGTTCGGTTCGGGAACCAACCAACTTTCGCGTGAGGCCATTGCGCTCATCGAGAAAGTGGGTGAAAGTCTGAAGGGCGTCCCCAACGAGATTGCTGTGCGCGGACACACCGACAGCCTGCAGTTCAAAAACTCCACCGGTAACAACAACTGGAGTCTTTCGGCGAATCGCGCCGACTCTACCCGTCAGTACCTCAATTCGATCGGTGTCGACAACTCGCGATTTTCACGGATCGAAGGCGTCGCCGATTCGCAGCCCGTGAATTCAGACAATCCGGCTGACCCGCGCAACCGTCGTATCAGCATCACTGTCCTTTACCGCGACGGTACGAGACCTGGCAAATGATGAAGGTGTATCGGCGTTTTGCGGCAGCTCTGATCGCGATGGCGATCGTCGCGTTACCCGAAGTCGCCGAGGCGCAATTCATTCGTGGTTTCGACCTCTTTCGCTCGGGGCAATATTGCGAAGCGCGCGATGCCTGGATGAAAAGCGAGAAGTCGGGTGACTCCACGTCACCTTTCGGTCTTGCTGAGTTGTATGCACGGGGTCTTTGCGTCAAGAAAAACGAGCGACTCGCCAGTCGCTGGTATCTGACCGCAGCACAGCGCGGCAATCCGCGAGCACGAGCAGAAATCGGTTTGCGTTACGCGTACGGGAAGGGCGTCGAGACCAACCCCTTCAAGGCCTACGTGTGGATGTCGGTGTCGAGCGCAACGGCCGGAGGCTGGGAAAAAGATTTCGTCATGACCGTCGAAAAAAATGCCGCGATGGTCGAGCGCTTGCTCACAGCCGAGGAGCGTCAGAAAGCAAAGAAGATCCTCGTGGACTTCAAAAAGACCTATCGCTTGCCCCGAGAATTCGACTCGCTCGATTAACCCAGGTCTGGCGCCTAGAGCGCCATGTCCGTGAATCGTACGACGACTTGAGCGCAGGCCGGTCGTTCCGCCGACGGGTTTCCCGAGACCGACCATCGCGAAGCTTTGGCCCAGGCCACTGCGGCCTCGTTGGCCTCATTGTGGGGCGCTGCGTCCGAGACCTCAAAAGACCGCTCGCCATCGCGCGAGGTGGCGCAGACCTTGAGTCCTACGGTTTCTCGTCCGACTTTGCGTCGCTGGTCGGCGCTCAGATAAGACGAAGGGGTGCGCGTCGCCGATTGCAGCTGGATGCGCAGTCGCTCGCCCGAGCGTTCGCCGCCCGACTCAGCGGCGGCGGGGGCGCTTTTTTTTTCAGCCTTGGAGGCGTGCTCGTGAGTGCCCTGATCGTGAGCGCCCGCCTCGTGATCGCCTTCATGCGACGCGTCATCATGATGATCGGCCTTTGGTGCTGCAGCGCCGACGGGTTCGGGCATCGCCGAGGAATGATGATGCTGAATCTTCCACTCACCATTTTGATAGGTGTACACAAATGTGTAACGCGCCGAGACCGATGAGGCGTTACCTGCCGCGTCCATCACCGAAAAATCATACAAGCCGGCATCGACCGAGACGTTGCAGCCATGATGAACGATGCGCTTGACGATGGTGCCGCGCGGAAACTTCTTCAGGAAATGGTCGAAGTAGTCCGTGATCGAGGCCGTATCGGTTCTCGGCACATTCGAGACGGTGGGCAGCAACACGGCATTTGGCCAGTAAAGCGAGGCCACGCGCGCAGAGTCGAGCGTCGACAAGGCGAGGTTCCACTTCCGAAAAAGATCGGCGATGTTTTCGTCCGTCGCCACGACGCAGCCGCTGCCGACGTTGGTCGCGGGAGACGACGTTGAACGAGCCTCAGCATGATTCGTCGACAGGGTGCCGATCACGACCAGCAGGGTTGCCGAAAAGGCTCGGGGAACGATCTTGTTCATGGTTGATTCCTACTCCAATCGCCAGATATCTTGAGACACGATGACGTCAGGCCACGACAACGATGCCCATCGCGCCGCGCCGAGTTCGCTACGCCGAAGCGGAGGACTTCAATGGCACTTTCGCGCGCTCAGGCATCACCGACTGCATGACCGCTTCCGGCACGCCATCGCAGCGTTTCTGCAGGGGTGGCACCCCCGCGCTTCGCATCTGATCATCGTCGGGCCGAGTGCGGGTTGGTTCCTACCCGGCCCATTTCTACACCTCTTCAGTCGACTGACCTTGATCGATCTCGATACCTCGGCACCATTTTTTTTCGCTCTACGACACGGACGTGCACTCGAGCGCCAAGGGGTGAAGTGCGAGTGGGTGCATGCAGACTTCGTCAGCTGCCTGCCGCAGCGGCTATCCAACGACCGCGAGGCGGCGGTTCTCTTCTGCAACGTTCTTGGGCAATTGGGTTTGGAGCGTGATGACTATGAGAATCGTCTCGCCCAGCTGCCGAGTTGGCTCGCCGGCAGAACCTGGGCGAGTTTTCACGATCGCTACTCGGCGCGGATGCCCAAAGCCGATCGGGTCGATGTGTCGTCGTTCACGAGTCAGGAGCCGATGGACGGGGGTATGCTGCAGCAGCTCGGTTTCGGCGGCGAGTGGACGGACCACGGAACGGGCGGCGTATTGCCGGCCGGGGTACTTCGACACTATTTTCCGTGGTACATCACTCCGCATCGATTTCATTGGATAGAGGCAGGAGCAGTGATATGACCATCGCTCGAGTAGGCGACACTTCGTCGCAGCCGTCATGGCGGCCAGCCTGCACGGCGTTTTGCCTCATCTTGGTTTTGCTGCTCTCGGCGTGTAGCCGAGAGGTGACCTGCGAGGACACGGAGGTCGTCGACAAGATGCTCGCTCTCGCCAAGCGCGGAGTCGTGACCGATCTCTCTTCGCAATGCGCCTCTCGTCTTTACGGAAAAATCCCGCCGGTGGCTGCGCAGTGCCCGAACGATGCAAATGGAAGCACCGCCGGATGTGTTGCAGCGTGCCAGTCTTGGGCAGAAGCGAATATCACGGCGAAAGCGGGCAAGATACAGACGCTCTTTAAAGACGATATGGTCGTCACGCGACGCTGTCGTGCAGAAGTTAAGTTCGACGTGGCGTTTGATGGCGGACAAAGCGTCAACGCCAACATTACGTATGTCGCCATTCCGCAGACGGGTGGTGCGCAAGTGGCTTTGAGCGAGTGACGAGTATGCGTCAACTCATCGTGTTCTTCGGCGTGGTGTTGCTTTCAGCCTGCGGTTCGAATTCCGATCGATCAATCGGTGAGACGCGTTGGCCTGATCGACCTCCCGCGGGTCTCTCGATCAGTGACCGGAAAATCGAGGCGCTGAGTCAGTGCTACAAGATCATCATTTTGGCGCAGGATCGCTACTCAGGAGTCGGAGCCAAAGGTGATGGGGTGGCCGCCACGCTCAGTCCGGCTCGCCGCATGATCGAAGATCGGGTAGTCGGCGACTTGACCCAGGGTAGAGAAAAGATGCGGGTAAATGAAAAAGTGGAATCTGAACTGCAGCAGCTGCTGCGTGATAAACCCTACGGGTCTGCGGAGATCCTCCTCGAAGGGGCGCGCTACTGTGCGGGCCTCGAAGAGCGTAATGCTTGGCGCGAAATGCAGCCGTGACCGAATCTCGTCGCTGAATACGCCTCCCATAAAAATATGAGACCTCGCCGCGCCAGCCAAGCCACCCTGTCATTCGGAATCGTCCTGTGCTGTGCCGCGTTCGCGTACTACGCACGAATCAATGGGCTATCGGACGCCATGATCGGCTTCGGAGCTACGGTAATTAGCGCGGTTCTTCTCGGATCCTTCTGGCGCCGCCGAAACAACGACCCCCAAGACTGATCGCCGACGCGATGAGGTAACCGAGGTGAGGCAACAAGGTTGCGTCAATCGCGGAGTAGACAGGGCAGACGTCTTGGGGCTATTTTTCGCGCATGGAAAGCGCGCGTGCCGTGTCCGGATTTTCGCCCGATGTCGGTCGGGCCAATGCGGTCGAGAAGACGCCTACTCCAGTGCCGACCAATCAGCGTTCAGGCAACGAGCCACGCGTCGAAGTCGAACAATCTTCCATCGCCACCATAGAGTCGCTTCGCGAAGATTTTCGTGAAGCGCTCGAAGCCGCCAACGAGCGTCTTTCTGATCGTGGCGCATCGGTCAATGTGTCGATCGACAAATCGACCGACACCGTGATCGTGCAAGTCAAAGATCGAGATTCGGGCGAGACCATCCGTCAGATTCCTCCTGAGGTGGCCTTGCAGGTGTCCCGAAACATCGAACGCCTGACAGGCATTCTGGTCGATCGTAAGGCTTGAGCTCTCGCCGCGCCTCGACATCCGATTTCTCAGGCGCTCTCCAAAACCAAACGATAAGAAAACCGAAAAAGTAATTCGGTGAGGGACTTCGTATGAGCATGCTCGGCACTTTGCGTGACTCCACGTTTCGCAAGCTATTCGATCTCGAAAACGGTTCGGTCACCGCAAGGCGAGTCGATTCATTCATCACGTGGTTGATCATCGCGAATCTCGTCGCGCTCGCGATGGAGCATTTTCCGATCTACACAGGGAACGAAGCCCTATTCGGAACCTTCGACCGAATCTCGATTTATATTTTTACGCTGGAGTATGTGCTGAGGCTCTTCGCCGCAGCGGGGGACCCAGCATTCCGTGACAAGAGAACCCCGGCATTGCGGCAAGCGATCACGCCTTTCGCGCTGATCGACCTACTGGTCATCGGCCCTTACTGGTTGCACTTGCTCGGAATCATTGACCTCGACCTTCGCGCACTACGAGCGCTTCGTTTGTTGCGACTCCTTAAACTACTGCGTGACT
>JACCDG011841468.1_pt1 | contig 10527 bp, 9 predicted proteins | sample 7442471 | NCBI WGS metagenome assembly JACCDG01 (sample SAMN15323444, study PRJNA562643) | freshwater metagenome | isolation source: river surface water | place: USA:Blue River Watershed | collected 2017-08-17 | reverse complement strand
TACTAAGTATTTGCCCGGGTGGTATTTGAAATAACTCACAATTCCCGAAACAGGGTTGCGGTTAACGTGTACATTAAACGGTGACATAAACACGGATATCTGCAGGCGTTTGCCTTTAAAATACTCGGGCTCTTCTACTTCTTCTATCACCACCACCTTACCGTCAGCAGGTGAAATAACGTGTTGTTCATTAAGCACGGTATGGCGCGGAGGGTTACGAAAAAACTGCAGTATAATCAGTAGAAAAATGGTAGACACAAACAAAACCAGTTGCTGAATAATAACGGGCTCAGGCAAAAAGTGTTGCACTGCCCAGTTTACACCAAACAAAACGGCAACAGTAATAAAAATGGTAGCTAGACCTTCGCGATGAATCATAAAACAAAGGAAATCGAATTTGATGAAAGTGCCAAACGGAAATAACCCGCAGTAGACAATCGCCTGTTTTGCCGCTTAAAATACCAGCCACATGAGCAAAAAACCACCCGCTAAACCCCAGATGATTTGTGCAACAGAGTGTGCCCCCGCGAAAAGTCGTGCAGCTATAACCCAGCCCCCGGCCACGCACATGAGCGCAAACAACGGACGAATGTCAAACATGGAAAAGTGGGAGACTTTTAATAAAAAACCCAACAGGGCTCCCACACCCGTGGCATGCAGACTTATTTTATAAAAATTATTGGTGAGCGACACAAAGATTAACACCGATGAGGCGGCCAGTGCATAACGCAACAATACAAAATCGAGCTGCAGTTTTTGAAACAAGTAATATATACTTACATACAACAAAGCGGTGATGAGTAAGGGCAATTTGCGCTCCTGCTGTGTTTCCAGCTCCATGCTTTGTACCATTCCGTTTAATTTTAATAAGGAAATAGCCAGCAGGGGCAACACTACTGTGCTTAAGGTAAACAAACCGATGACCAACCCAATGGCTTGCGAAGTGTAGCGGTGCAGCGAAGGTGCAATAAGAAAAAGTAAGGCAAAACCCGCAGCGTTTAAAAACAGCGGGTGAAAAACTCCGGATACGCGGTAAGCGGTGCTGCGGTTCATTAAATTTCTTTACGCAACCTGGCTACGGGAATGTTCAGTTGCTCGCGGTATTTGGCCACCGTTCTGCGGGCAATGTTGTATCCTTTTTCTTTCAGAATTTCCATCAGCTTTTCATCGGGCAAGGGCTTGTGTTTGTCTTCATTGCCAATGGCATCCTGCAAAATACGTTTCACCTCGCGGCTCGATACTTCTTCGCCCTCTTCTGTTTGAATCCCTTCAGAGAAAAAGAACTTGAGCGAAATTACACCAAACTCGGTTTGTACATATTTACTGTTGGCCACACGTGAAATGGTAGATACATCCAACCCCACTTTATCTGCGATGTCTTTTAATATCATGGGGCGCATTTTGGTTTCATCCCCGTCTTCAAAAAATGCGTACTGGTATTGCAGTATGGCGTTCATGGTGACCAACAGCGTGTGCTGTCTTTGCTTGATGGAATCAATGAACCATTTGGCACTGTCTAACTTTTGTTTGATGAACTGAACGGTATCTTTCAGGTGTTTGTTGTTGCCCGGGTTTTTCTCATAACTCTTCATGGTATCCATGTACGAGCGGCTTATGCGCAGGTCGGGGGCGTTGCGTGAGTTGAGCACAACTTCCAGCTTGCCGTTGTTTTCTACCAGAATAAAATCAGGGGTAATGTATTGCGTTTTGGTATCGCTGTCACTTTCTCCCGGCTTGGGATTAAGGTGCGTGATGATGTGAATGGCATCTTTAAGTTGCTCGTCATTGATCTTGAGCTGACGGGTCATTTTTTCGTAGTGCTTCTTGGTAAAATCTTCGAAGTGGTGTTCGATAATTTGTTGTGCCAGCAACACTTCAGCATGGTGATGGTCTTTGCGTTTCAGTTGCAGCAACAAACACTCCTGTAAGTTACGGGCAGCAATACCTGCGGGGTCAAGGTTCTGAATTTTGTGCAACACCCGCTCCAGCTCTTCGATAGTAGTTTCTACGTTGGCTGAAAAAAGCAAATCGTTGATGATGGCATCCAGTGGCCTGCGCAGGTAACCGTCTTCGTCAATGGTACCGATGATTTGTTTGCCCAAAGCTGTTTCATGCTCTGAGTTGGAAATGGCCGTAAACTGCTCCAGCAGGGCATCGTAAAAAGTAGCTCCACCGGCTAAAGGCATTTCTTTACGGTCTTCCTCACCACCTGTTTCATCGGCTAAGTGAAAGCTGTCGTTATCGTAATCATCGTTGTTGGTGTAGTCGGAAAGGTCGAATAAATCGTCTTCCATTATAGATTCCGGCTCGTCTGCTACCACGTCTTCGGTTTCACGTATTTCGGGTTCCGCCTCGTTTACGGCAACATCTGCAGTAATGTCGGAGCTGAATTCATCGTCTTTGGTATTTTCGAGTGCAGGGTTTTCAATCAACTCCTGCTCAACACGTTGCTCTAAATCAGTGGTGTTAAGTTGCAGCAGTTTAATAAACTGAATTTGCTGCGGAGAGAGCTTCTGAAGTAACTTTTGCTGTAGGCCTTGTTTTAACATGACAGGTGTACGTTGTCAAATAGTGTTCCAAATACCGGCTGTTAAATCCGTGCGAAACGTTTATTTTTGCAGCCTTAATTCGCTAACAAAGTTATAAAATGTATATTAAAGATTTAGCTAAATATGAAGGGCAGCAAATAACCCTGAAGGGTTGGGCATCCAACAGACGCAGCAGCAAGGGATTAGAGTTTGTTATTTTGCGTGACGGCACCGGTTTTTGCCAGTGTGTGGTAGATGCAGCTAAGGTTACTCCCGAGGTTTTTGAAAATGCCGGAAAACTTAAGTTGGAGAGCTCTTTCAGCCTTACGGGCAACGTGGTAAAGGATGAGCGCCAGTTGGGTGGTTACGAAGTACAGGCTACAGACGTAAAAATATACCAGATTGCTGAAGATTACCCCATTGCTAAAAAAGAACACGGGGTTGATTTTTTAACGGATAACCGCCACCTGTGGCTGCGCTCTACCCGCCAATGGGCCATTATGAAAGTGCGTAACCGCATTATATATTCCATTCACCAGTTTTTTCAGGAGAATGAGTTTGTGGAAATGGACGCTCCCATTTTTACGGGTAACGCCTGCGAAGGCACCACCAACCTGTTTGAAACCAATTATTTTGAAGAAACAGCTTACCTCTCACAAAGCGGACAACTGTACGGTGAGGCTATGGCTATGGCCATGGGACGCATCTATACTTTCGGGCCAACGTTTCGTGCGGAGAAATCAAAAACGCGCAGACACCTTACGGAGTTTTGGATGATTGAACCGGAGATGGCTTTCTTCGACATCTTTGATAACATGGACCTGATTGAAAATTTCCTGCGCAGGGTAGTGAGCGATGTGTTGCGCGATTGTAAAAAGGAACTGGAAATTATCGGTCGTGATACCGCTGTGCTGGAAAGCATCACACAACCGTTCCCGCGTTTAACGTATGATGAGGCCGTGCGCATCATTAAAGGCGAACAGGATGTAAACGGTAAAAACGCCATTACCTCTTTGGAAAACGAATTGGCACAAGTGCTGGCACAAATAGATGCCACCAAAATAGAAATTGCCGAACGCGAAGAAAAAATAAAAGTACCCGGCATGAAAAAAGGGGAAATTGGTTTTAACCAGGCCAAAATTGATAAACTGAAACAGGAGCTGGCTGATTTGGAAGAACAGGCCCGCAACATACCGCAGTGGCTCAACAGCGCCCGCAACTTTGAATACGGAAATGATTTTGGTGGCAGTGATGAAACCGTAATTACACGTTTGTTCAACGTACCCATTATGGTGTACAACTGGCCACATGCCGTTAAAGCCTTTTACCTGAAACGCGACCCCGCTGATGATCGTTTTGCACGTGGAGTAGATGTATTGGCTCCTGAAGGATACGGTGAAATAGTAGGTGGTGGTGAGCGGGAAACCAACGAAGATTTGTTGCGCATAAAAATTACCGAGCACGAGTTGCCTATGGAAGCTTTTGAATGGTACCTCGACTTGCGCAAGTACGGCTCAGTACCCCACTCGGGCTTTGGTTTAGGACTGGAGCGTTTGGTTACCTGGATATGCAAATTACCTCACGTACGCGAGAGCATACCGTTCCCGAGGATGATGGGTAGGTTGTTGCCATAGAATCTGCATTATTTGCTATGAAAAAACTTGCTTACATTTTTTTGATTTGTTTAGCTGTGTTCGGTTGTACATCAAAACCGTTTGATGGTTCTTTATACACTGAAGAAGGGCGATTTTCGACACATGGCACCTATCAAAGTCAGGAACTGGGGTGGGAAATACCTGTGCCGGAAAGACTTTCTCTGATATCCGTTATTGATGCGCGCAACATGTTTAATGCCATGTCAGGCTTGATGAAAAAAGACCTTAATATAGATGTAAACAACGACAGTAGTGTATTTCGGGTAGGTTTCTGTTGCGACTCGTTAAATTACTTTTTTGCTTACACCTATTATTCAGGTGCGCCTGACGATGCCGCTTTTCTGGAGCAATCATCAGGTATTGACAGCACCATGAATAGCTGGATAGAAGATCATTTTCCCGATGCCGATATTTACGAAAGTATTGAAGGGTATGGAGGAAGAAGATTTTATGTGAAACGCTTTACCAAAACAAAACAGGGAAATAGCCCCGCCCAAACAAACGAAACATACCACTGCCTGATTAACGGTTTGGGCTTGGGTATTTTAATTTATTCAACCAATGATGAATGCCGCAATAAAATGTATGAGGCATTGAAAAACTCAACATTTATTAAATTTTGAAAAGTAACCGTCATCGCGAGGAATGAAGCAAAGGCTGCGCGATGGAATGACGTGGCGATCTCCTCAATAGAACACATAACGTGTATTTATTCTAGTGTGCCTATGTGAGTTCTATGTGCCCGATAATTACCGGACTATGTGGTAAAAACACGAGGAGTTAAGCACATAGGAACACAGGAAATATAGGCGCATAGTTTTTGCTGCCTACCTCTAATGGTTCTAATTATGGAAAATAGATTCTAAGGCAAAGCTTCACACTATGCTTTGAAATGGTTGATGAAGATAAATCAATCTCCAGCTTTAACTTATCAAGTAACAGTAGCTGCAATACTTGCTGTTCATAGAAAGTATAGAAATCAATTTCACCGGATTCATTTTTGATACAAAAAACTTTGTTTGTTTTAGGCGTCCCATCGCAAACCTTCTTGCTTGAAACATCTGAATAAAGCAGTGAATGAACAAACTGAAAGTACTTATACTTCATATACTCTTCGTTTGCTAAAATGCCAATTTCTATTGGGCTTCTTTTTGCGTGAATATATTCACTGAATGACGTTACCTTTCCTAATAGCACATCTAATGCTAAATCTGACAGTATAATAGGAAATATACTATCTACCATAAATAACAGATTGGACTGTTGAACTCTATTCTCAAATTTTTGAAAAAGTAACTGGTGCTTACTTGAAACTCCTTCTAACTTAGTAATTGAAAAACAATCGTTGATGTGATAGTTGATTTTATATTCAGCTAAAACAAGGTTTTTCAAATTAATGAAGTCTGCATGTGGGACAGATTGTATTGAGGCTTCCATGATGTTAAATTATTTCAAAACCGATTTCTTTCAAATATTCAAAAGTAGAATCATAAAACTCAGGGAAACGTGTAGCGTCTTGTGGGTCTCCAGATGGAACTACAATTACCATACCTTGGCGAGCCCTAGTCAATAGCACTCTATATGCATTTTTTAAATATTTTTTCCGCTCCTCTTTACGAATACAGTTCCACCTATCCCCTACAAAAGAATAATGCTCCCACCCCTTTGTTGAATATCTAAAATCCGCATCCCAAGTAACACAAGTCCAATCCAACTCCAAACCTTGCACATGGAATTCAGTAGCAACATCTTCTAAGAAAAAAGATGAACGTACATCTTCTTTCTTATCTAAAAACCAATGTATCGGATCCATGGGAGATTTAACGTCAATTGCAAGTGGCTTTAACCGATGTGCTTGAGATGAAACTACAATTCCATACCTCTCACTTCCTCTTGCCTTTTCTTGCAACCACTTTTTAGCTTTATCAATATCTCGAGTTATTACAATAGGATATTTCTTTTTTAGAAGCTCGTAATTTTTTGTAGACATCTCGATGTCCTGGTCTAACAGGTTTTTGATGAGAGTAGAAAGGTGTTCTGCTCTAAAAGATCTCAAAGAGACAGAAAGATGTAAATCATCTTGTTTATGGACATTCTCTCTTTTTTCCAGCTCCTCAAAGGCTCTTTCTGCTGCATATTCGCTATCGGTTAATTTAGATGAAACATAAACATGCCATTGAGGAAACGAACGATTAAGCGAATCTATCCATTCACTTATTCCTGCTTCTCCTGTATTTATTTCTTGACCACCACCTACTAAGCAAACTATTGCTGCCCAGTCTTTATGTCTATCCAAACATGATATAAGAAATTCTGGTTCTGATTGACTGAAATCTGGCTTGTTCTTTTTACGCTGCATGAAATTAGCCGTTTGCGTCAAGTTCCATGCTCTCTGCGCCTCATCAAAAATGGCAACGTGGTCAAACGGTGCTGTTTCATCTTCTATGTAAGCATCTCTATAGTTATGGACATTTTGAATAAATAGCTTCACCTCACGCATCACTTCGCTTTTGGTTACTTTCCTCTTTTGAGCTTTTTCTCTTTTTACTTTGTCACGGGTTAAAGCCTCCCTAAGAATCGATACTAGTGGTCCATTACCTGAAAGAAATACACTTGCTACTTTGTCTTCTTTTGACAGGTGTTTTGTTGCAATGTCAAGACCCACCAAAGTTTTCCCAGCTCCAGGAACTCCTGTTACAAAACAAATCACTTTCTCATTATTTGCTTTTGCTCGTTCAATTATTCTAGACACAGCGTTACTTGTGTGAGTCAGGTTTTTTGCAGATGCATCGCTTCTAGAAATTTCAGTAACAGAATGCTTATTATATAGAGCCATTGCTGCCTCTATAATTGTTGGGGTTGGAGAATATCTACCTTTTTTCCAATCATCTATATTGATCTTTTTACCTAACCCAAACTGAAGAATATTATTGAGTACTAAACCTAGGTTTTCTTCATTAGTCTTTATTGGAAATAGTACTTGATCACTATATGGATTAAGAGTAATTTCTTGTAAAGATTTTTTTGCAGCAGTGGCAATTAGCAAAGGCGCAATTAAATGTTCGTGACTTGTTTCGTGAAAATTCTTTAAGTCTAGTGCGTAGTCCCATACCTGTTCAATTGCACTCCCTAAAAACTCTTTTTCTCCAACTTTAAATTCTAATATAAAGATGACATTTTCAATAATAATTAGGACATCAATCCTTTTCCCCATTCGAGGAATGGCATACTCGAAATAGAGCTCACCTTCATAAGACCCTAATACACCTTTCAGTATTCTGATCTGTTGTTTCCAGGCATCTTTTTGGGTAGGTTCATCTGCGAATTGACTATTACTCGATAACGCTCCAATAATTTCTAGTTCAGTGGTAGCAATAAATTTTGAAATGGTTGCAGAATAGTAATAGCGGTTCATTCCTCAATAATAAACTTAATTTATTATTCAGCAAAAATACAGTTCCTATTCTCATTGTTTAAATACAAAGACAAGACGGAAGAAAGGCTCATGATGTTAGGACCAGAATCGTCTGCCTACCCCGCAATCTCTTTTCTGAACACAATAGAGAGCACAATGTAAGTGCCTATGGTAAGTGGTATAGCAAAAAACCCGAAGAGCAACGTAAACAACACGCCCGAGGCTATGAGCAGGTAACGCGGTTTGTTGTTTTGCAGGGAGTAGTCTTTAAACTTTAACGCAATTAACGGCAGCGGTGCCACCAGTAAATAACTGCTTAAAAAAATGAGCGGGAACAAAAACCAGGGGCTCAGCATAATAAAATCAAAACGGCCATCGGCAAATTCAATGATGAGGGGCAGCGAGGCTATGAGCATGGCATTGGCCGGTGTAGGCAGACCTATAAAGTGATGGCTTTGGCGGGTATCAATATTAAACTTGGCCAGGCGCACAGCCGAGAAAACAGCTACCAGCAAGGCCACGTATTTGGTAATGGAAACCGAGAAAGGTACCAGGCTCCATTGATCGGCTTTCTCCAGCATTTTCATCAACAAAAAAGCAGGAGCCACACCAAAACTTACTACATCGGCCAGTGAGTCGAGCTGCTTGCCCAGCTCAGAGTGTACGTGTAATGCACGGGCCACTAAGCCGTCAAAAAAATCGCATACCGCTGCGGCTAAAATAAACAACGAGGCATACACCCAGTTGTCGTACCCCATGGTATCAGGAAATACAAAATTGATGGCTATACAACCGCACACTAAGTTAAGGGCGGTAATGGCATTGGGAATGTTTTGGCGTATGGTGTTCAAAGTGCTTACGAAGTTAAAGCTAAAACGGGTTGGTTGGTGGTATAGAATGCCAACACCTCGTCCAGTATTTGATGCAGTTCAAGGAGATTGTCGGCTGAGACCAGTCGGGTGCGGTAGGGTTTAAAGTGGTTAAAGCCTTGAAAATACTGGGCATAATGCCTGCGCATTTCAAAAATGCCTGTTTTCTCTCCCTTCCATTCACATGATTTTTGCAGGTGAATGCGGCACACGTTTACACGGTCGTTTATGGTAGGCTTGGGCAGGTGTTCGCCTGTTTTTAAAAAGTGTTTAATCTCATTAAACACCCAGGGGTTGCCTATGGAGGCGCGGCCAATCATTATACCATCTACCCCGTAGCGGTTTTTGTATTCCAGTGCTTTTTGCGGGGTATCAATATCTCCGTTACCAAAAACAGGAATGCGCATGCGTTGGTTGTTTTTTACTGCGGCAATCAGGCTCCAGTCGGCCTCGCCTTTATACAGTTGTGCGCGGGTGCGGCCGTGTATGCTCAGGGCTTTTACACCTACATCCTGCAAACGTTCGGCTACTTCTTCAATGTTTTTAGTGGTATCGTCCCAACCCAAGCGGGTTTTAACGGTAACAGGTAATTTGGTAGAGCGCACTACGGCTTCTGTAAGGCGCACCATCAAATCAATGTCTTTAAGTACAGCTGCACCGGCACCTTTGCACACCACTTTTTTAACCGGGCATCCAAAGTTAATGTCTACCAAATCGGGTTGGGTAGCATCCACAATTTGTGTAGCCAGGGCCATGGCTTCTTCATCACCACCAAATATCTGAATGCCTATGGGGCGCTCGTAGTCAAAAATATCCAGCTTGTGTCGGCTTTTAATGGCATCACGAATAAGACCTTCACTAGAAATAAACTCAGTGTACATCAAATCGGCTCCGTTTTGTTTGCACACATAACGAAATGGCGGGTCACTCACATCCTCCATGGGTGCGAGCAGTAAAGGAAATTCTCCCAATTCAATATTCCCGATTTTTACCACCGTGCTTTGCTTATTTTTGCGGCACAAAGGTAAACAAAATGCACATAGAATCAGCCCGTTCTCCGCTTCCTTCGCGCATATTTATGCAATTGGCCGGCTATACTGTGGCTTGTTTTGCGGGTTCCTATTTGCTGGCTTTAGTACTGGTGCAGCCCGTTTTTGGTATTGATGCACTGGGAAATCCTTATGCGCTGAGTCAGTACCCAAGCGACCCCAAAGTGTTGCATGCGTTGTTGTTTATTCAAACCATCTGGGCCTTGGGTACGTTTTGTATTCCCATTTTTTTGGTAGCCAAACAACTGAATGAGCCTTTTGCGCAGTTTACACAAATGAACCGCAGCGGAAGCCTGCTCTTTTTTATAAGTGCCCCGGTGTTGTTGCTGGCTGTAAATCCCTTGCTCACGTTCACGGTTCAACTCAATGAAAACATGCAATTGCCCGAGGCGTTGTATTGGCTCGAAAACTGGATGAAAGGGGCTGAACAATCAGCCGCAGAATTAACAGAAGCTATTTTGTACAGCGAAGGAACGGTGATGCTGGTAGTAAAACTCTTGGTGATTGCGCTTATACCGGGTATATGCGAAGAGCTCTTGTTCAGAGCAGGATTGCAGCAATTGCTGTTGCGCAAAACCAATCGGGTGCATTTAGCCGTGTGGGTATCAGCAGCCATATTCAGTGCCATACATTTTCAGTTTTACGGTTTTTTACCACGCATGTTGCTGGGCGGTGTATTGGGTTACCTGATGGTGTACAGCGGAAGTTTATGGCCGGGCATTATTTTTCATTTTATGAACAACGCCACCGCAGTAGTAATTGGCCATTTTCATTTAGATAAAAGTAACGTGGCCCTGTTGAGTGAAGACTACAGCTACCCCTGGTATGCCACCGTATTGAGTATACTTATTACCGCAGCAACGGTAGTGTATTGGGCAAAGAAAAAAACATCAACCAATGGAACAGGACTGGACCAGAATATACAGCACGCGTAACCCCGTAGAAGCGGAGATGGCCAAGGGTTTGCTGAATGAAAACGGCATTGAAGCGGTGGAGTTGAATAAACGCGAC
>JACCDG011232508.1_pt1 | contig 10527 bp, 9 predicted proteins | sample 7442471 | NCBI WGS metagenome assembly JACCDG01 (sample SAMN15323444, study PRJNA562643) | freshwater metagenome | isolation source: river surface water | place: USA:Blue River Watershed | collected 2017-08-17 | reverse complement strand
TATGAACAGGAAAAAAGATGGGCCGCCAGGTATACTGCTTATATGGCGTGGTTGGTGCAGGCTATCAGAAATTGCTGATTACCATAAGCTTATTTGCGGAGAAAAAACTTATGGGTAATAGGAAGGCTTTTGCGAGGGATCTCAGTAGCTGAAAATTTACAAAAATTGTAAACCCGTATAAACAAGCCAGACTCTGTTATATACGGCTCATTAACTCTTGATTCTTCTTTATATTTTTCTCACAGATAACTTAACATTAAAATTATCATTGTTTTCATGCCTCTCTTTTAATTGCTTAAAACAAGTATCAATTATCTATTTGCCAACTGCTTCAATAAAACCAGTTTTTCCATTATGAAAATAAATTCATTTGTAGATAACATTTCACTATTTAGTTCTCAACGCATATATAGCATAGGTAGAAATAAATATATGTAACAAACCATCGGAATTATCTGGAACTATTTATCTAGAAGCCTTCCAGCTTGATTTAAGCAACGAAAAAGTTTATCTTAATTCATAACAGAAGGAACAATTATGGCAGTATGGTTTAAAGAAACTTCAATCGAACTATTGAACAAACGAGGGAGAAATACCATGGTAGAATTCCTCAATATTAAGTTTACAGAAATCGGTAATGATTATTTAGTAGCAACAATGCCCATTACAGATCGAGTTCGCCAACCCATAGGTATACTCCATGGTGGTGCCAATGTAACCTTAGCCGAAACGGTCGCTAGCACTGCTGCTAACACTGTCGTTGATATCGACAATTTTTACTGTGTAGGTTTGGAGATTAATGCCAATCATATTCGTTCCGTAAAAGAAGGTATTATAACTGCTAAAGCATCTGCTGTGCATTTGGGCAGAACGACTCAAATATGGCAAATTAACATCTTTAATCAAGAACAGAAAATAACTTGTATTTCTAGAATGACGGCGTCTGTTTTATCTAGGACCTAGATAAATTGACTCTTACCAAATTATGCAAAAACCTAGTCACAGATCATGCCTGTTAAAAAACTAAACAATGACCATAAAAAAAGTTTACTTCAGTATCTATCAAATTACCAAGATAGTTCATTATTCATGTTAGGTAATATTTACCAATCAGGAATATATTTTGTAAATCAACCTTATCATGCAGATTACTTTGGCTCGTTTTCTAAAGAGGGTAATATTAATGGCGTATTAGCGCATTATTGGAATGGTAGTTTAATGATGCAAGCAGAAAGCAACGATATACTTGCAGAAATTATCGAGTTATTTATATCTTCAGTAAATCGACCAATAGCTCAATTACTTGGCCTAGACGACCAAGTACTCTATGTGATAGAAACACTGGGGTTTTCTGATGCTAATTTCTCTTCTAATACTCAAGAACAACTTTATCGCATCAATTTAGATGATTTCAATTCTCAACATAGTGATATAAAAAATTATTATTTAGTTCCCGCGGCTGAAACTGACGAAAACATTCTATCACACTGGTTAAGAGACTATGAAATCCAAACCCTTAATGCAGAAAATAATCAAAGTTTATCAGAGTACATTAAAAAACGTGTCATTCAAATTCAGAGTCAAAAATTTTCTCACGTTTTGAACATTAATAAAACACCTGTAGCTTTGTGTGGCTCTAACTCTAATCTTAAAGCTGTTATTCAAATCGGACCAGTTTGGACTCCACCAGAGCATCGTAATAATGGCTATGCCAAATTATTATTAACCGAAGTTTTATTAAAGGCTCGAGAAACTGGAGTTAGAAGAGCCGTATTATTTAGTGATAACCCTATTGCTATTAAAGTTTATACCGCAATTGGGTTTAAACATTTCGGCTATTATAGATGGACTATTTTGAAACATCCGCTAACTATTAATAAAACTAATAAAACGCCTAATCTGTAATTACTGGTTGATTCTGCCAATTTTGATAATCGAAATGCCACCACTCTGTCGGCAAACCGATAAATCCATGTTTACTCATAATTGATTCTAATAACGCTGCATTCGCTCTGATCTGCGCATCAGGATGTCTATAGCTCCTATGAGCTTGCTCTATAAACTCATCAAATTTTGTTGGCATCGCTATGTCTTTGCCAGTCTTTAAATCTATTAAAGTAACATCTACGGCTGTCCCACGCGTATGACGACCACCTTTAGCAGGATCAGCCACATAACGCTCATCTGGCATTATTTCCCACATAATTTTTTGCACATACAGCGGGCGATACGCATCCCAAACTTTAAGACCTACATTATGTTTTTTAAATTCTTGCTGAGCTTTTGATAATTCGGCGGCAACATCTTTTAATAATTTACCATCTGCAAAGTCATAAACTTTTTTATGAAGAAAATTATCCGCGGTGGCATATTTCATCTCAAGAGCGATGGTATCGTCTATCGATTTGATATCGACTAAATTAGACGCTTTTAACGAACAAGTTGTAAATAACATGATAAATATTAACAAACTATGCAATAGTTTCCTCTCCATCAATAATTAAGTTTTTTACTTATAAACTCAATTGGCTATGAGAGCCAAGCCTTACCAAGTCTAAGGTGGCTTTGTCAGGTTTTCTATATTTTAGAATCAAATCAGGCTTAAAGTGACAATCTCTGTGGTCATGCCTATCACCTGTCAGTTGGTGATCATAATAGCGTTTGGGAAGAGGTTTATCAAGCACAAGTAAATTGACAGCTTTCATTAATATAACATCTAGGTTAATGCGATATTTAAAATAGTCTTTATAATCTATGGCAGGTAAGCTTTGTTAAATCTTAATTCTTATTCTGTTAAATGTTGAATTATGGTTAATAGTATAACAAATTGAAATATATAGGTTATTATAACAATTTTGTTAAATCTTTATTTTTTCCTTGTTAAATATTGCATCTTTGCCTCCCCTTAACCGATTGATACTGGATAATATGTCGATACTATCGACACAAAATGTTAAATGTTGTATTATAATTATGTTAAATGTTGATTATATTATTTAATCATAACATATTGATATAATTGTGTTAATTTTAAATTTTGTTAAATGTTGTAATTAAGGTTGTTAAATGTTAGACAAAAACTTTCCCGTTAGACTTGTTCAGCCTCTTTTTGATTCTGGTTTAATTGATCTCATATTAGAGTTAGAGCATTTACGTAGGAAAGAAATAAATGGTACTACTCATAAGCTAGTATTTGAACAGCTAAAAAACTTATTTCATATCATGGAGAGTGTTGGTTCAGCTAGAATAGAAGGTAATAATACAACTGTTGCTGAGTATATAGATGCTAAAATTGAACAGCCAAATAATTCTGCTCCTAATTTTAAAGAAATCAGTAACATTGAAAAAGCAATGTGCTTTATAGAGGACAATGTTAAAGATTATAATATCAATCGAATGTTCGTGAGTGAATTGCATAAAAAAGTTGTTGAAGATTTACCATTACCGCCAGAAGGTGAGGGTGATGCTAATCCAGGTGCTTATCGTTCTAGAAATGTAAAGATAACAGGCTCTTCTCATGAGCCGATGGATTGTTCAGCTATCAGCAGTTGTATGGATGAGTTATTTTCATTTATTAATAAACAGGATGAAAGTAAATATGATCTTCTCAAGACAGCAATAGCGCACCATAGATTTGTATATATTCATCCTTTTTCTAATGGTAATGGTAGAACTGCCAGATTATTTACTTATGCAATGTTAGTAAAATTAGGCTTTAATGTTGATGTAGGTAGAATTTTAAATCCGACAGCAGTATTTTGTAGTAATAGAAATGATTACTATGAATATTTAGCTAAAGCTGATAGCGGTGACGATGATGGAATATTGGAATGGTGTGAGTATATGCTCAGTGGCCTTAAAGCGGAAATTGAAAAAATAGATAAACTCTTAGATTACGAATATTTAAAAGACACTATATTATTGCCTGCTATAAAATTTTCATTAGAACGACAATATATAACAGATACAGAATTTAAAGTATTAAAAATAGTTATTAATAAACAGGTAGTACAGAATAAAGATTTTCAGGATCTTTTTCAAGGTAAAAAACCTGCTCATATATCTAGAGAAATAAGACATTTAATTGATAAAAAAATGCTACAACAGGAACAAGAAGGCACTAGGAAATATGTTATTAGATTTGATAACAATTATTTAATGAGGAGTGTAATTAAATTATTAGGCGATAACGAGTTCTTACCAGAAAATGAAAAGTTATAAAGATTATTCAGTAATATAATTAGTATATCTTATTAAATTTAAGGGATTTTATAACTATGGTTAAAGCTAATTTAAAAACAGGTAGACCTACTAAATACAGCTCTAAATTGGCCTCAGATATCTGTGATGCCATTGCAGCCAATACAATCATAGCTTATTCTTTTTTTTGTACAATTATCAATCAGTTATACCATCAAAATAAAAATTCTAAAGCATATAACACACTAGCTACTTATTCATGGAATGATTTTATTATTGAGATGTATGTACAACTATCAACACTTAGATCATGATTGTTATTCTACCCAGCGAGCTACGCATTAGATTAGGCTCTCAGCACTACACACATCTAGCACCTCAGAACTCTATAAATGCACTCAGAAATTTGCTCGTATAGGTTTGAATCTGTTAAAGTGATTATATGTATTTATTTTTTGTAATCTTATGATAAATTTTGAATTTACTATTATAGGCGCCGGCCCTGCCGCTATATGCGCCCTCCCGGCTTTGATATCAAGAGGTATTAATCCCAAAAAAATACTGTGGATAGATGCAGGTAACTTTAATGTTGGAGCTTTTGGTACAACTCTAAGCGCCGGATCTAGCTTGCCAGGTAATACAACTGTTGAAAGCTACCAAAAAGTTAATGAAGCCATTTACAAAATATTTCCAGATTGCAAACCCTCCAAACTATTTTTGATGGATACACTCCCTCTTCTCAATACTTGCCCCTTAAATATAGCGGCAGAACCTATGCAACATATTTCTGATTATTTAAAACACAAAGTTCAAACTATCCATGGCTTAGTTACAGACGTGATTACGGTTAATGAAGGTTTTAAAATTATAATTAAATTAGCGCAAAGTAATATAATAAAAGAAATTTCCTCAAAAAAATGTATTTTAGCTATCGGTGCCACCCCTAAGACAATCAATTTGCCTAATAAACATCGTCAAATAAACATGATTGAAGATCCTAACATAATTTTTATTAAATCTCGTTTACAGGAATACTTATCTCAGCATCCTAATATTACTAGTTTTTCTGTGATTGGCTCCTCGCACTCAGCAGCTCTTGCTACGATGAACTTATTAAATGCAGGTATAAAAGTTAAGCAATTTATGAATAAGCCTTATAAGTTTGCTGAACTCTGCCTATCACCTGAAGGCATAAAATATACTAAACATGACAATACCGGCTTAAAAGGCGAAGTCGCCTTATTTACAAAAAATTTATTACATAATAAAAATAATAACTATGAGCTATTTATTGGTGCTAATCAAAAAGAAAGTGATGAACTGATAAGTAATAACTTATGTAACAACACGCATCTACTAGCAACTATTGGCTATTCTACTGCCCCTACTTTAAAAATTAATAATAAATTATTAAATCAATTTAAATTTGACCATCAAACTACTGAATTTTTTGATATTAAAAATTTATTTGGGTTAGGTATTGCATATCCATTGCAGACAACTGCTCCAGATGGTGAAGTAGAATTTTCAGTAGGTTACGGAAAATTTTGGAATACGGTCAATCGACCTGATGTAATAAAGACCTGGAAGTTAGATCAATCTATTGCTAGCTGTAAAGCTAGTAGTTAACAATTATAAAATAATACTTTTAATTATCTGTATAAGTTATGTAACTGCTCAGCGAATGGCGTCAACTTAAGAACTTATTTTATGTATTGTAATCTCTGTCAAGGCAGCCATGCTGGCGCAGAACCAAGATAAGTTCAATATTAGATTCCGGTTCAGCGTGATTAAAGCCGCTTGACCGGAATGACAAATCCATTAAGTTGACGCCATTGGCTAAACAATACCTCACAAAACTACTGCATCCTCTTTATATAATACCTATACCCATCAGGATTAGCACTTTTATCTTCAGGTGAAATTAATTTACCTGCCGTATTTAATTTTTTTGTTTTACCATCAGGCTCTTGTGATTCAACAAATGGCACGCAACCAACGTTAGTTGCAACTGCACCATCTGAGGCTATCCTAGGAAATAAATAACATTGTTTGGTAGTATCCGAATATAAGACATATAAACAATTAGTATCTTTATCACATTCACTATAACATCCTTCTAAAGATACATTTGCTAACTGGTTCAAAGCACGCTTCTGTGCTTTAGACTGCTCAGTAGCTTGTCCACCTGCTGCTGTAACTTTAACAAATGGACTGATATGGTTACAAAAACTACCGTCTGATAAAGCACTATCTCTAGCATAAGCACCATTTGCAGTTTTACTTACAGATCCAGTTACTTGATCAAAGATTGGCGGGAAAACAGCTTGATAAATAATTTTAGGTTTTAATGCTTTTACCGCGCTCGGACCGCCCTCTGTGGCGCATACATTGTTTGGTTGTAACGTATATTGATCAAACGTCAGAGCTACTACGGAACCTTTCGAAAAGTCTCCAGCCGGACTAGCATAACATTTACCCGCTGTAGAGCCCTGCGCAGGTGTAAAAGCATAACATCTTACTTTATCAGCCCCAAGAGGAGTCGGTAAAGCCGCTTTAGTTTTACAAAAATATTGAGTATTCGGATTAGCTGGGGCTACAGTTAATGGAACGAAATCCTTAGTATGTAATGAGAATTGTACGGAGCTTTTCATTTGTTCAGCAGTCATATCTGTAGTTGGCGTGCTATCGAGTAACCTGATATCAAAGCTTTCTACAAATGGTCTTGCTAAAGCAGCCTTAACTTCTTCACCACCCTCAATTGCACATAATAACTGATCATAAGTAGGAGCTGTATCAGCAGTCCACGAAGTTGTAACATCAGCGCCAGCTGTTATGTTACCTTTACTAAAATCTTTTATATAACATTTACCCATACCAACAGCAGAAGGAATATAGGCAAAGCAACGTACTATCTTGTCATTACCTACAGGTAAAGCTGCAAAAGTTGCATTTCCACTTACAGTTTGAGTTTTACAAAACACTCCACCTTGCGCTGAGTTTATTTTACCTAGCTCAAGAATAGGGTTTGCAGCTGCGTAAGTGACTGATTTAGATACAGGTGCAGCAGTGGGTACATTTTTAATAGGCATTGGGTTAAATAAAGTAACAATTAAATCGTCTGGATCATATTCAAGTTGCTTATTTTGATCATGTCCCAAATAACGGAAAACCTGGAATACTGTACTATCAAAGTAAAGTGGGAAAGGGCTAATCAAATCACAATCATAATTTTTTTCTGGCTCATACTTTTCAACAACTCCTTTTAGAATACACTCACCCGTAGTACTAGTTCTAGAACCGGTTACATAATTAGTAATCTTAAATGCCATACCCGCACACGAACCCGCTGTTGCCTCTTCTTTGTCAGCACATTTTTTTGCACACCCATCTAAAGATTCAGTAGTTATCTCACCATAACGTCCAACCCAACATGAATTAGACTCTAGATTAAAATATTCATAATTATCTGGGATCATTTTATCTGTTTTTGATGCAGGGACATTAGCAGCAAAAATTGACTGGTTTATTAATATAAAAACTACTGTTATCAATATTTTTTCTATAGAGTTTTTCATATAGGCCCTTTATTACTGTTTCTTATCTCTTTTGATGTAATATTTATACCCTTCAGGGTTTTGCTTCTGGTCATTAGGTGAAATCAATTTGTTTTGAGTATTTCTCTTAGTTATAACTCCACTTGGTGTTTTACTTAAAACAAAAGGTGAACAACCAGCATTAGTCAAAGATGCTCCATCATCAGCTACTTTTTTAAACATATAACATTTCATACTTCTTTCTGAATATAACACATAAGTACACTCAGTCTCCTGATCACAAGCTGCAAAACAGTCACTAATTAATAAATCTTGTGGATGATCATTAACTCTATCAGCTGCAGTAGTTTTTTTCAAAAACTTCATCGATCTCTTTTTGGCTTTGGTTATATTGTAGAATACGCTATTTGGATTCAGATCAGCTCGTAAATAGGGGCTAGTGGCATTACAAAAACTTCCATCTGGATAATTAGGATCGCGCTCATATCTCGTGCCTGCCGCGCCTAACACTGCCCGACCTGTGACTAAATCAAACTTAGGTGGGAATACCAATTCATAATTGTAAGCTGGCACAACTGGTTGGGTCACTGTACTAGGCGTAGTAACCGGCTCTACTGTAGGTGCAGGCGTTGGTGCAGGCACTACTGTCGGCGTAGAAACTGAGGCCGGCATAGTGGTTATCGCCATAACTTCAGGTACAACAGTTGTAGTGCTTACGGTAACTGGTGTAACTGTAGGCACAGCTGGCATTGTAGTTGTCGTCGCAACTTCAGGCACAACTTTTGTTGTAGTCGCCACCTGTGTTACTGTCGGCGTAGTAGTCGTAACTGTAGGCGTAACTGTTGTTGTACTAGCAGCTACAGGTGCTGCTGTCGTTGTAGTAGTTGCTACAGCTGTTACTACTGGTGTAGTTGTCGTTGTGGTCGCCGCAGTTGTTGTAGCTTTAGGCGTAACTGTTGTTGTAGTGGTCGTAGCTGGCATTACTGCAGGTGCAGATGTAGTTGTCGTTGTGATCGCAGTAGTTGTTGTAGCATTAGGTGTAGCTGTCGTTGTAGTGGTAGCCACTGGCGTCAGAGTCGGTGTAATTGTCGTTGTGGTCGCGGTAGTTGTTGTAGCTTTAGGCGTAACTGTTGTTGTAGTGGTAGCCACTGGCGTCAGAGTCGGTGTAATTGTCGTTGTGGTCGCGGTAGTTGTTGTAACTTTAGGCGTAACTGTTGTTGTAGTGGTAGCCACTGGCGTCACATTCGGTGTAGTTGTCGTTGTCGTGGCCGTAGTTGTTGTAGCTTTAGGTGTGACTGTCGTTGTAGTGATCGCCACTGGCGTTACTGCCGGTGTAGTTGTAGTTGTCGTCGCTGTAGGCGTTGTAGCTTTAGGTGTAACTGTCGTTGTAGTGGTAGCCACTGGCGTCACAGTCGGTGTAGTTGTCGTTGTGGTCGCGGTAGTTGTTGTAGCTTTAGGCGTAACTGTTGTTGTAGTGGCAGCTATAGGCGTTGTTCCAGCCACGGCAACGCTACCTAAAGCAGCTCTTACCGTACTTCCACCTTCAATAGAACATAGTAATTGATCTACTGTGGCAGCTTTGTGCTCAGTCCAAGAAGTAGTAACATCTCCTCCTGCGCTTAACTTACCTTTACTAAAATCTTTCACATAACATTTACCGATTTGATTGGCTGCAGCAGGTGATACATAAGCAAAACATCTTACAATAGTCTTATTACCAGCCACTAGAAGAGGAAATTCCGTAGTTGCAGTTTCAGTTTCAGTTTTACAAAAAATACCACCTTCACCTGAAGTAATCTTACCTAATTCAACCTGATTAGGATTACCTTCGCTGTAGATTAATAGTTTTTCTTTAGGAGCATCTACAGGGGTTTTTATAATTGAGTCTACACTAGTAACTGTTGCAGTTGCTGGCGTAACAACAAGAACTCTTGGGTAAGGAAGCAATGAAAAATAACTAGGGCTAAAATCATCTATGGCGTATTGCTTTTCTAAGTTTTGATTATGCTGTTGATATACGAATAAATTAAAAACAGTACTTTCAAATGTTGCAGGTCTAGGATCTGCCGCATCACACTCATACAATACATCTGCTGTACCAAAAATTGTATAGGATAACGCGCTTTTTAAAATACAGTCTCCTCTAGTTGCACTAGGTGAACCTGCTTCATAAGTGTTAATTTTAAATGCTATACCTGCACACGACTTCTCAAGTTTTTCTGCAGCTATACATAGATTGGCACAAGCTTCAAAACTCTCATTAAATCTCACCTCATCGAACCTGCCCAACCAGCAAGCTGGTGATTCAATGTTAAAATACCTATATCCAAGCGGAATCGCTTTATTTGTACTATTAGCAACCAAAGGCTCACCAAAAGCTTGAGAGTTAATAAAAAATAAAATCAATGTAAAATAAATTTTATTCTTTATTTTAGCTCTTATCCCAATATTAATCATATAATTAATCATATAATTTATCATCTATTATTTAAATTATCTAAGAAGATCTTCTTCCAAAAATATTTATATCCATTAGTTTTTGTAGTTTCATCCACTAAAGTTCCATCACAATTCTCATTGCTATATTTTCTGGACAGTAAATAACAATTTTTTAGTCCTGGCGGAGCCGCTTCAGCAAATAATATATAAGCACAGTCAAGTCGTTCCGTACATGCTGATTCACAATCTTCAACGATTTCGACATCTTTAGCTAATAAATATTTACCCATAAATTTTTCTTTTGGATGAATACTACTACAAAAAACACCTT
>JACCDG010562208.1_pt1 | contig 10533 bp, 8 predicted proteins | sample 7442471 | NCBI WGS metagenome assembly JACCDG01 (sample SAMN15323444, study PRJNA562643) | freshwater metagenome | isolation source: river surface water | place: USA:Blue River Watershed | collected 2017-08-17 | reverse complement strand
GTATCAACGACGTTTTCTGTCTAGAAACAACAGATGACGTCTTCTTCACCCTATTTTTCTTCATTTCAATCAGCAATTCCCCATTCTTCATAGTAACTGACACTACATCTCCCTTTTTAGCGTTGTTAGAGATAATGAATGTTGCCACTTGGTTAAGAATCTTGGACTGAATAATTCGGTTGAGCGGACGAGCGCCGTAGTGCGGATTGTATCCCTCCTTTGCGAGGTACGCCAACGCCTCATCATTAATCTCAAGTGTAATACCTTTTTGATTCAAGCGTTCCTGAACAACCGCAATTCGAATATTTACAATTTCCTTAATTACCTCTGGAGACAAAACATCGAACATGACAATTTCATCGATACGGTTAAGGAATTCTGGACGGAAATGATTTTTCAAGCTGTCCATAACCTTATCCTTAATCTGTTCGTACTGGCGATTTGGACCGCCAGCTGCAAATCCAATCGATTCCATTTTTTGGACATACTGCGAACCAATGTTCGAAGTCATGATAATGATGCTGTTCTTGAAATTCACCGTGCGGCCTTTTGCATCTGTCATGCGGCCATCATCGAGAACCTGGAGAAGCACATTAAATACTTCAGGATGCGCTTTTTCAATTTCATCAAAGAGAATAACTGAGTATGGACGATGTCGGATTGCTTCAGTCAGCTGTCCGCTTTCATCGTGACCGACGTAACCTGGCGGTGAACCAAGAAGTTTAGAAACGCTGTGGCGTTCCATGTATTCACTCATGTCTACGCGAACAAGAGCCTTCTCGTCGTTAAACATAAATTCAGCGAGCGCTTTAGTAAGTTCTGTCTTACCGACACCGGTAGGACCGAGGAAGATAAATGAACCAATTGGCTTATTAGGATCTGAAATGCCTGCTCGTGACCGGCGAACAACATCAGCGATTTTCTTGATTGCATCTTCTTGCCCAACAACTCGCTTGCGAAGTTCATCTTCCATTCGCTCAAGCTTCTGTCGTTCTTCTTCAAGCATCTTAACCAAAGGAATACCTGTCCATCGAGAAACAACTTCTGCAATATCTTCAGCAGTAATTTCTTCTTTAAGAATGCGACGTGACTTCTGTAATTTCTTGAGGCGTGTAAGTTTCTGGTCGAGTTCTTTCTGTAATGCTGGCAATCGTCCGTAACGGATTTCGGCAGCCTTACCAAGATCAACTCGAAGTTCCGCATTCTCCGCTTCGAGCCGCAAAGCATCAAGCTCCTTTTTAATCTTATGAATATCAAGCACGGTTCCCTTTTCATTCTGCCATTTCAACTGAAGCTCCTGAGTTTTTTCATGAAGGTTTGCAAGTTCTTTTTCAATTTCTTTGACGCGAGCCTTTGCTTCTTTATTTATGCCAGCCTCAACTTCCCGTTTCAAAGCCTCGCGTTCAATTTCTAAACGAGTAGCCTTGCGTTCAGCTTCTTCTAAAACTTCCGGCTTGTTTTCCAAAGCCATGCGGAGCGCTGAAGAAGCTTCATCGATCAAGTCGATTGCTTTGTCAGGCAAATAACGATTCGTAATATATCGTGAAGAGAGAGTTACCGCAGCAACAATTGCATCATCAGTAATTCGTACGCCATGGTAAATTTCGTATTTTGCTTTCAAACCACGAAGTACTGCAACAGTATCTTCAGTTGAAGGTTCATCAACATACACTGGCTGGAAGCGTCGAGCGAGCGCAGGATCTTTTTCAATATGCTTCTGGTATTCCTTGAGTGTAGTCGCGCCGATAGCCCGGAGTTCTCCGCGTGAAAGCGCAGGCTTGAGCATATTCGAAGCATCAAGTGATCCTTCTGATGCGCCAGCACCGACAATAGTGTGAATTTCATCAACGAAGAGAATGACTTTGTTGTCAGACTTTTCTATTTCTTTCATGATTGCCTTCAATCGGTCTTCGAATTCACCGCGGTACTTTGTACCAGCAAGCAACAGTCCGAGATCGAGAGAAACCAATTCTTTATCTTTCAAAGATTCAGGAACATCTCCTTTTGCAATTCGCTGCGCCAATCCTTCGACGACTGCAGTTTTTCCAGTTCCAGCTTCACCGATCAAGATCGGATTGTTTTTTGTGCGGCGAGAAAGAATCTGCATAATACGGAGAATTTCCGTATCGCGGCCGATAACAGGATCAAGCTTGTCTTGTTTCGCGAGAGTCGTAAGATTGCGTGTGTACTTTGAAAGCTGTCGTGTCTTTTTTGAATTAGGAACATCCGGTCCACCTTGTGAGCGGAACTCCTCAATCACTTTCAAGACTTGTTGTTTGTTTAATTTGAATCGTGAAAGAATATGGTGTGCTTCGCTATCAACATCAAAAATTGCTACGAACAAATGTTCAGTGGAAACAAATTCATCTTTCATATCACTAGCAACTTTGCTTGAAAGTTCAATGACTTGAGCAAGGTCAGGAGTAAGATAAATCTGGTACGACGGAGAGAGTGTACTATTTGCACCAGGCATTTCAATTGCCTCCAAAATTGAATCAGTCAAAAGAGTCGTATCAACTTCGAGACGATCGAGAATAGAAAGAACCATTGACTCTTCCTGCAACAGCAACGCTGCGAGCAAATGGATTGAATTTACATGGTTTTGGCCTCGTTCAATAGCCAGTTCGTGGCTCTTACGGATGGCTTCTTTTGCTTTAGTTGTGAAATGGTTAAATGGGGGCATATTTTTATTATACACTACGTGTAAAGAACATAATACAACGTAATTAATTATTTGTCAAATCTGTCTTAATAAAGTTTAAAGTGGCTAATTCCAAGCTAGAAACCAAGCCTTCAGAACCAATCACCCCAGCCACTTCGCCATCAAGAGTGAGGAGCGGCAGGCCGACATGAGAAGCAAGTGATTGATCGACAGTAAACTTTTTCTTATTTGCATCAATACTCTGAACATACAGCTTTTTTGTTGATTCGGTGCGTGGGTCGTAAAGAATGAGCGTCTCCCCTTCTTTTGGTAATGTTTTTGTAAATGCTAGCACTTGTGGAACAGTAAATGTTTCCCCCGTTGGTACATCAACCGTATTGTAGGTAAATCCAATTTCGCTTTTTGAAACTGGAGTGTAGCTCATCGCTTCAGTATTTGGATATGCCGCGACTACTGATACTCCTGGATTTGCTTTTTCTGTAGCAAAGAATTCTCCTTTCACACTGGTAAAGAATCCGAATTCATCATTCAGGCATTTTTCTCCGTCCAACCTATCTTCTTCTGTGATGCTGCATTCAAATGAAATGGTAACGAGAGATTTTTTAATTGTATCTACAATGACAGGAACGAGGTCGCCCTCTTTTACAAAAACTACTTTATTTGCCTGCTTAATCGTTTCATTTCCTGTTGGAGCAACTGTTTCAACGGTTCGTTGAATAACTTGATTTATGACTGAGCTTACCGTTGGAGATTGCTGAAGTAGATAGACGGTCGTAATACCAGTCGCAATGGAAGTGACAAAGGATACGAGAAGTACCAGGAGTACGAGTTGATAATTTGTAAGATGCTTGAGATCCATGAGTGAAGTATATCACGAACTTCAAGGTCAAAAAATAGTTTATTTCTTCAGTAAATTCAAAACATGAACCAGAGACTTCAAAAAATAATCAATCTCCTCTTTTGTGGTTCCCCGCCCGAGGCTGATACGGAGACTACCTGACTCGCTGTCGGTATTTTTATAGCCAAGCGCTTCGATGACGTGGGAGTTTTCAGGATCGGTGCTTTTACACGCGCTCTTTGCGGAAATACAAATCCCCTGTGCATCGAGATACACAACAAGCATCTCGCTCTGATAGCCTGAAATAGTAATGTTGATATTGTTTGGCAAACGATCTTTCATTCCCCCATTAATTCGAATCGAGTACGGAAGTTTTTCCAATTTTGAAATACAATAATCACGAAGTTTTGTGAGTCTTACTGTTTCTTTATCACGCATGCTTTCGGTAATTGAAACTGCTTCGGCAAATGCTGCAATAGCTGGCAATGATTCAGTTCCAGGCCGTAAACCTTTTTCCTGGTCTCCGCCAAACATAATTGGCGCGATGGGTGTTCGGCGCTTTACGTACAGCGCTCCGACACCTTTCGGTCCGTAGATTTTTCCACTGTTAATTGTCAGGAGATCAATTCCCATTTTTTCTACTACAATTGAAACGTAATTAAGCGCCTGGCTAGCGTCAGTGTGCAACAAAGGATACTGCGCGCCGACCAGCGCTTGCGCGTCTTTATGCCGGCGCGCATGACGAACCTCTTTTGCAATTTCTTGCACCGGCTCAATAGTTCCAATTTCATTATTTGCAAGCATGACTGAAACCAATATTGTTTCAGGGCGAATCAATTTGCGAAGATTTTTGGGATCAACAAGCCCGTCTTGATCAACTGACAAGATAGAAACATCTACTCCCAAATGTTCCAATTCTTCTGCAGCGCTTTTTACCGCGGCATGCTCGATTGCTGAAACGATAATGTGCGGACGAATCTTTGGATACTTTTTTTGAAAGGCGCGGACGGTTCCAAGAACAGCAAGATTATCGCTTTCTGTTCCACCTGAAACAAAAATGATCTCGTCAGTATGAGCACCAAGCGCATCTGCAACTTTTTTGCGTGCATCCTCAAGACCAAGGTGGGCCGCTGTGCCAAGTGCGTGAAGTGCACTTGGATTTGCATACATAGATTTTGTAGTCTTTACTAGAACACTCAAAACGCGCTCATCAACGGGGGTTGATGACGCAAAATCCAAATATACTGTTTTATTTTTGATCTTTTTTTGTTCTTTCATTGAATTGCGCCAAAATTGCTAAAAAGCCTTTTATATTATATACTTTGTCACTATATGGATATAAACACAATACTCATTTATATACTTATTGCAACTAATCTCCTCTCTCTCATCTGGCTCGTTCGTACCGAACTTCGCCTCAGGAAATTTTTTGGCGGTAAGCGGGCAACCGAACTTGAGGGTGTTTTAGGATCTATACAAAATAATTTAGACAGAATCGAAGGCACACACACTGAAATCAAGCGCCGTTTACTCGGAGCTGAAAAGCGTGTCTCCCGCTCGATCCGAAATATCAAGACTGTGCGCTTCAATCCTTTCTCAGACTCAGGAAGCAACCAGAGCTTTGCAACCGCAATCGTTGACGATCATGGAGACGGCGTTGTGCTTTCAAGTCTCTATTCTCGTGAGCGCGTCAGCATCTTTGCAAAGCCAGTAATTAAGGGAAAGCCTGAATACGATCTCACCGACGAAGAACAAAAAGTCTTAACCGAGGCATACAACCATGAGTAAATCAAAAGAAATCAAATCTGAATTAGTGACACGGCCTCCGGTCGTCGTCATCATGGGACACATCGACCACGGCAAGTCGACGCTTCTTGACTATATCCGCAAATCAAATGTCGTAGCAGGTGAAGCAGGCGGCATCACCCAGAAACTTTCTGCGTACGAAGTCACCCACCCTGACGAACACAAAGTTGATCGCAAGATTACTTTCCTCGATACTCCGGGACACGAAGCATTCTCAAAGATGCGCGCACGAGGAACAAAAACTGCAGACATCGCTATTCTCGTTGTTTCTGCTGAAGATTCAGTCAAAGCACAAACTATTGAAGCTTGGGAGACAATCGTCGCAAGCGGCATTCCCTATATCGTTGCAATCAACAAAATCGACAAACCAGGTGCGAACGTTGAAAAGACAAAACTCGACCTTGCAGAAAAAGGAATTTACCTCGAAGGATTTGGAGGCGATGTTCCGTTTGCTGAAATCTCTGCAAAGCAAGGAACAAACGTCGATGGATTACTCGACCTTATTCTCCTCGTAGCTGATCTTAACAACTTCACTGGCGACGCATCACTTCCCGCTTCAGGCGTAGTTATTGAATCTCACCTTGACCCAAAGCGAGGTATTGCAGCAACACTCATCATAAAAAATGGAACTATCAAGAAGGGAGATTTCCTTGTTGTCGAAGACTCAATCGTCGGAACACGTATTATTGAAAACTTCCTCGGCAAACCTATCACTGAAGCAACATTCTCATCCCCTATCCATATGACAGGTTTCGACAAACAGCCACACGTTGGAAGCTCATTCAATGTATACGGCAGCAAGAAAGAAGCTGAAACTGCCGCTCGTGAATGGAATGAATTGAAGCGTGAACTCACTGGCAAAGCAGAGCTGCCGCAAGCTACCAGCGCTGAAATCAAACTTGTTCCCCTCATCATCAAATCAGACGTAGCTGGTATGCTCGATGCAATTGAAAAGGAAGTACGGAAAATCGAACTTCCAAACTCGAAATTCAAAATTCTTGAAATGTCAGTTGGTGCAATCGGCGAAGGAGACATCCGCAAAGCTTCATCAGACAAAGAAAGCATTATTGTTGGATTCAACGTTAAACTTGATCCTCGCGCAGTAGACTTGAACGAAAAAGAACACGTTACTGTTCAGACATTTGATATCATCTACAAGCTCACTGACTTCCTCAAAGAAGAAATTTACAACCGCCGCCCTCGCATCACCACTCTTGAACCATCAGGAAGCGCAAAGATCATCCGCGTCTTCTCTGCAACCAAAGACAAGCAGGTTGTCGGAGGAAAAGTTATCGACGGTCTCATGACCAACGATTCACAGGTTCGCATTCTCCGACGTGAAAACGAAATCGGCCGTGCGCATATCGTTGAACTTCAGCACAACAAGCTCAAGATCAAGGCTGTTGAAGCTGGTATGGAATTCGGCATGCAGATCGAATCAAAGTATGAAATCGCTGCTGGAGATGTTATCGAAGCATTTACTATTGTTGAGAAATAAATCATGGATGCACATAAAGAAAAATTGGAGGAAGTAATAAGACGGCATGCAGCTGCGTTTTTGGAGCGTGAAAGCAATCGTGAAGCGTTAATCTCAGTCACCCACGCAATGCTCACTCCTGACACCAAGAACGTTATCATCTACCTCTCAGTGCTTCCAAACAGCAAAGAAAAAGCAGTGCTTGACTTTGCAAAGCGTCTACGAACCGATATGCGCACCTACATCAAGAACAATACAAAATCCCGAGTCATCCCCTATGTAGACTTTGAAATCGATCTTGGTGAAAAGCATAGACAGAAGATAGATAATTTATTAAGATAACGGGAGTATTTTGGTTGTAAGTATTTACGACCTAGTCGCCAAGTGGTAAGGCAAAGGTCTGCAAAACCTTTATACGGCGGTTCGATTCCGCCCTAGGTCTCAGGGAGAATAGTGAAGAAAGGCACGCAATGCCCGGATGATGGAATTGGTAGACATAGGGGACTTAAAATCCCCAGGTGGCAACACCGTGTGGGTTCGATTCCCACTCTGGGCACACAGTTGAATAAAAAGCCGGGGTGGCGAAATTGGTAGACGCACTTGCCTTAGGAGCAAGCGAGGCAACTCATGGAGGTTCAAGTCCTCTCCCCGGCACTGCGAAGAGATTGAATTTTTAGGCTTTTCGTGTATACTTAAAAACGTTTTACAATAAAACGCACTAGCACCCGTAGCTCAGATGGTAGAGCAGCTCCCTTTTAAGGAGATGGTCGGAGGTTCGATCCCTCCCGGGTGCACACTATAGTTATCCCCTACAATAAAAAAGAAGCGTTAGTTTTCACTAACGCTTCGTTGTTGTTTAAAATCTAGTTTGTCCTAAGTTACGGTTGTTTGTTCATTAATGCATGAGCAATCTGAACCGCTTCTTTTAGTGTGTTTTTGTCTAAGCCATACGTGCCGTATGTCTCAGTCGAAATCTTAGCCCAGATACGTGCTGACTTTTCAACTTCAGCATCACCCAAACTAGGGAAAGCTTTCTTAACACCAGCTATTGCCTCAAGGATAACGCCCTCAAGTTCAACTGCTTTTGCCAAGTCACCTTGCATTTGAGGTTGTGCCATAGAAGAATGCCAGTCCATTTGAATATCCATTGACTTAAAGATAACACGAGTCTTTTCATCAACCTCATGGTTGAATTTAAACACAGATTGGACTTCACCGTTAATTGTTACAGGAGTTTTCACTGTCATCACCTCATCAAGGGTCATGTCTGCTGCAACAAGTGCGGCACACGACCACCAGATACGGATCATCCTGTCATCAAGATCTTGCAATGTTCCACCATGGAATTTAGTTAACCATGCAGTAGTTGCACCAGCCTTAACATTGGTTGATGCCACAGGCTGCTGAATGATTGCCGATTTTTTGCCTTTAAACAGCAACTTGGCAGTTTCAGGTTGTTTAGGCTGCAAAGATATTTCTCGCAAATCTTCGTTAAGCACCTCAAAACCTTGTCCATGAGGTGTTCCGATGATGTAAGAAAATTTTGATGCCCATCTCTTGCCTTCTTCGTAAGTCATGGCTTCGTGCTTAGTGTCCTTAGCGTACATACCCTTCTTTGTATGGTTTTGTACATCAAAACCATTGTACGAAATCAAATACGTATGCAATCCAAACCCAATAAAAGGAATTAGCGCATAGAGTGTTGAGAAGCCATCTGTAAAAAACAGCACTCCCCAAGTAAATACAGCAAAGATAAGTACGAAGCAAAAGTTAAAGACAAAACCAACAGGTATAGGAGCGCCATCGCCATGATGTCCACCTCCAGTTCCATGACTAGTCGTATGGTGAACTTTTCTCCATGGTTCTAGCCAATACTTTGGTTCGATGCTCGTTTTCCTTCTCTCCCAAAACAAGTAGGCCATAACAATTAGTACAACGCATACAAGTAGAAAAAAAGAATTGCGGAATATTTCTGCAAAGTTTGTTAATCCAGGCAGCTCTTCTTTCGAAGAATCTGAAAAATCAATATTGCAATTATCGGGGTATTCACAACGCCCGAATCCCATCAATCTGTCTTCACTTTTTACGTTTGTAACTGTAACGTACAATGTTCCAGGCCGAATGTTTGTATTACCTTTATCATCCCTTACCACAAAACCGCTTGCGCGACTTAAGAGGTTCTTAGGATATTCAGGATACAATTCTCCTAACTTGAATTTAGCTTTAAGTACTGCATTAGGTGCGAGTAAGTAAAACTTGTGCGACCCATTATTGATTTCCTCTGGTATGTCCACCACAGTACTCTCAGAGATATAGGTGTACTCTTTTCTGGTGTTCCCATCCTGATCGCTTGGTAATTGAATGAATATTGCTATCAGCAAAAATATTGCTAAGCAAGAAACCGCAACCCAATTGTAAAAAGATGATGTTTCCATTTTTGGTTCTTCTGAACCATGACCGTGTTCGTTTCCGTGTGACATAATTAGTATTTGCCGGGTTTTCCGGGCTTTTTTTGTTAAGGAATTTAGTGTCTCTAGGTATTGGATATAGTATAGCACACTTCCTTGACAAAGTCAAGCTATTATGTCCTTATTTTATAAGGGTAAAATAACAAAAAACCGCTCGAAATGAGCGGTTTTTTGTTATAAGTATGTTACTTAGGAAGGACTATCGGCGTACCTGGCGGTCCTTGCAAACCGAAGGTATTGATGATGAGTCGCATAATCCCGAATACTCCTACCATTATGAGAAGTCCTACGAGACCCCAGATGATGTGTTGTTTGCCTCCTGCGATCGCTTTCTCTTCCCCGCCACCTTGGTTCATGAGGAACTCTACAACACCCCATACGAATACGAGGATTGCGAGCGCCATCATGAACATGATGATAGGGTTGATGATCTGTGTACCGAGACGATAGATCAACGTATCAATAGTGACAGCATGCGCGATATGTATGTTGGCAAACCACCACGTAAACATATAATCTTACTGACAACCAGCGAGGTTTGGGTTAGCATCGATCACACAAGGAACCTGGTCAGCATCAAGGTTTCCACCACGGATACCGAGAGTTGTCTGGAGGAATGCTACGAGACCCCACATTGAAACAACAACGAAGAGACCAATGATACCGTAAAGGATCTGTCCCTTTGCCTTTGCACGCTCTTCTTCGTTAGTCTTGATGACGAAGCTGATGATACCCCATGCTACGTAAAGTACGCCGAGGATGATCAATACTGGCATCAAGTAGCTGAGCACATCACGGAGGATCTGAAGGAGAGCAAAGAGCTGACCTGCGTTCTGAGCGAATGCAACTGCTGGCGTAAACGCGAGCGCTAATATCGCTACCTTTTTAAAATTCTTCATATTTATAAAAATATATAAACTACTAATAATTGACCTATTACTATGTTCTAAATTATATCATACTCAAGGTAAAAAAATGCAAGCGATTTCCCCACAATTAGATACCAAAGAGCTGGCGCATTGCTGCCACGATTCCCCACACTGAAACGATCACAAACAGTGAAAGAATTCCCCACAACATAACCTGTTTGGATTTCTTTCGCTCTTCTGCAGAAGCAGGAGCAAGTACGTACTGCACAACACCCCAGACGAAATACACTGCTGCAAAACTTATCGCAATTGTAAGTAGAAATCTGTTCATGATACAGGTTGCGAAATTCATTAAATCAGCAAACTTTTGTATGTTGCTTGTACATGCTGTCGAAGCTGGGCTGACTGCAGTT
>JACCDG010821416.1_pt1 | contig 10534 bp, 6 predicted proteins | sample 7442471 | NCBI WGS metagenome assembly JACCDG01 (sample SAMN15323444, study PRJNA562643) | freshwater metagenome | isolation source: river surface water | place: USA:Blue River Watershed | collected 2017-08-17 | reverse complement strand
GTTTGCATTGAAGCCATCCGTAGAACCCTCGATTATATTGTTTTTCGGAAAGATTCCGGAGGAAAACTGACTAATCGTTAGTCAATTGAGAATGGTTTTTGCGGAACTTGTCAGTTTGGGAAAACGCGGGAGAAGTATATTTTCTTGAGTGAAAACAATGGGCTGTCATTGTCATGCTTGACTCCTTCTCTCCTTGGATAGTCGGCATCAGGCAAGCGGGCTTGATGCGCTGGCGGGGTGACGCGCAAGGAAATCCTTGAGACGATGAAATCCCCGCCGGCTGGCGGCTATTTTGTCTGGGACGGTCGGAATGCCGAGGTAAGACCGGCAAGCACCGACGAGATGAATGCCGGCATTGCTGCACAGCGCGGGCAGGGAATCAAGCGATTAGCTCCTCCAGACTCGTAACGTCCTTGAACACCACGTCATTGTTTAAGCCAAAGTGCTTGCGCCCGCATGCAATCTGTAAGTTCTCGGCAGGCCTGCGATTCGCCCTCACAGTTGTGGACTTCGTTTCAGCAACAAAGTACACCCGAGAGTCATTTTCCAGAACAACAGCCCAATCGGGGTTGTAAGTACCCAAAGGGGTCGGAATCTTGAAGCGATTGGGCAGCTTGAAAAAGAACCTGACCCGCGGATCGACACTGCAATCATGGGCAAACTGGCTTTCGGTATCGCTCTCACTCAGCACGCAGGCGAACGCGTCACCCAGCGGCGCCTTTTGCTCGTCGATCGGTTGCGCCTGCAGCAGTGTCTTTTCCATAGGCGTGGTCATGTCATCGTTTGCTGCCGGGTACACGCTGCTCAGATAGGTTTCGATTTCGTCGTCAAACAGGCTCATCTCGTAGTGGCGGCCGTTGATTGTGTGGTATTCGATGCCATCGACCATCAGAGCCTGAAGACAGGTCCTCACCGCAGAAATTGCCATATCCAGGAAAGCCTGGGGATTGACCAGTAGCTCTTCAATCCGTCCGGAACCATCGAGGATGGAAAAGATCGTCGAGCGGGATAGATGTACGCGGTTTTGGATGTACGCATAGACATCCGGCACGCTGGTTTCGAATTGCGTAGCGTCAGTATCGCCGGTGCCAATATGCAGGCCTTCAATACCTTCCCGGCGCATGACGATTTTTGCCTTGTTAGCGCGAATCTTCGGAGGGCGGACCTTCGGATACTGGTTGGAGTCGGCCAACGCTTCCGTGCACAGGCTGATTAGCTTGGCCGTATCCAGTCGCACACTGTAGCGGGTCTGGTAGTTAATTTTGTTCCAGATGGTCTTGAACAATACCTCTTCATCTGCAGACAGTGGTTTGCGCTGGATGCGGGCTTTGGCTCGTGCATTCTTGACCCGACCTTTGAAGCTCACTCCGGCTTCTTCCTCAATCTCCTGCTGAAGTGCTTTGGCGAATGCTTCGTAGCTCTCGTTCGGAATCACTGTCAACACGTTGACGCGCTTGTCCTGGATACGCTCGCCGTTCTGATTGACGCACAGCCGAAGACCGCGACCAATTTCCTGGCGCTTTTTAAGAGCGCTTTTGGTTTCATTGAGCGTGCAGATCTGGAAAACGTTCGGGTTATCCCATCCTTCGCGCAAGGCCGAGTGGCTGAAGATGAACTGCAGTGGCACGTCTGCACTGAGCAGTCGTTCCTTGTCTTTCATGATCAGTTGATAGGTGCTGTCGTCCTTTGCCACAGTACCCGAGGTGTCCACCCAGACCGTCTTGGCCTTGGCTCCTTTGCCCTTTTTGTCGCCCGAGAAATAGCCGTCGTGCACCGCATTTGCGTTATGCGGAATCAGTCCACGATACTGCGGCTTGTTAGCGTACTTGTTGTAGGCCTCTTCAAACCACACGCCAAACTTGCCCAAGGATGGATTGCCGTCTTCATCGTAGGATCGATAATTTGCCACCTTATCGATGAAGAACAGACTCAACACCTTCACGCCAATGGCCTGCACATTCTTGAGCTTTGCAAAGTGCGCGGCCACCGTGCGCTCGATTTGAAAGCGCATGACATCGTCCGTCAATCCGCCTTGCGCTTCATTCACCCGTAGCATCCGCCCGCCCGAAAATTCGATCTCGCCAGCGTCGGCTCGTATCTCATTCAGGATATAGCCGTTCTGGTAAACATTGCGCTCTCCCGATTTGGCATACAAGTCATCGCCCAGTTTGAGAGTCAGCTCTTTGCGCTTGGGGCCGGTTCTGTCATTCACATCAATGCGCACCTTGACGGTGATGCCCTTAGCCTTGGCATCGATGCTCAGCAGCTCAATAAACGCCTGATTGTGGTCTTCATCAGCCTGCACACCGTCCACTTCGATCTGCTTGACCAGCCCCAGGTCATAGGCCTGCACAGGGTTGAGCGAGTACAGCAGGTTATAGGTATTTTTGTGGGTAGCGGAGTAGCGCAGCGTACAAAGCGGGTTCAGGTCCATCAGTGCACTGCGCCGCACATCGGTCTCAAAGTTCTGCGGCTCGTCCACAATCACAATCGGGTGAACCGCCTTGATGTACTCGATTGGCGCAAAAGCGCGTTCACCTTTCTGATTGATCTTGTTGCTGTCCTTGGTAAAGCTATCGATGTTGATCACCAACACGCTGAGCGCATCACTCTGGGCGAAATGACGCAGCTCCGTCAGCTTGTTGCTGTCGTAGAGAATAGGGACGCATGGCACATTTGCGTAGTCCGCTGCAAAGTGGCTACGTGTAATCTCCAGGTTCTTCATCGTGCCTTCGCGAATGGCGACGCTAGGTACCACCACCACGAATTTCTTGAAGCCATAGACCTTGTTCAGTTCGTACATGGTCTTGATAAAGGTGTAGGTCTTCCCGGTGCCAGTCTCCATCTCAAGGGTGAAGTTCAGCGGGCAAAACACATCCTTCCCATTGTCCGAGCGCGACGCCACCAATTCAGCCGACACAGGTACGCCATTGGCCTTCTGCACCGTTTGCACATTGGCTAGCACCTGCTCATCAGAGAGCTTCAAGGCGTTGCCAATGCTGCCATCGCCCGCGTAGTCCACGCTGCCTTGTTGCGCAGCCAGAGCAAAGTCGCTTTGGGCGAGGGGCTGGCCGTCGAACACCTTCACGACGGCATCGACTGCTCTTGTCTGATAAGCCTGATGGCTGAATTGCAGTTTCATTGTTTGCGACATGCAGCCCTCCGTCAGATCACTGTCAGGCCAATGTCCAGCCCGGCCAGCTCCAGCTGCAAGTTGGCCAGCTGCTCGTCAGCCTTGGCGCCCACGAAGCAGGAATTGAGCATCACTACCTGTGCGGGCTTTGCCTTGGCGATTTCGTCCTTGAGGGCTTCGGTATAGGTTTCAAAGCAGAGCCACATGCTCTGGTCATCGGCCATGAGCACCCGGTGCACCGTGACGCCAGCGATTTGCTTGGGCTTGCTGACCGCATGGACACCCAAAGCACCGAGGCCGTGTTTTAGCAGCAGCTCGGTTAGCATGGCGGTTTGTGCGTCGGTCTGCTTGGTTTGGCCTGCCTTTTCGGCACTTTGGAACAGAGCCAATTGATCGCGAAGGGTTTGCGGATCGCTTACATCGCTTCGCCAGACCTTGAAATTGGAGGGGGCCAGCGTGAAATGAGCACAAGCTAGGTCGGCAGTTTTGTCGGGATGCTCGGCTTTGAGTTTGGCGATGATTTTGCCGATGCGGGCGCGGGTGATATCGGCGATTGTTTTGTATCCCGCTCGAAACGCGTTTCCGGCACTCCCTTCTCTAGGTATTTCTTTTCCAGATTCTCTTTCTAAAACGTATGTTTTCTCTGGAATTTGAACACAAATGAACTTCCTTCCCATGCCTTGTGAACATAAATTCAGAACTGCGTGGGAGGTGGTGCCACTGCCTGCAAAAAAATCTAGGATCAGGTCACCTTCATCTGTAAACCACTGAATGAAATCGGCAATCATTTTTGGTGGTTTTGGATTGTCGAAAAGCTCCACCTCTCCCAAAAGCTCTGCCAATTCATTGGATGCTTGAGATTGCGTGCCATAGTTAAGTGTTGTGGCTGGAGTTGCAACGCCCCTTTCCTTGATGATCTTAATTTTTCCAGAAGATGAGAAGTAGAACTCAATAATTTTCTGACCGCGTGAATCAAACAGACTATTTCTATCCCCATAGAAATACTCTGTCATTTGATTTTTTTGTGTGAAGCCTGCGCGCAAAGTTACCTCTTCTGCGGTCACGCCATTTTCTACCCGCAAGCACCCGCGGACGACTTCAATTTTTTCTACGCCGCCCCATGCATTACGGAAAACGTATCCTTCAGGGGCGTCAATCCTTACTCCCTTTGGAAATGTAAATTCAGATGCAGGATGTCGCTGCGACACCTTCTTCATCGCCCCAGCCTCAAATGCTGCTTCGTCTAAAGCAGTAGGTGTGCTAATAAGGTGCGAATTCTTTGCATATACAAGAATGTATTCGTGATAAACCTTAAATACTCCAGCTTGTGCGCTATGGTTCTTATCCCAGATTAAGCACGCCAACTTGTTTTCTTCGCCAAAAACCTCATTGCATGCGGCAGCAAGGTTTGAGAACTCAGCATCATTTATGCTTATAAAGATGACTCCATCTTCAGTTAATAAATTGCGTGCCAAATACAATCGCGGATACATCATCGAGAGCCAAGCACTATGATATTGACCGCTTTCCTTGCTGTTCTTTTTCCAAAGGCTTTGTTTGTTCAAATACCCATCTGCACTCTTTTCGCCAGTGCGCTTCTGATACTCCTCCAGCGTTTCTGAATAATCGTCAGGGTATACAAAGCTGTCGTTGCCGGTGTTGTAGGGTGGGTCGATGTAAATCATCTTGACCTTGCCGTAATAACTTTTCTGCAGCACGCGCAGCACTTCCAGGTTCTCACCTTCGATCAGCATGTGTTGAGCATGGTCAGGATTGCTGGCGTCAGGCAGCAGGGTCAGGCTGCTGGTTTTCTGAATTTCGCGTCTGGCGGCAGTCTTGCCGGCCCAGTTGAGTTCGTAATGCTCCTTGGGGTCGGCAATGCGCTCTTGCCCCAACAGGTCTTTGAGCTTGGTTATGTCAAGCTGGTTATCACTCATTACCTCAGGCACGGTTTGGCTGATCAGCGTGAGCAGTTCAGTCTGTCGCTGTGCGATGGCATCGGGGCTGTAGCCAAGTTCATCGTTTTGTTTTTTGAGATACATGGTTTCCCTATTGTTTTTACGTTGTCGTAGGGTCTTGCTCGGATAACTTCTTGCCTGTGTCAGCAAGCGCTCCATGCGATGGTGAAGAGGCTTTCGCTGCTTAACTTTTGGGTCATGCGGCGGGTGAGCTCATTAATCAGCTCTTCGCGTTTGGCATCAATCTCGTCTTCCACGTCATAGATGTCTCGGCGCTGCCGGGCTTTTTGCCGCTCGAGCTTGGCGATACGGTCCTGTATCGCTTGCTGCTCTTCGAGCGTGGTGGCTTGTCGGGCTTCGCGCTGGGCGACTTTGATTTGTTCTTTGGTGTTTTTCAGCGCCTGCTCTGCCCCTTGCACCATGTCTTCGGCCCAGCGGTCCAGCCGGTCGCGCGCTTCGGAAAAATGCCTGTTATTGGTTTCTAGAGAGGTAGCGATGGTCGCGTCCGCATGGCGCTTGGCATCGGCCTGCAGGCGTTGGATGGTTTCTGAGGGCAGGGTGATGGGGCTGCTGTCGACACTGGCCACAGTGGCCATGAGCTTTTCGCAGGTCTCCGAATCAAGACTTTTGCCTTGGTCGGTCAGGGCGGAGAACAGCAGGTATTCCTGCCGTTCAAAACTGTCCACGGTAAGTTTTTGAAGGGTCATAACGCCTGACTGACCGCGCAGGCTTTCCACCACAGAGATGCGTGCCTCGTTGCTGGCAGGGTCAAATACCAGCCGCTGCACGGGGGTGTCGGCTGTTTTGGCGGTCTTGATGACCCACTCACCCAGCGGATGGGACAGGCGATAGGTGTGGCCTTCCTGGCTAGGCTCGCTTGCGGCTTGTGAGCCGGGGTTGTGTTCGGGCGCGCCCGGCTGGTGGCGGGAAATCAGGTGGTAGCGGCCAGCTCCAATGTCGGTAGGCAGATCCGGTGGCAATGGGGACTTCAGGTCAAAGCACAGATGCTCCTTGTCGAACTTGGCGCGGTTATTCAGGACGTGGCAGGACAAGTCCCAAAAACGGCGGCTGAAGCGGTCCAGGTGAGTGCGGGTGTCTTGCAGTTGAAGTCGGAGGCGATCATGCACCTCGGCGTCAAAGTTCTCGAGCAGTTGGCGGCGGGTGTCTTCCATGCGCGCCTGGATGGTCGCTTCCATTTCGGCGCGCAGCTCGGCAAAAGCCGCGTCGATCTGTTCGGGGGTGCGGCAGGTCTGGTAGATGGCCAGGATGCGCTTTTCGAAATCCACGCCAGATTCGATGCTGCCTAGCACTTCGTCGGAGGCGCCGAAGACACCATCAAAGAGTTTGAACTTTTCGTCGAGCAGCTCGAGCACACGCTGGTCAGCATGGTTGCGCTCGTTGAAGAAGTTAATGACCACCACGTCGTGCTTTTGCCCGTAGCGGTGGCAGCGGCCAATACGCTGCTCGACGCGTTGAGGGTTCCAGGGCAGGTCGTAGTTGATCACCAGCGAGCAGAACTGCATGTTCACGCCTTCGGCTGCGGCTTCGGTGGCGATCAGGATGTCGGCTTCGTCGCGGAAGTACTCGATGAGGGCCGCACGAATGTCCACGTCGCGTGAACCAGTGATGCGGCCGGTACCTTGGTTGGCGGTAAGCCAGTGCTCATAAATGTTGCTGGCCTCGGGGCTGTTGTTGGAGCCGCTAAATAGCACCACTTTGCCGGCATGGCCGTTTTGCTCCAGAAAACGCTTGAGGTATTCCTGCGTGCGCTTGGACTCGGTGAAGATCAGCGCCTTGCGCCTGGCACCGGTATCGGCCATGGCATTGAAGCCGACTTGCAGGGCTTGCAGCAACGCCTGAGTTTTGGTGTCGGTGCCAATACCGCGCGCCCAGCCGATCAGGCGGTCCAGCTCTTGAATTTCTTCATTCAGGCGTTTGCGGTCCAGCTTGCTGGGATCGACGGGTTCAGCTTCTTCGGTGTCGTCTTCGCTGAGGATCTCGTCGAGCAGGTCTTCCTCAATCTCTTCCTCATCGACCAAGGTCTCGATCCAGTCGTCCTGAGGCTGGATTTTTTCATCACGCAGGGCTTCGAGCCGCTGCTTCATGACGGAAAGGGTGCCGGCAATGGCCAGTGAGCTGGATGCCAGCAGTTTGCGCAAGACCAGCTCAGTCAGGTGACGCTGGCGCTTTGGAATGGCGTAGCTGTCTTCACGTAGCAAGTAGTCGCTGACAGCTTCGTATAAACGGTGCTCGTCGTCGGTAGAGCGGAATTTCTGGGTGTGCGGTTTGCGCTGGGTGTAGCTGATGTACTCGGTTACGTCTTTGCGCAAGGTGCGCTTGCAAAAGCCGGCCAGCCGATTACGCAGGCCTGCGGTGTCCGCCCCAATTCCTGTGAACTGGCTGCGAAAGGCATTGAGGTCGCCAAAAATACGTTCGTCAATCAGCGTTGACAGGCCATACAGTTCCAGAATGGAGTTTTGCAGCGGGGTGGCGGTCAGCAGCAGCTTGCGGCTATCACCCGTGGCCCAGCGTATGGCTTGGCCGATCTTGTTGCTTTCCCGGTAGGCGTTGCGCAGTTTGTGGGCTTCGTCGATGACTACCAAGTCCCAAGCCATGGACCGTACTTCTTCCTTGATCCGGGTAGCGTAGGCATAGGACATGATCACTACGGCTTTTTGCCGCAGCGGGGCGAGGCCTTTTCGCTGCGCTTCGCGCCAGGTTTTGGAGTCAAGCACCAAGGCGGGCAGGTTGAACTTCTCTTCGAGTTCCAGCGCCCACTGTTTTCGCAGAGAAGCAGGGCAAATGACCAGTAGCTGCCGTTTGCGTTCAGCCCAATACTGGCAAAGCACGATTCCTGCCTCAATCGTTTTGCCCAGCCCCACCTCATCGGCAAGCAGCACTCCTTTTGACAAAGGGGAGCGAAGAGCAAAAACCGCGGCCTCGATCTGGTGAGGGTTCAGATCAACGCTCGCGTTGAAGAGGGCCTGACTCAGACGATCTATGCCGCAACCGGCATGCTGCAACGTCAAGTCGTGAGCAATGTATTTCGCTTGATGCGGCGTCAAATTCATTCTCATGAAGCTTCGTTAAACATAGTCAGCGACGCCAGCGAAGCCGTTAGCAATGGGAGGCTAACGCCCCGAGAAAATCCTCATGCTGTACGGCTTCGCATTTTGGGAATGTTTTTTGGCAATCAAACAAGTACCCAAAAATACACCAATGCAAATAGTGTAACGGTATGTTTATAGAACCGTTCAGATAATAATATCATTACATCTGTGCAACTGAACGTTCAGTTGGATTGATCACAGCGACGCGATGAGCAAATGGCGGGGAAGGGGCAAAAGCGCTTTTACGGTGCGGGTGCCAGAGGCACTTCCTCCGCTTGTGCTGAGCGTTCTTTACGCATCGCGAGGGGCGACGTGAGGAATGAGGCTGGGCGGATGGCGTTGCGAGAGTCTGGCCTTCGCAGCGAGCAGTAGGCTCGCGAGCTTGTTCGACGTCGGGGGCGCGGGTGATTTCCAATCATGCGCTTTGAATTACGGTAACTGTCGGGAATCAGTCACACATGGATTGCCTCGGCTTGGCTCCGACCCTACATTCACCAGCCCCATGTTCGAGCCACTTCCGCTCATCACAGCTAAGCTTGAGCATCCCGATGTTGTAATAAATCAAATAGGTTAATATAAAACTTAACTTGACTTTCGAAAGCTACTACAATGGTGCGGTCCTAACGGTCCTGATCGGAGCCGATGGTCGGAGATCGATCGAAAATCTGGTTCGCATTCATAGCAAAAACATAACCAAGGAACTGGCGCGTGCCGATGCCTTGATTCGACAGTTGGCTGATACCAGTCGTTTGCGGCCTCCAGATCAATTCCGCCAAGAGTCTGAAGGCTTCTGGGCAATCAGGGCCGTGACCATACGGGTCTACGGATGGTATGCGCCCGGAGGGAAATTTGTGATTAGCCATGTCATCAGCAAGCGGCAAAACAAGCTGAGCGACACTGACAAAGCAAGAATGCAAAAGAACAAAAAGCTGTTCGAAGCAGCCAATGGAGAGAAGAAATGACCCTGATCGAAACTTTGCTTTCTCAGACAGCGGATGGGAAAAAAGAGCTGAAGCGGCAGCACTTGATCGTCGATATCACGCAAAAAATTTGGGCTGCCATGGAAGCTGAGGACGTCAACAAGGCTGATCTCGCAAGATTACTTGGCACATCAAAGTCGAATGTCACCCAACTGCTGAATGGGCAGCGCAACATGACACTCTCGTCACTTGCAGATATATGCGTTGCCCTTCAAGTTGAGCCTGAAGTGACATTGAGGAAAGCCAAGTCTTTGCGCCGGTTTGATGTGGTTGTGCAAATGAAGCAAATGCCATTAAATGTCGAGCCAACTGAATCGCCAGTGGCAGTCTCCGGAATGTCGTCTCGTGCGGCACTCGGTCGAATTACAGCTGAGCGCAATATTACCGTCGGAGTACCGAAAGTAGCCCAAATGGTCGAGGCATGATTTGAACAAGCCGACTGTTCATGTCATCTATTGCGATGACATCCGAAATGAAGAAGGTAGAAAGATCTCCTTGATGGGGATCTACGATTCTGAGCTGGTTGTACAAAGTTTTCCTCTGACCTTGCCTAAATTGTGCGCTCAAATCCTCATCAAATTTCCCGGGCAAGCGCTTCCCAAAGATCTACTCAAAATTGAGTTATTGAGCGGTGAATCGCCGATTGCAGTTTTCGAGTTGGATCAAAAAGCTCTGCATGCGGTTGTCATTCCAGACGCAGACGATCAAGTTCTTGAAGAAGAGCGGCATGTCAGCATTCAAGTGCATTTCATGCTGGCTCCTTTCAATCTCGAGAAGCCCTCTATTTTGCGTGTTCACTGCCAAGCCGACAAAAAGCTCATCAAAGGTAACGCACTTCGGTTGAGGATAGCTACTCCGCAGGAGGTGCTTGCTTTAGGTTTGAATCCGGCATCTCAGTCAGAGGCGAATTAATCCAGTCTAAATTCTCCATGCCCATGTGCGCTGGACCGCGTTGTGGGAAAAACAAAAAGGCCAATCCGAAGATTGGCCTTTTTGCTTGAAACGATTGGTCGGGGCGGCGGGATTCGAACTCGCGACCCCTTGCACCCCATGCAAGTGCGCTACCAGGCTGCGCTACGCCCCGACGAAGCGCGGATTATAGCAGAGAGGCATCGTTTGATGGCCTTTCCATCGGACTTTGCTATCGATTTCAATCACGATTCGGCATTCGGCTGACAGTGACGCCCAGTGACTGCCGCACTCAATGCAGCTGGCTGCTGCCTTGTCCCGTATCTTCCGGCATCTCTGCATGCACCATCTCTTCTTCGATGTCGGAGAAGAAGGGCGAGCCGCAGTCGTCGCAGAATTCGGGCGACATCACCGACTCCACCTGATGGATGCGCGTGATGCCGG
>JACCDG010117913.1_pt1 | contig 10534 bp, 7 predicted proteins | sample 7442471 | NCBI WGS metagenome assembly JACCDG01 (sample SAMN15323444, study PRJNA562643) | freshwater metagenome | isolation source: river surface water | place: USA:Blue River Watershed | collected 2017-08-17 | reverse complement strand
GAGGAATTGGATGAAATTTCACGCCAATCCTTTTTGCTGATCGATCTCGGGGATTGGGTTGGCGTCTCGGGCTTTGTTTTTAAAACGAAAAAAGGCGAGCTTTCAATTCACTGCCGGGAATTTCGCATCACCTGTAAAACCCTCGAGCCCCTGCCTGAAAAGTACCATGGTCTCACCGATATTGAACTTAAGTACCGGCATCGGCACCTAGACCTGATAGCCAATGAAGATTCGCGGACGGTCTTCTTTAAGCGCAGTTTAATCATCCGTGAGATTCGCAATTTTTTAGATGCAAGGGGCTTTTTGGAAGTAGAAACTCCGGTGCTTCAACCCATCTATGGTGGCGCAGCAGCTCATCCCTTTTCGACTCACCATCGAGCTCTCGACATGAAACTGTATTTGAAAATTTCCCCCGAGCTCTATCTCAAACGTTTGATTGTGGGTGGCTTTGAGAAAGTCTACGAAATAGGCAAAAATTTCAGGAACGAAGGTATTGATCGTTCACACAATCCCGAATTCACCATGCTTGAGTACTATGAAGCATATACTGATTATATTTATCAAATGCAGCAGTTTGAAGAACTAATAGCCCATGTCGCACTCAAAGTGACTGGATCAATGAAAGTCATGTATCAAGGAAAAGAAGTGAATTTCACGCCTCCTTGGCGCCGAGTAACTCTTTATGACAGCATCTTGGAATATTCGGGAATTGATGTGTCCCTTGGAACTGAAGTCGAATTGCGCAAACTTCTTTCTAGCCGTGGCGTGCCGTTGGAGATGAATTGGAATCGGGGCCAATTGGTTATGGCAGCGTTTGACTTTTTTGTAGAAGAGCATTTGTGGCAACCGACCTTTGTCATAGACTTTCCCGAGGAAATTTCGCCATTGACCAAGCAGCATCGAAGTCGGCCAGGGGTGGTTGAAAGATTTGAACCAATGGCGGCGTGTATGGAAATTGGCAATGCCTATTCCGAATTGAACGATCCTGAGGAACAGCGTCGTCGTCTCAAAGACCAAGAGTCGCGTCGGGTTGTCGACGAAGAAGCTCAACCTATGGATGAAGATTTTTTGCATGCGATCGAGACAGGTATGCCGCCCACCGGTGGTGTAGGTATTGGGATTGAGCGCATTGTGATGATCCTTACAGACAGGCCGAGTATTCGCGACATTATTCTATTTCCAACGCTAAAGCATCGTAGTCCGTTGTAAGGCGGGTTTTAAATTTGCAAAAAATCTTAAGGTGAGATGAGTAAATTGAATTTGAAATCTGTTTTATTAAACTTTATTTGGTTTATTCCTATGCTTTGGGGCTGCGCTCTAAAGCCAACAGTGGTCAAAGAGACCATGAGTCTTGATTCAACAAAATTTATTGTTAAATCGGGCTTGCCACAAATCGGTGAGAACACCTTGGTTGTCGATGCCAGAAGTGCCTTTGATTTCAATCTCGTGCACTTGCCAGGAAGTATTCCTTTGCGATTTGAAGATTTAGGTCCATTGAAGCCCAATAAAATTGCCGTCGACCAAGTCGTTAGACGCTTGTCCCTAAAGGGGGTGGCGCCGAACAAAGAGATCTTGATTGTGGGTAATGGGCCCGGCCCAAATGGACGAGGAGAGGAAAGTCGCTTGGCGTGGGCGTTGCTTTATTTGGGGTTCAAAAATGTGCAGGTCGCAAGAATTGAAAACTACTCTAAGTTGCTAACTACCGCGGCCAGTGAGCCGCGAAAAAATGAGCCAATGTGGGTGGCACCACCTGTGCGCCACAATTGGGTCACGGACGCTAAGAAATTTAAAGAGGCTGTGACTCGAAGGCTCAAAGGCTCACGAGTTGTGATTTTAGATGTCAGAAGTTCAAAAGAGTATCTTCGGCGCCGCGGATCCTCAGGACCTCACCAAACACCCCATGTTGAAGCCATGAACATAGAGTGGCGAGAGTTTTTTACCGAAGGTGGCTGGGTTAACCCTTCCATGAAACAAAGGCTGCAAGAAGTGGGGGTGCAGCTCAGTGATGAAATTTTCGTCATTAGCGATAAAGGTGAAAGATCTTCTTCGGTGAGCTGGGCCTTGCTGCAGCTGGGTTTTGATAGGGTGTTCAACTATCTTGGCGGCTATCAGGATTTGCTCAGTGAGCCAAGCTTAAAGGGCAAGGTACAGCAGTAGCGAAATAGGGATCCCGCCAATGTTCATTTGGTCCGGGATCAAAAGGACCCGTGCTCTATGTCTTTGGTCATTTTAAAAAGCACGTTAGACATCGCGTTCATCAGATCGGCATCATATTTAAAACGAATTTTTTCATTCATAAAGCGAATGGCTTCTATCGCTCCCATAGGGACATTGTATGAGCGTTTGGTTGTCAGGGCGTCGTATGTGTCGGTGATTGCAATAATACGGGCCATCGGATGAATCTCTTCGCCCACCAATTGTTGTGGATAGCCATTGCCCCTAAATGATTCATGGTGCTCAAAACAACAGGCCTTGATATTGTCTGTGAAATTCTGCTCTTCCATTATTTTTAGGCCAAATTGAGGATGTTTTTGCATTTGCGCCCACTCGGAATCATCTAGCGGACCCGTCTTGCAAATGATTTCAATGGCCACGTGTCGTTTGCCTATATCATGGAACAAAGCCCCTTCACCCAGTTCTTGCAGGTCGGCGCCGCTGTAGCCGGCCTTTTTTCCTAAACCAAGGCTATAGATCGCAACATCGAGAGAGTGGTTGTAGGTGTAGAAATCGTGACTTGAAAGGCCTATCAGATGGCTGATCCCCTCTGGATGCTGATCAATAAATTGCACAAATTCAGAGATAATGGCTTGGGATTCGGCCAAGGCTTCAGAAATCGCTGCACTCTCAAAAAGTTCTTCAACCAAAGACAAAGAACTCTCTCTGAGCATCAAAGCCTTTTCGCCTGATTTTAGATTCTCTTTGACCATGTGATCATGGATGTAGCTCTTAAATGTCGCGCGATTTTCATTGGGCACAAAGAACTGATCAGGGGCCTGCTTCTCGAAACGTGCTAATTTTTCTTGGCTGAGGAAGTTGCCTGCTCTTAGATAGTGGATGTACTTGCTACCAATCTGAATGTACAAATCAAATGGCAATGGTGTTTGCGGGTGGAGTGAGTTGAGACGAATTTTAAAATATTTTTCTTCACTCATATTGCTCATTATTGTGCCAGATGTGTTTGCGTGGCCCAAGAGGCAATCTTCTCTAGGTCAAAGTATCGAGAGGTATGATGACACTCCAAATTGACACTCCCATTCAGTTTTTGAAGGGCGTTGGCCCTCGCCTAGGCGATCGTCTAGGATTGCGTGGGATTCTTACGGTCAAGGACTTGATCGAATACTACCCGCGGGCCTACGAGGATCGGCGGGCCGCAATGTGTATATCTGAGTTGCAGAAGGACCAGGAAGTGTCCTTGGTAGCAGAAATGGTGAAGATCTCGTCGATCCGACTAGGGCAGACACCTCGGCGTATGACGGAGGTGATTGTTGCAGACGCAACTGGGCGTGTGCGCCTCAAATTTTTTCGTGTGCCTTTTAAGGGCTACTTTGAGCGTTTTAGGAGCGGATCAAAGGTGAGAGTCATTGGCAAAGTCATTGAGTATCGTGGACAGTTGGAATTTCATCACCCCGATATTTATCCGGTGGGAGAAAATGATAGTCAGCAAGATGAGTTAACACCGATTTATAGTGAAATTGAAGGTCTCTCCCAGGCTAAAATTAAATCTTTGGCGATTCAAGCCTTAGAGAAAATGGCTGTCGATGAGCGCCAGAAGATGGAAGTCCTTCCCCAATGGTTAATTGAGAAATACGAATTGCTTAGTAGACATCAAGCATTGAGGGAGCTTCACGATCCCCCTTTATCTCAGGCCCCGCAGTTTTTACAAATGCGAGCAAAGGCCCAACAGCGAATTATTTTTGAAGAGCTGTTTTTATTTCAGATGATGATCGAGCTAAAAAAAAGTGATCTAGCCCAAGAAAGTGGTTTGTCGCTAATATCTGAGGGGCGTTGGGTGGACCAGCTAAAAGAAGGTCTGCCGTTTCGTCTCACCAGTGATCAGCTCAAAGCGATTGATGAAATCACTACTGATCTAAAGCAATCTCGTCCCATGCATCGCCTTTTGCAAGGCGATGTCGGTTCTGGAAAAACACTAGTGGCTTTTTTCAGCGCACTTTCGGCCATTGAAGCCGGCTCTCAGGTGGCCATCATGGTGCCAACGGAAATTCTTGCAGAGCAACACTATAAAACAGCGCTGTCATTTTTTTCTAAACTACCAATCTCTATAGCGATCTTGTTGGGTTCTCAAAAAGAATCAGAAAGGCAGGATTGTCTGCGCGGTATTTCCACCGGAGTCGTTCAGTTTATAATTGGCACGCACGCTTTGATACAAGAGACCGTCCAATTCAAAAATCTTGGTCTGGTGGTGATTGATGAGCAGCACCGTTTTGGAGTAATGCAACGGCTGAGACTTAAAAATAAGGGTTTAGCTCCACATTTTTTATTGATGACTGCAACGCCAATCCCACGGACTTTAGCATTGACTGTTTATGGCGATTTGGATGTTTCTACCATTAAGGAGAAGCCCCCCGGGCGCTCGAATGTAGTCACTAAAAAGGTTTTTGAGAGTCAAAGAGACAAGGTTTTAGACTTTATTGACGGGCAGCTGCAAAAACAGCAGCAAATATATTTTGTATATCCATTGGTTGCAGAAAGCGAAGGCCTTGCCCTGAAGAATGCTCAAGAGCAGGCTGTGATTTTGCAAAGGAGATTTGCGTCCTTCAAGGTAGGGTTGCTTCATGGACAGATGAAGTATGATGAAAAGGAATTGATCATGAAGCAATTTCGGGAAGGGAGTCTCCAAATTTTAGTTTCTACAACTGTGATTGAAGTGGGAGTAGATGTTCCCACCGCAACGGTGATGGTCATTGAGAACGCGGAACGATTTGGATTGTCCCAACTGCATCAGTTGCGGGGCCGTGTGGGCCGCGGGTCTGGCCAAAGCTATTGTTTTCCTATTTTGGGTCAAGCGTTCTCCCAAGATGCTCTTAAGCGAATTGACACTTTTGCGAACACCGAAGATGGCTTTGCGATTGCTGAAGTGGATCTCCAAATGCGTGGTCCTGGAGAGTTCCTTGGCGTGAGACAATCGGGACTTCCTGGCTTTAAAATGGCAGATCTTTTGCGGGATCAGGACATATTAGAGTCCGCTCGTTTAGCAGCACAAGAGTTAGTAAAAACAGATCCGCAGGGGTGGAAATACCGTTCTGGTTGTTGATGGAAGTTGCTGTCTTTTTCGTTCTCAGGGCTGGCAAAACAAAAAGCAAATGGTTCTTGCTATCAAGCTTCTGCACACCAGGACCAGGGAATAACAATCTTAGTCACTTCAGATACGCCTAGCCCCAAGTATTGCGGACCGCTTTGCAGAATTAGCTTTTTGCCTTTGTTTGATCCTCGCGATACCAGGCGAATTGATCCATAGCCTTTTGAATTCGTGGATGTACTGCCACTCAAAGAGCCAATCTTCCAAGTGACATTGTTTGAAACCAGTGGCGAAAGCTCGCTTTTAGAGACATTGCTAACGGTTCCCTCTGATTGTCGACAGAGCAATTGAAAATGAACTACAGTGAAAGCCATTTCTTCGCAGGCTTGTGTGGTTGACTGTCCTGGTGGGCAATTGCTAAATGGTTTTTCTTCAAAACCCAGATTTTCAATTGGTCGGGTCATTTTTAAGCGCTCCTGCAATGACGACAAATCTATTTGCCCTGAACGTGGTGCACCTGGACGTGGGCTCACCGGATCAGATTCAGGTTCACTTTGTTGTCGTTGGTAAGTGGCACAGCCGCCGAGGAGAAGTAAGGAGCACAAGAGAATAGATATTTTCATGAGAACTTACGTCCCTTCATTTTGTCATAGTCGGGTGGCAAAATCCGTAGCCATGAGGTGTTCATTGCCATCGGTGTCTTTGAGCAAAAAATAAAGCCAATTGTCAGTTCGGAAGTGGGGGAATACGGCCTTCTGTCCAGGCCGTGCCTGTGTCAGGCGATAAGATCTTTTTGCGAGAAGATCATAGACGAAGGAATTAATAGTGTCTTTGTTAATCATAGCCATGAAATCTGGATGGCTCGCACTTTCAAATCCTAGTTCACGAAAATCAGAAATGCTCACCTTGTGATGGTATGCAAGAAAGCGCTCATCATATGAAAAAGTGGCTTTTGCTCCAGACTCGCAGATCGTGCCAACATGATAAATATTTGCTGTTTGTGGATTAGAAGTTAAGTTTACATCTAAAATATTTATTTTATATGATGATCTTTTCTCTCCTGTAGTTGGATCTTGAGATCCAAATCGCCCAACAACCAATTTGGAGGACGGCGAAACGATAAAATCACCTTGGCGAGCCGCTGATACAGAAATGGGCGCTTTCACGTCGTATGTTAAGCCATTAAATATCATTGGATAAACTTTGAAAGTTGAATTTTTAGGAAAATTGGCCACGTTGTCTCCCCATGCTGAATCAGCATTGAAGCCACCAGTGATAGCAAAATGATCTTGGCCCCCCAGGCTGGAGCCAACCGAATGGTACAAAGACATAGCCTGTCGCGTACAAAAGGTTTCAAGAAATGATATTTGTCTGATGTTTGGATTTACCAAATCCTGCAGGCGGCAAAAAACTGAACCTCCGGCGTTTCCCTGCAATGAAAATCCAGAGTTGTCAGGGAAGAAACCCGGATCAAAAGAGGCGTTGGCCCAGATGTCTACGCGGTTCAGATTGGGGTTGAGGAGTCCTTGCAGATCTTGAATTACTGCGCCATAGAGTAGGCCATCTACCTCAGGGCTTCCATTAGGGCTTCCGATAGGTGCAGTGGCAGCGGCACCACCAATAGGTAATCCGCCCTGCCCTGCTGGCGATGGGGGGGAGTTGGGGGGCGGGTTCGTCGAGTTTTGCGAAGGTCTACTGGAATTTTTTTTGCCATGGCTGACAAAACGGCCGTCGGGTGAAGACCTCACCCAGTAGGATACTGTGTAAGGCAAGGTTCTAAGAACATGGACTTTCTGGGGACCTATCTGTGGGTTAGCTATGGACTCTGCCCAATTCAATGAAGAAGACAGTGGAAAAATTGGCTCACTCAAATGGTTTTTTTGATCAAAGCAGGATCCTTGGCTGGCGCAGGCGAAGGGATGCAGCACCCCTTCATTGAGAGATTTCCATCCGGAGACTTTGAGCTCTTGAATGGTATTAATCAACTCGGGTTTAACCTCTGTTTGACAGTTCTCTTGATGAATTGGGTCTTCTCCAAGCTGCACCTTGAGATTCGGAAGACCTAACTCAAACCATTTTAGAATCGTCGAAAATTGCGCTTCAGATAGTTTGTCTCCCCCGCCCCTTGGCATTTGCACGGCCGCCACAAACTCTCGGTGCAGGGCCTCTCCCTGGTTTTCGAACGCTATCTTAAAGAGCTTCTCAAACAGATTGAGATGGGCTGCAGCGGTCCAAACTCCCATTCGATGGGCGTCAAATGCGGAATTTTCAACGGCAGGATTGATTGTCAAGCAGCGCAGCGCCTGCTTAGCGTTGGCTTGATTGAGTGAATTCAGATCCATGTTTAAACACCAACGTTTGGCGTAGAGAGTATTTTCGGCCCAGCGTTCAATCAGGTTGGAATCGACCAGATGACAATTAGCACAGCGATGGGTGGACCCCTTTATATTGGCGCCGAGCTGAATCAAAGCCTCAGTAGCAAGTGCGACAGTGGCGTTAGAATCAGGTGCATCAGTCACGGCATTCGGGGCCCACAAGACAAAAAAACTAAGAGTGAAGGATGAGAACATCGTTAGCCATTTAGTTCGCATACTCTGATCCCCTTTTCGCACTAAGTATTGTTTTGTTGTGTGTGGTCCCTCTAATCTTTTTTGAAAGAATCAATTTCCTCGGTGCAGGACGGTAAAAAAAGCCACGTGTCTGGGTTCTCGATCCTGCCACTCTCACTTTGACGTTAGGCAACCACGCCGTTGGCTCCCTTCGAGACCTAGGGATTTGCATCTTGCCCTTTGTCAGCAACCCAATTGAAATTGTTAATCAGGTCGATACCTTTTTTAGAAAAACGGCGGCGTTGGTATAGGTTAAAGGCTAGCGTTGGAGGTTTTTAAATGTCCATGCTGATTTTTTATGCAATCTTGGAAATTCTAGTGCACCACGGGATGGCTTCCGCTCTGAGTTCGACGAGTCCCATGGCATCAAGTCTGCAAATTCTTGAAGGCACTCAGGAAGTCAAGAATCCCCGAAATCAGAGTGACCTTTTGTCATTGGGGCGATGGGCGGCAGCCGATCGAGCCATATTGGGTGGGCCTTATACCTTGTATGCGAATTTGTCTCAGTTGACCCCCTTGCCGACCACGGTCGTTTCTCGCAGACAGTGGGCCTGGAATTTACTTAACGATGTTGTGAGGACAAAGCTCAGTCCAGTCCATGAATTTGGTTCCGGTCAAACTCGTCTTGCGTTGCCACTTTGGGCGACTTGGTACAATCAAGACGAATTTTCGCTTTTTTTTGGTAGATATTTAGATTCAGCTCAAGCTTTCGCGCAATCCCTAGCTACGGATGTTAATTTAAAACAAAAAAAATTTGAGTCTTTATTTGGGTGGCTCAATTCACGGTGGTTGAATTTGCCCTCTTTGACGCAAGAAATTTTCTTTAACCGGTTGGCAAAGCTCAAATCAGAGGTTGATGTTTTAGGGCTGGCCGGCCCCGCCCGGATCCTGTTTTCTCCAGAAGTTTTCACCCATGTTTCCGAGCAAGCCGATGATCTAATGGCTTGTCTTGATCGTGACTCTGAGATCTTTGCTCCCTGCTTGCCTCCTGAGTTTCCCTCTGGGGCAGCAGTTATGAAGTTTTTCTGGCGCCGCGCTACAGTCCAAACTTCCGTGCCTTACTACGATACGAGCGCTTCGGCACTTGAGCTTTTGCTCAAATCTCCTGCGGTTTCTCAATGGCAGCCCACGGGCTTCACAGGCCATGCAGGGCAGTTGCCGATCCTAAAAATCAGGCTTCCTGGAGGTGAGGAGTTTCAGCTGTTGGCATTTCACATCATGGTTAAGGCTTCTCGCCACTGGGTATGGGCCAGTTTTTGGTGGTCACCCAAGCCAGATGAAGATTTTGGCGAAGACCGCCCTAGCAGTGTTTCCTATCCCTACAATCAATACAAAATGTGTGCGGCCTTTGACTTCTCCCAAGACACTGATCCTGCTGGCGCAACCAATCCCACCAGCGGTGATCGCGCGGATCTGCCTGTGGGCGGATGGCCGAGCCTGAGTGCGGCCCAACGCGTGATCCAACAACATTTGCCGGGATCGAGTTGGTGTTCCAACCCGTATCTAGAGGAGGGCCCAGGAAACGTTGCCACCAACTGCGTTGGTTGCCATCAGTACGCAGGGAAGAATCTAACTTCTGAAGATGTTCTTAAATTTGACTTTCAGGGTCGTCCCCAGGCATTGAAAAATTCTCTAACCGACTATGTCTGGTCTGCCCGTTCGGGAAGTGTTCATTTTCAAAATAGAATTCGTTCAGCTCTTGATGCGCGATTTGGGACAGGTGGAGATCGGGCTTTTAAGTGACAGACGGGCGTATGTCCGTCCCCCCCCCTCCCTTCCGGTGAATCAAGATTCATGTAGCTGCCAATACTTTGGACGCACAGATATATTTTATACGGTGCCATTTTTTGAGCTTTTGGATATTGATAAGTCGTGTCAAAAGTGGTACAACCCCTATCCTCATGGCGAGATTTCAAAAGAAAACTAAGTCGACTGTCGTTTCAAAAGTGTCTGTGGTTTTTACCGTGGGCGACAACGCTGTTTATCCCGGTTATGGGGTGGGACGGGTTGTAGCTATTGAATCCAAAGAGATTTGTGGTGCCAAACAGACCTTTTACTGTATTCAAATCTTAGATTCCGGAATGAAAATTATGGTGCCGACAAACAACACTCATTCAGTGGGATTACGGCCGATTATTACCCGCGATGAAGCTGGGCAAGTTCTTGATATTTTGAAAGAAACCAATGTGCGAATTGACAATCAGACTTGGAATCGCCGGTATCGAGAGTACATGGAGAAAATTCAGACTGGTTCTGTGTATGAGATTGCCCAAGTTCTTCGGGATCTCTTTGTTCTGAAAGTGGACAAAGAACTCTCTTTTGGTGAGAGGCGTATGTTGGACAGGGCTCGCAGTTTACTGCTGAAAGAGCTTTCACTGGCTACCGGTCAAGATGAGGTCAAACAGGCTGAGGAAGTTGCCGCAATTTTTGGCTTTTAAAGGAATTTTTCCTTGGTCTTGACTCTCCCTTTTTAAAGATCATTCTAACCTCCAGCTGACACATCCAAAAGATTGAATTGCAGGGGAATATGCCAACAAAAAGTCGGGTTCGATTTGCTCCTTCTCCAACGGGGTACTTGCATGTGGGTGGTGCGCGCACGGCTCTGTTCAACTATCTTTTTGCCAGACAAAATAAGGGTACTTTTGTCCTTCGAATTGAGGACACCGAT
>JACCDG010726349.1_pt1 | contig 10535 bp, 10 predicted proteins | sample 7442471 | NCBI WGS metagenome assembly JACCDG01 (sample SAMN15323444, study PRJNA562643) | freshwater metagenome | isolation source: river surface water | place: USA:Blue River Watershed | collected 2017-08-17 | reverse complement strand
TTTAAAAAAGTGAAGTTGCTGCGTCCTTAAGGTCACTCGTCGGAAGCCCATGAATACAGGGCTTTGGAGCAAAGAAAAAGGGCTCGGAGAGTATCCGAGCCCTTATGTATGGTGGTGGATGGTTGACAAATAACTAACTGGCTATTTCGACTACTTAGTAATTAAAAGTGAATGAGCGGAAATGCGCGGCACGGTCTATCGCACCAATATTGTGCAGACTCGGATTTGAACCGTAGTCCACAACACGAATTTACTTGCAGCAGAGTCTCTCATCGATTCAATTTCCATATAGTTAGGCTAAAGATAGCGCTTACTAAATCAAAAGGGATTTCGAGATGAAGTGGATCACAGCAAACAATCTTGATCAATGGGCAGACACCAACCCAGCCAGAGGAGTTTTTCCAGAATTAGTTGGTGACCTGATTCGAGCATCATCATCCGAAATTAGAAGCTTTCGATTTCCCAACGGAGACAAAGGACAAGTGAGAGGTTTCGATGGCTACCTTGAAGCAATAGGGGTATCGCCATATGTGCCAGACGGTCGATCAATATGGGAGTTTGGTGTGGGAAGCAATGCCATCGCGAAGGCGGATGCAGATTACGCGAAACGCACAAATCAGGTTTCACCTGAAGAAAGGGCTGACTCAACTTTTGTGTTTGCAACTCCTCGTACATGGGATAAAAAAAATTCGGAAATCACCGATTGGATTCTTGAGAAGCGAAATCTCAATCAATGGAAATCAGTTGAATTCGTAGATGGATCAAAACTCGAAGATTGGTTGAGCGACCATCCTGCTGTTGCCTCTCGTTACGCACGATATCACGTCAAATCGGCACCTTTACAAGGAGCGTCTAGTACAGATGAATTTTGGGATGAATTTTCCACACGGTTTGAACCACCGCTTGTAGAAGAGGTGCTTCTCGCTGGGCGTGAAAAACAAGCAACCTCTTTGCTTCGGCAGCTTTCTGAAGGTGGTGGTCGCATCCAATTTGCAGCAGACTCACCCGATGAGGTGATAGCTTTTGCTGTGGCAGCAATTCGAAAAGCAGAGCCAGAAGTCAGAGTTTTCTTAGAAAATCGAACATTGGTAATTGAGTCAGCAGATGCCGCAAGATTTTTTGCAAATAAAGAAAACCTGATCTTCCTCCCCAAAGGGCAAGCAAGAGATCTGACTGGACTGTTAACTCGAAGCGGCCCCACAATCATCAGCGCTGGAGCAGATGAAAAAAGACACGATCATGAGGTATTGGTAAGGCCAACCAGTACTGCGCTAGGTAAGGCGTTTGAATTGATGGGTAAGTCCCCGCAAGAAGGATAGACTCTCAAAAATAGAACAACAAATTTGGGGTGTGAGTGGAATCAGGACGTTGTTCTACCGATTCATTCCACCGGACCTGCGGAAAAAGCCGCGCAGACCAGTAAATTCAACCGAAAGAGCCCTTTATTAATATGGCGAATAACTTGAACGAGCTCCTTTCGTGGCTAGCCGAAGCACCGCAGGGCGCTATCGCAATCGTGACAGCCGTTTTAGCTGCCCTTGTTGCCTTTATTGTTGCTCTGCTTACCCAATGGATTTTGGGCCGTCGAGCAAGAACGGAACTCTTCACCAAGAAGCTTGAAGAGCTTTACTTGGCTCTGAATGAAGTCTCTGCACATAATGCCAAGCGAGTTGAAGAGACGCTTCCATTAACGTCAGCTACTCCCTTCTCTAAGCCAACGATCATCGGTGGATCAGTCGAACGGCAAGGCCTTGATATTCACAAAAAAATCGTAATGCTCGTCCGCCTGTACTTCCCTCAACTGTCTAAGGCGCATCAAGAAGTTTTTCGCTTTAACAGTGCGATAAACATGCTTATCTACGAAGCGGAAACAGGGCCACCACTCTCCGAGGCCCAGTTTATGGCTCTATGCGGTGCCTACCGCGATGCGGCTGTCGCCATGGAAGATGAAATTATTAAGAACAGAAGAGTCCTCGTTAAAGACTTCCTCTTGCCTTATAGGTACAGGCGTGAGGCAATCAAACAGACCCAGCCGCCATCTAAGTGAAATGCGATGACCACCCCATCATTCCAACGGGCCTGCGCGGAAAGCTACACGGGCCGGCAAATTCCGACATTGAACGACCGCTTTCTTAACAACAAGGCTGATTGCAATGGGTCGGGAAGTCCAACTCAGAGATTATGTTGGACCTCACCCATTGACTGCTGGCCCTGTCTTTGGGTGTTGGGCCAAGCTGTGAAGTGGGGGTGGACTTGACGGCTTCTGCGGTTAGAGCTGAATGAAATATCTTATAAATCTACTGAGCACGTAAATTTTTAATATTTTCTTTAGCATTTACCACCGGATATCGACATCCCAAAGTATCTTCAATCCATAGATCTACAAATGCGACTTCGCCATCTGGCGTGATAGCGACAAGATCATCTTTTGTAATTTTTAAATCAAAACGCTCATGTTCACCCAAACGACCACCATTGACCGTTTGATTTATAAAAGTTCCAACCCAGTTATCTGCTTCATCGACTCCTCCCCACATCCTCACGACAATAGGTCGACGTCCAGCATTTACAGCTGACACCGCAATATAAGACTCACTGTCAGCCCAGCCAGGGCAATATGTACTTTTCACCTTCAAATTTGCACGATCTCTAAAATTAAAATAAAAAGACATTCCTAAGCTAAAGCAGGAAACTACAAACGCTGCAATTGAAACAACCTCAGATGTTGGCATGAGTTATCAAAAAAATAGGTTAGAAACTTCCCAAAGCATCATCAGATTAGATTCCCAGCAAGTCTTTCACCATTTCATCAATTAGCTGCAACTCATCTAAATTCGCACCATCTGATCGCAAAGTTATCTTACGTGCAACATCTGAGATCGCAACCATATTAGAACAAGACTGATTAAATTTTGGAATTTTGAGATATTCAGCAACACTTACACCCAAGCTGAGTTGAGCAGCATATGCTGAGATTGCTCTTGAAATAGTTGGGGCATTTAAAAAACCAGTCAAATACGCGGCTTCCGATTCTGAATCAACCGGAATGAAATAAAGTTTATGGTCAGGGATGACAATTTTATTCACACCACCAACATCAATAGATCCCGTGTAAGCAGCTGAAAATTTATTTCCGATCTCACGCCAAAGAACTTTAAATGGAGAGAACGTATATTCACCCGTACTCCACAGTGAATAAAAAGCTTGATTTTTCTGGAATCTTTTAAGACTTGATCTTTGCTCAAGATGACTTTTAAATCGACTTAAATATTTATATGTTCTAGGAGATTTAACGGGCAAATCTGGATCTCCATGCATACCTCTTTGAGGCATGATGATTCTTAATTCACTGCTGGGGAATGCAACAAAAGCCTCAACATCACGCCCTCGCAACAATGGGAAAAGATGCTCAGCTTCAATGCTGTCAGTAATCTCTGGAATACCTTTAGTCTTTCCTATGTTTGCAGCATTTTTCACGGTGACAAATTCACCAACTTCTTCACTCTGTGGATAAACCCAAAAAATTCCATTTCTGTCGGTCGTAACACCTTTTCTTGCTTGGTATTCTGGTTTTGCTTTGCCAGCAAAAACTTTTGCAAAAACCGCCTGCTCCTCTACTGAACCAACAAGCCATGGTCGAGCTCCATCGCCACCGGGGACAGGTATGGCAACACCACTAGTTAGCATAGCTTCTTCTCTAAACCGTTCAGCCGATGCATACGTCCGCATTTTTTGCGTTGCGTTCTTACTTGTCCACGTGTTGTAATCCACCGGAAATTTCGTTGACTCATCACGTTGCAAAATCAAATAAGTTGTATGGTTGCTAACTCCATCAAATGGGCGAATTTGTTGAAAATCCTCAACCAGCAAAACCTTACAAACAATATGACCTTGATCTATTGAGAATTTGCGAAATCCTGCACTAGACTCGGTTGTAAACACAGATCCCGGCAAAAAGAAACCAAGCCTTCCTTTAGGCGCTAAGTAATGCTTAACTGATTGATAAGTCACAAGAGTAGAGATATCTGCCTCGATGCCTCCAACCCAGTTATCTGTACTAAAAACTCCAAGGTTTCGGCAATTTTTTTGTATCGATTGAGCATAGTCCCTTGGTAAATTACTCCACTTCACCCAAGGTGGATTACCACAAATATGTGATGAGGCAGGAATTGCACCTGCTGCAAATCGATCAGCCAAAATCGAACACCAAATGCCATTCCAGCCTTGCTCATGAAGCGATACCAGATTTTGAATCGTTGCACTTACAACACTAACCTCTGCATCACCAAGCTGCATATTTTTCAAATTATCAAATACTGCACTCGATATTTTATTAGCGGGGTAATCAGCATCAATTAGGGTTCTCACTTTTGCAAAAACTTTGAAAAAGTCAGGATGGGCAATCATTTTTTTCGGTACGGAAAACTCCTTGGGACCAAGTTCTGTATGCAGTGTGTGACTGTAGCTTGAACAATCATCAATAGCTGCTGGATTTATTGCATCAGCCAGGTACACAGGCAATCTAACTGGTTTAGTTGGATCTAAATAGGGCGATAGAAAAACTGCCAATGAACCTTTTGCTGCCAACACAGCAAGTGGATTAAGATCAATTCCATTTAATCCTGCCAATAAATCTTGTGCACTATGCTTACTTGCAACTCTTCGGCGCCTACGAATTGCTTCAAGAAGAAAAGTTCCAGAACCACATGTTGGATCAGTTAATGAGTCCGCCGGAGACCACTCCAGTAAATCTATACCATGCTCAGCAAGCCAATCCGGTGTGTAAAACTCGCCGAGAGAGTGGCGAATTTCTCTTGGAATAAATGTCTCGTAAATACCCTTAAACAAATCGCGCGTTGTATCAGCATGTTTTTTGGAAACAGTGAAATCAACTCCGCTTAATTGCCCCATCAATGCTTCCAGATGCGACTCAAATTTCAACCACCCAAAGTCATCTAAGTACCATGAGAAAAAATCTCCGCTGAGCATATTCAAGATACCCGCATGCTCAAACAACTCTCCATTCTCAACGGCCTGCAGCCTCGCTCTTACCGGAACTGCAGAATCCAATACATCTTGACTTGCTCTGGGCAAAGCGCAAGCAGCTACAATTTTTGCAATGATCGCAATAAAGGTATTGAGAGCAAAAAGATACGCAGTGGGATTGTCTTTATAAGCTTGGTTATGAGCGACACCTTGGCGACTGAGTAATTCTTTCATCCGTTCAGGCTGGAAACCTACAACTTGACTAAACAATCGACGCCATTCAGCGAACAACATCTTGGTTTTAGAAGTAGCGGACAAACTATCTGCTTCACAAATACTTCGATAAAGTTCAGGGATTAACTTGACTCCATACTCAGAGTCTGGGCCTACAAGCGCCTGCAGAAGCTGCGGATGGACAAGCGGCCTTCCGTTTTGCTCTAATGCCTGCAAAAGGCGATCAGCAGCATAACTATCAAATGAAACAACAGACTCCCAAACAGGAATGCTCTCTTCAAATCGACCAAAAGTAATATGGGCCCCATCCCAAGCAACAAGGACGTATTCTTCAATTGCTCGTCCTTCCTCTGAAGAAATAAGCGCAGCGTACTCCTCAGCCTGACTCCTTGCATGCTTCGTTTTACTACCAGCACGTCCACCGAATGACTTTGGTGGCTCGTATTCAATAATGACTGCCCCGTGCGCAACATCAGCAAATTTTGTTGATTTCCCAGTTGCTTTTAACCCTCGCTCCAGCTGAAATGGCGTCCAAGGGATACTTTGAGATAAGCATGCTTGCTTTAGAGAATTTTCGAGCTCATGTCTTAGCTGTGCTTCGTTTTTTGAAGCTTCGGTAGCAAAAATGACCTCTCTAACAAGCAAAGAAATAGTGGGCCCCATTAGCAACTCCAAAGAATGTGTAAGGGCGCTCACTTAGTGGAGCTTTTTTTCTTTGAATGGGTTTCACCACTATTTATTAAACCCACGCCCGAAAACAAATGACTAAACATCACCTTAGCTAACATTGGGGGCACAGCGTTTCCAATTTGAGTGAACTTGGAGGCAACATCCCCAGCTGGTACAAATTTGGCACCAAATGTCTGAATGCGAGCACATTCTCTCCAAGATAATCGCCGAGCAGAGTCAAGCTTGGGACGGTTAGGGTTTGCTTCAAGATGTTCATACTCATTGGAGAAATCCCATCTCTGTTTCCATCCATCTTCAAGATTCGACCAAGTCAGTGTCATTACCGGACTTGCTGGATGCAGCGTAATATGACGCCAATTGGCTACAACTGTAAATGCTGGATCAGCCCAGTTCGCTTTACGATTTCTGGACATGAAATACCAAGAGAAATTTCCGTCCGGATCATGAGGTCGTTCGTAAAACTCCCCCTCTGGCCACAAAGGAAGACCTTTAATTGCTTCACCATGAGAAGCATATGGCTTCAACGGCCCCGAAACTTTAGTAGATTTACCATGAGTTGGCGGTGGAAATACGAATATCTGTTTGAGCTCCTTTTTGACACCTACGATGAACAATCGCTTACGGGACTGCGGGACACCGTAATCTTTAGCGTTCAAAACCTGATAACTAACGTTATAGCCTTCTTTCGTATAAGCATCTATTTGCTCCTTAAGAAAGGTGCCGCTTTTTAACTGCTGCAAGCCAGATACATTTTCCGCAACAAAATAATTTGGCTTAACGACACTTACGACTCGCAAGAATTGCTTATAAAGATTTGTTCTCTCATCCTTGCTTGGATCTCGATTTCCAGCCATTGAAAATGATTGGCATGGATAACCTCCAACAACTACATCTGCGCGAGGAAACTTTGTAATTAATGAAATATCCTCATTTCGAACATCTGTATTCTTGAAATATTTTTCCAGTGTTTTGCAAGCATCCGGCATGATGTCATTTGCAAAGATGACATTCCCACCAGCTGCTTCTATTCCAAAGTCCATCCCACCACACCCTGAAAATAAGGACAAAACCCGAATTTCGTTTCCATTTTTTTCAAATGTCATAGTCACTTTATTTGTCTCTTTGATCTTTGATGCTATTTGCAGACCCTGAAGTAAGAAGAGGCCACTTCGTTTTCAAATAACAATCAATCGCATCTCGAACAACCCAGGCTAGTGATACACGATTTTCGGCAGCAATGCGCTCTAAAACGTCATACTGCTGCTCTGGGAAACTGATAGATGCTCGCACTGTGCGTTCATGAAGGCGCCCAGCCTTATTGCTTGATTGTTCTGTCATAAAACCACCCGAGAGCCGTACTTTTCACCATCTTACACCACACTGGTGAATAAATCTATCTTGTATATGCAGATGCCTACGCTCTTCTAGCTCGTGTAAAGTCAGTTAGTCTCACGCAACGTTTAGCGGTGAGAACTGATCCAGTGAATCGAAACAGAATCGAGTACTTATGTCGCAAAAATTCACCGAGTTAGCACTAAGCGAGCTTCACTTCGACCCAGAAAACCCTAGGTTGCCACAGAAGCTAAAAAATGCAACTGAACAAGACGTTCTAAGCTACCTCCTTCTTGAGTGCAACTTAATAGAGCTCATGCAATCAATAGGAGAGCAAGGATATTTTGCTGGAGAACCACTTCTCGTAGTTCCAAGAAAACAAGGCGGATACGAAGTAGTAGAGGGCAATCGGCGATTGGGAGCTCTGAAATTGCTTCAGCCAATTACACCGCCGTTAATGCCTAAGCAAGTTGAAATTGCACGCGAATCCGCCAAACATAAGCCAAGCGAGAAAATACCTGTTATTGAATTTACGTCAAGAGAAGACATACTTACTTATTTAGGTTATAGACATATCACAGGTATTAAAGAATGGAATGCTATCGCTAAAGCACGTTACTTGCGCCAATTGAGAAAACGCTACTCTGCGGATCATGTAGAGGCTCACAAAGCACTTGCTCGTGAAATTGGAAGCAGAAGTCCTTATGTTGCAAAACTACTAACAGGGCTCACGCTTGTTGAGCGAGCGAGGGATACTGGGATATTAGGAAAGCTAAAAATTGAAGAAGATGAAATTTCCTTCTCATTACTAACTACTGCTATAGGATATGAACAAATATGCAAATTCATTGGACTTTCAAATTCGACAGATGTAGATGCGGAAAATATAAAATCTCATGAATTTGAAGAGTTATTTACTTGGATTTTTGACAAAACCCACGGCACATCAAAACTTGGAGATTCTCGAAATTTAGACAAACTTGCCCGTATAGTTTCAAATGAAAAAGCCGTAACTGAACTAAGAAGAGGCTCCAATCTTGAGCAAGCAGATCTTTTTACAAATGGTCCGCTTGAGTCCATCCGAAATCTAATGCATGAGGTTGAAAATAAGGTTACGAATGCTCAATCTATGTTATCTATGGCCGATGGTTTTACTACCGACGACTTAACACAATCAGATCGAATAAGAAAGGCCTGCATCGCTCTTCATAGTTCCATTCAAGCCCTCATCAATACAGGTGAGTGAGAATGATTAATATTGATAAACCTCGTGATAGTGATCTGCACACCTTAGCGGATTTTGCAGAATTACTTTGCTTACTTACTCCCGATCGAATTTGCTCTCGAGAAAGTATTCGCGATTACATTCGAGACATAGGCGAATCAAAAATTAGCGATGAAACCCTAGATGATTGCTTTTCTAACATTGAATGGCGACAACTTTCCTTTGACACTGATTATCCATTTACAGTAGCTGCAGACTCACGAACGTTTAGCGCACCAGAAGACTTATCAGATAGGCAAAAGCTCTACGTATTCCTGTTGCTTTGCGCTAGCCTGCCTTACACCGATCGCCCCTACACGCCTTTAACAGACACATTTGAGCGAATTGCACTAAGAGCACTTAAAACGACCTGGCCTCCTACTGGTGTCGTTCGTCCATTTGGAAAAAATGAGACAGATTACATAGGTGCAAAGTGGGAACGAATCAACGCTCTTGCAACTGACATCGGGGGCGAAGGTCGATGTACACACAATACTTTTCGTCACCACGATAACGGAGATGGCGGAATAGATCTTGCGGCTTGGGTTGCATTAGACAACTACGAAAGAACAAATATTCCTTCCGCTCTAGCTCAATGTGCTTGCTCAAGAAATGAATGGCAGAAAAAGCAAACCGAAATCTCCGATGCCCGACTAGCCAACTCGATTCACGCCACTCACAAATGGATGCAGCTATTATTTATTCCCCAATGTTTTCGAGATAGTAGAGGCAAATGGGCCGTACCTGGTGATGTTGGGCAAACAGCACTATTTGACCGCTTAAGAATTATTAAGAAAATAATTGGATATATCGATTGGGCAGAAATCAATCCTCCACCAGTTTTTTCAACATTCCTTGAACAACGCAATGGTTTAGTCTAGAAAAATGAACACCATGAGTAATCAAGACGCGCGACGATACCCTGTAATCTCTCTCGGTGCCGAGCATCTTGTAATTGGTCATCTCATGAGAAGAAATATTCTTGCCTATAAAGCTCCACCCAACAATGAAGGATACGATCTTATTTGCATTCACCCTGATCCTCGGAAAAACAGTTTACAAATCAGAGTTCAGGTAAAGAGCCGCTATCAAACTGATAGCGATCGAGCATTCCCAGTTAAAGAAAAGTCTTTCGATGCATTTGACTACCTGGTTGTTGTATTTCTTAATATTGGGTATTACTACAGAAAAAAACCCGTCAAAGATGGTTTGCACGAACCTGAATTTTATACCCTTCCTCTTGAATTTATTAAAGCTAATCACCAAAAGGCCACATCGGGTTGGGAGCGCGTCTTAACAAAAGGGAAAGACTTGGAACACTACAAGAATGAACGAGGATTCGAAATCATTGCTAAAAGTTTAGGAATTCAATACCCAGGAACTGAGGCAGGTATTTAGAAATTTCACTCAATCAAATTCATTGAGTGCCTGAACGCAGGATACGTTCGTACCAATGCTGGAGTTCCAGCAACATCAAAGTCGTTCGCCTTGCATCTTGTTCCAACTGTGGACAACTTAAGGCAGTTTTCTCATCTCTAAAGGCAGTAGATACGCCGTTGGTGGTGTCACCATCAACTCGCTCGGAACCTGAGGAAATGATGGACACACGCTCTGGACGGACTTCGGGCTTGTCGAGCACCCGCTCAGGCACAGCAACAAGGCTAGCCAGCAAACTAGACTTCTTGCGATAGTCATCAGAGATCTCCTTCGATATTTGGTTTTGAACTTGAGCTACATCGACAACGTGTTGCACTTGTTTTGCTTGTGCGATTTGCACGGTTTGTTTCTCAGCATCCCACCGGCGCTGCAGACGGGATTGCCCCATCTGCAGGCCTAGTAAAAACGCCATGAGAAGCAGCAGTCCCTTGAGAAACAAGGATTGATTCAATTCGAAGAACGCACGAATCCAGCTCATACGCCATCCCCATCCAGTGAAGCCAAGTTGTAGGTACCAATCAAACGGATGAGCTTGTCGGCATAGTCAGGGTCTGTGGCATAGCCAGCTTTGAGGAGCGCACGCGCAAAGGTC
>JACCDG011385156.1_pt1 | contig 10536 bp, 11 predicted proteins | sample 7442471 | NCBI WGS metagenome assembly JACCDG01 (sample SAMN15323444, study PRJNA562643) | freshwater metagenome | isolation source: river surface water | place: USA:Blue River Watershed | collected 2017-08-17 | reverse complement strand
CATCCTTGGTCTGGGCCGAAGTTGCTGCAGCAGTTTCCTGATTTTCTGCCCCTTCTGCCCCGCCCTTGGCGGCTTCATCCACTTCCGCTTCCTTCAGCCCGGCGAGCATCGGATCATTGTCGATGTCCTGGTCTGTCGTGGCGGTTTCTTGGTTACCTTGCTGGTTCTCTGTGGTATCGAGGGCCAAACCCTCATCATTTCCTTCGGTTTCAACGGTCATTTTTGTCCCTTTTCGCAGAACTGCGGTATCGCCCGGTTCCCGGCGGCGGAGATGGATTAAAAACAAAAAACCGCCAGCGATTTCTCGCGGGCGGCTTGGTTATTCCAATACCAACAAACCGATTCTAGTGTTTCCGAAAGATTAAGTCAACACTTCAGGGGGCTTTTCAGTCTCTTCCGTCCGTATGGAGTGGAGTTTTCCAGCCTGAAAGCTGAGGGTGATCGCGCCATAGAACTTAGGGCTGATACGATCAAGGATTCTACTGATAGCCCACTGTATCGTTCTGTCCATTCACAAAACCTCAGTTAATGGTTGAGAGAGCAACTTTAGAGAGCTGATCGTCCTTGATACCGAATTCGCTCTTCATGGCACGTTTGCCGTAGTTTTCATTCCACGATTGCCATGCTCGTTCACAAAGTTCGACGTAATATTCAATTCCGCTTGAGACAATCTCTACAATCGAAAGTTCGGTCGTTAATGGGAATTTAATATCTCCATCCTCATCAAGCCAAATCATTATCATCTGACTCCAGCAATTGTCACCATCAACCTTAATAGATTCCCATCCCGCTGGCGGGCGGTTCCAGCCAACGATCCATAGTCCGTCATGGTCGATGTGACGGTTCAATTCCATCATCATTTCAATAGCCATGCCTTTTTGGTGGGGGTGAGGGTCAATGTGGAAGATGCTTGGCTCAAAGTTTCTGAGTTCGATCAGATCAACCTTCGTGTCGGCTTCAGGAACAGCAAACCAATAATGGGCAAGCCCAGGGTTGTCAAAAGCAGCCTCTTTTGAAAGCCGACTCAGTATGGCTCTTGATTTCCAGAGATTATCAGGCAGCTTCATACGTTTCCTCCAAAATTTTTAATGACGCTGATCTCAACGAACTTCAATGTACCAATAACTTCTGCCATTGTAATGGCCTTATCCTCGCCGTGAAAATCTATGTATTCTTCGATCACGTTCACCAATCTCTGATGGAGATTGGCAATGGTGGGCTTGGAATGAGGGTGAAGAGGGATGACTAATACTAGACTATCTTTCATGAGGGTACTTTCTCCGGTGTTTGAGCTGCTTGACCGATAGGAGATTGCGCCCCGCCCGCCGGAACGGCTCCTGTTGCGTCGGCAGTCGCAAGAGCTTGAGGTGATGCAGCCGCCAATAGACCCTGCTTCCACTCTTCCTTGCGTGGGATAGACGACATATCAACGATGAGATCAGGGCGAGTTTGAGCAAGAGCCATACCTATAGGCCCAAGTTTCTCAATCAGCATCATGACTTCTTCAAACTGACCTTGTTTGAACGTCGCGCTGATCGGTACTTCATCCACATGGACGGCGTACTTGCCAATGGTGATGTCATTCAGTCTGGATACGGCGTTATCTCCAGTCGTGATCTTCTTGTTAATCTCATAGGTTACGAGGCTACTATCCTCGCCCAGCTCCCGATAAATGCGCTCTTCGGTATAGTGATGCTGGTAGATTGAGAGTGACTTCCGGCCAAGAATCTTCTTGGATCGTGAAAAATTGTCAGTGTAGAGCTGAAGCGAAAGGACAGCCTGACGCTGACGGGCTTCAATGGCTCTCCCGGATTGAACTCGATCAAGCTGACCCATGGCTGATTCATTAATGCCACTGATCTTATGGAGGTCGAGTTCAGATTTTTCCTCCAAGCGGTCAAGACCTTGAGGATAATCCCCTCCTTCCAGACGGGAAGGACGCTCGGAGTTCAAGTTTCCGCGCTTCCATTTGACATGGAAACCAGGAGATGAGCCATACCTCCGAAGGTTCTCTTCCTGCTCAGGATCGAGAGTCCCCTCTTCCCATACCCACCCGGAGTTGGCATTTCGATTCAGGATGTCAACGGTGACTGAACGCTTCTTGTTGACCTCCATCTGGGGATCAATCAAATCCTCTACCATGCCGCGTGTCTGGCCGCGCCTGAAATAGGGAAAGAATCCAACTTTCGTGTAGTAATTGAACGGCGACCAGTCATCATGAAGCAAGACATCCGCACAGGTGACTGTCCACCTCACCCGGCGAACGGGACGGCGGGCGATTTTCAGAGGATTTCCGATTGATGCAGCGTGGTCAAGACAGGTCTGAATCTTGTGATGGTTCTCAGGCTGCATCCAATCTTCAGGGATTGGCATCTTGTCACCCGTCTCCAGGTCGATGAAGCACGGCGTGATAACCGTGATCTTGTATTGAGAATCCAGAAGCCTGATACGCTTTGCTTGATAGTCGATAAAGTCCGTATGGTAGACATCAGCCCAGTTCCCCATGGCCTTGTCATCTGCGTACTGCCCGAAGTACCGCCTTGGGCTGACATCCTGCTCGCCGAGAAAGCTCAGGAGACTGGAGCTATGGGTCGGAGAGGAAAGATTCTCAACGGCATACATTGCCCTCAGCCCGAAACATGCGCCAATGTGGTCAATATCAGTCCACACGGATTCCTGAACGTAGCCAGCCCCTCCGTCACTGTCGTCTATGTCATAATTGCTGCAATCTGGGTCGATGTAGACTGAGAACGGATCAGAGGGGCGAATCTTCTTCTCGCCGAAATCATTATCCTCAAAGTTCAGACGGCAATCCCACCATCCCCGGCCAGTGGTCAGACCATCCCCGAAAACCTCGGAATCCGTGTAACTCAGATCGAGACGGTTGTTCTCGATCTTGTCTATCGCTGAAAGAACCTTGGCCACACCCTCCTGTGAGACACCATCGCTCGTTGGCAAGAATGTCGTGTCCATCCGGTTTGAAGACTGGTAGCCCATGACCAGCCGCCAGAGCGGCGCAATCTTGTTCAGGGTCAAAGCTGTACGCTTGATCTCGCGCATCTCAGCAAGAGCTTCATCGCTCCATTGCTTGCCCTCAAGAAACTCGGTGCATCTCTTAGCCTTCCGCGCCCATTCATTGTGAGGCCCACAAGCCCGCATCCATCGCAGCGATAGCCTACGCACCAGCTCGTCGTCTTGTTCAGGAATTTCTGGATTTAGGCCGTAAGCCATGAATCATTCCCCATGCTACTTGAGTTCCCTGTCTTACCGAGATTATGGAGCCTTCTGGCCGTCGGCACAACCACTTTCGGCTTCTCGATCAGGCCCATTTCCATGAGATCAACGGTTCGAGCCAGTGCGTCCAGCATATCATCGTGGCTCAAAACTGGGAAGGCTGTGTATTCCTGCTCAATGAAATCCTTAACAAGATCACGGCTCTGGTCTTGATAGTCATGGACATAGCAAGTGGTTGGCAAGATGATCCGGCTCTTTGGCAACCCGTCTCCCCCGTCTTTTTCGTCCTTGAACCCATTCTCGAAAAGGGGGACAAGCCTCCGTATTCTCTGATCCTTGGACATTGCTCCGCCGACAGGCGTGATGTCGAACTCGTACAAATCCTGCTTCTGAACATATTTGATATGCTCAATGTCCGCCTGGATGCCATATTCTTCGTAGCCAACCACTGAGGGCTTCCAATGGCGGTGCAGAGCCATGAGCAAATCAGTGCGCCCTGTCAGATTCAGGCGATCCCTCCGCATGTCCAAGACGCGGTACTTCTCATCCTCGCCATATCCCATAACAAACATCGTCGTGTAATCGTTGTTTTTTCGCTGCTTACTGCCCGCCGGATCGACGATAATGAATCTGAACAGGGAGCGCATTGCCGCCTGGTAATCGACATCTTCGAGTACCAGCCATTCGCGGCGGAATCCCATGGCCTTGTCAGCAACTGGATCAATGAGCATTTGAGCCGCAAAGACGTAGGGGCCTTGTGTTCTTCTCTTTTTCAACAGGGTTTCTCCAGGCATCAAGACTGGCTTGCCGTATTCTTTACCATCCACTGTTGCCGGAAACTTCCGAATCGTCACAACCTTGCTATCTTGCATGACGCGATAGGTATCGAAGAGGTGGTATGGTGTCCCGATGTACCGCTCACGACCTCCAACGCAGCCGAGGTTGTCAGACATTTGCCACGCATGAGTGGTTTTTGCGATCTGCTCCGGGGTGGAGACGGATTCCATGGTCACAACGTCGTCATAGACCCTCAGCTTGAAGTGTCTCCCAGTCGGCTGACCATCCACAAGGCCATGGGCCTCAATGGTGGCCTCCTTCGGATTCCCATCCCTCTTGACGATAATCCCGGTATCTTCTGACCATTTCTGGGCCTCAGCCTTGGGATTCTGGTGAAAGATGTCAGGCCAAAGAGCGGGGAGATCGGCATTGCTCTCGAATTCGGTCTTGATCTGACTGAGAAACTTCTTGGCCACTGGCTTCGTATGGCTGAAAATCCCGATTGTAATCTCTGGGTCTTTGATGATGTCGAAGATGGTCAGGCCGAAGGTGATAATGGTCGAGTTGTGTGTCGGTATCATGGCTTTTCCGGTGAGATACATACCATCTGAGCGATCAACCTGTATGCAGCGCATAGGCACTGATTCTATACGGCGACAGCCGACTATCATCCTGCGCGCGTTTTTCCTCGCCCCGCCTTTGCAGCGACAAACCTTTCTTTTGAGAAGAAAAGGGCATGGGTCAGAGTATGACTGAAAACTTATATGCCATACATCGCCGTGATCGTTTTTATAGACGTACCTGATGGGCTTTAATCCAAGTGACGCAGCAAGTTCATAAACACCATCTGCTAGACGCTCATTCGTATTAACAAAAGTTGCCGTCCCCCTTGTGCTACAATGGCCGTCCGTATCCATTAGTCCTCGGAGAAGCATAAGTCGCTGTTCAATCGAAGCACGAAGATATTTAATAGGTATGTGCTTATTTCGGATAAGAGAGAGTCCTTTTAGTTCCTTTTGCAGCCCAATGATTCTGCGAGTAGCGGCATTTCTGTTGGGAGCTTTGTTGTGACCTAATTCATATCCGAATTTTGCGCAGAAACTAAAAAGCTCATCGTCCCCACAGGTTATATCGCCGTTCGCAGATGTCCCGTCGCCAAGCCACGCGCCTAGAACATATGGATGTATGGGTAAAAAACACTCTGGCATGATAAGAGCGGAATTGACTGATACAGCAAGACGGCTGTCCTGCCTGTGATTGTGCGCGAAAATTTCGCGTGTTTGAAGAATAACGCGCTCACGATATTTCCGCTTCCCGATGCCATCTATTTTGAAGGTTCCCGCCACGCGCTTGCGCGTTCTGCGTTCAACCTGCCACAAATGATCTGCGCCGCACTCGATGGTTTCCCCATCATCAAATTCTATTTCGTAACATTCTCCGTCCGTATAGATCGGTGATAACGCAATCACCTTCGTAGTTGAGCCATCAGGCGCGAATAGACGATCTCCGACTACAAGATCGCCATGCGCCTTCCATCCATCAGGCGTGGGGGTTGGCTCATCGAGCCGTTGCATTTTGTAATGTTCCCTGGCCCAAAGATCGAGGTGGTTATCAGGCTCACGCTGGACATCCCGGCAACGCGCAAACAGCCATGGATGGAGCAAGTCCGTGCGCTTCAGGATAAAAACCAACAGGAAGAACAGATCAGTCTGGCCTAGCTCGCGCCTGACATTGTTGACTGCCTCTCCACCTTGGTCATCCGCAGTTGTCAGAGCCTGGGCATAGAAATTGATTGTTTCGCGGTAGCCGAGTCGGAAATGCGCTGGCTCAGGCTGCATCCCCGCCCTCGACCTTCGCCAGCACAGCAGCCAGCATGTCCTTCACGCCATTGTCAGGATCGGTGGGCTTGCCCTCACTATCCAGCATCTGCATCTGGTTCTGCATCTTGTCAGCCATCCCAAGATCACGGGCGATAATGTTCTCTTTCAGCATTCCCGCAGAGGCACCTTCAAACTTCTGTTTCTTGATAACAGCCTCTGCCTTTTTTATGACATCAGACAAATCCGGACGATTCTTGCGCCAATCGCTCCAAGTCTCCATCGTTATGTCTATAAACATGCAAAGGCCGATGATTGTCATTGCCCTCATTTTTGCGACGGGGATGTGAACGTGATCGCCTTCAAAAGACCGCACTGTGTCCTCGAAGAGGGGATTGCTATCGTTCCACTCGAAATATTCGCAACACGCTTTCCAGAGATCGTCTGGGTGCTCGAATTTGAAGTTTGGGCCATGACTTGACCGGGCCAGCCAGAATTTGTTGCCTGGGAGGAAGTGGCCTTTTTCATTCCGCATTGGTTTTTCGTTTTCCATGCTGCGATTCTAGCCGTGTTTTGGTTGAAAATCAAATGCCAATAAAAAAACCCCGGCTCTCTGTGGGGGGAGGGAGCCGGGGGAGATCGTGATTGTCTAGCATTGCATGATTATGGTTATAATATAGTTAACATATTTGTTAGTAGGCGTAGCTTATGTCGCATCGGAAAGGCACAGTGCCGATATTGCCTGTGGAAGCCACAGCCACAGCCACCGTTGCGCCGGATGCGATAGCCGTTGTCGCTGTAGCAGAGGTGGTGCCGCTCAGGATATTATCTGCAATAGACACCGAAATAGCCGGTGTGATCGCCGCAGCGGCACTGCGGAGCGTGTAAGTGATCGTGTTGCCGCTGTCTGGGTTCCAGCACTGCATACCAAGCGGGTAGATAGCCGTTGCCGCGAGAACGGGTTCATCAGCCGTAGCCTCAGTGACGTTGCCAACCGCCGTGGTATCGCAAACCACTGAGCCAGCCGTGGCCGAGGAAGTCAGCACTTGGGACGCGCCGTAATAGACCGTATTATTGTTAACGGTCGTGGCATCGCCGCAGATTGTGAACATACCACGGGCCTGAGCCGTCAGCGGGACTGTATTCAGCGTCGTCGATCCGACCGTTATTGTGCCGTCAAGATCAACTGCCCCGTCAAAGTTTGCGGTTCCATCGAATTCGGAGATTCCCTCAACGTAGAGGTCTTCGCCATTGATGGTTTCCCCAGGGGTACCATTGCCGATGAAGAAATTGCCCGTCAGGATTTGAAGCCCATCCCCTGCGACAGTCGTGACTGAGAGGTTTCCTGCATCCGCTTTGGAAAGCGTGGCCGTTTCGTCGGTTTCATCCTTGAAGACAAAGCTAGGGCTTGCGCCTGATCCATCGTCGAGGGTGAAGGTGCCTGTAATCGTATCGCCTCCACCATTGAGGAAGTCGGCGCAATCAATGTAGATGGGTCGGATGTTGGTCACGTTATCGGCCAGAACCCGGCAAGTGATGCTGTCAGTATCAGTGCCGAGTTCGAGAGCGGTCACGCTGGCCGGGTTCAGGAACTCGTGTTCGTAGCCCGCGCTGGCTGGACTGCTGAGGCCGGACAGGCACACGACGGCCAGTGCGGAGAAGAGGAGCTTTTTCATGATGGGAAGCCTTTCAGGTTAAAGTTTGTGTTAACACATTGGAAGATTATCACGGCAGCGGAATGTAGCCAAGCGTCTCCGATAAATATGCCGTTGACTCTTCAAAGGCAACGATGTATGGTTTTTGGTGAAGGAGAATCAGCGATGTTGGAAGATCGGTACAAAGTTTATGTAAACCAAGCAGAGATGCTTGGCTGGATCGTGCTAACCTTTGAAGAATGGCTGGAGGCATAGAAACTTGAGATCAATCCTCCACATGGATTTTTTCTACGCTGCTGAGAATCATAACGAATGCTGCGTATGCCATAAGGCAATGCAGGGCCGAAACAAGCTATGGAGCTTCTGCTGCTCACGCCAGTGCGCTGCGAAGTGCTATTCATAAAAAAAGGGAGATGAACGATGCTTGATAAAACCTATGAAGATGGAATCCGTGCCGGGCTGGAGATGGCTGTGATTATCGCTAACAAGACCGGGCGCGGAAAGATTACCGCCAGTGCCATAATGAAGGAAATCACAACCCGGCAAATTGTTGACGATCTCGCAGCCAAGGAGACGGCTTTTTATGAGTTCTGGAAAGGAGATAAATGGACACCGGAGCAGCAAGAAATTTTCCGTATTCGTATTAATCCGGAAGAAAAACCAAACTTTTTGGAACGCCTAAAAAAAGCATTGGTTTTTAAGTGTTAAGTCATTGATATTTAAGGGAAAACGCCTGTTTTTTACCAGTCGAATCACCCTTGTCAACCATTGGACGATCCTTGACACCCCAAAATCCAAACCTTGTCAAAAATGCTAAGTATCTGATTTCATTGTGTCAATTAGATATTGATGCTGTCAAGCAAGAGGGGTATGCTTGACATGAAAAATGGGGCAAAACGGGGGTTTAAAGATGGTCAGAAAACGGGCTGTTGCCTATTACAGAACGTCATCAAAAAGCGGTGTCGGGGAGGAAAAAGATACCTTGCCGCGCCAGAAAGAGGCGGTGAAAAAATACGCCATAATGCAGAATATCGAAATTATAAATGAGTTCTACGATGCCGATGTGCGGGGAACAATCAAGGTTCAGGATCGGCCAGAATTCGGCAAGATTGTTGCTTTGGCCGAGAGCGGCAAAATCGACATGGTGCTTGTCGAAACCGCAAACCGCTTTTCCCGCGATGTTATGGTGCAGCTTATGGGCTACGATCTGCTCACCAGCCTCGGTATTGAACTTGTGCCAGTTGACGCACCACAGCATTTCAAGGACGAAGACAACCCGACCGCTGAAATGCTGCGAATCATTATCGCCGCCGTGTCGATGTACGAAAAAAAATCCCTCGTCAAGAAAATGTCTGATGCCCGCCAGCGCAAACGGGACAAAGGCGAACGCGCCGAGGGGCGGATACCGCCTCCGGCGGAGGCTGTGGCATTGGCCAAGAAGCTGCGCGAGGAAGGTATGGCATACCGTAAAATCGGGGAAGAATTGTCGAAATCTGGATTCAGAGTGATCCAGAAAGCTGACAATGGCAAGGGAGCAGCGCGGGTGACTGACCGTATCTATCAAGCCCAGAGCGTCAAAAACATGATCGAAAATCTAGGAGAAAACGAATGACACCAAACTACAAAAAAGAACGGAATTGTACGCTTTAGGGCTTGACAATGCGGAATGATTGGAATATATTAGCTTCATAAGCAAGCGGATTGGCCGTTTCTTAAAAACCTAAGGAGATTCTATGACACAGTTCCACACATTCCACGCTGACGGTTCGCCCTTGAATGATGGAGCGGCTGACCTTCAAGATGCTGCCCACACAATGCTGACCTATGATGGGCACGACTTTGAAATTCGTCACGAAGATGGTGAATTTAAGTTGTTCGTGAGCCGGTTCAGCCAGAACAGCTGCGGCGGCAAGCACGATCTGGTTGAATGGCCGAAGTATTCTGCGAAGTCCGAGGCCGAAGTATTTGCCAACGTTATAAAAATGGGGGGCGTGAATGACTACTACGCTATGACCGCCGCAGAATACGCCGAAATGGTTGCGGAAGCGGAGGCCGCTTAATGGCCTCCATCGTCGAAGTCTATAAACGCTGGCCGACACATCAGGATTGCCTCACCCACCTTGAACAGGTGCGGTGGGGCGATTCCCCGTACTGTCCGTATTGCCATTCGGACAAGATCAGTCGCCATGCCGAGAAGGGCAGGCAATCGCGCTGGCAATGCGGCCTGTGCCGGAAGTCGTTCACGGTCACGGTCGGCACCCTGTTCCACAACACCCATGTCGATCTGCAACGCTGGTTTCTTTTGATTTCGCTTATGTTTTCCGCAGAAAAAGGGCTGTCGGCAATGCAAGCCGCCCGTTGCCTTGAAATGCGCCGCCCGACTGTATGGAGCATGATGCACCGCATCCGCGCCGCCATGCAGGACGATGGCAAGCTGCTGGCGGGCCTTGTAGAAATGGACGAAGCCTATGTCGGCGGGAAGCCGCGCAAGAAAAATCACAAGGACGATAACGACCCCGGTGCTCCGCGTGGCCGTGCCACCAGTAAAACGCCTGTTGTCGGCGCAATCGAGCGCGGCGGGCGTGTCAAAGCGCAGAAAGTCGAAAAGGACGAAATGACCGCCGCCGATATGGAACGGCTGGTCATGGCGATGATGGATTGCCGCAACACCGTCCTGACAACGGATGAGTACAGCGGCTATAGCAATCTGAACAACGTAGTCGCACACCGCCGCATCAGTCATTCGGACGGCTACAGTCGCCGCGATCTGTTCAGCGGCCAATACGGCGCAATCCACACCAACACAATCGAAGGCTTCTGGGCGATCCTCAAACGCGCTGTTTACGGCCAGTTCCACCACGTTAGCAAGAAGTATATGCACCTTTACCTGAACGAGTTGACGTTCCGATATAATAACCGCAACAATATCAACGCGATGGAGGATATGCTGTGCCTAGCGATGAAGCCCTAAAGCGTACAATTCCGAAAAAGAATTCGCAGCATACAAACGCTCACGAATCGGGAAGAGAGCTATAGAATTCGACATAGAAAAT
>JACCDG010177195.1_pt1 | contig 10536 bp, 10 predicted proteins | sample 7442471 | NCBI WGS metagenome assembly JACCDG01 (sample SAMN15323444, study PRJNA562643) | freshwater metagenome | isolation source: river surface water | place: USA:Blue River Watershed | collected 2017-08-17 | reverse complement strand
CTTTAGTTGATGTAATATGGTCTTTAGTTGATGTAATATGGTCTTTAGTTGATGTAATATGGTCTTTAGTTGATGTAATATGGTCTTTAGTTGATGTAATATGGTCTTTAGTTGATGTAATATGTAAATAAGAATATATAGTTACAACAAAATGTACTAATATAAAAGAAACAGGAATAAGTATAATATTAGTAATATAATAACTTATATTATAAAACCAATGCATTATAAATTATATAAAAAATAGTTTTAATATAAAAATTATTTTTTGGTATAAAGAAATATAATTATAAATTAATATGGATGAATTAAAAAAAAGGAGAGAAGAAATATTGTCTTTAACTAATAAATATCAAAAAAAAATATATTCATTACAAAATGATTTAATTAATATTGAAAAGGAAATATCAAAGTTTTCTGAGAAAGAAATAATACATTCATTAACATTGAGCGATCAACAAAAGAAAATAGTAGAAGCAGAATACGATAATATATTAGTAATAGCATGTCCAGGTGCAGGTAAAACACATACATTGATATCACGATATATAAACATGGTAGTGGTAAAAGAAGTAAAACCAGAAAGTGTATTATTAATAACATTTACAAATAAAGCAGGACAAGAAATGTTAAAGAGAATGGATGAAGTAATACCAAATAAGTTACCATTTTATGTAGGATCATTACATGGTTTAAGTTATAGAATATTACAAAAATATTATAATATAAATTATACTGTAATAGATGAACAAGAAACACGTGAATTAATAAAAAATGAGACAAATATATTTTTATCATGTTTACCAACAAATGACCAATTAGATGAAGAAGATATAAAAACAATAAAAACAAAAATATGCTTTATAATAGATCAAGTATCAACAACATATCCTTTAAATTTTAGACCGATCTTAAAAAAGTTAAATTTATTGAAACATATGTCAACAATACAACAAATATACAAAGCATATAATAAAAGAAAGAAACAAGAAAATTATATTGATTTTAATGATTTAATGATAATGTTTTGTGATTTTTTAAAAAACAATAAAAGTGAAGAGTTTAAAAATCAAATAAAATATGTATTTTTTGATGAATATCAAGATATAAATCCAATACAAAATTATATATTGGCAGTATTCAAAAATAAATCAAAGATTATGGTAGTAGGCGATGATGCACAATCAATATATTCATTTAGAGGTTCATCAGTAAATTTTATATTAGATTTTCCAAATAATTTTACCCCTAATGAGAAATATTTATTAGTAGAAAATTATAGATCAAGTCCAGCAATAGTTAATTTTTGTGAAGAAATAATAAAAAAAAATACAAATCAATTTAAAAAAGAAGTAAAATCAATACAAACAGAATTAGGTATGTTACCAGACATTCATGCATTTGATAAAAAAATAACACGAGAATTTACAACAAGAGAAGATCAATATAGGTGGGTAATAAATGATATAATTGATAAATATAATAGTGGTGTAAAATTATCAGAAATAGTTATTCTAGCACGTAAAAATGAAATATTAGATAAAATAGAATTTGAATTATTAACAAGTAAATTACCATTTGTAAAACAATTAGGAATATCATTATTAGATAAAACCCATATTAAGGATTTTTTAGCTTTTATAGTTATTTTAAATAATAAAAAAAGTTCAATACATTGGAAACGTGTAATAAGTTTACATAAAGGTTGGAATATTAATAAAGCAAGTGAATTTGTAGAATTAAATCATCATAATGATATATTAATAAAAATAAAAGAGTTATCAACAACAAATCACGAAATGTTAACATTAATATCTTTTATAAATCAAGTTAAACATATAAATAAAGATTTAGAAAAAGCAAAATACGTATTATCTTATTTAGAAAATTTATGGTTTATAAAAAATAGAAATTTTGAAAGTGAACGTAGAGATATATTAAATTTATTATTTTTTTTAAGAAATTCATCATTAACTGATTTTATAAATGATTTATATCTTAATAGAAATCTAGAAATTGAAATTGATAATAAAGTGTTTTTATCAACAGTACATGGATCAAAAGGGTTAGAATGGAATTATGTTTATGTTATAGATGTTAATAATATAGATTTTCCATCAATAAGAACATCATTTTTTAAAGATGAATTAGATGATATGGAAGAAGAAAGAAGATTATTTTATGTAGCATGTTCAAGAGCAAAAAAATATTTAACAATAACATATCATGTTGATCAAAATATTAATATGTCTCCATTTTTAAGAGAGTTAGATAATAAATTATTTATTGGAAATAATGTTAATAAAGAAAATGATATTGTATTATGTAATAATATATGTAAAGATGTAACCACTATTTTAAAAAATTATGGTCATCAAAACATATGTGATTTATTAAAAAATCTGAATGTAAAAGAAAAAATATTACATAATGAATATTTAATAAAAATAAATGATATTAAAAATAAAAAGAATATTGGAATGTTTTTTGATTATTTAATACCAAAAATATTACAAAATCATTTTTCTGATAAAATGAAAAAATTCGACTTGAATATAATACCTAAAGAAAAAATATATTATGAATATATTGATGAAAACACACATTGGTCTAATATGTTAGAAAATATAATACATATTACACAAAATAATAATGATCAACAATTTAGAAAAATATTTATGTGTGATGAAAGTATAAATTTTTATAAAGAATTAGAAAATGGAATAGTTAAATTGGTAGAAACATTAAAACCAAAAACAATTTTTTCACATTATAATATAAATTTAGATAGTTTAAAAGCAACATTAGATTTATTATTTGATGATACAATTATAGAAATAAAATTTTCTGAAAATGAAACATGTAATTTACAAAATATATGTCAAACATTAACATATGGTTATTTAATGAATAAAAAAGGAAATAAAATAAATAAAATATGTATTTATAATGTAAAGACCGGTTTAATAAATATAATTGATACTACTAATTTTGATTATAATGAATTTTATAAAAGATTTTATCAAATATAATTAATAATATTTTCAACACTCTCTAATGCACCTTGTGTCCAACCTTGATTATTACTTATCATTTCACCTACAACAAAAATATTATCTTGTGGATTTTGACATTTATTTATAAATTCTGTTCTATTTTTAAATTTACGAGGTAATGGTTTATAATAATGTGTTCCTATTGACCAATAAAATGATTTAATAGCTTTTAATTTAAGTATATTTTTTTGTAAATTAAGAGTTTTTTCTAATTCTTTACAAAAAAAATTTTTATTTTCTAAATTATCAATAAAATAATTTGCATCTTTATTATCAGTGTATGCAATCATATAAATGCCATTTTCTTTATTTATTGGTATTATTTTTTTTAATGGACTTTTTACAATTGTATATCCATTAATTATTTCATTTATTATTTTTGTTGATTTATCATCAAATTTACTATATGTTCTTAAAAATGGTTGACATTTTATATTATTATAAATATTATATTTTGGTAATAATAGTTTTACAGTATCAATTGTAGATGCAATAATAAGTTTATTTCCAATAAAGTCAATATTTTTATTTGTTTTTACAATATAATTATTAGAATCTATTTTATCTATTTTAGAAACAGTAAACCCAACTTTTATTTTATTATAATCAATCTGTAAACATAATTTATTTAATAAATCATTCCAATCAATATACAAAATTTGTCCACCATTTATATTATCATCAAAACCATAATGATAAATAGTTTGATAAGCATCTTCATTTTCATAATCTGTATATCCAATAAATGTTGTAAAATTTTTATAAAGTTCATTACCTAAAATAAGTTTACAATATTTTTTAAATGTTAAATGACGATGTTCATTAATATTATAATTATTCTTCAATTGTTTATAAATTTTATTAAAATTAATTTTTTGAATATTTTGATGATAAAATATATTTTTTTGACTAACATTCGGTTTAATTTTTAATTCAGTTAGTAATTTAATCAGTAAATAATCTTTATTTTTTCTTCCAACACCTGCACCAGTATTTACATTTATGCCACAAAAATTATAAACATTTATTCTTCCACCAATTTTATTTTTTTCTAAAATAATTATTTTTAAATTTTTATTTTTTTGTAAAATTTTATAAGCTGTATATAGGCCAGAAATACCTGCACCAATTATAATATAATCATAAATCATTTATTATATTTAGATAAAATAAAATAAATTAATTATATTTTTTTACCACAAACTTCTTTACCATCAACAAAAAATGGTGATGCTATATTAACTTCACTATCATTATAATTAAAAGTTAATTCCTCATTTTTTTTTATATCTCTAATAGCTATAACATTATTTAATTCAATTTTTGTATTTGGTTCAAAACTATGATTCATATATTTACCAAATTTATCTATAACATGTAAATTATTACCAATATGTATACTTTCTTTTGTTGGTTTTAAACATAATGTACCTTCTAATTTTCTAATAATATCACCATCTTTAAAATCAGAACTTGCATATACTCCACGTGGCAAATCATATGATACAATTTTATCACCAACTATAAATTTTTTATTATTTTCAATAGAATTTTTAAGTAAAACATGACTAATATTTATTTCCATAACAAACAAAATAATAATCAATATATTTATAAATCAATTTTTTTAAGTACTATGTATCTGATTCATCATTTTCATCTAATTTAATTAATTCATCTAATTTATCATTTTCAACTAATTTATTGTACTTTTCTAATTCATCATAATCAACAATAAATTTGGAAAAAAATATTTTACCTAAAAATAACGCTTTTTTAAATGATGGAAACCATGTTATTGAATAATTTGTATTTAAATCATTAATATATTTTTTAATATGATCCTGAAAAAAAATTTTATTAATAGTATAATGCGTACCATTAGTTTGAATTTTTAATGCATTATTATATGTATTTAATATTGGATTAGTAATTGTAATATCTTGTAATATAAATATATTATTATTTGAATCATAATATAATGGTATTATTTTATGTTCACACAATATTCTTGCATATGTTGCACCATAAATTTTAATATCAAAAAATCCATCAGCATCACATAATATTAATTCATCATTATCCTCACCAATTATATATGATTTATTAACAAACATAGCATCATATTGTTGTGATATTTGCACTGGATAATTTTTATTATTTAAGTTACTTTGATAAAATTGTAAAGTATTATAATAATTTCTAATATCAGTATATTTATTATGTTTCTTAATTAATTGTAATTTATTTTTATCTGTTTTAATATAAAAGTTATCTAATGTAATATTTTGTACATTAACATTTATTTTTGAATGCTCTTTTAATTGTTTACTTTCTTTATAAAAATATGTATTATCTTGAAAATTAAAGAGACCATTAATAAATGTTGATGCTCCCGTAATACATATAATATCACCTTTAAAATTAACAGAATCACCAATTCGAATTGCATCACGCCATTTTTTTTCATTTAATAATTCTTCACAAGATGGTTTTTCATCGTACTCATTAATAATACGATAACTATCCAATGTATTAATTATATATGTATCATCGTCAATAAGTTTAAAAATATGTAAACCACTATGTAAATAATTTATAACAATACATTTTAACCAATTATGAGATTCAAAACTATAATACCAAGAAGTGCAAGTCATAATATTAAAGCACCGCTCTAAATATATAAAAAAATCATTTTTTTTTATTAAGAATATTATTATAATTATTTATAGAATAATCAACACCTTTAAAATCAATTACAAAATTAAAATCATCATATACTATATAAATAGTTTTAATATTATGATTAATATTATTTTGAGTTTTATGAATAAATATAAATTGTATATTTTTATATTTATTTAATAAATCTTTTTCAACAATATTAATATGTTTACCGCGATAACATTCTAATAATTTTAAATTATGACTATAATATATTTTATTATCAATTAAAACTTCAGAAAAAATAATACAGTTATTGTTACTAGACATTATATACTGCATAATATTATTTTTTTTTTCAAACCAAATATTATAATAACCTTTTGATAATTCTAACATATTTAATAAGTAATACTATACAATAAAATAAATTTCAATTTTTTTCATTAAATAAAGAATAAATATCATATAAATAAGTAATATTATAATTTTTAGAAGATTTGGCTAGGTTTAATTTATCAGAATCTGATAGAACAATATGACCAATACCCTGAGATGTTTTTTCTAAAAAGAATGATAAAAACCCTAAAATGATAGTTCTTAAATTCCACATAGGCGACCAAGCTTCTTTATGGTAACCAGAATTACTAAAACATAATTTTTTTTTAATATCAAATCTACCATTAGGTGTTAAAAAGAAAAAATCAGGTGGTTCCATTGGATGATTATGTGATAAAGCGATATGTAAAATATATTCACCATCTTTATATTCATCATCAAGACCGTGAATTAAACAATAACAGTTATACAAGTCATTATGTTTACATACTACTTTAACATTTTCAATAGGAGTTTTGTAAATATCATCATAATCTTTCATTAATTTTTTCATAAAACGAGACATATATATATTAAATATAGAATTTTAAAATATTTTATTCAATTTTTTTAATTTAATAATAGTACTTCTTGAGTAAAAAATCTAATTAAATATATATGAGTGAAAATAATAATATGTTATTAATTGGACTTGGAATATTTATTTTACTTGGTTTAATATTATATTATTATAATATAATATATACTAATAAATCTTCAACTGAACAACAACAACCACAAAATGTCCCACGAAATCAAATACAAGAACTAACATTTGAACAATTATTACAAATACATGAATCTGGTGAAGTTGTACATGATCAATCGCCTAAAGTCATATTTGATCAATCTAATGAAGGCATATTTGATCAATCTAATGAAGGCATATTTGATCAATCAATAGATGGAACATTTGATCAATTACTACAAGTACAAAAATCTAGTGAAGTTAATCTAGGTCAATCATCTGAAGTTACATTTGATCAATTACTTCAATTATAAATTAATTACTGCAATTATAATCAAGTGAAATATTAAATTTACAAAAAAATATTACAGCGAGGAGTATTTTAAATGACAAACTCAAATAAAAATTGAGTTTACTAATGGAAAACATTGTTTTCCCTTGACACGATTTTTATATAAACAATTATTTTGTTATTATTATAACAATGAATAGTTTGAAATCTAGTTGTTCAAGTTAGATTATACTACTTAATGTAGGTTAAGCCAATTGCGAATAATTTATTTACTATTATTATAGTCCTAAAAAATCATTCCCGTTTCACGACGGTTGATAAATATAAATATTTATGAAGGCTAAATTAGTATTAGTCGATATACTCAAATTGTTACAGTAGTTTACTAAGTTATTTTAAATAGTCTCCGCTGTAAAATCAATTAAAATTAAATAATAAAAATTGAAAATGTAACAATAAAATAATTAAATAATAATTGTATGAATATAAAATTTGATACAATTGTTTATCATAAATGTTGTCCGGATGGAGTATCAGGATTATGGTGTGCACATAAATATAATAAAAATGAATTTGAAAAAATAAGTATGAATGCTGGTGTAGATCCTATATTTGAAACAACCGATAAAGATATAATATTTATTGATGTATGTCCGTCAATAAATTATTTATTAGTTCATACAAAAATAGCAAAAAGTATAACAGTAATAGATCATCATAAAAGTGCATTTGATATATATAATAAAAATAATGTTATACTTGATGAAATAGAAAATTTAAAAATGATATTTGATATGAATAGGTCTGGTGCTCAAATGGCATGGGATTTTTTCTTTGAAAATAAACCAAGATGTTGGTTTATAGATTATGTAGGTGATAGAGATTTATGGAAATGGGAGTTACCTAATTCAAAAGAAATATCAGCATCTTTTGATTTTAAAAACTATTTTATGGAAGAAGATTTAGAAAAATTAGATTTATTAAGTAATTTTACAAATGAAGAGAAAAATCAATTAATAAGTACTGGATTAATAATAAATGAATATCAACAACAATTAATTGAATCTGCCTTAGATTATTCATATGAAGCAATACTATATGTAGATGATAAAATTTATAATGTGAGAATAAGTCATATAATTGGGGGTATGGTATCAGAATTAGGAAATAAATTAGCAACAGAATGTTTAAGTGATGGAAGTTTACCAGATTTTGGTGTTGTATGGAACTATAATATTAAATCAGAAACATGGTATGTAAGTTTACGTGGTCATGATAATAGTCCAGATTTATCAATAATTGCAAAACATTTTGGAGGGGGTGGTCATGCAAAAGCATCCGGATTTAAAATAGAAAGTCCGCAAAAAATATCAGATTTATTTATAATTAAGTGCGTTTAAGTTAAAAAAAAATATAGTTTAGTGTATATACACGAATGAGTATACACGAACTTAATATCAACGGCTCTACTAAAATTAGAGTAACACCATTTATAATTAGTGAACCCCATAAATATATACCTTCAATGGACATTAGAAGTATGGATTTACCATTCACTTTAAAAAAAAAAAACCTATCGCTAATAATTTGTATGTAAGTGATTACAATTTAATGCAAGATTATTGTTATCAACAGATTGATGAATATACTGAAATAATAAATAAAACTCATACATATTTTAGTAATTTATATAAAAAAAAAATGGGAATGGAAAATTTAACAAAAATAGTATTAATAAATCAAGAAGATGATACAATAATACCTGTAATAAAATTATCTAATGAACATATGAATATAATAAAAGAATGGTATGAAATGTCAGACTTAATTTTAGATGTTGAAGAAACAGATATAACTATTCCATCAATAATAAATAAATCAGAATTAGATAAACTGTTATTTAAACCATTTACTTTAAATAAAAAAGAAGAATTTATTAATGATTATTTACCAAAATATATTTTAAAATTAATATTAGATAAAACAATTGAACAAAATATAAATTTTTCAAGTTTTAAAAATAACACAATGAACGAATCTGAAAAAATAACTTTAAATTCTATTGGTATTACTAGTTTATCATTTCAAAATGTTCTTCAAGATGAAAGTATGAAAGCATATTATGATGTACAACTATCTGATTTAAAGTCAGAATCAAAGTTAGAAAATAATTTAGTACAACCATCAAATTACTTTGATGTAGGTATAAATGCAAGTTATGAAATGGACAAACCAGAAATAAAACCAACTTTACATTTAACAGTAATATTAAATTACAATAATCTAAACACCATAGTAGTTGAAGAAATAAGTAAATTACAGAGTGAAATAATTAATAATTATACTGAATATGGATTTATAAAATTATTTGAAATAACTACTAATAATGAATTAGTAAAAGGATTTATTCATAATACATATGCTAACAATAAATTTAATGATAAAGAAGAGGTTAATAAATTATTAGATGTAACATCTGATTTTATTAAAGTTTATAATAAACTTGATAAAGAAAATTCTAAAGTTTTAGATGAACAAACTCAAATTAAAAATTATTTAGAGGTAAATTTTATAATTGATGATGATATTAATAATAGAATAAAATTTTCAGAGTTATGTTCATTAATTGAAAACTCGCCATTAATTAATATTGATGTAGTAAAAATGAGAGGACTTAAGAACAGACTATCTGGTTATTTAAAAAATTTAGGATTACAAAAGAAAAGATATAATGATGGTTATTATTATTATGGAATTAAAAGTAAATATTCCGAAGAAAAATCAACAGAAACATTATATAGTGAATGTAAAGAAACAAGATTACATCTAGAAAAACAACTTGATATGGAAAAAATAAATCCCGAATTATTAAAACAATTTAACGATTTAGTTAATCAAAGATCTTGTGAATTAAAAGTAAATAATACAATACCCATTATTAATATTATGAAACAACATGAACAAGAATATATTGATAAAACTAAAAGTTTTGAAGTAATAAATATTAATAATGCTGTAATGCATCCTACAAATACACTTTCACAAGAATTTAAACGTAACTATAAACAAAATCTTATAAATAAACCAGAAATTAGAAGTGTACCAATACCCAATGATTTAGTAGTTACACCATGGTCAACAACTACACTAGATAATTTTTATGTAAAACCAGATGATTTAAAAAGTGAAGAAATTAAATCAGTAGATGTAGAGGTAGAATCAGAAGCAGAAACAGAAGTAGAAACTGAAGTAGTAGAATCAGAAGAAACTGAAGTAGTAGAATCAGAAGAAACAGAAGAATCAGAAGAAACAGAAGAAACAGAAGAAACAGAAGAAACAGAAGTAGATGTATAATTAAAAGAAACAGAATGAGAATTATAATTAAACCTAATATTTTTATAAAAAGAGTATTTTTTATAATAATATATTTATTCAGAGATTAAATTAATTTGGCT
>JACCDG011099993.1_pt1 | contig 10537 bp, 8 predicted proteins | sample 7442471 | NCBI WGS metagenome assembly JACCDG01 (sample SAMN15323444, study PRJNA562643) | freshwater metagenome | isolation source: river surface water | place: USA:Blue River Watershed | collected 2017-08-17 | reverse complement strand
TGGTGTTCCGGTTGTCACGTCAGTGGCAGCGCCGGGTAGCTATGTTCGGAAGGGATAAGCGCTGAAAGCATCTAAGCGCCAAGCCCATCCCAAGATAAGATCACAATCCGTCGCAAGACGGTGCAGGGTCCGGGTAGACCACCCGGTTGATAGGCCAGAAGTGTAAGCGTAGTAATACGTTCAGCTAACTGGTACTAATGACCCTGATAGTTTTATGCAAATCGCCTCTGGGCGTTTGTTTTACCTCCTTAAGTTAAGATTTCTTCCCTGAACTTTAGATACTTTCTCTTCTTCGAAGAGATTCCCTTTCTGGTGACCACATGCCGGGGGTCCCACCCGTTCCCATCCCGAACACGGCCGTTAAGCCCCGAGCAGCCAATGGTAGTAGGACGTTAGGTCCCGCGAGAGTAGGTCGTTGCCAGATTTATGACCCGGATTGTGCTAACGCACAGTCCGGGTCTTCTTTTTTATCCGGACCGCCGCGTCCGTCCCACCCTGGCCGCCGGGCCGCTTCGCGCTTTTCAAACGTCCGCTCCTGCCGCAGGGTGTCTCCATTCCCATGATGCACCGCCGGCTCTTTCGTCGTTTCCCGCTCGTCCGCGCCCGTCTTCTCGTGGCCGCGCTGTTGTTCGCGCTGCCGTTCTCCGGTCACCGCGCCGATGCCGCCGTGCCGGCTGCCGTCCTCGCCGATCTGAAGTCTAAGGCCGAGTCCGGCGATTCGATCGCGCAGTACAACTTGGGCGTTGCTTACGCCGATGCCGCCGATCCGGCGTTCAACGCCTCCGAGGCGTATGCCTGGCTGACCCTCGCAGGCGAGCAGGGCGCCAATCTTGAGGTGCTCCAGAAACTGATCGAGCGGTTGTCGCCGTCCCAGTTGGCCGAGGGCAAGCGTCTGCTCGACTCGCGCCGCTCCGAACTCTCCCAGCGCGCCCGCGAGGCTTCGCCGTTCGTCGGAACCGCCGTGAACACCGCCGTCACCGGGGCGTCCGCCGTCGTCGCCGCCGCCACCGACGTGGTCGCGACCGTGGCCACTCCCGCTGCGAGCGGCTCCGGCGCCGCCGCCAAGGAGGCCGCGCTCGGCAAGATCGCCGAGCTCAACCAGCAGATTTCCGCGCGCGATCAACGCATCGCCGCTCTCGAGGCCGAGCTGTCCGCCGCGAAGTCCAAGACGGGCTCACGCGAACTTCAGGAGCAGCTCGCCGCGAAGGCACAGCTGCTCGCCGCGAGCGATGCCGCCCGCGAGACGCTATCCCAGCAGTACGCGACGCTGAGCGCCGAAGCCGACACGCTTCGCGCGAAGTTCGCCTCCGAGCAGAAGTGGGGCGCCGAGCTCGTCCGCAGCGAACAGGCCCGCAAGGAACTCGAAGCCGAACGCGACCTGCTGCAAAAGCAATTGTCCGCCGGCACCAACGCCGACGCCCAAGCCAGCGCCGATCTCGTCCGCCGCGCCGAGGAGGCCGAGGCCAATCTCGCCACCGCACTGCGGAGCTACGCCGTGCAGTCCGCCGAGCTGGATCAAGTCCGCGCCACCCTCGCTTCCGCCGAGGGTGAACGCACCGCGTTGACCGCGCGCCTCGCCGACATTGAGGCCGCGAAGGTTTCCCTCGGGAACGAGTTGGCCGACAAGTCCGCGGCCGCTGCCGAAGCCGACCGCCTGCGTGATCAGCTGCGGCAGACGCAACAGCAGGCCGCCGCGACCGCTCTCGAGCTCAATCAGCTGCGCATCCGGCTAGCCATCCTCGCGCCTTCACCCTCAAGCACGCTGTCCTCGCCGACCCGCCCGGGCGCCGCGGACACGACGTCGCTCGCCGCTCCCGCCCCCGAGGCTCTCCCGGCCGCCGGCTCCAGTCCGTCGGCCAGCGCACCGTCCGCCTCCGCCCGGTCGCACGTCGTGCAACCTGGCGATACGCTGAGCCGCATCGCGCAGCGTTACTACGGGAATGGTCGCCGCTGGAACGAGATCCTCGCTGCAAACAAGGCGGTGATCCCGAATCCAGATCGCCTGGCCATCGGCACCACGCTGGTCATTCCGTGATCGTCCGCGTCCGCCGGCACGGCGCCGTGCGCGGTACCGAGCCCTGCGGCGATCGACGCGAGTTCCGCCCATGATGGAAGACGACCTCACCATCGGCTTCGACGCCGATGATACGCTGTGGCATAACGAGACGATCTTCGAGAACGTCCACCTGCGCTATCGCGCGTTGTTGGGCCGTTTTCACGATGCGGCAACCGTCGATCAGCGGCTGTTCGCGACGGAGATGCGCAACCTCGAACGCTACGGCTACGGGGTAAAGGGGTTCATGCTTTCGGCCATCGAGACCGCCATCGAGCTGTCCGATGGACAGATCAGCGCCGAGGAGATCCGGCTCATCATCGCGCTGGGCCAGGACATGCTGGCGCATCCGGTGGAATTGTTGGACGGCGTCCTCGATGTGGTCGGTCCCCTTGCCCACGCGCACCGCCTGCTCCTCATCACCAAAGGCGATCTGCGCGACCAGGAGCGCAAGTTGTCGCTCAGCGGATTGGCCGGCCTCTTCCGTGCCGTCGAAATTGTTTCCGAGAAGGATACCCCGACGTACGACCGCATCCTGCGTCGGCATGGTGTTGCGCCCCAGCGCTTTCTCATGGTGGGCAATTCGCTGAAGTCCGACATCCTGCCCGTGCTGGAGCTCGGCGGAGTCGCCGCTCATGTGCCCTACCACCTGACTTGGGCCGCGGAGCGGGTGGATCATGTGCCCACAGCTGAGGGGCGGTTTTTCCAGCTGCGCTCGCTTCGCGAGTTGCCGGATCTGTTGAGTGCGATGAAGGCCAGCACCTGAGTGCGTCGACCGGCGGGGGCGGGGATGGGCAACGACGTGCGGTTTGCTCCGGCGCAGGTTCAGCGCGCTCCCCGCGTTTTGGCGTGCACGTGGTTCAGCGCGCGCCGGGCGCTCCATGGCCTGCGCGTCCCTCGGCCGCGCTGCTCTTGATCGGGCCGGCCGCAGTGCTTCGCTTCGCGGGCGAAGCGCGCCGGATCAACGTGCCGGCGGTTCGTCGCTCAGGGGCAGCCGTACGCGCACGCACAACCCTGAGCGATCCGCCCGGTTCTCCGCCGCGATCGTGCCTCCGTGCAGATCAGCGATGCTGCGGCTGATCGCCAGCCCGAGACCCGTCGAGTGAGCATTCTCGGTGCGTCCCGGGACCTCGAAGCGCACGAAAGGCTGGAAGATCCGCGTCCGCAGATCCTCGGGGACTCCCGGACCTTCATCCGTGATGCTGACTTCCCATATTCCCCCGAGGCACGAGGAGTCCAGACGCACGGTCCCACCGCTCGGGGAAACCGAAAGGGCGTTGGCGAGGAGGTTCAGCAGGAGTTGCCGGATCAGGCTGGGATCGACGCGTACCCAGCCTTCCTCAGATGTCCCCACCACGAACTGCCCCCGGCGATCCTCGGCCAACAGACGGGCATCCTCGGCGAACTCGGAGACGAACTCCCGCACGTGTACAGGTCGACGCTCCAGGGCGAGGACGTGGCCCTCGGCCTTGGCGAGGAAGAGCAGGCTCTCGATGAGGCGACTCAAACGGGAGACCTCCTCCAGCAGATCCCCGATCGCGGCCTGGGCGCCAGGATCGTCGGCGAGCTGGCGCTGGAGACGCTCGGCGTTGAGACGGATGAGCGAGAGCGGCGTCTTCAGCTCGTGCGAGGCGGTGGCGGAGAAGTGCCGCATCTGGTGAAACGATGCCTCGATGCGATCGAACATTTCGTTCAGCAGGCGAACGAGAGAAGCGAGCTCGTCCCGACCGGGTGGTACCGGGATGCGCTCGGCGAGTTGGTCTCCGCGGATTCGGGAAGCCGTCTCCCGGATCGCCCGCACGGGCTGGAGGACCAAGCGGGCGAAGCCAAACCCGAGGCCGATGCTGATCAGCGTGACCGACACCAGCAGGAACACACTCACCCGGAGATAATCGCGCAGCAGGCGCTGCGTGGCATCCAATCCACTGGCGATCTGGACGCGCCACGACCCGAGCGAGTACTGCGAGACATAGACATTGCCCAGCGAGGCGAGGGATTGCTCGAGGTGCACGGCCTCATTGGTCAGCACCGGGAGTCGCACGTCGCCAAGGTTTCGGGAGCGAAAGAGGATTCGGCTCTCGGACTGACTTACCTGCACGAAGAACAGCGTTGCGCCCGCGTCCGTGATGGGGGAAAGGCGCTGCCCGAGCTCCTCCGGGGTCAGGTTGGTACGCGACTCGATTGCCGCCATCACCTCGGTGAACTCGATGTCGTGCAGGCCCTCCAGACTCCGCAGCATCTGACGGTCGAGCAGCCATGCGCCGGCTCCGAGCACCAGCGCGGTGGTTGCCGTCACGAGCGTGGCGAAGCGCAGTGCGATCCCTCCGGTGAACGATCCCGACAGGAACCGACGGCGGGGGGAGTCGGAGGGACGACGGTTCATGTGAGCTGGTAGCCGACGCCGCGAACGGTCTTGATGGCGAGCCCGCCCCCCTCGTGGTCGAACTTCTGCCGCAGCCGGCGGACGTAGACATCGATCAGATTCGTCTCGAGCTCGTACGATGCCTCCCAGACTTTCTCGGCGATCAGCGTGCGGGTGAGCACACGCCCGGGATTCTGCAGGAAGAGCTCCAGCAGGGCGAGTTCTCGGCTGGTGAGTTCCACGGGCTTGCCGCCGGAGGTCGCGGTGCGCGCGAGCAGATCCAGCCGTACGGTCCCGTGCGTGAGAACCGTCTGTTTCGTGCCGGCATGGCGACGGACGAGCGAGCGAATGCGCGCCAAGAGCTCCTCGATCGAGAAGGGTTTCGGAAGGTAGTCGTCCGCTCCCAGATTCAATCCGCGGATGCGATCTGCCACCGCATCGCGCGCGCTCAGGATCAGCACGGGTTCGTTGAAGCCGGCGCGTCGCCATTCCTGCAGCAGATCCAGCCCGTCGCCGTCGGGAAGTCCCAGGTCGAGGATGATTGCATCGCACGCCGATGCCGCCAGGGCGTCGCGCGCATCCCGGCACGTCGAAACCAGCTGCGTGGCATGGCTCTGCTCCTGCAGGGCTCGTTCGATGAACTGCCCGACCCGGCGTTCGTCTTCGACGATGAGAATCTTCATGACCGCGGCGTCCCGGCAGCTTGCAGGCCGGCGACGAATCGCGCGAGCGAAACGACGTCTTCGTCGGGCAGGTATTCCCGGCCGGCCATGGCGGTGCCGGGCACGCCGAACTTAATCAACCTTGCCAGGTGTAATTCGCGTTCTTGCGGGGTGAGCCCCTCGGGCAGGTGGCGCCACGGCCTCTGCACCAAATCCGGCGGGCTCTGCGCGAGTCGCGCCGCGAGCTTACCGTCTCCGCGCCCCGCGTCCCCATGGCATGGCGCGCAGAGTTGAGCGAACCGGGAGCGGCCGCGAGTGAGCTCCGCTTGATCTCCGGCGCGTGGCTGAGCCGGAGTGTGCGGCATCCATGCGGCCGCGCTTGCCACGCGGGCGGCCAAGGAGTCGCGACCAAGGCTCGCAAGATAAGCGACGAGCGCATCGCCCCGCGGATCGCCGTCGGCGAAGAGGTGCGCGTAGGACGGCATCCGCGAGCCGGGCGACACGCTGCGTGGCTCGATGAGGTGCAGCCGGTTCCATTCCGCTGAGCGTCGGTTGCCCACCTGACTCAGGTCGGGTCCGAGGCGTCGGTTGCCGAGCAAGGGCGGACGGCCTTGCAGTTGTGCTGCCAGCGAGGGAACGGGTCCCCAGCGCGTGGCGTCTTCCGCCACGCTGGGACGCAGGTATTGCGAGTGACAGTGCAGGCAGCCCTCGGCGATGTAGGTTTGCCGACCGAAGGCGATGACGGCCTCTTCGTTTGCCCGGACTTCGGAGTCGGTCAACGCGCCGCCGAGCAGCACGGCGAGCGCGGCGGCGCCGACGCGTCGCAGGTGGCGGTGCCGCCAGCCGAGGGCGAAGGCGAAAGCCAGCCCGGCCGCGCCGCAGAACCAGGCGGGGATGTGATGCAGGTCCTGCGCGAGCCCGATGCCGAGAGCGGAGCCGCCCCATCCGGCCACGGCGAAGAGCGCCGCCGAGAGTCGGGGACGTCCTCCCTGCGCGGGGTAGGCCACGAGTGCGGTGGAGTAAAGCGAGACACCGGCGGTGTAGAGCACCTCGACGCCGGTGGTTCGTGCTGCCCCGTCGCCGAGCCACAGCGCCGCGCCGGTGAGAAGCGCGAACGCCAGCCCCAGGACGCGCGCGTTGAATCCGCGGTCAATCGCGATGCCCGCGGTCACGGCCGCCACGAGATGGGTGAGGGCATTGCCGCCTAGCACCCAGGCGCCCTGCCACGTCGCGTTGCGCAAGGGCTCCGTGTGCTGGATGATGTAGAAAGCGGCGGAGTCCAGCCAGACGAGCGCGAGGAATGCGACCACCCAGCAGGCTGGGATCGGCGGCTGGAAGTCCGCGTGTTCGGCCCGCGGTGCGGCAGTGAGGGAAAGTCCGTTGGCCGCCAACGCGCCGATCACCACGGCCACGGCCGCCACGACCGTTTGGTCCGCCGGACTCGCATTGAAGACCGAAGGCAGATTGCAGAACGCGTAGGCGGAGCCCGTGCCGATCCCGGCCCAGAGTCCGAGCCTTCGCCCCCCGAGGACGCCCCGAAGCCCGCTGACCAGAATCACGGTGAGCCACCCCAGGCTCAGGCCCACGGACAACGCGGCGACCATCATCAAGAGCCATGTCTTCGCGAGGAGGGCGAGCACGGCGGCCACGCCGCAGGCTCTGAAGCCGTGCGCCACGGACCGGGTGTAGCGCTCAAAGCGGAAACTTCGAGCCGCCAACAGGCTCCCAGCCACGCCACCGACGCCGAGTGCGCCGAGGAGCCAGCGCAGCCGCCCCTCGGCCAGCGGCAGCGCCAACTCCACCAGCGCGAATTCCGCGAAGAGGAGGAAATAGACGTACGTCGCCGCGATCGCGACGACGGCGCACGCCACCGCAGACCGGCGCGGTGACTCTTCCTGAGGAGCGTCAGTCATGGCGGGAGCGCCCGGCGCCGCGGCGCAAGAGCAGGAATTGCGCGACGGCGAGCCCAAAGTCCGTGGCGGGGACGCTCAGCCACATCGGGCTGAGGTGGCCGAGCAGAATGGCACTCAGGCTGTAACCGCCCGCCGCGATCCGAAAGATGATGGTGGCTCCGAGAATGACTCGCAGTCGCTCCGCCGGCGCGGCCAGAGCCCACAAATACGTGGTGCCGACGGCCGCCACGAATGCGCCCACGAACCGCAGGAAGATCAGAGCTTCCGGTCCAGGCACCGCGACGAACATCAGCGGTAGCACCACGGTGGGGATCAGCATCAGGCCGAGACCGGCGGCGGCATCCATTGCTCCCGCGAATCCGCAGAGCGCCCGGGCGAGGAAGTCCGGAGAATAAGTCTTCATGGTCGAAAAGCATTGCGGACCCAAATCACGGAGGCCGCAAGCAGGACTCCGCCGCCCGCGGCGCGCAGCCACAACCAGCGCTCGGCCGCGGCAGAGCCGAGGAAAAGCGCGGAGACATCGGACCGCTCCACGGTGAAGAGGCCGATCAGGGCGACGAAGTGGAGGACGAGTCCGACGTGCCACAACACGAAGCCCGGTGTAGCCATCGAGGATGCGACCGCTGTGGAGGGCCCGCTCGGTGGGTCTTCCGGGTCGGTCGAGGGAGTTAGGCACTGGAGGATCACGTGGTTCACCGCCGTGATGAAACCGGCCATCGCGAGGTGCGCATGGGCCACCAGACCATGGGTGAACTTCAGCGTCTCGGAAAACCCTGGCAGGAACGTCAGCCATCCGTCGACGACCAGAAGCGCCCAGCAGGCGAATGCGGAGAGCAGCCAACGCCGTGTCGCTGCAGGCCAGACGTAGGCGCGGAAGTGCAGCCACGTCAGCGGAACCCACGCCAGCAGCGTGCCGAGCGCCGCTTGCGGCGCGAGGCGGTGGTGCGACACCGCGCCATGATTCAGTCCGGAGTAGAGCAGCCACGACGCCACGAGCGCGGCGACGTACAGGCGCGGCCCGTACGCCCGGGTCCACCCCGTGCCAGCGTGGCGAGGTCGACCGAGCACGACCGGCAGCGCACCGTAGAGCGTGAGGATGCCGAGCGTGGAACCGAGCAGCGCCGCTCCCGTGGCTCCGCCAGAGTCGGGATTCACCGCCGGATAGACCGTGGCACCCGCGGCCCAGAAGAAGACCACCGGAACGACGAGAAGGGCGGCGAGGACGGACGCGGCGAGGAGCGCGCGCCCGGTGAGGACATCCGATAGCCGCGAGGGTCGACGCCACCACGTGTGGGCCGCGAGGACAGTCCAGAGAACCAGCATGGCCGCCGGCAGGGCGGGTCGCATCCAGCCGCTCCATTCCATGAAGAGTTTACCGCTGCTGTGCCCCGCCAGCCACGAGACGCTCCCTGCGGCGAGGGCGAGGGACCAGGCCGCGAGGCCAATGTTTCCGTGGCGCGCGGCGTGCGGATGACGCGGATCCAAGAAGACGCGCAGCGCCACGCCGATCAGCGGCACGGTGCACCAGCCGTACAAGTGCCCGTTGAGGTGGACGCTGACCCAGCGCCCGTAGCTGAGCGGCGCCAGCAGATCATTCAGACTCGGCCACGCCAGCAGTAGCGCCATCAGCAGGCCCACGGCATTGGCGAGGGCGAGCCAGACGAAGGCATGCTGCGAGGTGCTCCGACTGACGGCAGCGAGCGCCGTGTGCTCAGTGGACGGCACGGTGAAGGAGGGCGTGGGCATCGTTGGCACGGCGGAGCGCGCCGCGCTCCACTCGGCGAGTAGCTGGATCAGAGATTGGCGAGCAACCGTCCATCGCGCACCCGGACGATCCGGTCGCAGGCCTCGGCGAACCGGCGTTCGTGCGTGGCGAGGATGATCGTGATGCGGTCGTGCTGGGCGAGCGAACGCAGCAGCGCGAAAACGGAGTCCCCGGTGGCCTCATCGAGCGAGCCGGTGGGTTCGTCCGCGAGCAACACCGCCGGGGCGTTGAGCAGCGCCCGGCAGATCGCGGTGCGCTGGCGCTCGCCGCCGGAGAGATCCTGGATGCGGTGGGAGAGACGGTGCTGCAGGCCGACGCGCGTCGCGAGGTCGCGCACCCGTGCGGCGGTCTCCGCCACCGGACGGCCGAGGGCGAGGGCGGGGATCCGGATGTTCTCCTCGACGGTGAGGTCGGGGATGAGATTGTGCAGCTGGAAGACGAAGCCCAAGTGACGGCGGCGTAGTTCGAGCCGGTTGCTCTCAAGGGTCGGATCGAGTCCGCAGACGCTGAGTTCGCCGCGATCCGGCGTATCGAGTCCGCCGAGCAAATGGAGAAGCGTGCTCTTGCCGGAGCCAGAGGAGCCCCAGAGTGCGACGACTTCGCCGGCGCGCACCTCGAGTGAGGCGTCCTGCAGGACGCTGACGCGGCCCTGATCGTAGCTCTTCCACACGTGTCGTGCACGCACGACGATGCTGCCACGGTCACTCATAGCGCAAGGCCTCCGCAGGTTGGATTCGTCCGGCGAACCGGGCGGGGTAGATGGCGCCGGCGACGGCGGTGACCACGGCGGTCGCCGTGATGCCGAGCAGCACCCAGCCATTCACGTTGGCCTGGACGTAGCCCTGGAATTGCGGCGCATGGGGAAGTGCGAGGAGCACCCCTCCGCCGAGGAGCAGACCGACCACGAGTCCGGCGCAGGCGATCGCCGTCGCCTCACCGAGCACCAGGGCGGAGACCTGCCGTTGCGAGAAGCCGCAGACCCGGAGGACGGCGATCTCGCGAATCCGGCTGAAAACGGAGAGCAACATCGTGTTGGCGACGCCCAGACCACCGAGCAGGAAGGCGCAGAGTCCCACCGCCCACGCAGTCATCTTCAGGATGCGGAATGAATTGTAGCTCTGACTGAATTCCCGGTTCTCCAGTGCGATCAGGCGGGGGTGCGCGGACTCAACGGCGCGCTTGAAGGCGGCGCCCTCAGCGGTGTTGCGCAGCGTCACGGCGACGACCGAGCAAACGCCCGGACGGTGGAAGAAAGCCTGCGCGGAGCGGAGGGGCAGGAAGACGCCGCCGTCCTCGAATCCATTCTCGGTGCGGACGACGCCGGCGACGCGGTAATGCTGTGCGCCGATGGTGACATCCTCACCCGTGGGCGTGTGGAGAAAGTCCGCCGCCCGGGAGCCGAGGAAGATCTCGTCGTCGCGTGCGCCGAAGCGTTCCCGCGAACCCTCGCGCCACTCCGCGTGGGTCAGCCGGGGATCGTCGGCTTCGAGACCGAAGCACGTGATGACGGGGAACCCCGGCGACGAGACCACCCCAAAGAGAAGCGGATGAGCCGAGGCGACGGTGGGGAGCGCACGGATGGTCTGGGCGTCGGCTTCTGGGACGGAGCTGAAGAACAGGTCCGAGACGTTGCGCTCGAACACCAGGTAGTGACTGTCGCTGGAGAGGATGCGTTCGAACATCCCGATCGCGCCGTTGACGATGCCGAGGATGGTGAGCATCGCGGCGACGCCGAACGCGATGCCGGCCACGCCGATCAGGGCGCGCAGGCGGTGTCGCCGC
>JACCDG010274412.1_pt1 | contig 10538 bp, 12 predicted proteins | sample 7442471 | NCBI WGS metagenome assembly JACCDG01 (sample SAMN15323444, study PRJNA562643) | freshwater metagenome | isolation source: river surface water | place: USA:Blue River Watershed | collected 2017-08-17 | reverse complement strand
TATCGGCAGCACCCGTATGCAAATAGAAGCTGTCAGGGTAGCCGGGAGATATAGAGGGCAGAAAATAGGAAGATGGATGTTTGACCAAGCAATCAACTATGCCAAAAAACATGACGTTTCTATCATCCAACTCACCACGAATAAAAAACGGCCAAAAGCAAAACATTTTTATGAAAAACTTGGCTTCAAGGCCAGCCACGAAGGCATGAAATTATATTTGGAATAAGATCTATGAAAATTAAATTTGAAAAAGTAACAGGAGCTCATTTAAACACTATCTTTAGCTGGCTTACTGAACCTCACGTTATGGAATTTTGGGATAATACCCAAGCGCATAAAGATGACATTGTCAATTTTGCTGAAGGGCGAAAAACACCATCGTCTTATGCTGGTGGCGAATATGTTTATTGGATTGCATATCTTGAAGATGAACCTTTTGCAATGTTGATGACCATTCAGGAAGCGCATAAGGAAGATATAGGCGAAGAGAAACTTAAAAGACTTTCAAAAACAGGTCATACCTACGGCCTCGATTACATGATCGGTAACCCTAAGTTTTTTGGGAAAGGCTATGGATCTCAAACATTATCTGACTTTATCGATTTTCTCAGAGAATCTATCGATCCAAAAGCAGATACTTTTTTGATTGATCCTGATAGCGCCAATCTACGCGCAAAGCATGTTTATATGAAGGCGGGCTTCAAACATGTGTGTGATTTCATTATGGAAGGTGATGTGAGTGGCGCAGGCAAAATTCATCATCTGCTCCTCAAAAAATTTGATCCAAAGATTTCTATAATCAAAGCAACAATAGATGATTATCCACGCATTCAAAACATCGCCCGTTTCTACGTTTATGATTTATCAAGAGACTGTGGATCAATTTCATCTGATTGGGCTATTCCGGAAGATGGTCTTTACGAGTGCTTTGATTTTAAAAATTACTTCGAAGAATCAACCAGAAAAGCTTATTTGATTAAGGTTTATGATGAGATAGCGGGCTTTGTGCTGCTGAATCAAGCAACCGAAAACTCTGCAAACACCTGGAACATGGGAGAGTTTTTTATTATAGCTAAATTCCAAGGCCAAGGGATTGCGTATCAAGTTGCAAAAGAAATTTGGAATATGCATCCAGGCATGTGGGAAGTTTCCGTTATCCCTAATAATAAGTCAGCCTTAAAATTTTGGGAAAAAGCAATTAGTGAATTTACCTCTGGTACTTTTAATAAGCAAATCAAAGAAGTTACATATGACGAGCATTGCCCCCGTCACGTCATCTTTGAATTTGATACGCAAAATAGCATCCACCAAAATATAGTTCCACAGTTTGTCGTTCGCACGTCTCAGCTTTCTGATATCTCTGCCATGGTTTCACTCTCAAAAGCCAAGCGTTTATCCTACGAAAAAGCCCAACCCCAGTTTTGGCGATATGCTGGAGATGAAGGTGATAACACACAGAGACAGTGGTTTAAACAACTGCTGCAGGACACAAATCATGTGATGTTTACTGCAGAAAGCGACTCCCAAGAAATCCTGGGATTTATCATTGGCAAGCTCATGCCTGCTCCGGAAGTTTATAATCCAGGTGGTCTGACATTGATGATTGATGACTTTTGCATGAAATCCGAAAATCTTTGGCAATCTGTTGGGCATGAGTTAATTGAAGAGACGAAGGCTGCGGCCAAGTCTAGAGGCGCCACTCAAATTCTTGTTGTTTGCGGCGCTCATGACCTGCCAAAACGTAAGTTCTTGAAGGATCAAAATCTATCGATTGCCTCTGAGTGGTTTGTAGGGGGTATTGTATGATCAAAATCTACCTTTTAAAAAACTATCCCAGCACCATACCGAAACTTGCACACATTTGGCATGAAGTCTTAGGCAAAATCTGGGTTCCTGATGTACCCGTTGAACGTGTTATCGCAAGATTTGCAGATCACTTGAATGATCAAGCTTTGCCAATTACTTTTGTTGCATTAGATGGTGATTTACCGGCTGGCATGTGCTCTTTGCGTGAAAATGATGGTATTCGTCCAGATCTAACACCTTGGCTTGGTTCACTTGTGGTTGATCCAAAACATCAAAAGCAAGGCATTGGCAGGATGCTGATTGATGTGACTGTACTGAAAGCAAAAGAGCTTGGTTTTGAAAAGCTGTACTTGTTTGCTTTTGATCCCACCATACCAGAATACTACGAACGCCTTGGATGGAAGAAAATCGGTATGGATGAATTTAAATCCTATCCTGTGACGGTGATGGAGGTGGATTTATGATCAAAATTGACCTGCTGAAAAATCATCAAGACGCTATACCAGCGCTTGCAAATATTTGGAATCAAGTGTTGGGTAAAATTTGGTTTCCAGAACTTACAATCCAAGAGATAGAGTCATTGACATATGATGAGCTCAACATCTGCGATGAAACAACTTCATTCGCTGCGCTGTATGATGAAATTCCAGTAGGATTTTGCACATTGAAACTTAAGGAAGAGTTTCGTGCCGATTTAGGGCCATGGCTTGCAGATGTAGTAGTAGCCCCTAAACATCAAAACCAAGGGATCGGAAAAATGCTGGTTGATGTCGCAGTTAGACAAGCAAAGGAGCGTGGCTTCAAAAAGCTATATCTGTTTGCTTTTGATCCAACGATACCTGAATACTACAAGCGCCTTGGATGGAGCCAAATATGTATGGATGAATTTAAATCCCATCCTGTAACCGTTATGGAGGTGGCGTTATGAACCAAAAAACAATCATTTTAAGCCCAGATCTTGCACGTAAACTCATAGCCCAGCAATTTCCAGAATTCAGTGATTTACCTATAACCGATGTTGAAAAACAAGGGCATGATAACCGCACCTATAGGCTTGGTGATCATATGCTTATTCGTATGCCAACAGCCGCAGGTTACGCTTTAAAAGTACCAAAAGAGCAAGAGCTGCTACCGCAATTAGCAAAACGTTTAAGCGTTAGCATTCCGGCTCCTATTAAAATGGGAAAACCTTCGGCGGACTATCCATACCCATTTTCCATCTACAAATGGTTGTCTAGAAAAAGTATCAATTTGCTGACGTTGACCGATCAAGAAAAAGAACAACTTGCTTTTGATATGGCTAAATTCTTAAAAGAGCTGCAAGCCATTATGGACATTAAAGGCCCTGAGCCGGGTCAACACAACTGGTGGCGCGGTGATCATGTCAGCATTTACGATAAAGGCGCCAGAGAGCAATTTGCAGAGCTGGCTAATTTTATAGATGCTCCCCGAGCATTAGCTTTATGGGATCAGGCGTGTGCGACGAGATGGAATAAGGCGCCCATATGGATTCATGGAGATTTTGCGATTGGCAATATACTTATGGATAGTGGAAAACTATCAGCAGTCATTGACTTTGGTGGTGCTGCGGTTGGAGATCCAGCGTGCGATCTTGTCATTGCATGGACGTATTTGAGCGGTAAAGCTCGTGAGATTTTTATTTATGAAATGGCTATAGATTCAGATACATGGCTCCGAGCCCGCGCCTGGGCATTGTGGAAGGCAACATTTGAGCTATGCCAAATTGCAGATAAGAACAGCCCTGAGGCTACTTTACAAAAACGAATTATTGATGAGGTTATGAATGCCTAAGAAAAGATCAGAAAATAGTGCATTAACATTAAGAGAGCTGTTAATAGCTACAAATCACGAAAAGCTTGTCGATATATTATTATCATTACATGAGAGCAATCATGATGTAGGTAAGCAGCTCGATATCATTTTTGCGGGTCTAGATGATGATCCTAAAAAAATAGTCAGCATGATTAAAAAGGAAATCGCATCTCTTAAAAGATCTTCAAAATTTGTCGACTATTACGAATCTGATTCTTTGGCAGATCGTTTAAATGACTTGCGTTTGAGGATTGCGGGTGATTTGAATGCTAAGTCTCCTAAGATCGCTTTTGAAATGATGCTTGATTTTCTAGATCTGCATAAAAATACCCTCGAGCGGGTTGATGATAGTAATGGCACGGTCAGTGGAGTATTTTTTACCGCTTGCGATGACCTAGGTTTGCTTGCTGGGCGCATTAACCACCTAAATAATCAAGAAATCGTAGAAATAGTTTTCGCTCGGTTCATGAATAATAATTACAGCATTTACGACGGTATTATTCAAAGTTTTAAGGATATTTTAAAAGATCAAGGCTTTGATTTACTTAAAGAAAAACTGGAGCATGTAGTAAATGATAAAAATGCTTTTACTATAAAACATGGCCTCAAGTCTATTGCGGATTGTAAAAATGACGTTGACGAATATATTGCTGCCTGTGCATTTAAGGATGGTATTTGTGCGCAGGATCATTTGGATATAGCTAAAAGACTTATCAAACATTGGCGTCCAAAAGAAGCACTAAAGTGGTTAAATGAAATGGAAATACCCATCAATCATTCTTGGCAACAAGATAAAAAAGACTTAAAAATACAAGCCTTAGAATTAGATGGAAATTATGAACAAGCTCAAAAGGAGCGCCTATTATGGTTTTCTGAAACCTTGAGCCCGAAACTTTATGGGGAGATTTTAAAAGCTGCAAAACCAGATTTTAAAGAAACCTTTCAATCAGATGCTATAAAAAAAGCATTTCAATTCCCAGAACCACATGGGGCCTTGAGTTTTTTAGTCCAGATACAGGAATTTGAAGAGGTAGCAAAATTTGTACATGCTAGGTTTAATGAATTAAATGGAAGGCAATATTATACGCTCCGACCTGCTGCAGATTTGCTGCAAAATACTGATCCTATTGCAGCTACGCTCCTTTATAGAAAAATGATCGAACCAGTTTTAGATGAAACAAAATCTAAATATTATAATTATGCAGCCAAAGATCTTGTAACATGTGGGGTTTTAAATTTTAAAATAGCAAACTGGGGCACGCTACAAAATCATGAGGAATATTTAAAAGTCATCGAAATAAAGCATAAAAGAAAAGTAAGTTTTTGGGCTGAATATAAGTCTGCATTGCAAAAACAAGCTGCCAAAGAAGCAAAAATAGCGAGAAGCAGTGTATGAATCAAAGCACTAAAACCTACATCTCTTTAATCATCTGGATTGTGCTACTCATAGCAATTGGTGGGGTCATTGGCTCCTTAACAAAACCGGAGATCAGCATTTGGTATAGCACCTTACATCGCTCCACCCTGACGCCACCAAATTATGTATTTCCAATAGCCTGGACTATTTTATACGGCATTATTGGCACTTGCGGCTGGCTCATTTGGCGTGGGCCTTCATTTCGCAAGCTCAGTGTTATCAAAACCTTATATTTGACTCAGCTCATATTAAACTGGAGCTGGACGCCTTTATTTTTCGGCTTCCACTTAACCGGACTTTCCATCGTAGTTTTGGTCGCTATGGATATTCTGGTAGTCACGCTCATTTTCCTAGCTTACCAGAAAATAAGGGCAGTATCGCTGTTGATGCTTCCTTATTTATTCTGGATTCTGTTCGCAACTTACCTAAATTTTTACATATGGCAGTGTAATTGATACGTCTATGAGTTTTCAAAGTCAAACATATCAATATATTTTCTGTTAAACTTAAAGGCCGCGCATGAATATTATGCCATGTATTGCGTTTAACTGTAAAGCCAATAACAGCTATAGCCCTGTTCAATCTCAATAAAGGGATAATAGCCTTATAATGTGGCACTGTTCTGATGCTCCGATATCCATCTAGAAAAATGTTTTTGTAGCCATTAAAATTTCCCCATTCACCATGCTCAATAGAGCAAAAATCATCTTCTGCAAAACCTGATCTAGCCGATGACCAATCAATAATTCCACGTAAAGTATTTTGATGGATAATTATATTACCTGGTCTAAAATCTCTATGAATAATGCATGGACCATCAACTTTTTCTAAAAGGGTTAAAGAGTTATTAAAATAATTCAGGCTTTTAAAGATAGTGTCATCAGGAAGATGACCTTTGCATTCATCTATACCTTCTTCAAATTTGGCTTTAAAATGCACAATAGGGTCTGGGCTTAAATCTAAATTTCTATTCAAATAGCCAAAACCGTTGCTTTTATTTTCATGAATTATTGCCAACGATTTTCCCATTTCAAAGGCTATTCCTTTTGTTATGGTATGAGGTGTTAGCAAATCTCCAGGTAAATACTCCATGAGAACTGCACCAAAATTTTCCGCTCCTGGTGGTACAGTGCTGATAATTTTAGGAACTAAAATTTGCTTAGAAAAATAATCCAGAAAATAAACCTCATTTGCATAATCAAAGCGAGATTCACATATTTGCAATATATGAGAACGACCACTTCGCTCTAAAACTTTATAGACGGTCGCAAGCATGCCCTCATCATGATCTATTTTTATAAATTCGACATCTTCATCCAAGCTCAAAAGCTCTTGATACTCTTGCGTGTTAATTACGGACATGATCAACCTTATCAAAAATCTTTGTTAGCTGTTCAAAATAGTTCGTATCACAACCATCCTCTAACGCCCATACCCATGCAACTACTGTCTGCACAAAACACCAATCAAGGATTCGCTGTGATGGTAATTCCATAATTTTGGCAAAAAAAGTGATACGGTTATTAATAATACTTGGCGCATCAGCGTGATTCAGTACTTCCGGCATTGGATTGCGGATAAAGGCGGCCACTTCATAAGCAGATTCACCAATCACCCCTTTAGGATCAATCACCACCCAGTCATCACCATTTTGCAAAATATTATCATGATGGAGATCACCATGAAGCAAAACATCTGGACCAGTCGTTTTTAAAAGCTGACCTCGAAGCTTTCTTGCTTTTTTAAGATACCCATCAGGAATGGACCAATCCTTATCCAAAGCCGTAAGCCAATCTTTGATGTGGGGGAAGTTGTGATTTTCAGGAATGTTAACTTGATGCAGCTTTTGCATTACTACACACGCAATTTCGATAGATTCATATTCTTGATCTGGAAAATAGCTTTTAAGCGATGTATCAGGCACTGCTCTTTCCAAAAGCAACATACCATCATCTTCGGCAAGCACATTCACTACACCATATCCTGCAAGGCACTTGAGCGCAAAAGCTTCTCGATTTAGTGCCTCATGATCAAGTCCCAATTTTAAAATGATAGGATTATCGCCTTGAAATCCAGATAATACATAGTTGTAAGTAAGATTAGTGACCTCAATTAAATCACGTAAATCGAGCTTTGAAGATATTGCCACCACAAGCTGAGGCAGTTCATCTATCCAGGCTTCGCCTTTTTCTCCGTAAATATTGAGGATGTTGGAATGGAACATGATCACTTCCCAAATAAATATTTGAGGCCTTTTGTGAGTGCAATTGGCACCATGCTTACATGATTTTCATCCTCTATAATCTCTAGCTTGGATTTGAAACCTTTATTTTTAGGCAATGAGTCATAAAAGGTTTTCAAATCATTTACCATACTACCTCGTGCATCGTGTTCCATAGAGCCGGCAGCAAAATAAGCTGTGATGTTATTTGAATGTTGTAGCTTACTTGATTGCTCTAACATCTTGCCTTTTTCAACCCATAACGACGGCGAGAGTATGATGTATTTTTCGAAAATATCGGGATGCTCTAGCATCATCCAAGTGGTAAATAATCCGGCTTGAGAATGGCCTACTAATGCTCTTTCATTTGAAGCTCTATAGGTTCGGTTGATATGAGGAATCAACTCTTTTTCTATAAAATCTTTGAATTTTGAGCTACCCCCTGTGAGCTGGCTAAGCCCATGATATTCGTGATCGCCACCTTCAAACTCTTCTTTGCCTTGCTTTACTTGAATCGGGATGTAATCCCTGGCACGATTTTTTGTCCACTGCTCCCAAAATTCCTTGGAGTTCATGGTAGTTAAGTTTTGATTCTGATAACCAATTCCAATGATGATAAATGGCCTGATAGTGTCATAATTCACCATTGATCGAGCAATATTTTCAGCCATTCCAAATTCCACATCTGGATCAAGCAAGTAGAGCACAGGGTAGTTTTCCAGGTAGGAATGATGCCCTTTTGTGTGATATCCCTCTGGAAGACTCACGAATAATTTATAAGCAACATTGTTTTCTTTTGAAGTAATAAACCTTATTTCGGTATTAGGCAAAGTGATTGGAGACTCGTGCTTATGAGTGCAAGCGCTTAAGATAAAAAATGCTAAAAATGCGATTGTCTTTTTCATTCTTTAACCGGTAAATTATTTTGATCTTGATTGGTATACTCATCAGCGCTTAATCTATACAGAACATGATGAGAAAGTTTATGATCAGCCGCGAGTTTTGGATGAGCAAAATCACCATTGACGTCTCGCTTTAAGCCTATCTTTTCCATGACTCTTAAAGACCTAACATTTGCAGGCACCGTAAAAGAAACGATTTCTTTAAGGCCGCACTGTTTAAAACCATAATCCAAGGAAGCTTTGGCGCCTTCTGTGGCAAAGCCTTTTCCCCCAATACTGAGATCCAAGCCTCCAACCCACTTCAACTGCCGGGGTAAAGTTGGATTCCAATCAGTGTAATTGAGACCGATAAAGCCCATCAATTCCCCAGTTTCCTTCAGTTCAGCTGCCCACAAGGTATAACCATGCCTCTCGCCATGATGATTCACTGCCGGTATAAAATCATTGACCTGTTCCATCGTTAAGGACCTGGGTAAAAACTCGATCACCTTTTGGTCTTGGTTTATTTGGAAATAAGCATCCGCATCTTGTTTCTGCCAAGTTCTTAAAACAAGCCTTTCTGTTTCAATAATTGTGGTCATATAGCCTCGTTATACTTTATGTTATTCGCGCCTAGCCGTCAGCTTCCGCACTAATCTTTGTAGGCTCTTCTAGAATGCTGAGTACCCGGCCCGCACAATAAACTTTGTCACGCTTATTATCAGAAGTCTTTTGAATAATGTTTGCTGCTTCTAATTTTTGGATACCTCTTTGTGCTGTGCTATAAGCAACCCCCAAATCTTCAGCAATTTTATTAATCGTTACATAAGGATTGACCGCCAGACGCTCTACAATATCGACTGCAACTGATGAACCACTACTTGCCACAATTATTTTCCAATCCTGCAGTAGTGCATTGATACGCTCAGCCCGGGACAAAACATCTTCAGATTGAACAGCAACGCCACTCAGAAAATAGATAAGCCAGTCGCGCCATGTGCCATCTCTACTTACATTATAAAGCTGCCTGTAATATTCATCGCGCGTTGCTTCAAAAAATGCTGATAAATATAACAAAGGGGAAGGTAACATTTTTTGCTCGATAAGTAATAAGGTAATGAGGAGCCGACCAACACGTCCGTTACCGTCTAAGAACGGATGAATGGCTTCAAATTGATAATGGCATAGAGCAATGTGAATAAGTGGTGGCAACTGCCGATTATGCAAAAAACGCTCTAATTCGCTTAAAGCATCCATCAAATGATCAGGCGGAACAGGCACAAACTTTGCTGTGTTTAGAGTGCACCCAGGTGAACCTATCCAATTTTGCGTGCGTCTAAATTCTCCAGGTGTTGCATGAGAACCTCTTACGCCCTGCATCAAAGACTCATGAAGTTCTTTGATTAGCCGCAAAGATAAAGGCAATTCTTTTAACCTATTGATTCCATAATCTAATGCCTTGATATAGTTTTGAACTTCCTGCAAATCATCCGGATTTTGTTTGACGCTAACACCACTATCCGCTGCCAGAATTTCACCCAAAGTGGCCTGAGTACCTTCTATTTTGCTTGATAAGACAGCCTCTCTAGTTATAAAGGGACGCAATAGAAGGTGAGGATTAGGCAATCTGCTTCCTTCGCGGGCCAATTTCCCAAGCAAGAAATCAGCACGCGATAGGCTATAGACAAGCGCATCATCCCACTCAAGTTTCGGTGGCAAAGCCGCCGGAATAAAGGCTTTATAGCCCGTAGAGGCCCTAATGATCTGACCGCTTGGTGATTGCTCTATATCCATTTAACACCCTTTGTTGTTGATAATAGGTACAGCATATCAATTATTATCGAATAAGTCAATATGCGATAATAGTAAAGTTTGACATCATCACCTGAGAGAGCATAATAGTATGCTATTATCGATTTCAATGACTATCGATAATAATAACAACCCTTATCACCACCTCCAGAAATAAGTGGTTCTGTCCCAATAGTGACGAAATTTATCACAAATAGGTCATGGTATGTCCTTAAGGTTACATATGGTGTAATTCTAGGGACATGTTGCATGTGCTTAAAATCACGAAAATAGAGATTTTATGGACACGCTAAACTTTTGCAGAGAACCCAAAATCGTTCATTTGACACTCTCCAAATACGCCTCTATAATCGCATCAGAGAGTAAAAACATCACCATACCACCCCAGTTTGGAGTTGGTTAGGTTGGGGTAAACCGATCTCCGCCAATCTGTAGGCTGCGCGACTGTCTCCGCGCTATTTTTCTGATTTTTCTTACCCCTCTCCAGGCCCTGTAATTGCGGCGTCCCACGGTATCTCAATTTTGATTTCACGTTAACCGTTTTTTCTCCAACAATATAGTTTTTTTG
>JACCDG010862243.1_pt1 | contig 10539 bp, 10 predicted proteins | sample 7442471 | NCBI WGS metagenome assembly JACCDG01 (sample SAMN15323444, study PRJNA562643) | freshwater metagenome | isolation source: river surface water | place: USA:Blue River Watershed | collected 2017-08-17 | reverse complement strand
GGTCAATCAAACCACGCTTGCGGGGCTTTCCGGCGCAGACCAGAAAATCACCGCCAGCCTGAACGAGCTTGGCCGCCACCCCGACATCCGTGAAGTGTTTGTACGCACTTTGAAAGAAATCGAAAATACGCTGATTTTGCCCTTTGGCCGCAGCGTGCGCGAGGAATTGACCGGGCCGATATGCGACGCCCTTTTCAAAGACGCGGTTTTCCTGCAAAAACAGCTTTTGGACGGAACCAAATTCCATTTCGCCTATCGCAGCAAGATCGCGCGGGATTTTATCCTGTCCAAGCATGACAAGCCGGATCATGTGTTCGAGCCGCAAACCACCAAGCTTTTCGTAAAGCTTTGCAAAAAGGCGCAAACCGTCCTGATCGGCGGCGCCTATGCCGGGGATCATGCGATATTGGGCGCCAAGGCGATGCGTGGCGGAACGATCCATTGCTTCGAACCTAGCGACGAACAACGCAAGCTGCTTTTGAAAAACGCGTCCGAAAACGGCGTCGAAAAGCAAATCAAGGCGTGCGAATTGGGTTTATGGAGCAAGGATAAATCGACGCTGGAACTCGCCGGTTCCGACGCTTTCGCCTATGCGCAGGAATTGCGCGGCAGCGCCAAAGACAAGATCACTTTCAAGGCGACCTCGATCGACGCCTATGGCAAAAAGAACGGCATCAAGAATTTCGACCTGATCCTGATGGATATCGAAGGGTCGGAGCTGCCGGCGCTGAAGGGGGCGGAGCATTATTTAAAGCAAGCCAAAGGCCTTGCGCCGAACATCATATTTGAAGTCCACAGATTTTATGTGGATTGGTCGAAAGGGCTGCAGAATACCGAAATCGTCAAATACCTCAATAAATTCGGCTATCACTGCTATGCCATGCGCGATTTCCAATCCAACGTGCCGATGGGCAATTGCAAGATCGAGCTGATCGAGCCAAAAGACGTCTATCTGCAAGGCCCGCCACACGGATTCAACATGATCGCGGTCAAGGACAAAGCTGTACTGGATCAGGATTTCCGTTTTGTTAAGAATGTCAGCCCGAAATTGCTATTGCATAAGGATACCGACCTGCACTGGCCGACGGAATGGCGGTAAATTCTTGCAAAATAAATAAAAAGCGCCGATCGCTAAAATTTTTTGTAATTTTAATAATATCTTGAGAATTGGGGGTTACTGTGAGGGGGTAAGACAGGACGTCTTGCGCCAAATGCACAAGTAGTGAATACGTCTCAAGGAGAGCTAAGATGACCCCTATCGCCCAATTCGGCGCCGTTTCCGCCCAAGTTTCCGCACGCAAGGACGCTCTTGCCAGAACCCCGAAATTCCGCGCCGACACTATCGGTTTTAAGGCCGATCCGGCTGTCAGAGCCCGTCATAACGACACTATTTCCATCGGCCGCCAACCCGTTGCGGACAAAAAACATGTCGCAGCGCCGCGCGCCGACGTAACCAAGCCTACGGTCATCGACGAAGCGACCTTCATCAAATCCATGTCCTATCATGGCTATGACGCCGAACAAGCCAAAGCGATGTATCATCAATATATTGCTAGCAACACCAACACGGGCCCCAATGCCGGCCCAGGTGCGGATATCAGCGGCGATGTAGTGCCACAAACCCCTCCGGTATGCAAAGACGGTTCTTGCGTTCACGGCGCTGACGCCGATCAAGCCGACGGCGCAGGCAATGCCGATGCCGGTTCCGCTGGAAACGCAACCGACGGCATCGTATCCAAACAAAATTTGGACGCTGAAATGGCCAAAAAAGCTGAAGCTTTCATGAAGCGGGTTTTAGGTTTCCATGGCTACGACCAAGAACAAGCCATGGCCGTGTTCCATGAGTTGTATTCTTCCGGAAAAATCGCTTTTGATGGCAAAGAATTCGCGGTAAGAGGCTAAAAATTACACCCCCAGAATGACGATGGGCGGGGACATCCCCGCCCATTGTTTTTTATCCCAATTTCTTTTTTAAAATCTCGTTCAGCATATTGGGGTTGGCTTTGCCGCCGGTGGCTTTCATCGCTTGGCCGACGAAGAATCCGAACATTTTGTCTTTTCCGGCCTTGTATTCCGCGACCTTATCCGCATTCGCCGCCAGTACTTCGTCGATCGCCTTTTCGATGGCGCCGGTATCCGTGACCTGGCGCAGGCCTTTTGCCTCGACGATTTTGGCGGCATCTTGGCCGGTTTCCATCATATCGGCGAAAACGTCTTTGGCGATTTTTCCCGAAATGGTGTTGTCCGCGATCAGTCCCACAAGCCCGGCAAGCTGCTTTGCCGATATAGGTGAGCCGGAAATATCTTTTTCTTCGCGGTTCAGCGCGCCGAACAACTCCACGGTAAGCCAATTCGCGGCCATTTTAGCAGAAGATTTCGGAATCAACGCCAGCATTTCTTCGTAATAATCCGCGACTTCTTTTTCCGCGACCAAAACCCCGGCGTCATAAGCGGAAAGGGCATAATCCTTGATATAACGCGCCTTTTTGTCGTCCGGCAGTTCGGGCAGGGTGGTTTTTATTTTATCGACAAAGGCTTGATCCAATATCAAGGGCGGCAGGTCGGGATCCGGGAAATAACGGTAATCCATCGCGTCTTCTTTAGACCGCATGGCGCGGGTTTCGCCGCGCTCCGGGTCGAATAGACGCGTTTCTTGGTCGATTTTTCCGCCCGATTCCAAAATTTCCAACTGACGCGCGGCCTCGACCTCGATGGCCTGTATCACATAGCGCACCGAATTGACGTTCTTGATCTCGCAGCGCGTGCCGAATGGCGCGCCCGGCTTGCGCAGCGACAGATTCACGTCGCAACGCATAGAGCCTTCTTCCATATTGCCGTCGCAAGTGCCGAGATAGCGTAAAATCGCGCGCATTTTCTTGACATAGGCGCCGGCTTCTTCGGCGCTGCGGATGTCCGGCTCCGACACGATTTCCATCAGCCCCACGCCGGCACGGTTCAAGTCGATAAAAGATTTGCTGGGGTGCTGGTCATGCATGGATTTTCCGGCATCTTGCTCCAAATGCAATCGCGTAATGCCGATATTCTTGGACTTACCGCCGGGCAGGTCGATAATCAGTTCGCCCTTGCCGATGATGGGCTTGAAGAATTGCGAAATCTGATATCCGGTGGGAAGGTCGGGGTAAAAATAATTTTTGCGGTCAAAAACCGATGTTAAATTGATTTGCGCTTTTAGCCCCAATCCGGTGCGGATCGCCTGCTCGACGCATTTTTCGTTGATGATCGGCAGCATGCCGGGAAAGCCCGCATCGACTAGCGACACTTGCGCGTTCGGCTCCGCGCCGAAATCGGTTCCCGCGCGGGAAAATAATTTTGAATCGGAATTGATCTGGGCATGGACTTCAAGCCCGATCACCATTTCCCATTCGCCGGTTTTGCCTTTGATGTAGTTTGTATTCTCTGACATGGTTTTTCCTGAATAGTAGGCCGTAGACGGTAAACTGTAGACGGATTTCGGTATACCGTCTACTGCCTACAGCCTACTGTTCTGCCGCTACAAACTGCGGCCTATGATTGAACTCGCACACGCGCTCCAGCGCATCGGCGGCGCGGAACATGGTTTCCTCGTCCCATCTTCTGCCGATGAATTGCAATCCCAATGGCAAATTATTGGACGACAGCCCGGCAGGCACAGAAATCGCGGGCAGTCCTGCATGATTGGCCGGAACCGTGAACAAATCTTCTAAGTACAAATCTATGGGATTTGCGAATTTTTCGCCGATCGGAAAGGCGGGGCCGGGGGCCGTGGGCGTGAACAGCACATCGACTTCTTTCAGCGCCGTTTCCATCTCGACGGTCAAAAGGCGGCGGATTTTTTGCGCCTGGGTGAAATACGCGTCGAAATGGCTGCTGGACAGAACAAACGCACCGACCAGCATGCGGCGGCGCACCTCGCGGCCGAATCCTTCGGCTCTGCTGCGTTCATACAGATCGACGATGTCCTTCGGGTCTTTGGCGCGGTAAGTGTAGCGCACGCCGTCATAACGGGCGAGGTTGCTCGACGCTTCGGCCGGGGCCAAGATGTAATAAATGGGAACCGAATATTTAAAATGCGGGAAGGACACTTCTTTTAAAATCGCGCCCTGTTTTTCAAGCTCTTTGGCGCGCGATTGCCACAGCTTTTTCAAATCCTCGTTCATGCCGTCGACCAAGCACTCTTTCGGCAAGCCGATTTTCAGCCCCTTGATGTCGCCGGTCAGCGCCTTTTCAAAATCGGCGACAGGGCGGTTTGCGCTGGTGGAATCTTTCGGGTCATAGCCGCAAATTTCGCGGGTGATGATGGCGTTGTCGCGCACCGTGCGGGTCAGCGGCCCCGCCTGATCTAGCGAGGAAGCAAAGGCGATGATGCCCCAGCGCGACGCCCGGCCATAGCTGGGTTTCGATCCGACGACGCCGCACAGCGCTGCCGGCTGGCGGGAAGATCCGGCGGTATCCGTTCCGGTTGCGGCCATGGCGCAGCGCGCGGCGACAACCGCGGCCGATCCGCCCGAAGATCCGCCGGGAACAAGTTTTTTGCCGTCGCCCCTGTTCCAGGGGTTGACGCAAGGGCCGAAATGGCTGGTCTGGTTGGACGCGCCCATGGCGAATTCGTCCAATGTAACTTTACCCACAGTGACCGCGCCCGCATCCAGCAGTTTTTGCGATACGGTCGATTCATAAGTCGGCACGAAATTTTCCAGCATTTTGCTGCTGGCGGTGGTGCGCACGCCCTTGGTGCAGTACATGTCTTTGTGCGCGATCGGAATGCCGTCCATGGTGCGGGCGTTGCCTTTGGCCAGGCGCACATCGGATTGTTTGGCTTGTTCCAGCGCCAAATCCGGTGTTTCGGTGACAAAAGCGTTCAGCGGCCGCGCCTTTTCGACGGCGGCGATATGCTCTTGCGTCAGCTCGGTCGCCGAAAATTTCTTGGCGCGCAAGCCTTCAATGGCTTCCGCCATGGTCAGGTCGGTGAGTTTTGCGGGAAGGGGCTTTTTTAGTGGTAAGGACATGTTTTTTCTCTGGGGTAGTGGCGTATAGGGTAGTAGGGTAATGGGAATTGGTTTTCTATTACCCTATTACCCTAAACCCTATACCCTTTTATTCAATGACTTTCGGCACGGCGAAAAAATCCATATAAGCGTCGGGTGCGTTTTTCAATATATCCTCGCGCTTGTTGCCGTCGCTGACGATGTCGGCGGAAAGCGGCATTTTATCGCCAAAGGTGACGAGCGGCTCTATGCCTTTGGTGTCCACCTCGGCGATTTGGGCGATCCAGTCGAATATGCCGCCCATGTCTTTGGCCATCTGCTCGCGCTGGTCTTCCGGGATGTGTATCCGCGCCAGTTTTGCGAATTTGACGACGTCTTTGCTGGTAAAGGCCATAAAGTTTACTCCATAAAATTTGAAAGGCCACATAAAGGTTGTATCAAACATTCTCCCTCCCCCTTGCGGGGAGGGTTGGGGAGGGGGTCGCACAGCAAAAGGCAATCTGCGCCGATGGACCCCCCACCTAACCTCCCCCGCAAGGGGGGAGGAAAAATAATTGAATTGTACCCATATGCTTTTTCTATAAGCTGGAAACTATCGCAAAACGGCGCTATGCTGTCAAACACTGCTATGACAACACAGCGACTTACCCCGCCAAAAGGCAAAAGAATACTGGGCCTGGATATCGGCGAAAAAACCATCGGCATTGCCGTATCCGACCGGCTGCATTCGATTGCAACGCCGCAGCACACGATATCGCGCACCAAATGGCAGGCGGATTTGGATCAATTAAGGCAATTTTCCGATGAAAACGAGATTGGGATGGCAGTCCTGGGTCTGCCGTTGAACATGGATGGAACCGAAGGCCCGCGCGTGCAATCGGTGCGCCAATTCGCAAGGAATTTGCAAAAAGACGGCATTTTTGCGCCTATGCCGCTGGTTTTTTGGGATGAAAGGCTTTCCACCAAGGCAGTCGAACGCAGCATGATCGAATCGGATCTAAGCCGCGCGCGCCGGGCCGAGATTATCGATTCCGCCGCAGCCGCCTATATATTGCAAGGATATCTCGACAGCTTGCGCCAGCCAACCGAGGGCAGTGGCGCGTTTTAGACCATCATCATTCTCGTCATCCCCGCCCCCGCGAAGGCGGGGGCGGGGATGACGATTAGAATGAGTCATTGCCCCGCCCAGTAAAATATGGACATTTTACCTGTTTTGGGGTATTGTCTGGCGGATTTTAAGTCGTGGTGCCTAAGCGCTTTTATGCAGGACTTTGGAAATGAAATTTAAGATATTGGTTTTTATTGCTTTTTTTGTCATTGGCTCTGCCGCTGCAGAGGCCAAGGAATTGACCCGCGTTTATCATAACGGCAAACCTGGCGGCGCTACGCCATCGACCTTGATGACCGAGGAAATGACCAGCGAAACATCCGTCAACCATAACGACACCGGCAAAATCGGCCGTAGAGTGTGGACTTACTCTAAAACCCCGCCATCCAATGCCTATAGCCGCAATGATTTGCTTCGTGGACGCAGCGATGTTGATTTCTATATCCGCAGCAGCCGGGCGGCCAGCAGGGCGCTGATCGATGTGACGACCAATTACGATCCGTATTATTTTAGCACGCGCAATTATTAGGCCTTTTTCTGGCGGCGGGTTATGCTGAAACCATCCAGCTTGATTTTTCTGTGTTTTGCCTTGGCATTTGGGGCTGGCTTTGCCCTTGCCCAAGAACAGATCATGCCCTATCCCAAGGAAAACGCGGTTGAATCACCGGTTCCGCTGTGGATCGTAACCAAGCAATCGAAGCATAAATTCATCGTGGAAGTCGCCAGGACCGAAAGCCAGCATCAACAAGGCTTGATGGGCCGGACGGAACTCGCCCCTAATTCCGGCATGGTTTTTCTGTTCGATCCCCCGCGCGAAGTCAGCATGTGGATGAAGGATACGCTGATCCCGCTGGATATGCTGTTCGTCAATCCGCAAGGCAAGATTTTCCGCTTGCGCGAAGGCAAACCCAATGATTTGACGCCATTGGCCTCGAACGGCAAAACCGCCGCTGTCGTCGAATTGCCGCACGGCACGGTCAAAAAATTCAATATACGCATAGGGGATAAGGTGTTGACGCCTGCCCTAAAGGAAGATTCCACGATCGCCAAGCCTTAAGGATAAAAGAGCGCGAGGCCGCATTAAGCCCTTTATTCCTGCCCCCGATTGCTGTATACCGGGTGTCCGGTTCTGATTCGGGGAGTAGCGCAGCCCGGTAGCGCATCTGCTTTGGGAGCAGAGGGCCGCAGGTTCAAATCCTGTCTCCCCGACCACCCGTCAATCCAGCAAGCTTTGCTTGCTTGGGATTGACGAGGTTCTCGTCACAAGCTCAAGCGAAGCGAAGATAGGCTTGTGACGGAATAGTAGAGAATATTTAATGTGGTATGTTTATATCCTTGAAAGTAAAAGCCACCCGGGAAAATTTTATACTGGATTCACAAACGATCTAAGACGCAGGCTTCAAGAACATAATCTAGATGGCAATGCCGGGCATACTGCCAAATATAGGCCCTGGACTTTGCACACATATCTTGCCTTCGACAATAAAAAAACGGCGCAAGACTTTGAGCTATATCTTAAAACGCAAGCTGGAAGGCGTTTCCAAAAATTAAGATTTACAAAAAACTAAAGTCAGAAATTATTTTTATAAACATTAATTTTATTTCTTTTTTTTCGAAATACACTTATCATCTAGACATGCAAGTCCGCATCTATAAGCCGTCCAAGACGTCCACCCAATCCGGTTTGCGCAAAACCAAAAAATGGCTGATGGAATTTCCGCCCATCGACAGGCCGGACCCTAATCCGCTGATGGGCTGGTCCGAATCGCGCGACACGTTGAAACAGGTGCATTTGAAATTCGATACGGTGGAACAGGCGGTCGAATACGCCAAGCAAAAAGGCTTGGATTATGTCGTCGAGCAAGCGCATAGCGCCGCTACGAAACCCAAATCCTATTCCGACAATTTCCGTTTTAATAAGATAAGCTAGCTGGCTGATAGCGGTTTGCTGTGGTGTTATCCCGAGCGACCGCAGGGAGTCGAGGGATCTTTTTTCTTTCCACCTTTGTCATTCGGGGCCAAGGGCGAAATTCTATGTCCCGGAATCCATAGACTTTATCCGATTGCAAAAACCTGGGTTATGGATCCCGGATCGCGCTTCGCTTGTCCGGGATGACGAGGGCTGTATCATGTCGAAGCCGAAGGCGAAGACGAAGACGGGCGCATCGAAGGATCGGCAACAGAATCCCCACCCCAAAATTGCCAAGGCAATTTTGACCCTCCCACAAGGGGAGGGTATTTTTTTATTGTCATCCCGAGCGACCGCAGGGAGTCGAGGGATCTTCTTTGGCGGCAACCGGAAAAGATTCCTCATTTCATTCGGAATGACAACCGTCAACTGTAACTGACAACGGAACCGCCTAAACCCCAAGCACTATACACTCAGAACTTTCCCCTAAAAATGGCGTGCCCGATACGATTCGCCCGGCGGCGGAGCCGCCAAGATTTCCAGTCCGTTCGAATCTTTGGTTTAAATGAATGAAAATGGCGTCCCCGATACGATTCGAACGTACGACCTAGTGCTTAGAAGGCACTTGCTCTATCCAGCTGAGCTACGGGGACATGGGGAACAAATATACAGCAACTTGGCTCCGCTGGATAGGATTTTATATACCCGCTCGCGCTATCGCGCTCACGACATTTATATATATACCCGCTCGCGCTATCGCGCTCACGGCAGGCCAGCTGCTTCGTCCGCCATAGCTGACATTCATCCCGTCATCCCCGTCCCCGCCCCCGCCCCCGCGAAGGCGGGGGCGGGGATGACGATCAAATGGAGTCATTCCCAAATCCAGGCTCCCACTAACCCCTGATCTAGCTTTCCATGCTGCCGACTACGCGATACATATTTTTTACTTCGTTAAGGCCGATTTCCAGCTCTTTAAATGGGTTGTATTGGCGCAGGATAATCTTGTTTTTATGCTGGCCGATATATTCTTTTATAAAAGCGCTGGAATCTTTGAGTTCAATCAAAACAAAGCAAAATTCACAAACCGGCTTTGCCGGGTTGATATATAGCATCTCGCCGGGACGAAAGCGCGGCTCCATGGATTTTCCCGAAACCCACACGGCAAAGGCGGAGTCATTGCCCGCCAGCTGCGGCGGCCTTTCCGCCAAGGCGGCGGGTCGGTCGCCTAAAATCATAGCGCCGTGCTTTCCCGCCTGGGCAAAACCCATTACGGGCAAGTTTTTTGCAAAAGCCATCGAGGCAGATGCCAGGGGCAGGGATGCTTTTGGATTTTTTTTATTGTTTCTAGGAGCCGCAGGATTATCCCCCTCGTTTTTATCGCCGAAAAACAGCCAGGCCGGATCGACGCCAAGGAATTTCGATAGTTTTTGCGCTTTGTAAGCGTCGGGTCGGCTTGATCCACGCTCCCAATATGCCACGGTGGATTGGTTCACGGATATTCCTTTGGCCAATTCCGCCTGTGTGATGTCGGCAGCTAGCCGAGATTGTTTTAGCCGCTGTGAAAATGGCATTTTATATCCTTTTACAATAAAATTAATGAATTTTATTCATTGACATTATGAATTAATATCATATATATTTTTCTCGGTCAAGCAGCGAAAGCGTGTAGCGCTCCTGCAAAAATTTACCGAGCGTGAAGGAAAATTCTCGCGGATGCTGCTTTTGAAGGTATGTTTTCTGCAGGGCTATAATGCAATTTTATCATAGGTGCTATGCATTACATAAGTTGTTCAGGAAAGTATATGCGCGCTAAAAAACTTATAGTTGATATTTATAAAATGAATACAACCATTTAGTGAAGCACTTATAAGTGGCTTAATAAAAATATGTACAACCGTACGGTGAAATTCATCGCTGATTTATATACATTTTATAATGATAATTAATACTTTTTTAGGAAATAAAAAATATGATCGCCAGCATACAACAATCAAACTTTGGGAGTAGCTAAAATGAAACAGAAATTAGAACAGGCGGCCAACGAGGACAACGAAACCCTCCACCGGCTGTTGCGGCGGACGAATCTTGCCATGCTGTTCTGGCGGGAAAAGATTATTGAAACGGTGTCCAACCACCGTCAATGGCGCTATCAAATCGCCATGAATAGCGCGATCAGCCAGGATTACGTGCTGGTGCAAAGGCGCCGCATCCGTCGCCTTGTAGGCCATGCCTATGCGGAATATCGCCGCCGTCAGGCCGATGTGAATATGCTGTTAAGCCTTGCGGCACGGTCAAAACGCCGTGGCGGTGGCCAGGATACGGCGTTGCGTCTGGAATTTGGGATTGGTCCGCCTAAACCTGCCTTGCGGCCACGGAAAACGACAGTTAAAAAAGCGGTATAGAACAAAGTTATACCCTGTACCCTCGGCCTGCGCTTGCCATCCCGCATGCGCAGGCATTTTTTAACAAAAAAAAGCCGGAACACAAAGGATCCGGCTGTATTAGTTACAGGAGGGTACGAGATGAACAGTTCACCC
>JACCDG011263915.1_pt1 | contig 10540 bp, 10 predicted proteins | sample 7442471 | NCBI WGS metagenome assembly JACCDG01 (sample SAMN15323444, study PRJNA562643) | freshwater metagenome | isolation source: river surface water | place: USA:Blue River Watershed | collected 2017-08-17 | reverse complement strand
TAGCACTGTTAGTATTTGCGTTGACTAAAGTAGTAATAGATGAAGAAGCATTGTTAATAGTTGTATCTAAAGTAGAAGTAGCAGTATCCACATATGTTTCAGTAGCTAGCTGTCCACCATCAGTCAAGACTTTACCGGTCAATAGTCTGCTAGTATAAGACCACACTGAAGAAGCGATATTAGACACTGAGCCATTCAAAGTAGAAACTAAGTGCTCACCCATACTACCAACTGTAAAGACAGTAGAAGAAGCGATATTCCAAACACCGCTAGTAATATTGGTGATCGTATCCAAACTTCTGCCTCCAAAAGACCAGACATCAGAAGCTGTCAAAGAACTGCCGCCAGCACTAGACACTGGCGCGTCTAAAGTATTATTTATATGCTCGCCTACGCTACCAGGAGTAGTAAAAGTACTAGTGGCTGTATCCCAGACAGCTGTTGCTACGTCAGCAGCTGAGCCAGTCGAAGTGGCGATAATAAAAGTCTTGTCTCCTTTGACTAAGTCTACACCCGCTGTGCCACAAGACATCGTGGCTGGCCAAGTGCCTTGAGTAGCAGAGCCAGCAAAATTATAATAATGCCAACCATTAGCATCTTCTGTCATCAAAACATTATTTACTATCAAAGAGCCACTAGGATTCCAGATGTTAATATTACAGTCTGCTGTTGAAGCCGTATAATCATCTTCGTATAAAAATTCACCGATAGTAAAAGGAAAATTCGGTGCATAGACTGTCTGAGCTGAAGCTGTAAAAGCAAATAAAAACACAAAGACAAAAACCCCAATAAAATGCAAGTGCAGTTGTTTGGAGTTATGAAAAATTTTTCTAATTTTTTCTAGCATTAGCTTTATCTTTAAAAGTGTGTTTATTTCTTTTTGCTTGTACTTTTAGTACTGACTAATTCCTCATCAATACTTAGCTTATCAGTTGGAGAAATAATAGTTTCTTCAGTGCTAGTAGCCACTTCTGGCTTAATCTCTGGCTTAACTACTTCTTCTACATTAATATTTTCTTCTACTATTTCTTCGCTATTATTATTTTCTACTGGTGGGGCCACCTGTGTTTCCTCTTCTGGCACTTCTGTGCTTGGACTGACACGATGCTTATATAGCCACTCAGCAACTGCAGTCACACCTTCTTGCCAAGAAGCATAATTTCGAATAGCTGTGCCAGTGTTGCCGACATTACCAGGATTCATCGTGTCGACTGCTACACCAGCGGTACCAAAACGAGAGTCAAGCTCCATAATAGCCATGAGCAAACGCACGTCAACAGGATAATCTTGGACAGCGTTCAAAATCATCATGGCGGTCACGGGGCTAGAGATAGCCTTGGAATCAATATATAAATCAATCTCTGAGCTATCAGCCATCGCGCTCATAGTCTGCAAAATATTAGCAATCTTTTGTTCATGCAAAGGATCAGTGGCGTAAGTAGAGATGTCATAAGCTGTCATACAAGCAGTAGCCCCGTCATAAATGATAGGAGCATTTTTGACAGCGGTCATACCAGCTGCAATCATTGTAGAAATATCAGTATTTGCCCCAGCCGCTACCTGCGTAGCACTGAGTAATAGACGCAATTTATAGAGTGTGTCATTGACCTGAGCCATTTCTACATCAGCCGAATTCATGGTGTTTAAATCCCCCACCATAAAAGCCTGAGCCTTGGCATTGGTCAAAAAGATTAATTTATTTTCCAATAGTTGAATTAAATATTCTACATTCATATGCGTCTAAAAATTTTTATTAATACCACATGAGTTGTTTAAAGCACTCGACAGCACTAGCACGATTGATCCACAAATATTTCAAATGATCAGCCGTCTCGATGATTTCCATACGATTGCCGATCACGGCCGTTGGTGCTAGATATGGATACTGGCCAGCACCATGTACCCAACTAGTCACTAAATCAAAATAATAAATTCTCTGCGTATTATCTTTGGTGAAATAAATCCTATCATTACCATCATAACAAAAATTAGAACCCGTAGTTAAAGTCTCTACTTGTGGACTCAGAGCTAACATTTCCCAACGATTAGTAGAGATATTGTAGCGATCCCAGCCATAGCTAGCACCACCACGAGGTGAATAAAGATATTTACCAGAAATACTAGAATCAGAAGTACCAAAGATAGCTAATAAACTAGTGCCTAAACCACGGATCGGAATATCTAAAATCGCATAAGTAGTAGAGTTAGCCACTGGTAAGGTACCAGCCACAGTAATAGTCAAAACTGTAGAGGTGTTAGAACTCACGATACCTTCGATATCAGCCTGCCCAGCCCCAGCGATTTTTTTGACACGACGACCAGTGTGAATATTGACGGCCCAAGCCTTGCTAGAGTCAGCGATCGCTGTGGTAAGCTGGCCAGCACCAGTAGCAATACCATATTCATAAGCGCCGTGAGCGGCTCGCTCCGCAATCACGTAGCGACCAATACCATTTAATGGCGTGAGTGATGGGTTAGTTTTGAAAGTCAAGGTAGTAGCCGTATTTGAAGCTATTTCCATACCGACTGAGACCAAAGCACCAGTACCAGCAGGCGGGTTAGTGATCGCAAAATAGCAAATATAATTAGCCCAGCCATTAAGGGTCCAGTTTTGAGACGCATCGGTCAAAGTGCTAGCTGAGTGACCAGTAAAAGTAGCATTAGCGCCCGGTGTACCACCCATAGTATAAGTAAAGACGGTAGCTGAAGTGACAGAAACCACTTGAGTAGTGATATTGTAAGTAGCCGCATCACCACCGGTAGCACCCATAACTTTGATATAATCACCGACTTTGAGACGATGAGGATTAACTGTCGTACAGGTAGCAGTCGTAGCTGATCTTGTCAAAGTATTGATAGCCTGTGGTCGGCGAGCTCTTACGCCAGCTGAATTACACAAAATTACTACACCTTGACGTGGACTACCATAATCAACAATATTTGAAGTCGCTGCCATATCAGCATCGATACTATGCCCGATCATAGCTGCTTGTCCACCGAGTAACAAATATATTTTGTTATGATTATTGATAATCATATAGCCACTAGTGGTATCTGGCGTCGTGTCCCAATTATTATCTGGGTACAAAGTCAAAACTGTAGAAGTATTGCTCAAAATCTTTCTTTCTTGGCCCACGCCAGTACCAGAAATAATAGCTACGCGATAATTTTTCCAGCGATCATTCGTCCAGCTGGCTGCCGAAGCATTGGTATCCTCCAGTGTGCTCGCTGTTGTACCAGCGGTAGCAAAGCCAGCATCGTAGCCTTCGATACGATATTTAGTCGTGGCATCAGGAGCGGTGGTAGTCGAGCCCACCCAGGTCAACTGCGTAGCAGTGTTGGCGGTGATTTTACGGAGTCTATCAGCACCAGCAGCTGGTATAGTACCAGAGATAAAGCGCACCCACTTACCGACAAATTCATCAACTACCCAATTACTTGTAGTGTCAATCAAAGTGGTAGTCGTGCCTCCAGTAGCTGTGCCTGCTTCCCACAAGGAAGCATTACGCACCGTACGCTCGATCACACCATCGGTACCGACAGCGGTCATCAAGGCTGAAGTAGCAGAGCGAATATACCAAGTATCAGAAGCCACACTATAAAACTGTAAAGTAAAAAATGGGGCAGCTGCCGCAGATGAGGCTAAGAAAATACCACCACACTCAACCACAAAATGAGAAGAAGCATCCGGTGTCACATCCCAGGCACTATTGACAGTGATGACTGAACTTTCAATCTGATAGACGGAGCCGACGCCAGCGGCAGCGGCCACAAAGGCAGGATTTGGCACAGCTGGATTGGTGTCATAGTCACATTCATAGCCCAAAATATCCGCATAAGTAAAAACTGTAGCCGTATGGTGTAAAATACGCCTGACCTGACCGATACCAGCACCAGCAATGATACGAAATTGATAGCCAGCGTATTGATTGATGGCTGCGGTACTAAGTGAATTGGTAAATGTCAAACCAGCAGAAATGGCGGTCATGATGCCAGTCTGGACAACTGTTGCTTCGGACACTCCAGTGATAGTACGACGCTGACCAGCACCAGTGCCCGACTCGATGCGGATATCAAAACCTTTAAGTACTTGACCAAAATAAGCAGGTGCCGTGACAGTAGTAGCGGAAGCATCCAAAGCACGCGCTTCAAAGCCATAGGCACCAGAAAACTTCATAGAGGCCCAGGTAGCAGGAGCGATCGGTGGTGAACTAAGCTGCATGTAAGTATCAGTCCAAGTATCATAACGGTAAAAACCAGCGGCTGATATCAGATAATAAATATAGCGCCCGTGAATCGGATTACCAATCGCACTATCAGAAGAGGTGGAAGTACTGATACCAGTTGATACCGCTGGAGCAGTACGACACCACTCCCAGATCGGGGTATCTACTTGTACGCGTAAACTATTTGTTGTAAGACTCATATAATCTTATATTTATGAAAAAGTTAATTTATTTCGGATAGCATTATTATAAACCCTGTGGGAGATATCACCAAATTTTTGTTGGGCTGCATAAGAGCCGATACTGGCCATACTAGAAATAGAGGTGACAGTAGCAACACTTGAGTCAGTACCGATACCAAAACGAGGCATGCCCGCTACTTTTCCGACATCAAGATTAGCGGCTGGTAAAACGCATATTTCATAATACCTAGTAGGAAATGGATAGATAGCATAAGTAGAGCTAAAGTCTGGCCAAGTTGTCCAAGCAGTAGAAATAGTCAAGGAAGTGGACGTGTTAGAGCTAATATGTCTCACTTGTCCATAGCCGGTGCCACTAGTAATTTTGATTAAATAATTTGCCCAAGTATTTGCACTCCAATTTTTTGTCACGTCCACAAATAAAAACTCAGTCGTCGATGGTGTAGAAGCTGTACCTGAATCACTAGCATCTATCGGCATAGCACGGAGAGCATAAGTAGAAGTAGCGTCTGGCGTGATTAGCCATAAACCATTGACCGTCAAAGTATCTACGGTATTACTAGCCACTCTCAGAGCTTGTCCTATACCAGTACCGCTAGTAATTTCTACTAAGTAGTTTGTCCAAGCATTATCCACCCAAGTCTTAGAAGTATCTTGTAAAATCGTGATGTCTTGCGTGCCAGTAGCCGTACCAGTATCTTGATTCACAGTTTCACCTAATCTTGGTGTCCAGGCAGTAGCCAAAGTCAAAACCGTCCCAGTATTACTAGAAATCAAACGAATTTGCTCCTCTCCTAAAGAGCTAGTGATACGTACCGCAAAATTTGTAAAAGCATTAGTTGTCCAGGCTTTAGATGTATCTGCAAGAGTCAATAAACTTTGTGTACCCAGGGTATTAGCAAAAACAGAAACAGTTGTGCGGATATCACAAATACAATAAGTAGAAGTATCGTCTGGCAAAGTTGTCCAAGCATCCTGCAAAGTTAAGGCTTGAGAAGTGTTGTTAAGTATCATGCGAATTTGGCCAACTCCGGTACCACTAAGAATTTTCACCGCAAAATAAGCCCACTTATCTACTAGCCAAGAAGCATACTTAGTAGTGTCTACTAGTTGAGTCAGGCTCTGTGTGCCGGTAGCTGTACCCATTTCAAGAGGACCATTGAGATTTTCTCCCCAAGCGTCCATAGTAACTCTGCGTCTATTAGCCACATCTACTGTGGCACGGGACGACAAAATTTTTACCATGCGTTGCAACATGATAATAGCGTCTTCGCTGGACGGATTAATCCTTATGTCATCAGCATCTTTCAAGCCCGAAGCATCGGAGCCATTCGCACTCCCCACCAGTAAATTACTACCAGAAAAAGTAAACTTGTTAGAATTCGTAACCAAAGTATCAGTATTTGTCTTGGTGCTGTCTAGACTGGTTTCTTTGGCTGGACTAATACGGACATCAGAAGCATCTTTAACACCAACGACACTCGTGGCTGGTGTGCCACCCATCACCAAGGCGCTAGTTTTTTTAGGAAACAAGCTAGCACCAAAAACACCCAAACCAAGAGTACCCAAAGACTTCAAAAACAAGCGACGTTTTTGGTCGGCTATTACCTCATTTTTTATTTTAGTTTTGGTAGCAAGAGCTTGCTGCATTGCTTGAGAGTTTTATTTTTATTTATTAGGAAAAAGTGAGATTGCGACGAATAGAGTTAGCATAAACATCATGAGCTACATCACCATACATCTGGGCAGCTGCATAAGAACCAATCGTCACCACATTGGTCACCGAAGCTACTGTACCGACAGTCGAGTCACTACCTAAAGCCACACGGGGACAGTTAGCGCTAGTACCTGTACCAACAAGAACACTTGTACCCCAAGCATCCACGGTCATTCTTTGCCTGTTAGCCACATCAACTGTAGCACTTGATTCTAATAATTTCACTACGCGACGTAACATGATAACCGCGTCTTCACTGACTGGGTCAATCCTATTATCATTTGAATCTTTGACGCCCACTACATCAGAGCCGCCAGCACTCTCCACTAAAAGATTAGAACCGGAAAAAGTAAATTTATTTGAGTTAGTAACTAAAGTATCAGTGTTTGTTTTGACGCTAGTCAAACTGCCTTCAGTAGCTGGACTGATGCGGACATTAGAAGCATCTTTGATACCCACCACACTAGTCGCTGGAGTTCCGCCCATCACTAAAGCACTAGTTTTTTTCGGAAACATCGTTGCCCCTAGAGCACCGAGGCCAATCACACCTAAAGATTTCAAAAACAAACGACGTTGACGGTCGTTCACTTGAGAAATATTATTTTGTGGAGAATTTTTAACAACAGAAAAACTATTTTTCTTTAGTTGTTTTGGTTTTGAACCGAAAAAATTTTTAAGAGAAAAAACGGGCATTAAAAATTAATAAATTATAATTTAGTTTAAAAAACTTTAACTAAATTATAACATATAATCTTCAATTCTTCAAATAAAAAATTATTTTTCTAGCTTGGGGTTTTTTATTTGTCTTCTGAGAAATTATTTTTGGCTTGTTTTTTATCTTTTATCATCTGCCAAGTAGCACTCCAGATATAAAGATATATCGGCAAGACTAAAATGTTGGCTACAAATTCTTGAGCAATACGAGCTGAACGCCAACCACCGATTAACATAAAAATTGATAAGACAGCTGAGTAATAAAGAGCTATTTTGCGCCAATTTATCTGTGCTAAATTGAGTTTCATTTCTTTTTATTATCTTGTTCTTTGTCATCAGTGTTGCCACCGAAGCCACGGCGTAAATTTTTGACAGCTTGACCAATGCCATTTGCCAATTCTGGGATTTTTTTCGCACCAAATAGTAAAACTAAAATGATGGCGATAATAATAAGTTCTTTTGTACCTAATCCAAACATAGTTTTTAAAATTATTTATTAAAATTATTTATTATTTTCTGTTTCCCCCTCGACTAGGAGGACTCTGCGCCTATGGACCAAACGATCATACAAAATAGTTAGCTCGTATAGGGCCACCAAAGGCACTGACATTATTAATAATGATACCCCATCTGTAGGCGGAAGTAAAGAAACGATGATGATGATAAAAGCATAGGCTATTCGTCTTTTTTGTACCAAAAACTCGCGAGTGACAACATTAAACTTCAAAAAAATAGACATAATAATAGGAAATTGAAAGATCGCGCCTAGCAAAGCAGCGGTGATAGCTAGTTGAGATAAAAATAAACCAATGTCCCAAATATTTTGTAAACCAAAAGAGACGTTAAGCGAGGCGAGCATTTGTAGTCCCCAATAAAGAGTAAAAAATCCATAAGCAAAACCAAGGGCAAATAAAAAGAAAGACAGAGGCAGGGTCCAAAATAAAGCCTTAAACTCGCTTTGAGAAACCGCTGGCTTCAAAAAAGCATAAAGCTGATAAAGGACAAATGGTGTGGTGACAAAAATAGCTAAAAATAAAGCAATGTCCACGGAAACATCTAAAAATTGGAGCGGTGAAGTGACGGCAATCACTACGTCTTTTAAGTCAAAAGTATGAATAAAAAGCTTTATGACATGGCCGGCACCAAAAAATCCCACGATAAAAATCACGATAAAAAAAATAGCAATATGATAAACACGACGCCAAATATCATTGAGATAGGGGCCATAGTCTTTGATGATTTTATCTATTTTTCCTGCCATAAATTTTATATAATTCTTGCATCATAAGCCCAGTGCAGTAATGCTTGACGCTGTCTACGACGACAAGCTAGATCGCCGGCGTAACACTTTTTTTTCACCGCCGACCAATGTCGCTTACTAGCCTTCCAGCGCTTGATTTGTCTAGCATCATCTGGACATCTACGTCCCATAAAATAGCGACAATACCACTGAAACCAACCACGAGGATCTTCGGGATAAATCCAGTCGTGTCTTTGCCATTCACCTAAACTTTGTGAAGCATTAACTTTAAAATAGTTTAATTTTGGATCATGTTTAGCGTGATTTAGGCGAGCTTTGGTAAACCAATTTTTGGGAAACTCTTTTTGACAATCTGTCATATATTTTCCACCAAAAACTCCGAGCTCAAGCATTTCTTTCGGTGTCAAATCTGGCTGAAAATCATCAGCAAAGTCCTTGCCTGTAGAAGCAGTCAAATAATACACATAATGCTTTTGCATCAGATCATTGACTGTTACTTTTTTTGCTTTTGTGCGCATATTAAAAAAACTTCAAAGCCACTAAACAGGTAAGAAGAGCTACTAGACTAGAAGCCATGGTCCCCCAAAGTAGATCAACTAGGGTGACTAAAAATGGCCAGTTTTTCAAAGTAGCTAAATTACTAAAATCATAAGTAGCGTAGCCCACTAGCCCAAACAAGGCTCCGTACATGATCACATCGTTGACTGAATTTTTAGCTACCCCCGGAGCGATGACAAAGACTACTAGACCAAAAATAAAAACAAAATAAAAAATCAAAGCCGCTAATAAATTGGCTTTGGCTTTCATCAAAAAACCAAGCTGTTGCTGATAAAAATTTTTAGCAATAAGTCCTTGCCAAAACATGTCCATCACCATGAAAATCACTAGAGCTGTCAAATATAATTTGAGAAACATAGGCTAAATATTAAAACTAAAATAATTACTGACACTGAACTCTAATAAAATAAAAAGTAGATAATAAAATAATAAAAACCAAGCTTCTTTTTTGGTAACTACACGACCACTTTTCATAAAATAAAAAAGTAAGACGGCAGCAAAGAGCATAAACATCGCTGTCAAATAAACGATCCGCTGACTAAAAACAAAAGGTTGAATCAAGGCCAATAAACCAACGATGATCGTAGCGTCCGTAATAACTGTACCTAAAACATCACCAATCGCTAAAGCATGGTTTTTATTTTTAACGGCTTTGAGAGAAAAAAGTAGCTCTGGTAAAGTAGTGCCGACACCGACAAAAAGCATACCGACTAAAATAGGGTTCAAATGCAAGGTGTGAGCTAGATTGATACCAAATCTAACCGTAAAATTTGCTGCTATCAAAAGAATGCCCATGAAAAAAAGTAAGGAGAAAAAATTAGACCAAGAAAATTTGCTCACTTTTTTTACTTTAACTAAATGGTCTTTTTTAAGTAAAAAAACATAAAAAATTAAACCAACAGCTATCAGGATCATGCCATCCAAACGAGAATAGTAGCCATCTAAACCAAAAATAATCGGCACCGCTAAAACACTCAAATACCAAGAAGAGTTTTTAATAATCTGACTCTCTACTTTTAAAGGTGTGGCGCTAACAAAAATGATAATCACTAAAACTAAAGTGAGGTCAGCCACATTGGAGCCAAATAAAGTACCGAGGCCAAAAGCTGGTGTGCCCTGCCAAGCAGAAGATAGGGCAATAAAAGTCTCTGGCAAAACCGAGATAATCGCCACTAACAAAAAACCAATCAAATATTTAGAAAAATTTAAATTTTGCGCTAATTTATCAGCTGCGTGCATAGCAAAATCAGCAGCTTTGACGACAAAAAATAAGCTAATTAAAAATAAGACTAAATCCAACATAAGTGCATTATACCAGATAATAATCTAATAAAAAAGAAGTCCCGCCGAAACGGGACTGTGGGTGATGATGAAGAAAACAAGGCTAGTCGGCCAGCATCTGACGCACCAACTCAAAGACCTGTTGAATTTTGGCGTCCAGCTTGCCACCACCGTCAATGATGTGACGATTTGGGTGATCTGCCCAAGCATCCTGACAACGCTCCTCCAGCTCTCGAGCACGCTCTGGTGTCTCAAAGCGATATTTGTTGCCAATACGACCGTAGGCTGCGGGCTTGGTCAAGGCAACTGACACCAGATTAATCACCATGTCATAGCGAGCCAAAGCTTCTTGGCGACTCATGTTGTGACGACGCAAAAGCTCATCACTACAGCCAGGAGCATAAGCATCGACGTCGAGCAAGCCTCGGTCGCAGACCATCAGCTTGATGTCCGGAGCAACCAGCATCTTGTGCGCATCCTCCAGAGCGATCTGTGCCGGGAAAATGGCCTGTTCAAAGAGCGTCTGCCACCTTTCAAACTCAGGATGATCAGACGGTGGGACCGGAAACTTCCCCTTCAAAAG
>JACCDG010591532.1_pt1 | contig 10542 bp, 9 predicted proteins | sample 7442471 | NCBI WGS metagenome assembly JACCDG01 (sample SAMN15323444, study PRJNA562643) | freshwater metagenome | isolation source: river surface water | place: USA:Blue River Watershed | collected 2017-08-17 | reverse complement strand
GCGTACTTAGCTGTATCACCTTGTGCGTTCTGAATATCTGTTTCAAATCCTGCACCTGTAAGTGCTGAATCCATTGCTGGACGATCTCCATTTTCCCAACGTGCAGATGACTCTGAGTCAGGAAGGATCATGCATGCACGCTTTGCTGATGCATCATCGCTGCTTGAACAGCCTGAGATCAACAAAGCTGCTGCTGATGCGATCGCAGCAGCAATAACTAGACGGCGCTTTGCCATATGTATTTACCTTTCGAAAGGTGTACGCGCCCCTGGCTAAAGCTGTTTTAGCCAGACATGAGGGCGTGAACCCGACTGAGCGTAATCCCTCACCCCAATCAGGTCACTACCTATTGGGTAACTTTTTGATAAACGCATGAGCAGGCCTACTACGGGTAACCTTGCTCTATGTCCTCCCTTACGCAGTCGCAGGCTTTAGCCGCAGCCATTTCGGCTGCAATCGGGGCTGCAATTGAGCGTGGAGATTTAGTGGGAACGATTCCAGTAACCATCCCTCTAGAGCGCCCAAAGAATCGCGATCATGGCGACTACGCAACATCGGTAGCCCTGCAGTTAGCCAAGCCAGCCGGCATGTCGCCCAGGGCTGTTGCAGAGCTGTTGCAGTCCGATTTGTTGGATTTGCCCGAAGTCAGCTCAGTCGAGATCGCAGGGCCGGGCTTTATCAATATCACTTTGAATAGAAGTAACCAAGCTGAATTAGTCTCAACAATTCTTTCATCACCTGAAACTTATGGAACCGGTAATTCACTTTCTGGAATATCAATCAACTTGGAATTCATTAGTGCAAACCCAACAGGTCCATTACATCTTGGACATACACGTTGGGCTGCAGTTGGTGATTCACTCGGTCGAGTTCTCTCTGCTGCTGGCGCACTAGTAACTCGAGAGTTTTACATTAACGATCGCGGAAATCAGATGGATCTCTTTGGAAAATCTGTTGAAGCAGCCGCACTCGGTCAACCCATTCCAGAGGATGGTTACCAAGGTGACTACATCAGTGATTTGGCAGATGCTGTAGTAAAAGAAAATCCTAAGATTAAAGAGCTTGCGGCAGAAACTCGTTACGAGTCATTCCGCGAAGCTGCCTACAAGGTCCAGCTTGCAGAACAACAAGGAGTCCTTGAGACATTTAATACGCATTTCGATGTTTGGTTTTCAGAGCGCTCGCTTCACGAAGCAGGAGCGGTTGAGCATGCTCTTGCAAAGTTACGTACGCAAGGTCATGTTTTTGATTCAGAAGGTGCGATCTGGTTGCGCACAACAGATTTTGGAGACGATAAGGATCGTGTAATCACAAAAGCCAACGGTGATCTCACTTATTTCGCATCCGATACTGCTTATTACATCAATAAGCGCGAGCGCGGATTTGATATCTGCATCTACATGTTGGGTGCAGATCATCATGGATACGTAAATCGTTTGCGCGCCACCGCAGCGTGCGCCGGTGATAACCCTGATTACAACGTAGAAATCTTGATTGGCCAACTCGTCAAAATCATGGAAGGCGGCGAAGAGGTCAAACTTTCTAAGCGCGCTGGAACAATCATTACCCTCGAAGAATTGGTAGAAAAGGTTGGAGTAGATGCCGCCCGATACACCCTGATTCGATATCCGGTGGATACACCGATGGTGATGGATATCGATATCTTGCGCAGAAATACAAATGAAAACCCTGTCTATTACGTGCAATACGCGCACGCTCGCATCGCCGCTGTACTCCGAAATGTTGCAGAGCTTGGAATTCCAATGGGCCTCTCCAACTTTGATCCGAGTCAGTTATCTCACGATCGCGAGAACGAGTTACTTGGAACCCTGGCAGAATTTCCTGTCGTAGTTGCAGCAGCGGCGACATTCCGCGAACCACATCGCGTTGCTCGATATCTAGAAGAACTTGCCGGCGTTTATCACGGCTTCTACGCCGATTGCCGCGTGCTTCCCTTGGGTGAAGAAGCGATTTCTCCTCTTCATTCGGCGCGAGCAAACTTATGTGCTGCCACCAAACAGGTCCTTGCTAATGGACTCGAATTGCTCGGCGTGAGCGCACCGGAGAGGATGTAATAGATATGTGGTCACGTGCTATTTCATTTGAACGAGGACATCTGACCATAGATGGGTTGAGTGCACGTGATCTTGCCGCCGAGTTCGCAACCCCAACATTTTTTATCGATGAAGAACACTTCAGAGACCGTGCCAGAGCATGGGCAAAATCTCTCAGTCTGCATTTCGGTGAGTCTGCTGGCGAGGTGTATTACGCAGCAAAAGCCTTTATCTGCACTGATGTAGCGCGCTGGATCAAAGAAGAAGGAATCGGAATTGATGTCTGTACAGGCGGAGAGCTCGCTGTCGCACTAGCGGGCGGAATTGATCCGAAGAAGATTGAAGTACATGGGAATAACAAGTCGGTTGCAGAAATTGAACGCGCCGTACAGGTAGGTGTAAAAACTATTGTTCTTGATTCACTGTATGAAATTGAACGTGTAGCCGCAGCGGCTACCAAATACGGTGTGCGTCAGGGAGTCATGCTCCGACTTACTCCTGGGGTGGAAGCTCACACACATGCATCAATTTCAACAGCACATGAAGATGTGAAATTTGGATTCTCTATTGCAAGTGGTGCTGCCGCTGCCGCTGTGACAGAAGTGCTCTCGCACTCTTGCCTTGAGTTGCGTGGCTTCCACTGCCATGTTGGATCACAGATCTTTGGTACTGATTCATTTGAGTTAGCTGCTACTCGAATTATTGCTTTGATGAAATCTTGTAAAGATAAGCACGGTATTGAATTAGCTGAACTTGATCTTGGTGGGGGATATGCAATTTCCTATCTTCCAGGTGAGATCACTGTTGAGCCAGAGGATGTTCTTCCATCACTGAGCGCGGTGGTAAAACGCGAGTGTGCTGCAGCAGGTTTAGCTCTACCTATTATTTCCATTGAACCAGGTCGCAATATTGTGGGGCCAACTACCTTCACACTCTATGAAGTAGGAACTGTTAAAGACGTTGTCCTTGAAGATGGTGGTATCCGTCGATACATCTCAGTCGATGGCGGCATGAGCGATAACCTCAGGCCTTCACTTTATGGCGCCGAATATTCTGCAGTTCTTGCAGATCGCACGTCGACTGCCGCCGATGCACTTTCACGCGTCGTTGGAAAGCATTGCGAAACTGGCGACATAGTCATTCGAGATATCCAACTTCCATCAGATATTGCACCTGGAGATCTGCTTGCAACCCCAGCCACAGGCGCTTATGGTCGAAGCATGGCCAGTAATTACAACCATGTGCCACGCCCCCCAGTTGTTGCGATAAAGAATGGAAAAGCACGCGTGATTGTTCGTCGAGAAAATGAGGCGGATCTGCTCGCACTCGATGTGAAAGAATAGGCATATGAGATCCCCAGACCAGCCAGTGCGTATCGGCATGCTCGGCTGCGGTGTGGTCGGAAGTGAAGTCGCTCGTTTAATCCTTGCTGACACCGTAGAGCTATCCACCAGAGCCGGTGCAAAAATCGAATTAGCAAAGATTGCCGTTCGTGAAATTAAACCTCGTGCAGGAATTCCAAATGAATTATTTACTCTCGATGCACAATCAATTGTTAATGATCCGAATATCGATTTGATCATCGAAGTTATGGGTGGAATCGAACCAGCCCGCGAGTTGATACTCACTGCCATCAGCAATCGCAAATCAATTGTCACCGCCAATAAAGCACTCCTAGCTAGCCATGGAGCAGATCTCTTTAGCGCTGCTTACGCACAAGGAGAAGATATTTATTATGAGGCAGCAGTCGCTGGCGCAATCCCAATCATTCGCCCAATGCGCGATTCACTCGCTGGTGATCACGTCGTACGCCTTATGGGAATTGTTAACGGAACAACAAACTACATTTTGACCAAGATGCACGAGGACAATCGAGAGTTCGCAGATGTATTGGCAGAGGCGCAAAAATTAGGTTATGCAGAAGCTGATCCCACTGCAGATGTTGAGGGTTTTGATGCTGCAGCAAAGGCCGCGATTCTCTCGGGTCTTGCCTTCCACACACGCGTCACGGTCGATGATGTGTATCGCGAAGGAATTTCACAGATCACCCTTGAAGATGTGCAGATTGCCAAGTCGATGGATCACGTCATCAAATTACTTGCCATCGCTGAGTTGACACCAACGGATGAAATTTCTGTACGTGTTCATCCAGTACTTCTTCATAAGAGCCATCCACTAGCCTCTGTTCGAGATGCATTTAATGCTGTCTTCATCGAAGCAGAATCTGCCGGACCACTCATGTTCTATGGTCGCGGAGCTGGTGGCGCACCTACTGCCTCTGCAATTCTGGGCGATGTTGTTGCAGTCTCACGACATATTGCACTCAACTCAATTGGTCAACGCGAGACAGATTATGCAGACCGCGATATTGCACCTATTGAAACGACTAAGACAAAATTCCTCATTCGCCTTGAAGTAAAGGATAAATCAGGCGTTTTGGCGACTATCGCACAGACTTTCGCTGAGCAAGATGTATCTATCCAAACCGTTGACCAAAATGGTCGCGGTGCAGATGCTGAGCTGATTATCGTCACGCACGGTGCAACTGAGGGTGAGCTCAAGGCAACTGTTGATGCTCTGAAGAAACTTCCAATCGTTACAAAGATTTCTAGCGTTATTCGAGTAGAAGGTTCAACATCACTATGAGCATCTTTGGATCAAAGAAAAAATCAGGAGCTCATCAGTGGCGCGGAGTTATTGAGGAGTACCGCCACCGTCTTCCAGTAAGCGATAAGACTCCGATCGTCTCGTTACGAGAAGGTGGCACCCCACTTATTTACGCATGCAATCTTTCAGAACTGCTAGGCAACAATGTCTGGATTAAGTACGAAGGTCTTAATCCAACAGGTTCATTTAAAGATCGTGGAATGACGATGGCGATTTCAAAAGCTGCAGAAGATGGTGCAAAGGCAGTTATCTGTGCATCAACTGGAAACACCTCTGCTTCTGCCGCAGCATATGCCGTCAAAGCTGGCATGACACCTGCAGTTCTCATTCCAAAGGGAAAGATTGCAATGGGCAAACTTGCCCAAGCGGTTATTCATAACTCAACAATTTTGCAGGTAAATGGAAACTTCGATGATTGCCTTACTCTCGCGCGCGAACTCTCAGAGAATTATCCAGTTGCACTTGTTAACTCTGTCAATCCTTATCGAATTGAAGGTCAGAAGACAGCAGCCTTTGAAGTCGTAGATATGTTGGGCGTTGCGCCAGACATTCACGCCCTCCCTGTTGGAAACGCGGGAAACATCACTGCATATTGGAAGGGCTATAAGGAGTACCGCACTGATGGAATCTCTTCAAAGTTGCCACAGATGTATGGCTTCCAAGCAGCAGGTGCCGCACCGATTGTTAAGGGCAAGATCGTAAAAAATCCTGACACGATTGCCACTGCAATTCGCATTGGTAATCCAGCATCATGGGAACAAGCTGTTGAGGCGCGTGATCTATCCGGTGGAGTCATTGACTCAGTCACCGATAAGGAAATCCTTGCTGCATACAGACTGATCGCCGCGCAAGAAGGTATTTTCGTTGAGCCTTCATCTGCAGCTGGTCTTGCTGGTCTTATCAAATATAAAAAGGCAGGCAAGCTTCCCGTCGGTAAAACAATTGTCATCACTGTTACAGGTCACGGACTCAAGGACATCCCATATGCACTCGATGCCGCAAAGAAGCCTGTTGTGGTTCCAGTCGATGTGAAGGCTGCGGCAAAAGCGCTGGGACTCAAGTAAGTGGAGCGCAAATAAATGGCGAAACCTACCTTTAAAGCGAATCCAATTCAGGTTCAAGTTCCTGCAACGAGTGCAAATCTCGGACCAGGATTTGATTGTTTTGGATTAGCCCTTGATCTTCACGATCGATACGTTGCACAAATTCTTGATGAACCAGGTCTTGATATTGATGTCGCCGGTGAAGGCGCCGAAACTCTTCCACGTTCGGATAAGAACCTTCTGATTAAGGCGATGTATAAAGGCTTTGACTTCCTTGGAGGTAAACCAAAAGGAGTTGCCGTACGCGCACTTAATGTTATTCCGCATGGTCGTGGTCTAGGTTCATCTGCTAGCGCTATCGTTGGTGGTTTAGTTCTAGCCCGCTCTCTAGTGCTCACCGGCACAGATAAAATGAGTGATGACGCACTTTTGGATTTAGCAACCGCGATGGAGGGTCATCCAGATAACGTTGCAGCAGCACTCTACGGCGGTGCAACTATTGCTTGGCAAGAAGATCATCATGGAAAGTTAGTCTCACGCGCTCTTCCACTGGCAGTTGATACACGGATTCGTGCTGTGGCATTTATTCCAAAGAATGAACTTTCAACCAGCAAGGCGCGTAAATTACTTCCTGAGAGCATTCCACATGCAGATGCTGCAGCTAACTCAGCTCGTAGCGCACTTTTGTCACATGCACTTACTCATCGCCCTGACTTACTTTTTAGGGCGACAGAAGATTTCCTTCATCAGGAATATCGAGAATCAGGCATGCCTGCCTCACTTAAGTTAATGCGCACACTTCGTAAAGCAGGAGTAGCTGCATTTATTTCAGGTGCCGGTCCAACCGTGCTTGTACTTCATGCCTCGGATCAATCAGAGCTTGATCAGCTTTTGCGCGCGGGTGGCGATAAATTTGAGGCGAAAAGTCTCGATATTGCAGTCCGCGGAGCCAGCCTGCTATAGTTCTGCCATCACCTTAAAGCCCGTAAGTTAGGGCAGCGAATTAAGTTGGTAAATCCAAAAAAATCCCTCGGGTTTGAATCTCATATTTTTGCGGCAAACCCCAAACTGAAAAGATACACATGACCGAAAAAGAACCTGTCCGTTCAAGCAGTCCTGAGCTCACAGCGATGACCCTTCCTAAGTTAAAGGAAGTTGCGTCACAACTTGGCATCGAAGGCGCAGCGAAGATGAAGAAAGACCAACTCGCAAGCGCGATCGCTGATTTGCAGGCAAGCAACCGTGAGGCAGCAAAGGCAGAGCGTGAAGCTCGCCGTGAAGCACGTAACGCCAAGCGAAACGCTGGACGAGATAACAACGACGATTCAGATAACGATGAACAAGGCGAGAGCGATTCATCAGAGAATTCAAACGAAGGAAATGACCGCGGTGATCGCGGAGATCGCGGAGATCGCGGAGATCGCAACCGTGATCGTGGACGTGACCGTAATCGTGGCCGCGACCGCAACCGCGACCGCAACCGTGATCGTGGACCACGTGAAGATCGTGAGCCAGTTATTGGCGAAGACGATGTACTTGTTCCAGTGGGTGGTCTTGTCGACATCATGGACAACTTCTCATTTATTCGCACCGGCGGATACCTGCCAGGTCCAAACGATGTCTATGTTTCACAGAGCCAAGTTCGCAAATACGGACTTCGCAAGGGTGATGTTGTCACCGGCCAAGTACGTCAGCTTCGCGAAGGCGAGCAGCGTCAAAAGTACAACCCACTTATTACTCTGGAAACAATTAACGGTGTCACGCCTGAAGAGGCGAAAGGCCGCGTTGAATTCGGAAAGCTTGTTCCTCTCTATCCGCAAGAACGTCTTCGTCTAGAGACCGAACCAAATATTCTTACTACTCGCGTAATCGATTTGATTGCACCAATTGGTAAGGGTCAGCGCGGACTTATTGTTTCGCCTCCTAAGGCTGGTAAGACCATGGTCTTGCAGTCAATTGCTAATGCGATCACAACAAATAACCCAGAGTGTCACTTGATGGTTGTTTTAGTTGATGAGCGTCCAGAAGAAGTAACTGATATGCAGCGCAGTGTGAAGGGTGAAGTTATTGCTTCTACCTTCGACCGCCCAGCAGATGATCACACCACGATCGCCGAGCTAGCAATCGAGCGCGCAAAGCGTCTTGTTGAACTAGGTCACGATGTTGTTGTTCTCCTCGATTCGATTACCCGACTTGGTCGCGCATACAACATCGCAGCTCCTGCCTCAGGCCGAATCCTTTCTGGTGGCGTTGATTCAGCAGCGCTCTATCCACCAAAGAAATTCTTCGGAGCCGCTCGAAATATTGAAGATGGCGGTTCGTTAACAATCTTGGCGACAGCTCTCGTCGATACAGGCTCACGCATGGATGAAGTCATCTTCGAAGAGTTCAAGGGAACTGGAAATATGGAGCTCATCCTTGATCGCCGCATGGCAGACAAGCGCATCTTCCCTGCAGTCAACGTTGTTGCATCCGGTACTCGTAAAGAAGAAATTCTTATGGGAACAGAAGAGCTCAACATTGTTTGGAAACTTCGCCGCGTGCTTCACGCACTTGAGCCACAGGCAGCACTTGAACTTCTCTTGGAGAAGATGAAGGGCACCAAGTCCAATGTTGAGTTCTTGATGCAGATTCAGAAGACAACATCTGGACCAGACGACTCCAAATAAGGAGTTTCAGTAATTTCTTAGGTAAGGCCCCTGCTTCTGACCATTCAATGGTGAGTGGCAGGGGTCTTTCTCTTTCCCTTGGATCTCATAATTGAGGAATCGGAGGCCGACTCTGGCTTCTGAGAATGGAGCAGCACATGAGCGAACAAGCGGTAGTCAAGTATGCAGATTCGATCATCCAGTGGGGTGGAGTGTTTAGAACAATTTTCACCGTTCTTGGTTGGATTTATTTAGCAGCCGGAGGAATATTTGGCGCTTACTATGGACAAAATATGTATGGAACCCCATTTAGATTTTTGTTCCTTGGCTTACTTGTGGGAGCACTCGGAACGCTCACAATGTTTGGCTATCGCCTAATTTTTGATTATCTCTTAATGAGAGCTCATCAGAGCAAGCTTTAAATCAAAAACCAAAGCCACCATGTTCAAATCTGGACATGGTGGCTTTGGTTTGAAAAACTATTGCGGAACGAAGACTTCTCTGATTACGCGATTAACGAGAGCTAAATAGGCGTCGTTATCGACTGGGTTCTCACTCAAGTCATCGACAATCTTGCCAAGGGTCCATGCCTGCATCAAAACTGCTAGAGCGTGGGAATCAATCTCGGTGTTACATAACTTTCGCGCCTGCGCATCCTTGATCAACTGCACAAGTGCATCTGTGAGTCGTTGCTGTTCACCCTGAAGCAGTACGGACATACGTGGGCTTGTGATTGCACGACCGATAGTAAGTGCGCGTTCTTGACGTGCGCGCTTCATTCCCTCGCCTTGCGTTACTGCTGAGAGTTTTGAAAGTCCAAGATAGAAATCTTCACCTGTCTTGGCAGCAGATAGGAGAGATTGCAACGCTGCAATATTGGTATCAACATAACGTGCATATCTCACAATCATTGCTGCTTCTAGAAGATGGTAGATATCTTCAAAGTGGTGATAGAGAGAGCCTTTAGAAATGTTTGAACGATCGAGAACCATTTCAACTGTGATTTCATCGAAACGGTACTTGTCCAAAAGGTCGGCGGCACACTCAATCAGCGAGGACTTGGTGGGGTGGGTCGTCTTAGGCATGGCCCTAGTCTGGCAAAACTTTTCGATTTTGACACATAAATTCCCTGGATTGAGATGTGATCCACGCAATTATCAATAGACAATCACAGAGAAATCACAAGGTCTGGGTTCATTCTCTACCCAGAGGCAGCGCAGATTGCGCAAAGCCGAAGGCCCGAGCAAGTCAAGGAGTAGAAAATGATTTTAATTAAAAAGGTAGCCGCAATTACAGTTTTAGCTTTAGCGCTAGCAACCCCCAACGCAATGGCGGCAGATACACCAACACCGGCCCCACTAAATACCCTAACTGCTCGCGAGCAAGCGGCTATTGATTTCCATAATTCAATGGCTGCTTACACAGCGAGTGCACGTGCAGCACTCGAAAAGTTCCGTTCAGATGTGGCTGCATTCCAAGCAGCGGTAGAAGCGCGTCAGGCGGCTCTTCGTCCACTCGTTGATGCACGTCAAGCTGCAGTAACTGCTGCAAATACAGCATTCACAACAGCGATTGCATCCGTTACAACTCAAGAGGCTCGTGATGCTCTCGTTAAAACTCGTAAAGATGCAATCGCTGCAGCCAATGCAACATTTAAATCAGCGGTGGAAGCACTAGGTGCAAAGCCAACGAAGCCAGTGAAACCAACTCTTCCAGCGAAGCCAGCTAAGCCAGGTAAAGCTGAGAAGGCTCCACAGAGCGGCAACTAACTCAAGCGAAATTCCGACTTTCCGGGGGTGGATCGGCTCTTTCCCGCATAGAGATTTCTTCGATTTCTCAGGTGCGGGGGAGAGCCGATACTCTTTTCCCCTAGCAATCGAATACTTGGTTCACCTGACCGAAAGGTGCAGGACCCAAGTCGAACAGAGGAAAAACAATGAAGCCAGAGATCCATCCAGAATATAAAGAGACCCAAGTAACTTGTGGTTGCGGTGAAAAGTTTGTTACCCGCTCAACAGTTGCAAGCGGTTCAATCTATGTTGAAGTTTGTTCAGTCTGCCACCCGTTCTACACCGGTAAGCAGCGCATCCTCGATACTGGTGGACGCGTAGCTAAGTTCGAAGAGCGTTT
>JACCDG010452574.1_pt1 | contig 10544 bp, 8 predicted proteins | sample 7442471 | NCBI WGS metagenome assembly JACCDG01 (sample SAMN15323444, study PRJNA562643) | freshwater metagenome | isolation source: river surface water | place: USA:Blue River Watershed | collected 2017-08-17 | reverse complement strand
GGACCACAGCTTCCCTATTGCATTTAATTACAGCCGAGCAAAATCCACCTGAATAAAAAGGTCCCTTTTCGTGTGATTCCTCCCACAGTGTTTTTGAATTAATTTCAATTTAGGAGCTTGATTTTGTAGGGTGGCCAAGGTTTTGGACACCTTATGACCCCAGTGGAGACTTGAAAACACTTAGCTTTTCTAGAACTCTTGTCACTACCATAAGCCTCCGGCCAATTGGTTGGACAAATTCTGACTTTTCCAAAATACCTTACATTTTCAAAAGCTTGAGATTGATTTCAATCTTAAACCTTAACTCTGCTGGCCAACTAATTGGCCATGCCCTCACCCAAATCCATCAAAACACGTTTAAGCTGGCAAGGCTGTTGCTTAATGTCCTCATTGTATCTGAGGGGGCAGACATGAGGGATAAAATTCTGATCGTCGAAGACAATGCAACTTTTGCAGAGTCACTTCGTAATTCACTTAAAGGAAATAACTTTGATATTGAGTTTGCAAGCTCAGGGTCGTTGGCTATTCAAAAACACCGCGAGGCAAATAATAATTATTCGGTAGTGGTTCTTGATTATAACTTGCCTGACATGACGGGCGTTGATGTTGCCAGAAGAATTTGCCGTCAGAACCCAAATCAAGAAATTATTTTTATGACCGCCGATGACCGCGTGGAAACTTTTAAAGAAATGGTTGGGCTTGGTTATACAAAACGTTTTGCCATCAAAGACCAGGAGCCACAGGTTTTGGCTGGCATCATTAATTCAGGAGTTGAGTCCTATAATAAGTTGACTAGAAAATTTGAAGGACTTCCGCCCTCGTCATCGACAATTGAAAAAGACCTGCAATCCATTGGTATGGTTGGAAGATCCAAGGCTTTGCATGATATTTTTCGGCTAGTTCAAAAATTAAAGGAAACTTCGGGAAGTATTTTGATCCTTGGAAATACGGGAACAGGTAAAGAGCTTTTAGCAAGTGCCTTGTGTTCAACACCCAGTCGCTATTTTCCCCTGAATTGTGCCACTTACGGAATTGGTAGTGAACAATTTTTAGCAACTCAGTTATTCGGTCACGTCAAAGGGGCCTACACTGGCGCCGATAAAGATCAAATCGGAGTGCTCGAGCGTGCCCATGGCGGCACTGTGTTTTTAGATGAGATTCACTGCATGAGTGTAGGGGCTCAAAAAAGTCTTTTAAGAACCATTGAAACCAAGCGTGTAGTTCGTTTTGGTGACACCACAGCACAGGGAACCTTGGTTGATTTTAAATTGATCTGCGCAGGCAAACCAAAAATTGAAGAAATGATTGCTGACAGTGATAACGAGCAATTTGTAAAGGATCTTTATTATCGTGTTGCCGAGTACGTGATTAGGATTCCTGATTTGTCTGAGCGCCGTGAAGACATTGAGCCACTGGTTCTGCACATGATTGCAAAAATCAGTGAAGAAACAAAAAAGAAAATTTCCATTCGTGGCGAAGCCATCAGAATTTTAGAAGATTACACCTGGCCAGGAAATGCCAGAGATTTACGAAACGCCCTTAAGCAAATGGCCATTGAGTCACCCGATGGTGAAATCACGCGAGTTGATGCACAAAGATTTTTAAATAAGAAAATGAAAATTGAAGAGCTGGAAGTTGGGGTATCACTGAATGAGTCCGTGCAAAGCGCCGAAGCTGAAACTATTAAAAAAGCTTTAAGACTTTCAACTTCCATCAGACGAGCGGCCATTTTACTTAAAATGCCGAAATCAACTTTATGTCATAAGGTCAAAAAATATAACATTGATCCTGAACGATACTTGGTGTCGGCTCAAGGTCTTTAACAAACATGAGGGGAAACGATATGAAATTAAAATTAGCTCTGGTGGGGATCGCACATTTTTTATCTCAAGGCATACAGGCGCAGCAATCTGTGGAACCTAAAGCCCAGGTCAGCGAAAACACACAAGCTGAAATAGCTCCAAAGAATAAAAACGCTTTGCCTGAAATCTTTGAACAACAGCTTCGTGATTCTAAAGAGAATGGAACTATTATCGCGTCACCTTCACATGAAACTTCCAGCGGCACGAACTGTCATGGCAAAGCGTGACGTTATTGTTGGAATCAGTATAGGATTAAGTTGCCTACTTGGGTGGTGGGCATTGAGAGGGAAAATGCCAGTAAATACACAACTTGAAACAGTTAAAGTGCGGATCGGAACAAAAAAAGTAATTCCCGATCCTGCAAAAATTGAAACGACTGGGGACTGGTATTTTCTCGATCACATTTCTTCTGGCCTGGTGGTCTACGATCACGAAAAAAATGTGTTTGCTCCTAATATCGCAGAAAAGTGGGATATTGCTCAGGACAACAAACACATTTTTAAACTTCGTAAGGATTTGAAATTCAGTGATGGCTCTTCAATCACACCTGAAGATGTTGAGTGGAGTATTAAGCGTCTGTTAATCAAAAAGACCTCAACACATTTGCCGCTTTGGAGCTATATCCAAGGTTGTGAAACCTTGAAACTCATCACGGACAAATGCTCTGGAATAAAAATAAACGAGCATGGTGATCTGGAAATTATTCTGAAAACAAAGTCAGAGTCATTCTTTCTTCAAATGGCATCACCAGAGACAGGCGTCTGGTCAAAATCTGATATTGATCCCAAAGATCTATCAATTAAGCCGACAAAGTACAGCGGACCATATAAAATTAAAAGACAGCTTGAAAATGGGTTTGTTATTGAAAGAAATGAAAACTCTCTAGTTTCACAAAAATTTTTGAACTCGCCAAAGCAAATTGAATTACTGTCACTACCGATAGGTGAAGCTGAAAATTTATTGCAAGATAGAAAAATTGATTTGGTATTAAGAAGCCATAATCCATTTGGAGAAAAACAAATCAATAGTCATGTTAAGGTTCACAAAACAGCCCCCTCGACCATTATTTATTTTCATAGTGTTCACAATAACAAGTCTGTTCAATTAATTGGACAGGATTTTATAAAAGCTCTTTGGAATAAAAAAGCGGATGAGGCCATTCCTGCCGATACATTCTTGCCATTTGCAGCTGCCTATTCGATAAAGCGTGAATCGTTTTTAGAAGAGCTTCCGCAGAAATCACATAAAACGGTTCGTATTGGAAAACCTTGGACCTTTTACTCTGAAGAGTTCATCAAATTACTCACAACAACAGCTCACGAAGTGGGGATCAATTTAGAAATGATAGAGCTTTCACCTAAAGAATGGGCGGATGCTTTTGAAGATAAAGAAGCCTATAAGAAAATTGATTTTATATTGGCCCCCTATGTGGCTTCTGACCGTTACCCTGCTGTGCAACTACGATTTATCACGGGGCAAATGAAAAAGCCTAAGATTGATTTAAAAGAAGCTGAGACTCCGGATCTGACAGCAGAAAAAATTGAAGTTCTAAAGAAATATCAAATATGGCTATTAAAGTCTCAATCAGCAGTTCCATTATTTTTCACAAGAATGCAGATTTTCCATAATGCCGAAATTGATCTTGGAGCCCAGTCTAAAACAGACGGTGAAATTGAACTGTGGAGATTAACCAAGAAGGGCTTATGATTTCTAATAAACTTGTCAGCCTCAGTCTTGATGAAATTAACAAGTCAGTGTCTTCAGAAACCAAAGACACTGAGTGTGACAAGCTTTTAATATGGGCTGCTGAGCAAGGCATTTCTTTTCTTGAAGAAAAATTCAATGTTCTGGGTAAAGACATCTATCGCTTCCAGGGCTCAATCAACCAAAATGAAATTACTTTTCATTCATTTGGCAGATCCACAGACAGAAGGCTTGCGGCGATCAAAGCAGCAGCAGAAATTATCGAAAGACTCGCTTTTAATGAATTTACCAGAAAAGCCATGCCGCTTAATTTATGTATCAGAATAGAAAACGGACAATGTGAAATCCTAAAATCAGACTCGCAGACAATTATTGATTCCTCATTTTATAATTCTAATGGTTGGGCTGTGGATTTCTCTGTTGAAAAGGCCATTGATAGAGCCTTGCGTGAAGCCATGGAAAGACATTTATTACTTCTGACATTTGTGAAATATGGCTGGAGTGGTTTTTTTGAAATAGATAAAACAAAAATGAATCACTGCCAATTCAGATCTGTGGTTTCTAAAATTTCACTGGCGGGATTTTCTGCTGGGATCGCACTTTGTCAAAGCCCTAATTATCAAGGAATTAGCCTTGGGTATTTGGCAGACAAAACAAATCAAATTCTAAGCTCTGAAAAATGGGAACAAGCTTTTTATGAATCTTATGACCTCATCAGAGTCAAAGAGTCTAATCCATCAGCAAAAATGCAAGACGATTTGATTGGTCGCGAGCTTGAACATTATTTGAATAGTCCTTTTGAACATTCATTTTCAACCGAGGGGCAAATCACAGAAATAAAAACAGAGCTGCATTCAAGTCTCGCGGTCATTGATCTTGCTGAATCTTTAAATTTGCCTTTCCCATTTTATGCCGCCGTTGTTCACGGTGGGGATCTTTTGCCTCTCTATTTTAAAAAGTCACTTACAAGCAGCGGAGAAAAGCAGCTTCAATCATTATGCACAAAGTGGGCATTGCCTGAATTTCCAGAAAGGCATCCTATTTTATGAATTATAGAATAATGATGATGCTTTTAGTTTTAGCTGCGGTGTTTGGTTCTGGTTACAAGTTCACGAGTAATTTTATTGAAGAATATCGTCATAAGATTATTAGCGATCAAGTCTGTCATGTATCAGAGGCAAGGCTCCAGGTGGGATCAACCAGAGAAGTTGTTGACGTGGCAAAAGCGGCACTTGTTGCCACTGGACATCCAGAGGCAGAAATCACTTTAAAGGTAAGTGGTCAAATTTTTACAGAATCAGAACTCGATCCAAAAAATACTCAGCACTTTTCTTGTGAAACTCAAGGCCGCGACGATGTGAGTATGGAAGTGTTTTTTCCGAAGCTTACATTTTTTGATACAGAGCTTGGGATTGCCTTTGTCTTTTCGCTCGCAACATTGTTGGCCCTTAAAATTTTACTCTCAGTTTTGCTTAAAGAATTGCAAAATAAATTTATTATCGAAACAGACCGACGACTATCGGCTATTCTTGGATTTTCTGATACAGAAAAATCAAAATCAGCAGCTTGGATAAATTGGTTATTTAAAACCAATCCCAGTTCAATTGTTGAGTTCAAATCCAAGTTGAAAAATCTAGAGGAGAAGGTTTCAAAGCAATCAAAAATAATTAAAACCCAAGCTCAAGAAAAAGCATGGAACGAATTTCAGCTCGTGCAAGCTGGAAAGTTTAAGGACCTGGCCCATCAAGTGCGGCATGATCTAAGGCAATCACTTGGTGTCATCAAGTCAGCCGTCAGCACCTTACCTGCTGGCCAATCTGAAAAAGGAATTTTATCGGGAGCCATTTCTAGCCTTGAATTTATGATCGACGATTTGAAGGAACGTGAATATAAAAATGCCGAGTTGGATTCCACACCCCTTGAAGTTTTAGAGGTCGTGCTCAACGAAGTGATTTCAGAACAGCGAGTTTTCATCGGGACTCAATCTGATATTACATTGTCATTGGATTTATCAAGTCATGAGCTTAACCTGGTGAATATCCAGCCAGCAGCACTAAAGAGAGTTTTCACAAATTTAGTTAGAAATTCCATCGAGGCTATCAACACAGTGGGTTCAGTTACGATTGAAGTAAAAAAAGTAAATTCCCAGACGGTTCTTGTTGCCATTGAAGATAGCGGAGCTGGTTTTTCAGAAGAGGCCATGAAGAATCTTTTTAAAAAAGGTTTTACCACCAAAAAATCAGGCTCGGGCCTTGGACTTTCATTTTGTCTTGAAAAAATCCGTGAATGGGGAGGCTCTTTGTATGTTGACCCATCCTCACACAGAACCAGAATTGAAATTGAGCTTCCCATATCCTCAAAACCCGTATCATTTGCGCATCCGATGATTTTAGCAGACTTTAACGACGCTATAATCATTGACGATCACCCTATGGAAAATGAAATAAACCAACTTATGCGATCAAAGCCCTTGATTGTGCGAAGTCTTGCAGAATTTGAGCAGCTTCAAAGGGAAGATAAAATTAGACCACTACAGACGCTTATTTTTGACCTGCATTTAGAGGGGGGCCGCAAGGCTCTGGAGGCCATTGACCAACTACCCAACGGCACTGATTACTTGTTTATGACGAGCGATTATTTAAATGCAGCTATGCTTGATATCGCTGAAAAGGGACAATTTTTGCTGGTCCCTAAAGATTTGATGAGCCATGCCCTAGAAATCAATAAGGGTTTGACCAGCCTTGTGCCGCCGTCCAGTTCCATTAAAACTTGTCTAGAAACTTCAGCTCCAATATAACGCAGTATGAGTTTTGGAGATTGCCATTTGGTTTGATCCTGCTACGCAATGGTATGCTCCATCAAAAGGCAAACAAGGGCGAAATCAAACCTACTCCGACGCAGCTATCCAATGCTGCTTAATGATTAAATCCTTATTCCGTCTATCTTTACGTATGGTCACTGGCTTTGTGCAAAGTCTGATTAAACTTTGCGGATTAAATTGGACCGCACCAGATTACAGTACGCTTTGTAGACGTATAAAGTTTTATCTAATTTTTCTTTTTATCCAATTTAAAATTAGGTGCGTACACGGCCTCAACTTTCAATAAAGTATAAAAGGTGTTTGTGTAGGCAATACCCTTACTTTTGAGAAGCCAAAAGAAAGCAAAAGCCTTTGTTACCCATACATAACATCCCTATTATGATGGATAACGTGTGGCATTCCTGCCACACTCGTGTATCCAAACGTTGCTTAAATTAAACTATGTAATAGTGGCGACATAAAGGTGCTCTTATCGCTATATATTAAAAACTTAGTGGTACATTGTTTCTAAAGCTTTTAAACCCACTTTGGGATCAAGTAGACCGTTGTAAATTTCTAGACTTTTATTTATGTAAAATTTGACAAGGTGTATTTTTGCCTTTATATTTAACCATATAGTTAATTAACCAAAAGGTAAAATATGCAGGACCAATTAAGCCAAACCTTTTCCGCTCTTGCTGATCCGACTCGTCGGGCGATGCTTGCACGTTTGTCCGAAGGTGACGCCAGTGTCACAGATTTAGCAAAGCCCTTTTTAAATGACATGAGTTTGCCGGCGGTAACCAAGCATTTAAAAGTTTTAGAAAAAGCGGGCCTCGTAACCAAAACCAAAGAGGCGCAGTGGCGTCCTTGTAAGTTAAATGGCACTCCTCTGAAAGATGCCGCCGATTGGATGGAGCACTATCGCGCATTCTGGGAAGAAAGTTTTGATCGCTTAGATGAATATTTAAAGTCAATTCAAGCTAGTAAAAAACCGAAAGGGAAAAAACATGGTCGCAAAAAGTAAACCCAATGAAATTCAAATCATCCGCATTTATGATGCGCCAGTAAAAATGGTATGGGATGCCTGGACCGACGATAAGCAAGTAGCACAGTGGTGGGGGCCGCGCGGTTTTTCGATCACGACCCACGCTAAAGATCTTCGTGTCGGTGGCTTTTGGAAGTACACCATGCATGGACCCGATGGCACAAACTGGGAAAATAAAACTATCTATCACGAGGTCGAAAAATACAGCCGCTTAGTTTACGACCACGGTGGCGGCGAAGATCGTCCTCCGTTATTCCGTGTGACTGTAAACTTTAAAGAAATTAAGGGCAAAACACACATGGATATGGTGATGGCTCTTGAGTCTGAAGAAGCGGCTAAGCAAACAAAGAAATTTGTAAAAGACGCTGGCGGCAACGGAACTTGGGATCGTTTGGCAGAGTACCTAGAAAAACAAGAAACCGGCAAAGAAAAGTTCGTGATCAATCGCACTTTCGAAGCTCCGATCAATATGGTCTTTGATGCGTGGGCAAAGCCGGAACAGTTTGCGCAGTGGTTGGGTCCAAAGGGCATGTCGATGCAATTTCTTCGCGCTGATATCAAGCCGGGTGGCAGCACGTTCTATAAGATGACTAACGGTGCAGATTTAACTATGTACGGAAAAGCCGAGTATCTTGAAATCAATCGTCCGAACTTGATTGTCTATACACAGCAGTTCTGTGACGAAAATGAAAAGATGTCACGTCATCCGTTGATGCCGACATGGCCCGCGACAATGTTGACAACCGTTCAGTTTAACGAAGAATTCCCCAACGAAACGCGCGTGACTTTGACTTGGGAAATTCACGGTCCTGCGACGCCGGCAGAACTTGCAGCCTTTATTAAAGAAAAAGGTGGCATGACGCAAGGTTGGACAGGGTCATTTGATAAACTTGATGATCTATTTGCAAAACTGAAGAGCTAGATTTTTTGTTAAGATTCAGGAAGAATGCAGGGATGGAAAAATACTCTGTAGGAAGCCTGAATCTAAACGTCTCTGATCCAGAGAAGAACTTAACGTTTCCGGCGTTGACTCTTTATCCAACGCGGGAAGCTGCTAAAACAGTTTCTTTTGGTAAGTATCAGTTACAACTAGCACCCGATGCTGCTCCGGCAGAAGGGGTATTTCCTTTGGTGGTTATTTCTCACGGTGGTGGAGGCAATCCTCTTTTGTATCGTGATCTGGCCACGCATCTTGTTCAGGCGGGTTTCGTTGTTTCTTTACCCGAGCATCCAGGCAATAATCGCAATGACAACTCCCTTGAAGGGAAAAGTGAAAATTTAGAAAATCGACCCCGCCACTTGAAACTAACTTCCGATACGGTGATGGCGGAAGCCAAACTAAAAGATATTGTGCGCACGGATAAAACAGCCGTTATCGGACATTCATTGGGCGGCTATTCGGCGTTAGCGGCGGCCGGTGGTCTTCCGTGGATGAGCATGAACGAAAAACTTATGGTCGAAGCGGATTCGCGTATTCATGCCGTGGTTTTGATGGCTCCGGCGACAGCATGGTTTGTGCGCAGTGGTTCTTTAAGAAATGTGACAGCTTCGATTTTACTGTATCATGCCGAACACGATAACTTAACGACGATGTGGCAAGCACAGCTAGTGCAAGACTATGTTCAAGATAAGTCGCAATTAAGAATGGTCAAAGTGGACAATGCCGGCCATTATTCTTTTTTGTGCCCATTCCCACCTGAGATGGTTTCCCCGAACTTTCCTCCTTCTGTGGATCCGCCGGGTTTTGATCGTGCGGCTTTGCATGTGCGTATGAATGAAGAAATTAAGCACTTCTTGTTAGAAAAATTTAAATGAGCTTAACGATTTCAAGAATTTTGCATGCAGGTTATGTTTTGGAGTGTTCGGGCACTCGCATTGCTTTTGACACGATTTTTGAAAATCCTTTTAGTAAGAACTGCTATGCCTTTCCATCCATTAATTTTGACCTTACCAAAATTAAGCAGGAAAAATTCGCTGCCGTATTTATCTCGCATTTTCATGACGATCACTGCTCGTTGGAAAGTCTTAATCTTTTAGATCGCGAAACGCCGATTTATATTTACTGTCTTTATGAAGAACTTATTTCGTGGATTAAAGAGCTGGGCTTTAAAGAAGTCCACGCTTTGGATTTAAATATTCCTATCAATGTGGGACCCCTTGAAGTTATTCCGCGCCGAGCTTTGGATGCTGACGTCGATTGTCTTTATCAAGTGAAAGCTGCGGGTTTGAATGTGCTTAATGTCGTTGATTCTTGGATAGATCACGACACAATGGATTTGTTAGTAAAACAAGGTCCCTGGGATATGATCCTGTGGCCATTTCAAACAATGCGCGAACTTGAAGTCATCAGTCCTTTGCGCGCCGAGGTGGCTTCAGCAGAAATTCCAACCGAGTGGCAAGAGCAGATTCTAAAGCTTAATCCACGTTACATCGTGCCGAGTTCGTGCCAGTTTAAACAAGAATCTTGGTCGTGGTATAACAACGCTTTCTTTCCGATCACTTATTCGGGGTTTGCAAAACAAATGAAAAATATTTTGCCGAACACGCAAACTGTTCGCATGAATCCCGGAACAAGCTTCAAGCTTAGTAAAAATGAAATCCGTGCGGCAGATCCTTTGCCGTGGATCCTCCCGACAGCAGATCAAAATCTTGATTATGAATACAATGCTAACTTAAAACCACCCAGTACGGGAGAAGTAGCAACGCATTTCCCTGACTTGACGGCCGAACAAAAAAGACGAGTCCTTGAGTACTGTCATGGCGAGCTTATGGATAAATATAAGTTCATGGCAATCAGCGAGGATTCATACTTTGCAAAGAAATGTTATTGGAAGCTGATCTTGTGGAATCAAGACGGCACCTCAGAGGAACTATTTTATGAAATCCAGGGCGATGAAATTAAATCCGCTGCCCCGGTTGAAAAGTTCCAGTGGCTGACTGAACTGCCTTCTTTTAAACTATGGAATGCTTTAGAAAACGGAGAAACCCTGACGTCTCTTTATATGCGTATTAATGATGTCTATTTCGCCAGGGAGACTGAAAAAGAACTTCAGGAAGTCGACATCTCTGAAGATCCGTTGATTCGCTGTTTGTTTACTGGGGTTTTCTGCGCTTATCAGAAAGCGCAGTT
>JACCDG010894079.1_pt1 | contig 10545 bp, 10 predicted proteins | sample 7442471 | NCBI WGS metagenome assembly JACCDG01 (sample SAMN15323444, study PRJNA562643) | freshwater metagenome | isolation source: river surface water | place: USA:Blue River Watershed | collected 2017-08-17 | reverse complement strand
GCAAGACGTGTGCGGCAAGCGGTACACCAGCTGCGCCCTGCGATTCCCGACTGGTACTTTGCCGTTCGGAGGCTTCCCTGGTGCTCGACTTCAGATCTGAGGCACGCGAGCACGCTATCGCGGTTCACCCTCAGGAATCCTGCGGGCTTCTGGTTCGCGTTCATGCTGGCGACGTGTACTGCCCATGCCGCAACGTCTGCGAAGACCCCGAGGAGCATTTCATCATCCACCCGCAGGATTACCTTCATGCCATCATGCGAGGCAAGCTTGTCGCCGTGATCCATTCGCACCCTGATGGCACCCCACCAAGCGAGGCAGATCAGCTGGCGTGCAGCACACTGGGCGTACCGTGGCACATCTACCTTGTCCCCCAGGACGAATGGGTAACTATCAATCCCTAGTCGGGCTTCCGTGGCAATACGGCAAACAGGACTGCTACACGATTGTGCGGCAGTATTTTGCCCTGCAGGGAATCACGCTGCCGGACTACGAGCGACCGGAGGACTTGGAGGTTAGTCCCAGCATTTACCTACGCGAGGCGGTGGCGCTGGGGTTCAAGCAAGTGCCGTTTGCTGAGCGTCGCCCTGGTGATGTGCTGATCATGCGCCTTGGGACAGTCCACCCCATGCACGCCGCTGTACTGGTTGACTATGACCGTATCCTGCACCAGTTCAACGACACGCCAAGTGCTGTGGAGGATCTCCGCAGTTACTATGTAAGGAGCATTGCAGCGGTATTCCGATATGCAGCGGGTCCGGCTGCTGGGTGAATTAGGCGAACGCTTTGGAGCTGAACACGAGTTCTATAACCTTCGCACGCCAGCGGACGCGATTAAATTGCTGTGTATTAACAACGAAAAGTTTCAGTCTTTTCTGATTGAATCGCACGAAAAGGGTATCGGTTATCAACTGCTGCAAGCCGACGTAGATCTTGATTACGCCGATCTTCACTTGCCGCTAGGCAAGAATGACTTGGTGCTGGTGCCTGTTGTAAGTGGTAGCGGCGGTAGCGCGACAAAGATTCTCTTGGGAGTTGGCTTGGTTGCTGCAGCATTTTTGATTGGTCCTGCGGCGGGGGGATTCCTTGGAATTGGTGCTGGCCTGGGTGGTGCAGGTATGGGTCTTACAGGTGCAGCGATTGCAAACAGTGTTGGACTTATTGGCGCTTCACTGCTGCTCACTGGCGTAGCCGAACTGCTGTCACCACAGGCGCGAATCCCCAGCCTTGGTGCAAATCGCTTCGGCGGCGGCACCAACGCCAGCACCAAGGGTCCGCAATCTGAAACCCGTGGCGCTGATGGGCAGCAGTCTTACGCATACACTGGCGCGGCTAACACAGTTGGCAATGGCGCCGTTGTCCCTGTTGCCTACGGCAAGGTTCTGATCGGCAGCCAGTTGCTTTCAGCCAATGTAGAAGTTACAGACGAATCCGACCCGCTTAGCACAGCAGTCAAGGCACCGAGTTTTGAAACGATCCGCATTGGTGGAGAACCTGTCCTTTATGGCGGCGGCAACGCATCCGGCATTGAAACCAAGCGGACGGACGCTGGCGCCTTTGGTGGCGTTGATCGCTATAACATTTACTACAACATTGCACCGCTGACAAACGGCGGCAAGCAGAGCTATTTCTTTAATACCAAGGACACAAAACGCAGCCGTTTTGACGTTTGCCTAGGGCTACCCAGCGGTCTGCGTGATCGTGTTTCAGGCGCTGGCTCAAGCCTTGTAGATGGCTACATAACCTATCGTCTATCAGTCTTCAAGGGTAAAAGTGGTGTGCTGCTTGGTAGTGTTCAGGCAACAATTCAAGGTTTGGCATATGGGCACTATCGTTGGGTCCACCGTTTTGAACACGCCAACAATCCACAAAACGACGGCACAGTAACACTGGAAATTATCGACTTTCGGTGTGAAAGCGATGTTTACCTGCAGATGCAAACCATCGGCTACGAGTTCTACTAATGGCCCTTAATTCGACCTCCACCATCAAGATTCTCGATCTTCTGTGCGAAGGTCCGATTGATGGCATTGAAGGCGCCGAGGCTGGCGTTTATTTAGATGAGACTCCGCTGGTTACTGGCGGCACGCGAAATTATCCAAAAGAAGATGTTGACTACGAATACCGCGAAGGCACAGCAACACAGGATGCACCAAGCACAGCCCCAGGCGTTACATCAACAATCACCGATGTAAACACTCAGATCGGAGCGAACTACAGCGAAGACCTGAACGCAAACAACGAAGTAATTAATCGCAAATACGGCGAAGGACAACTTATCCGTCAAATCACAGATACCGACGTTAATTCGTTTCGCATTCTGTTTACCGTTCCGAAGCTGTTTTCTGTTGCCAAGGAAGGTTTGGCGCAGGGTCAGCTGTTCAGCGCAACCATCGGCATCATCATTGAAGTCCAGGCACGCGGCAGTAGCTACAACACCGTCTACAGCCGCCGCATCACTGGTACATCCACGACCAGCTACCAGTTCACAACGCCGACGATCAACCTTGACGGCCCCGGTCCATGGAACATCAAGGTTATTAAGGAAAACCTTGGTGAAGCAGGCTTTGAAGTCAAATATGAAAACTTTGTTGATAACCCAAGGAATACATCGATTGCAAACGATCGCGGTAACGAGATCTACTGGACCAGCCTAATTGAGCAGCAGAACATCAGGACTGGCTACCCGTATTCCGCTGTCGTCGGTCTTTCTGTTTCAACGCGGCAATTTAATAGTCTGCCCACTCGTGCGTATTTGATTCGTGGCCGCAAGGTCATGATTCCGCACAACGCCACCGTCCGCCCCGACGGCAGCCTGCAGTTTGACGACGCCTTCAACGGCAGCTTGCGTGGTCCGGTATGGACGACATGCCCGGTCTGCTGTTTCTACGACATGCTGACCAACTCGCGTTACGGCGCGGGCGACTTCATCACAGCCGAAAACCTGAGCTGGACAGATCTTTACCCCTTGGCGCGTTACGCCAACCAACTGGTCACCACACCTGAGAACACGCAAGAACCACGCTTTGCTTGCAATGTGGTGATCGGTGATCAGGCTGATGCGTACAACGTCCTGCAGGATCTCGCCAGCGTATTTCGCGGCTTGCTGTACTGGTCAGCTGACGTGGTGCAAGCTGCAGCAGATCACGGCAACCTGGATGGCTCGGACCTTTCGCCCGTCCACCTCTATACTAATTCCAACGTCATCGACGGTGTTTTTGAATACTCGGGCAGCTCACTAAAGTCCCGCGCTACTAGCGTTCGCGTTCGCTACAACGACCCTGAAAATTTCTACAAATCAAACTACGTCGTCGTTGAAAATAGCGAGCTGATCAGTAAATACGGCTACCAAGTCCGCGAGATCGTTGCGTTTGGCGCTACCTCAAAATGGCAGGCGCAGCGTGTCGGTCAGTGGATTCTGAAGACCGAAGAGCTGAAAGGCGACACGGTGACCTTCACCACAGGTCTAGCTGGCGCGGTGGTTTTGCCGGGTCAGATCTTTGCTGTTGCTGATTTCCTCCGTCAAGGCAGCCGCGTTGCAGGTCGCATCGAAGGAGCCACGCTCGCAACACAAAGCCTGGACCCGATTACAACGCAAAGCGGTCTGCTGATTGATGTTTCTAGCGCCAGCTCGATCGTCTGCGATCAGAACATCACTTTGCCTTCTGGTAACGCGCCGCAAATCACCTGCGTTCTGCCCAACGGCAGTGTTGAAACTCGCAGCATCATTTCCGTATCTGGCGCAACCGTCAATGTTGAGCCGCCCTTCAGCGCAGCACCGCTTGCACCATCTATTTACAGCATCAGCAGCACAGCGCTAAAAGAGCAAAAATTCCGTTGCGTCAGCGTTGCAGACAACGGCGATGGGCAATACGCCATCATTGGTGTTGTCCACAACGACAGCATCTACAGCGCTGTTGACACTGGCACAAACCTGACGTTCGGCAATATCAGCACCTACAACGCTGCGCCAGATCCAGTCGGCAACCTGACGCTGGCAAACACGCAGATTATTATCAATAACAACAAAACTAACCGCCTGCAAGCATCGTGGTCGCGTGCCACAGATGGTCGGGCATTCGGTTTTGAGATTCGCTACAAGGTTGGCTCGGGTAACTACATCAGCGGTGAGCTGACGGAACCATCGTTCTATATCGACTACTTGCCGCCAAGCACGCAGGTAACCTTTGAGGTTCGCGCTATTGGTCAGTCACCGCTGAAGCGCAAATCTATCTGGACAACTGCCACTACAACCACGCCCGCTGACGGCACCAGCATCTACGATTCCACGCTGCCACCTGATCCTGTCAACGTCACAATCGAGGCATTCGGCAACGACCAAGTATTGCTGCGCTGGAACAAACCGATTGCCGCCAACAGCTTTGAGCTGATCGCCATTATTCGTCACAGCAGCAAACTTGACGGCACCGGCGAATGGGCGGACTCCACATTGATGTCCCAGTCGATCACGGCAAACACGGCACAAGCAAACCTGCCGCTGATTGAAGGCGAATATCTGATCAAGTTTGAGGATCGCAGCGGTCGCCGCAGCAACAATGCCGTCAGCGCAATTATTGATCTCCCCAACCCGATTCCCCGTTTTCCGATTACCACAGTCCGGGAAGACACCACTAGCCCAAAATTCCAAGGCATCGTGGATGGCGCTGTTTACAGTGCGGAGTATGACGGTCTGATTATCGATAGCAGCGTTATTGCAGCCCAAAGTGAGATTGGGGCGTCTAGTGCAGCCGGTCATTATTACTTCCGCGACATTCTGGATATTGGCGGCAACTACAGCGTCGTTGTCAGCCGCATGCTTTCACCAGCAGGTCTGTACCCGTCAGACACGATTGATTCGCGCACCAGTTCAATCGACACCTGGAGCGACTTTGATGGTCTGATCCCAGACAACACCAACGCAGACATTTACTTCCGCACCAGTTCCGATGCAAGCGTCGACACATTTTTCTTGCTGGAAGACGGCGACAACCTGCTGCAAGAAGACGGCAGCAACCTTGAGCTGGAGTCGGACATTGCGTTTGGGTCTTGGATCCCTCTCCGCGCTGGTCGCTATACAGGGCGTCAGTTCCAGTTCAAGTGTGAGCTGACCACTGCCGCGCTGGACGAAACACCAGTGGTCACCGAGCTGGGCTACGTAATGCAGCTGGAAAGCCGCACGGAGCGCAGCGCCACGCTGACCACAACCGCAGCGGCCTATGCGGTGACCTACGACAAAGCGTTTTACGAAACGCCTGCCCTTGGTGTTACAGCTTTCAACCTAGGCACCGGGGACTATTATGAGATCACTTCGGCTTCTCGCACGGGCTTTACGGTGACGTTCAAGGACTCTGGCGGCACAGCAGTCAGCAGGCAGTTCCAATACGTTGCCTCTGGATTCGGCACTGAAGAGGTTTAGTAGTGGCACAAGCAGACGGCATTATCAGTAACGCCTCCGGTGCTGCGGTACGGGCAGACATCAATAACCAGCTTGCTGCGATCTTCAGTAATCACAGCGGACCAACTGAACCACTGGTCACTTACGCCTACCAACCATGGGCGGATACAACCAACGGCCTGCTGAAAATCCGCAATAGCAGCAACAGCGGCTGGATCACACTGCAACGCCTTGACGGCAACTTTGACGGTCTGACACTTGCTAGTGGTAACGCCGTAATCAACGCGCAAGGGCAACTGCGTCTTGCTGATGCTGACAGCTCTAACTATGTAGCCATCCGCGCTGCCAATGCCTTGCCGGGCAATGTTACCTGGACGCTGCCTTCAACGGATGGCACCAGTCGGCAGGTGTTGTCTACTGATGGTGCAGGCGGTCTGACGTTTGATTCGCTTGGTATCCCGGCTGGTGCAGTGCAGCAGTTTGCTCGCAATACGGCGCCGACAGGTTGGCTGAAAGCGAATGGGGCTGCAGTTTCTAGGGTTACCTACTCCGCATTGTTTGATGCGATCGGCACCACGTTCGGGGCGGGCGATGGGTCGACGACGTTTACGCTGCCAGATTTGCGCGGTGAATTTTTGCGTAACTGGGACGATGGGCGCGGTCTAGATAACGCTCGTGCATTTGGCACGGTGCAGGCGCAATCGTATGAAAGCCACGCTCACGGCATTACCGATACTGGTCACGCTCACGGGGTTACTGATCCTGGACACGTACACGGAATTTATGGCGGTCTTAATTCTGGCGGCGGTAGTTTTCCCACTGTGGGATCTGGGAACCAAACTCGCACATACAACACCAATAGCGCTGGAACCGGGATCAGCATTCAAGCTAGTGGCACCGGCATCAGTGTCGTAGCTAGCGGCGACACTGAGACTAGACCTCGCAACGTTGCTCTTCTTGCCTGCATTAAGTTCTGAGTCATGAGAATCTTTCACTACCACCCTGAAACTGGCGTCCTTCTCAACGAAGGCAAGGCAGATCCATCGCCACTTGAGCCTGGTGTATGGCTGGTGCCCGCTAATGCAACTACCAAGTTGCCACCTGCAGTCAAGGAAGGCGAACAGGCTGTCATGGTCGGCAAGACGTGGCAAGTGCAACCGATTCCAGAACCGGAACCCGAGCCGGAACCTGAACCGCCGCCACCCAGCATCCCGGATTACATCCCTAATCCCGGTGCCGAGTATTTCCAGCAGATGACAGCAGAACAGAAGCTGAATCTGTTTGGGATTACCGTGGCAGAACTGAAAGATCTCTTCGGACTTGAATAATGGCTGACCGCAAGATCACCGAGCTTACGGAACTCACAGCGCCAGTAGCTGATGATTTTCTGCCGATTATCGATAGCTCCGAAGCAGCAAACATCGATAAGAACAAAAAGATTAAATATGAGACGCTGAACCGTAACCTGCCTTCTGGTACGGCTGCTGCACCGAGTCTTGCGTTTACGGCTGATACCGGGCTGAGTGGTATCTACCGCAGCGGCACCAACGAAGTTGCCATCGCCAATAACGGCACCTTTAACGGTAAGTTCACCACCGCTGGTTTCCAACTCGGCACTGGTACAGCCGCTGCTCAGCTTCACCTGTTTAGCACTGACACGACCGATCAGGTCATTATTGAAAATACCGATGCTGGTTTGGATACTGCACCGGATGTGGTGTTGTATCGCAATAGCGCCAGCCCTGCGGTCAACGACAACCTCGGCAACATCGAGTTTCGCGGTAACGATTCCGCCGCTAACACCCACGCCTACGCGCAGATCACCGCTGGCATCAAGGTCGCCAGTAACGGCACCGAGGACGGCATCCTGGATCTGATGTCCTCGGACACCGGCACCACCGCTAGCCGCATCCGGTTGTACGGCGGCAAGGTCGGCATCGGTGAGGCTACACCGCTGTTTCCGGTGCACGTTACCTACAGCGCTGCAGCAGGCACCGCGTTGCAGGTTGAGTCAAAACTGGTCGATGCAGCCTCGGCGGCAGACATTACGTTGTACCACCACCGCAATGGTGCAGCTGGTCAGGACAACGACGTTATCAGCTCAATTTTCTTTCGTAGCAAGAACGATAACGCGACACCTGCGGATGTTAATTACGCGCAAATTGTCGGCAGCATTGTTGATGCCAGCGACACCACCGAAGACGGCAAGCTTGAGCTTAAAGTTCAGGCTGCTGGCGCACTGACCACCGAAGTAGCGATCACCGCCGCTAATGTGACGTTAGGTACGCGCCCGATCTTGCCTACGTACACGCCTGCTTCTGCAACGGCTACTGGCACGGCTGGTGAAGTTGCATGGGACAGCTCGTACGTCTACATTTGCACCGCTACAAACACTTGGAAGCGGGCAGCCATCACTACTTGGTAAGCACTCACCATGGCTAACACCCGGATTACGGATCTCACCGCTTATACCGATCCGGCAACGACCGATGTGCTGCCGATTGTTGATGTTGGTGCAGACACTACCAAGAAGGTAAGTGTTGGCGAAATTGTCAGCAAGATTACTGGTGATATTGATGTTGACGCTACTGGCACTGCTGCAATCAGTGCAGGCGCGATTGTCAACGCTGATGTGAATGCTAGCGCTGCTATTGCGGGTACAAAAATTAGCCCCAACTTTGGCGCTCAAACTATTCAAACTACTGGTGTATTTAGCATCCCGTTGGGCTCGGCTGGGGCGCCAAGCGTAGCGGTAACGGGCGACCCCAACACCGGCATCTACAGCACTGGAGCGGATCAGCTGGCGATCAGCACGGGCGGCACTGGAAGGTTGTTTGTTGATGCGAGTGGGAATGTTGGCCTAAATCTTTCATCATCCCTTGGGCTTACTGGCTACTCTGGGATGTTGAGGATTCGCCCGGCAAGTTCAGGGGCTGCTGGATTCTTTGCGGATAACGGTGCGGGTGATAGCTGGTTTGGAGTTTATGGAGGCACCAGTGCAGCCGATAGCGCCGCAATCGTTTACCCCAGCACGGGTTACCTGCGGATTGCTACATCAACCAGTGTAGGTGTTGGTGGATTCAGCGAGAAAATGCGCATCACCTCCGCTGGCAACGTGGGTGTTGGGACGGCGAGTCCTAGCCAACCACTTCATATTGTAGGAACAACTGCATCAGCACTTTTTGAGGGAAGCATACAGGGCGGCATAACCATCCAAAAAGCAGGCACTTTGGGCATAAATCTTGTTAGCGATCAAGCTGGCACTTTAATTTTTTACAACCTCAACGGAAATAACGAACGCGCCCGCATCGACAGCTCCGGCAGGCTCTTAGTTGGTACGTCTAGTGCGCGTGCTAACTTCTATAACACAAGCATTTCGTCGAGACTACAGGTCGAAGGTGCCAATGATGGAAATTCAAGAGCAATATCTTGTGTGTATGGGCAGTCAAATGCAAGCGGTCCGATACTTATACTAGGCAAGCATCGATCGGACTCGCTTGGTGGTACTACTGTTGTCAGTAATGACGATGAGATTGGTGCGCTCACGTTCCAAGGTTCCGATGGAACAGAGTTTGTAGCAGGTGCGCAGATTACCGCTTATGTAGACGGCACCCCCGGCGCTAATGACATGCCGGGGCGTTTAGTGTTCTCCACAACGGCCGACGGTTCTGCGAGCCCGACGGAGCGGCTGAGGATTACGTCCGATGCCTACGTGCGTCTCGCCTCTGGCACCGGCGGCATCCAGTTCAACGGTGACACCACAGCTGCTAATGCGCTGGATGATTATGAGGAGGGGACTTGGACTCCCGTCATTGCTGGGTCAACAACCGCTGGCACTGCGACATACTCGACTCAGGTTGGCTACTACACAAAGGTAGGCAGGTTGGTAACTGTGCAGGCCTATTTGAACTGGTCCGGCGGCACGGGGGCAGGAGGTCTTCTAATCTCCTCGCTGCCATTTGCATTGCCAGCCGGAAACTTCTACTTCCCGGTCGCCTTTGGATTGGTAGCCGAAATTGCTTTGCTGGCAAACAACTACATAACTGGATACGCAAACGCTAATTCAACCTACATCATCATCACACAATCACCTGTTGGGGGCGGCTCATACAACAATGTTTCCTATGACGCGGCTGGACATTTAATGCTTTCGTGCTTTTATTACGTCTGATTAAAGCCCGCAACGGCTAAAAACTAGGTGGCGACAAGCCGCCATACAAACCCTGTAAACCCGTTACGTCTGGAGGACGTTCCTAAATGGCTCTCACCAAAGAAACCGTTGTTGACAAAATCGAAGTACTGGAAAGCAACGCCATCCAAGTGCGTTCTGCAATCCGCGTGCTGGAAGATGGTGTAGTGCTGTCTTCCTCGTATCACCGCCACGTGTTGCAGCCTGGTGATGATCTGACCAACGAAGACCCCAAAGTGCAGGCAATTGCTGCTGCTGCGTGGGCTGAATAGCAGATAGACCTTAAACTCACCCCATGACCAATACCACCATGACCGAGACCACCTACACCTGGAACATCAACCAGCTCGAACGGGAAACCGCTGACGGGCTGGTGATCGTGGCTCACTACACCATCGACGCCAAGGACGACACCTATAGCGCCGGAGCCTATGGCAGCATCGGCTTTGAGCGTCCCGAGGGTGACATGATCCCCTTCGCTGACCTCACCCCCGAAATCGTCATCGGTTGGGTCAAGGACAAGCTCGGTGAAGAAAAAGTTGCTGAAATCGAAGCTGCACTCCAGGCACAGCTCGATCAACAGCGTCACCCGACCGTTGCACAAGGTCTCCCCTGGGCTAGCTGATGGCGGTCAAGTCAAAGACAGCACTGGGGCGCATCGACCACAAATCCGGTCGCCCCAAGACGACTTCGCAAGGCATGGGTCAACACTCACGCCCTCGTCGTCGCGGCAAGAAACCCCTGGTCGGGCAGGGGCGCTAACCTAGAACCATGGCAGTCTCGCCCGGCACATACAACATCAGCCTGCAGCGCCGGGCGGACTACTATGTCACGCTGCAATTCAAGGACAGCACCAACACCGCAATCAACCTGACCGGCTGGACCGTCGAAGCACAAGCCTGGAACGTTGATCGCACCACCAAATATGCCGACTTTGCGGTTGAGTACACAAACCGCGCTACTG
>JACCDG010692756.1_pt1 | contig 10545 bp, 12 predicted proteins | sample 7442471 | NCBI WGS metagenome assembly JACCDG01 (sample SAMN15323444, study PRJNA562643) | freshwater metagenome | isolation source: river surface water | place: USA:Blue River Watershed | collected 2017-08-17 | reverse complement strand
TCGGTATCGCCCTGTCATCTGGGCCACCAACACACGAAGCCACTGTGTCGGTTTCGGCTGCCGGATCGCTCACCACCTCTGCGGAGGTTCTGCATCACGGGGCTGTTCCTGATACTGGTTTGCAAGCGTGGTGGGCCGCAGACGATCTAGCGCTGGCGAACAACGATCCCGTAACGTCATGGGCCGCACACCGTGGATACGGGCCGACCCTCACAGAGTCCACACAGAGTCCTGTGTTCAAGACCAACGTCACCAACAGCAAGCCCGGCCTGTTGTTCACCAAGGCTGACAGCGACAAGATGGGCACAACGTCCGGCCCGTGGTTGCGGAACACTGACGGTGCGACCATCTTCGTGGTCGGTACTGCCAGCGCTGGCGGTAGCACAGGGCAGACGTTCGTCGTTGTGGAGAAGAACGCCTATGACGGCGACCGCCTAGGTCTGTACGCCTCGTACCCGAACCTCTACATGCAGGTTGGCGGTCGCCGCCTGGACGGAGACACCTACACCGAGTACGACACCACCACGGCGGTCGGCTCGACCTTCCAGGTCATGCGGGTCACAGCAGACTATGCGGCTGCCACACTGGCAGTGCATCGCAATGGCACATCCGCCGGATCGACCGCATGGTTCACCAGCGGCAACACCTCAGACACCGACAGCACGGGCATCCGTATCGGTAGCACCTACTACGACGGTTGGTCCCTGAACGGGTACATCTTCGAGATCCTGATCTATGACCGCGTGCTGGCGGCGGGTGAAGTCACAGCGGTAGAGAACTACCTCACCACCAAGTACACGCCCTACACCCCGTCAACGGTCACCGCGAGCGCCGCGCTCTCCGCGAGCGGATCGCTGACGGCCAGCGGGACAATAGTCAAAGAAACCACAGCCACTCTCGCTTCCGGCACTGCATCACTGACTTCATCCGCCACTGTCGTAGACACCGCCACCGTCACGCTTCCTACATGCACCGCAGCCCTGACGGCCAGCAGCACGGTTGTCGATACATCAACCGTGTCTCTGTCCGGTACTGCGGCATTGACAGCAGCGGGTGTCGTGGTGGATTCCGCCACTGTCGCTCTTCCGACAGGTAACGCCGCCCTGACTTCAGTTATCGCACTGAATATTGCAGGGGCAACATCGTCAACTACTGCCACTGCTGCATTGACTACTGCCGGGGTAGTGACCGATGAAGGTGGATCATCACTCAACATTAGTGCCAGCCTTACTGCATCTGGCGCAGTTGTTGACACTGCTACCAGCAGTACGACAACTACTGCCACCCTGACAACTACCGGAGTAGTGGTCGATTCCACTACTGCGACGTTGCCCACCGGGACTGCATCACTGACAGCCAGCGGCGTGGTTGTTGATAGCAGTCCTGTCTACCTGGATACAACTACCGCATCTCTGGCCACTGTTGGGGTGGTCATTGACAGCAGCACTGTTACCCTTCCCGCTGGTACAGCCGCCCTGTACAGCGCCGGATACGTCGCGTCCTACAGAACAACATCACTGTCGGCTACGAGTGCACTGACTGCTTCCGGTGTTGTCGTTGATTCGACTACTGTCGCATTGCCCAGTGGTACTGCAACACTCACATCGTCTGGGTCTACGTACTGGTTCGTCACCAGTACAGCCACCACAACGGCCACACTGACCACACAGGCAACTGTCCAGCGTTTTGGTGCGAGTGCATCAACTACTAACGCCACACTGTCGTCCACTGCACTGGTCACTGACGAAGGTTCTGGTGTCTTTTCCGCCGCAGGCACGTTGACGGCTACTGGAAACGTCAACATCGCCGGGGTGACGAGTGCGTCTACAACTACTGCAAGTCTGACTACCACTGGCATCCGTGCCGCAGAATCCACTAGTGCACTCAGTGCAAGTGTGGTTCTTACCGCCACGCCGCGCCTTGATGCCATGTCCACCAGTGCAAGCACGACAATCGCTGCACTAACATCTACCGCAGTTCCGGTTCGTATTGGCAGCGTATCTCTGTCTGCTGTTGCAGCATTGACAAGCGCCGCACGAAACGATGCATACGCCACTGCCGCTCTGTCTGCAACAGCCACAGTCACTTCTTCGGGGAACGTGGTTGACGAAGGGACTGTCAACCTTCCGGTAGGCACTGCAAGTCTCACAACGTCTGGATATGTAGACCAGTACGTCACAACTACAGCCACTACAGCGGCGAATCTGGCCGCTACTGCCGCCGTGTCGTTGGCGGGGACAACTAGTTCCTTGCCTGCAACTGCATCACTCACAACAAGTGGTGTTGTCGTAGATAGTGCGACTGCCACAGTCGCCACAGGTGCGGGGACATTGATCGGCACCACCGCGATCAATACGTCTACGCCAGCAACTTTGCCATCCGGCATTGCCACTCTGTCTGCTACGGGTTTGGTCACCGATGAAGGTACGGGAATCCTTACCGCCATCGGTTCACTGACTGCAAGCGGAACAGTCAACGGTTCAGGCACATCGTGTGATTTGAGTGTCGCCGCGTCTATTGCTGCTACAGGTTTGCGTGCATCGGATATTGACGCATCCTTGACTGGCACTGCGTCGTTGACGGGCACTAACACTCTTGATGCGAAGACCACTGCGGCGCTTACGGCAACGGCGACTGTCGTTCCGGCACCTATCCGTGTTGTACCAGTAGACAACGCGGTAACCACAACAGCAGAACTCACAACTGCGGCCACCCCAGAACGTAACGGTGCAACCACAACTGCCGTCACGGGGGCATTGGCAACTAGCGGCTTCAAGAACGCACTCGTAGACACCGCAAGCACTACTGTTGCATCTTTGACTGCGGCGGCACTGGTCACCGATGATGCGACGGGAATCCTGACTGCCAGCAGTACCTTGTCGGCAGACAGTGAAGTAACTCGGGTTGGCACGCAGGCCACCAGTACCCAGGCGATTCTGACTGCCACTGGCGAAGTCGAAATGAGTGGCCTTGGAGTCGATAAGGTCTTCACCGCTTCGCTGAACGTCAGTGGGATCGTTACAGACGACACAACGACCTCGTTGGATACAGCGACAGGCGCACTGACTGCAAGTGGAACGCAATCCCTGTACATCGCGGCCAACCCTTTGTCTGCGTCTGCTTCGTTGGCCGCTACTGGACTCGTTACTGATTACGGCACGGCGATTCTGTTCGACACTGCGGCGTTGGCAGTCGCAGGCATCGTCATAGACAGCACTACGGCTTACGCGACTAGTGCCACTGGTGTTTTGACTCCAATTGCGTATGTGTCCCTAAGCGGGGTCACTGCCACGCAAACGGCAACAGCATCCCTTACTGCCAGCGGGACAGTAGTTGACAGTGGTGCCGCAGCACTGATCGGTAACGCATCTCTATCGACAACGGCAAACGCGGACGAATACGTACAAGCCGATGCCACAGCAACCGCATCCCTGATAGCAGATGTGAGTTCTGATACTGATGTCACCACCGACCCCTTTGAAGGGTGGGCTGAACTAGACGCAGACGGTGTGGTTGTTGTCTACGGCGGTGCCCAGCCGTTTGTCATCGCCGCAACAATCGAGACACACGCTGAAGTTGTAGACAGTGCCGAAGAAGTCCTGACTGTTACGGCAGCAGTCACCGCCGATGGATATGTCGTCCGTGTGGTCAGTGTCACCCCCACTGCTACATTCACTCTTACTGCCGTCGCGTCCACTAAGCGCCCGACATACCTGTGGAACGGATCGCAGTACGTTTCAGTGCAGCAAATGTGGGTCAAGTCCGTGGGAGAATGGCTACAGCCGATTGCAGTGTGGTCTAAGACTGATTCGGGTTGGTGGAAGGTGTGGGATGGTGACGAGAGGTGAAATCCCAGGAGTGAAAATCCTGGGTAGGCCATTCAAGCCTTTAGCCGTGGGTTTGATTATTGGCGGGTTCACATTGACCGTCAACACACTCTTGCTGTTCTTCGGTTCGCACCCAGCAATCCCAATTCCTGGCGATGACAACATCGGGGCGAACACATTGGAAACAGCCCCTTCCTCTATCGCAGCCTTGGTGATGGGTATTTTCGCAGGGACATCAGTGTTGCTGATGGTGGTGGCATGGGGGATACGTAACCAGCGAATGTACGAATTTGGGCTACTACTGGCATTCGGAGCGTGGACATCACGTTGGATCGGCATTGCTTTAGACCAGGACTACTGGTACGCAATGCTTCCGTTTACAGTTTCGATAATGGCGGCAGGAGCATATTGGCTAGAACGTGCCGATGAACATGACGGGGTGCAGTGAATGACTGGTATTCCTTTGATCGGGGCATTAGACCCCGCCATTGCACAGGCGATTGCGACCATCGCGGGTGCCTTGTCCATGCTCATCATTTCCGCTGCGTCGTTCTATTTCCCACGGGGCAAAGACCGTTTCGACCACGACAATCACGACGATGAAGAGGATGATGAAGGTAGGCCACCACGTCGCCGTAGGAAGAAGTGATGACCCATGATGATCTACCAGTGTTTAATGTGGTACCTGCTCGGTATGGCTTCGATGTTGTTTCTGATCCATGTATCGTCGTGGACGTACGTCAGGTTTAGCAGCGAGTCCACATCCCGCCTGAAAGATTGGGCACAAGCCAGACATGACCGTCTGGAATCAATAATCAGAAGGAGAACAAATGGAACAGGAAGCCATCCCTGAAGCAAAAACCCGCGAACTGAACGTCCCGCCTCAGTTGCTCATCGACCAACTGTATGCCCAATTGACGCAGGCCAACGCGGACAACATCGTCTTGCAGTCGAAAGTCAAGTACGCCTTGGACATCATCAATGAACTGGAAATCAAGTTGGAGAAGGCACTTTCGTCGAGCAACGATGAAAACTGATTGTGCGTTGTGCCTTGCAGTCAGCCATCGAATACAGCAAACTCATTGTTAGACAGTTCGCCACGGTGCTGACCGGGATGTACTGCTGAAACTAGTAGGTATGTGTCGTTTCTTCGAAAGGAACAGTCCCAATGAACAAGTCGCGTGTGGCGGAACTGAAGTCCGCACTCGCCCAGCGTGTCGATCAGATCAATGACGGCATGACGCAGGGTGTCAAGGTCGATGGTGCCAACGTTGAGGTTTCGTGGGAGACTGCGGACAAGATTCGTGACCTGATGTCGGAAGCCAGCGAAATCAAGGCGCTTCTGGATGCCGAGCAGTTCGGCTCCGAGACGAAGGCTTGGCTGGATCAGCCCGAAACGCAGTCGGTTGCGATGGATGCCGCGTCTGTGAAGACGATGCGGAAGTCGCTTGGTGAGATGTTCACCGAGTCGGATGAGTTCAAGTCGCTTATCCAGTCCGGTGGTTCCACGATGGCTGCCCCGTTTGAGTTGGAGGTCAACGACCTTCCTTCGACGGGCCGCAAGGATGTCTACGCAGGCAACGGTGCCGCTGAGTACACCCGCAACTGGGGAACCATCCAGTTCGACGCGCCTGTGCCGCGTGCCTTCCGTCGTCTTCGTGTCCGTGACCTTTTCCCGGTTGCGACCACGAACGCGAACCTCATCGACTTCTTCAAGGTGATGGGCTTTGCTGCTGGTGGTGAAGGTGGGAACGCCGCGACCGTGGCCGACTACGACACCGACAACAGCACCTTCGCCCTGAAGCCCAAGAGCAACCTGACCTTTGAGTCGGCGCAGGCACCCGTCCGCACCATCGCTCACTGGGAAGCCGCTCACCGCAACGTTCTTGACGACGTGCCGCAGTTGCAGTCCGTCATCAACAACGAACTGCTCTACGGCCTTCAGTTGGAGGAAGACGCGCAGATTCTTTCCGGTTCCGGTCTTGCCAATGACCTTCTTGGCATCCTGAACACCAGCGGAATCCAGACGTACACCCAGGACGCTGCGGAGCAGAAGGCCGATGCCCTTCGCCGTGCCGCGACCAAGGCGCTCATTGCGAACTACGAGCCGACTGGTTACGTCCTGCACCCGTACGACTGGGAGGATGTCGAACTTCAGAAGGGTGACGGCGACGGCCAGTACATGCTGGTGACCAACGTTGCCATCGGTGCCCAGGCCCAGGTGTGGCGGCAGCCCGTCGTTGAGACTCCTGCCATCACTGAGGGAACCTTCCTGACTGGTGCGTTCGGGCTTGGTGCCCAGATTTACGACCGCCAGCAGGCCAACGTTCGGATCGCAGAGCAGCACGCGGACTTCTTCGTTCGCAACGCCGTTGCGGTTCTGGCCGAAGAGCGCATCGCCCTTGCGGTGAAGCGCCCCGAAAGTTTCGTGAAAGGTACCTTCTCCGCAGAGTCGGGTTCCTAAACAAAAGATTCTTGGTATTATGTGTCCATGACACAGAACGCCAAGAAACCCCGTAGCGACAAGGGAAGCCGCAGGAGTCAGTACGTCGAAACAACGTGCTATTCCTGCGGCTCTCTTGTTGTTCGACGCGCAAGTGAAGTACGCAGTCGGGTCTACTGTTCCAAAGCGTGCTACCAAACTAAGCCCATGCCAGGGCCAGGGCGACCACGCAATGTTTCAGCCAAGACTCAATATGACCGTCCGCCAGACCAGCGCAACCGCAACCGCAAAGAAGTGCAACCGCATGGCAAACGCATTCTTGAACCCGGTATCACAACAAAAGTCAACAACGATGGATATACAATGGTGTGGCTTGGTAGAGGTATCGGGCCGTATGGCGGATGGGAACTAGAACACCGATTGGTGATGTCAAACCACCTTGGACGCAAACTCCTACCTAGAGAAAACGTCCACCACAAGAATGGCATCAAAACAGACAACCGTCTGGACAACCTAGAACTGTGGGTACGCAACCAACCACCAGGGCAACGAGTAGACGACATTGTTCAATGGTGTGTGGCAAACTTGCAGTTGTACGCACCCGAACTACTGCGTTAGGAACGGGCTATGTCAGAAGTATGGAACGTCCAGCCACCATCTGGCGTGTTCGCTCTTATGCAGCCCAAGAACGTCATCCCGGTAGACGACACGGATTGGGACGCATGGAACCGTTGCCCCATCTGTGACGCGCCAAACAAGTCTTGCTTCCACCTCCCAGGAGTCACTAATGCCACGTCGTCGCCCCCGTCCGGTTGAAAACACTGAACTGACCCAACCGCAGGTAACGAACTTCGACGCAGAAGAAGTTGTCGAAGCAGAGAAGGACGACACCCAGCCCGAACCCGTCAAGGAAACGAAGCCGCGTACGTCGCGCAAGGTGGACACCCCTGATGTCGGTGTGGTGGAAACCAAAGAAGAGCCTCGTCCGGTGAAGCCCAACATGATGGCCAACCGCGCACCGCAGAAGCCGTATCAGGAAGGTGTGCCGAACGGCATCATCATCGAACCGGGGCAAGACGTGTACTTGGAGGGTGATGATGATGGCATCACTGTCACGGTGTCGCGGGATGTCTACCGCAAGGTGCAGCCACGCGGTGCCCGTCGCCCGTCGTACATCCTGCTGTATCCACGCGGGACAAAGGTCGTGAAGTCCATGCTCCAAAAGAAGGCTAAGGGCTGATAATGGCGTGTAAGCCGCGTAAGAAGAAGACCGCGACCAAGAAGCGTGGTCGATAAGCAAGGAGCAGCCAGATGACACTTGTCACTGTTACCGATCTTCGGGAATACATGAGTGACGTGTCGTTTTCTGCTGGTCAGAATCGCACGGCACAGACAGTGCTGGATGGCGTGCAGCAGACCCTTGAAACCTACTTGAACCGCCCTGTACAGATGGTGCAGGTACGTGAACGCCGTAGGTCGAATTACGACGGTGATCTCGTAACGACAGTGACCCCGGTCTACAAAGTCCTGACCATGCGTTTGCTTGGCCAAACCACGGGTACTGAATACACAACGTTCGATTCCACGGCGCTCTCTGAAGAAGAAGCCGACCGCATCTGGGATTCCATGCCCGTCAGTGATTCCGTCGTCCCCGGTGGCATCTATGTCGGTTCGCCGGGACAGTGGTACATCGTGGAGTACATCGGTGGTTACAACGGGTACGTGGATGACCAGTTGAAGTTGGCCATTCTGGAAGTGGCTAGCCGGATCATGACAACCAACCACGATGACACTCTGTCGTTGAAGGAAGGTATGGCCAACGAACCGTCTGGTCAACCGTTGGCGCGGGGATGGACTGAAGAAGAATTGCGACGGTTTGACCGTCTGCGTCGGAGAACAGTCATCCGATGAGCGTCACCATCGACATCAAAGGGCTGCGCAGTGCACAAGGGCGGCTGAATGGGATGTCGGCGCGTGCCAAAGACCTCCGTCCGATGTGGCCAAAGGTCGGTTCCTACATCAGCCAGTCGAACCGCAAACAGTTCACCAGTCGCGGCGCTTACTACAAGACACCGTGGAAACCGTTGAAGCCTGAGTACGCCGCGTGGAAGCGCCAGCAAGGGTTTGGCCGTCGCCCATTGGTTATCAGTGGTGCACTGAAGGCATCGTTCACATCACGCCCGTTGCCTATCGAGCGTTACTACAAGAAGAAGGCAGTGTTCGGATCGAACAACGAACTGGCCCCGTATCACCAGTTCGGTACCCGCCGTAACGGCAAGCGGGTGATTCCGGCACGGCCCATGATGAAGGCCACGGGCAAGGTGCAGAGGGACATCGCCAAGATGATGAAGGAATACATCGTCAACGGCAAGGTGGCAGTGAAGGACTACATATGACAGTCACTCTTCTGCGTGGTGCCACCGCAGTACGTGCCATTGTGGCGGAATATCTGGAATCCACGGTGCCGACCACGGTTGCCTTGGCGCGTGCCAATTGGGGTCTTGACGATGTTCAACTACCTCTACCTGTTGCCTACGATGCGTACGAACCGTACGCCTTGGACAAGTGGCCGTTGATCGGTGTGACAGTGGCACAAGCGGGGCAGTTCAACAAAGTCAACTTCTACCCTGACATGTCTCAGCAGTACCTCACCGAATACACCGTGCGGGTGTACACATGGGTGCGGACACCAGTAGACGAAGACGGCATCCCACTGGAACCCGAATACAGCGAGTCCATTCGTCTGCGGGACGACTTGGCCGCATGTGTCCGTGCGTCCCTACTGGCCAGTGGTGGTTTGGGCAGAACCGATGTCTGGTTCGATGAATCATCCTTGTCAGAGGAATACAGCGAAACCGATCCGGTCAAAGGCAACAGATTTGTGGGCGGGGTCATTCATTCCTTCACCATTCGGTACAACGAAGCCGTACCGTTCGAAGGCATTGGTACAGCAGACTCCATCATCATTGACGTTGACACACACAACCCCGATTCATCCCACCAGCGATTCACCGCATCAATCACAGCAGCAGGGAATGTGTCGTGAACCTAATTACTCTGGAAATCGGCTAACCTAACCGTGAAAGGGAAAGGTGCACGTATGCCACAGGTCAAAGTGTTCAATCCATCGAACGGCCCTGTCACCGTGGACAATGCCCGATGCGTTGGTGGCAACGAGTTTGCCACCGTTGACGACACCCCGTTGGTACAGAAGTACATCGCAACAGGTGTTCTCATCAGCAAGGAAAAGCCTGATAACCCACAACCAATGCCAGTTGTCGAAACGCCGGAAGAACAAGTTGATCCGCCGTCGATTGTTGATGGTTCCGACGATGTTCCTCCCGTATCATCTGAAGTGGAAGACACAGCAGATGAGCCAGAAACCGACGCTACGGAAACGCAGCCTAAACCCGCTAGTATGAAGCGGCGGCGCAAGACACCGCCTGTAAAGGAGTAACCGATGCCTGGTGTGTACGTAACGACCCAGACCCGATCTGGCCCTTCTGCACCGAACATTGCCCCTTCTGGTCAGGTGTTCATGGCGGGTCAGGCCGAACGTGGCACTGTTACTCAGCCTGTGCTGGTGCGCAACATTGCTGAATTCACCGCCGAATTCGGTGGCCGTACTACCTACAGCCATCTGTACGACAACGTAAAGGTCTTCTTCGAAGAGGGCGGTGCACAGGCATGGATTGCCCGTGTTGTTGGTGCCGCTGCCAGTACCGGAACGGTCACCCTTGACGACCGTCAGACCCCCGCAGAAGATACTCTGAAGATCGACGCTGCTAGCCCCGGTGCATGGTCTGACGATCTGGACATCGTGGTGGAAGACCTTGCTGGTTCGACCACCCAGATTTCTGTGGTCTTCGATGGCGAGACTGTTGAGACTTTCACTGGCGACACGGTTGCCGATCTGGTCGAAGCCCTTGGTAATTCGTCCTACGTCGTGGTCACCAACATTGGGTCAGATGGTGTCGCCCCTGCGAACAAGCCAGCCGAAGGTACGTTCCACCTCAGTGCTGGTACGGATGACCGCAACAACATCGACGCGGACGATTACACCAGTGCCCTTGACCTGTTCGATGTCTCTCTTGGTGCTGGTGCGGTTGCCATCCCCGGCGTGGGTGCCACGGTGCACAGTGCACTTCTGGATCACGCCCGTTCGACCAACCGCCGCATTGCAATCCTTTCGCATTCCGAGACTGCCACCAAGTCTGATCTGACCACTGCTGCTGACGCGCTGAACAGCGAATACGGCGGTCTGTTCGGCCCGTG
>JACCDG010200987.1_pt1 | contig 10547 bp, 13 predicted proteins | sample 7442471 | NCBI WGS metagenome assembly JACCDG01 (sample SAMN15323444, study PRJNA562643) | freshwater metagenome | isolation source: river surface water | place: USA:Blue River Watershed | collected 2017-08-17 | reverse complement strand
TCGGAACGGTCAGGACGCACTCAGACAAGGGTGCAGCGTTGGACGTGCATGGATATCAGCTTGATGTTCCCGCTCATGTTGTCGCCACGCCTGAGCACGACCCGGATAAAGAGGTGGAAGCGTGGGAGTACCTGGCCTGCCACCCAAGCGCAGACACAATGCACAGCGCGCGCAACGCGCTCAGCATTCTATCTCCACAAAGCATGCCCAAAATCGAGATTGAGATTGAATCGGCTCAACCGAGTCAATCAAGCCAATCGATGGGCGAACCTGATGAAGATGACGAGGGGATGACGATGAGCCTTACTACGAACACCCAGAAAGCCCGTGCCGCGACCATGTTCGCGCTTTCCTGCATTGCTGCCCTTGGTGCGGCTGCCCCCGCTGGCGTAGCGGAAGCCGTTCAAAAAGCCGACGAAGCGCTCGCCAAGACCGGCGCGACCGGCGAAGGTGTCAACCTTGAGCTTTCGCTGTCCGTTCTGGAGACTGCGAAGGAGCTGACCGGCGGCGACACTCAGGGCATCGTGGGCAAGCTCTACGGGCTCGCCGACGCCAGCAAGGCTACCGCTGTTGCCGTGCAGCTTTCGACCGAGCAGGCGTCCGCGCTTGAGATCGATCGTGGCATCGCCCGTGGCAGCATCGCCCCCTCCGAGAAAGCGGTGTGGCTCGATCGCATTCGTGCCAAGAAAGTCAGCCTGTCCGACTGCCAAGCCCGAGCCAACGGCGCTGTGATCTACTCCGTGCCGAATCAGTCAGGCGCTCCGGTTGGCGCGAACACCGCCACCACCGTTCTGCCTGCGATGCACAGTCTGAGCGCGGACGGCACTACCAGCCCCAGCGCGACCATCACCGCAGCCCCGCCCGCTGGCGTGAAGGCCGAGCCTGCCAAGGTTGAGCTGAGTGCGGCTCATCAGGCTCTCATCGATGCCGTCGAGCGCGAGACTCCGGGCCTGAAGCTGCCTCGTGAAAAGGTGGCTGCGGCGATTCACCAGATCAGCGCACCACGCACCGAGGGTGTGACGACCGTACAGAACCGGGGCAACTAGCCGCGACGCTCAACCAGCGCATGCAACACCACTTACACCCCCGGCTAGAGAGCGGGGGTAGGAGACAGATCAGATGGCAGCTTCTACCGCTCAGCTTCAGATGGACCGCCCGGCGATCGGGCAATTTCCCCCGAATCTTCAGTACAAGCTGAAGATCAACACGAAGATCCCCGCTGGCACCTGGGCCATGCGTGTTCAGGGCAATGACTACGTTGAGCCCTACGTCGGTGGCACCGCCAACAGCATCCTCTTGGGCGTCGCCGAGACGGATTACGACAACCTCGGTGGGCTCGCGGTCAAGACCTACGCGAACGATCGCCCCATGGTGTTTAACCGGGGCTCGTTCAATCAGTTTCGCTCGGACGGAAGCATCACCTTCGATCACGTCATGCAGAAGGTGGCTCTCAAGGACAACGCGACGATCGGCATGCCGGTGGCCGCGAACGACAAGGTGGTGACGCTGGTTGCCATCGATCTGCGTCAGACCACCGGGGCGACCCGGTATCTGGTGGAGTTCCAGCAAGACGGTCCGTAGTTGTAGTGGTGGTGAGTGGGGTGCATTCCGTAGATCATAAGCGCCCCACAGCAGCACAAGCACAGCACACAACGGATAACGGCGCAAGGTGAATATTCAGCTCGGCTCTCGCTGGCACTGCCAGCGTAACAAGTGAGGGATTACGATGGCAGGACTCAGCGTTCCAAACGGTAGTGGTTTTTTCGCGGGTAGCGGGGATATCTCCGTCATCCAGACGGGCATCAACGGCATCATGGCCGGTATGGCCTTCACCAACGACACCGCCCTGTACTCGGCGATGTGCTTCGTTGACAACGGTTCCACCACCAACGGCACCCCCGTGGGTCGTGCAATCGCGGGCGTCAACAACGGCTCGGACGGTCAAGCGGGTGAGATCATGCACTACCCGCTGTCCCCCGTGTCGAACGCCCCCGAGAAGTGGCCGTTTGGTGTCCCCGCCGCGTCGAAGGACGTGACCGTGGTGGATGTCGCCGTGCAGCGCGATCGAACCTACGTTCCCATCGAGCGGATTTACCTCGACAAGCAAGACCCCTACCAAGTCTTGAGCGCCAAGCAGGGGCAGATCGCCTCGCGTATGCTGCGAGCCCCGGACTTCGACCTGGCGGAGCTGATCAATGACAACTCGGCCACGTTGAACTACTTCGACGGGCTTTCGTTCTTCAACACGGCGCACCCGATCTCGCCGGGCAGCACGGTGACGTTCTCGAATGACATCACCTGCACCATTGCCGAGTGGGAAAGCGGCGAGGGTTTGGCGAAGCTGCTCGATGCGTTCGCGAGCATTCCGTGGTTCGATGGGAAGTTGAAAGACGGCACGATGAGCAAGCCGCTGCTCATCACCTCCAACATGCGCTTCAACTTCAAGGCGCGTCAGCTCGTGGGCTTGATCAATGCGCTCGTCGGTCCCGCCATCGTCGGCACTGCCGCAGGCGGCGCGCAGCACTCGCCATTCACTGGCCAAGTGCGCGACGTGGTGAACTTCCAAGACCTTCAGAACGTGACGAAGTACCCAGACTCGGGGAAATACGTCTACGCGGTGGCCACCACGGGCGGCTCGGTGCAGCCAGCGTTCATCATGAGCCCGAAGCGCTGGCCGTTCATGTCCATCTACGGCACCGATCCGAATGAGGAGATCCGCAAGAACGAAGGCGCGATCGGCTGGAATTGGTCGGGATATTGGGGCGTCGGCTTTGGCCTACCTCAGTGTGCTGTTCGACTGAAGATCAGCTAGTCCCTCTGTGTCGGCGGGTCCGGCACCCCGATTGAACGGCGTGAATATTCCGCCCTGACCTGTGCGGGGCTGTTTCAAGGAGTACCCATGGCTCTTGTAACCGCATTGCTCGCATTGCCCGCGAACGGCGTTTCGCCCGCTGGCACGTTGACTAACACCACCGGCATGATTCGTCTGAGTGTCGCGCTTTCCGCTGCCATCCCTGGCTCTTGGCAGCTCATTAAGCAGAACGCCGACTCTGGTGAGTGGTTCTTCACCAACGCACAGATCAGCGTCGGTGACGCTGGCGTTCTTGTCGGTGAGCTGAAACGCGAGGACGTTGAATCGAACGCTCTGTACCACGTCGTTCAGACTCGTCCCGATGACAGCGCTGTGCTCTCGACTGCGAGCGTTTATCTTTCGGCTGAGACGGTGATCGCGCAGAGCGTCGGTGCTGTGACTACCACCACTTTCAACGCGACCGGCGCTGTGACTCTCGATTCGACCGTCGCGGTGGGTAGCCATCTCACCGTTGCTGGCAATACCACGCTCGGTGACGCTGCAACCGATACGGTCACACTGACGGGCGTGATCGCTGGCAACGTCACGATGCTGAAGGAGAATGCGCACACGATTGCGATCGGCGCGAGCACGACTGCAACGGTGGCTGGCGGCGCTCTGACCGTAGCGGCTGGCGCTGGAGCTACCACCGGAGCTGGTGGTGCATATTCCTCGGTTGGTGGTGCCGGTGGAGCCACGGGTGACGGTGGTGCTGCGTCCGTCACTGGCGGAGCAGGTGGTGCCACCTCTGGCGTCGGCGGTGCAGCTTCGCTCGTCGGCGGTATCGGAACGGCTGGTAACTCCGCTGGTGGTGCAATGTCGGCCACAGGTGGAGCTGGTCAAGGTTCTGCGGCTGGCGGCGCGGCGACTGTTGCTGGTGGCGTCGGCGGTGCGACCGGAGCTGGTGGCGCTTCGTCCATCAAGGGTGGGGCCGGCGGCGCTACTTCTGGCACTGGCGGCGCTGTTTCGGTAGTCGGCGGCGCGGGCAGCGCTGGCAACGCGAACGGTGGTGCTGTGACCATTGACGGTGGTGCTAAGAACGGGTCGGGCACTGATGGGGCGATCAACATCGGCACTTCAGCCGGCGTGATCACCCTCGGCATGTCCGCCACGATTCTGACCTTCCAGTCGAAGAAGGCAGCGGGCGCAGCGACCAACACGATCGCTGATCCGGGCACGGGCGTTGCGATTCCTGTGACGGCTGATGGTGTTGTCCCGATCGTGACTGCGGCAGCGGAAACCAACACGCTGGCCATCCCAAGCTACATGGGCCAAGAGCTAATTCTAGCGATGGACACCCATGTCGGCGGAGATCGCGTCATCACCGCATCCCAGGCGATCAACCAAGCGGGAAACACCATCATGACCTTCGGGGCGGCTCGCGACATCATCTGTCTGCGCGGCATCACCGTCGGCGGCGCTCTGCGTTGGCAGGTTGCTTGGAACGAGGGCGTTGCCCTGAGCTAACCCGTTCTCCGGAGCGGGCTGACGGCCAACATCCCGCTTAAATCCTGCCACGATCCAAAGGTCCCTGGGGATTCCAAATTAGCCTCACTCCGCCAAGCAGGATCTGTTCCACGGAGAACGGGCTGTCAAACATTAGCTGCATTTCTTCTGCTTTTCGATGACACTCCCCTACCGCATACCTAGCAATCCAGTATATCACACAACGCCATGCTTCCCAATAAGGTTGAGCGCACTTAGGGCACTCAGGTCCGCCATCGAGCTTGCCATCCACAATTGCCCATTCTAGCTCAACATATCGCCGCTCGACGCGCCCGAAACTCGTGGATTGCACGTAGCAATTAGAGCAATAGTACAAGCTCCGCTCAACCCTCACCGTCTTAGCCCCACGCATCGGTAAGCGGGGTTGTAGCCACCAAGCAACAGGGGGACGAGGGATGACGCTGTATTGCTCGTCCTTCGTCATCATCGTCAAATAGTGGTGACGAATCTGTGCGCGCTCCATCGGAGTCAGCTCGTCAGGGACATCGATAGCCAATTGATAGGCAAGCTGAGTGGCTGTTTCGTATGCAAACATCGGCTTCATCATCGCTATCTCGGCCCTCCAGTCGTCAGCTCGTCCAGCTTCAACCATCTTTCAATCGCTTCCTTGAACACGTCCGCCGGGGCCACCTGGGGACGCCTCGCTTTGACAAAGGCGAGCGCTTCAGCGTAGCTCATATACCCCGCCCGTTCAAAATGTCAACTCCCCTTTCCTTCCGTCGAGCATGACCACCCTCTACGTCACTCCCGAGCGCGTCTATGAGCTGTCGCTTCCTCCGGCGCTTCTGTTTGCGACCTCCGACGAGGTTCCCACCCCCCTCCTACCGGGGATCATCGCGGATATCGTCAAGACAGCGGGCACGGGCACTGCGGGTATGGATCTCACCGGCAACCCGACGGGAACATTCAGCGTTGTGATTGAGTGTGTTGGGGCAGGCCAGATTAACGAGCTAGGCCAAGTCAACCCCTCCACGCTGCCCTTGTTTCGTCTCTCTGTTGATGGGGGTGTGAGCTGGAACCGGGCTCGCAAAGTGAGTGCTGACGACGATCGCGCTTATATCGACTACATCAGCGGCATCGTTGCGCCTGCGAAGGGTGGCCCGATCGGCTTGCGTCTTGTAGCTCAGCCGGGCCTATACGCGGTCGGAGACAGATGGACGACCACAACCCTACCCTCACCCGATCTCGTGGCTCTCATCCCGCCTCAGTGCGATTTTGCTGATGGCTACTTAGTTGGAAGCTGGGGCGGCATGCTGCCGCTCACTGCTTGGGGTAAAGACTTAGAACAAGCCGTCTCGGACTACGTCCGCTGGCGCATGATCTGCAAGGCGAGGCTGGCTTCAAGGAAGGATATGGAGCTGTACCACCCGGAGAAAGTGGGCGCGTACAAGTTCTATTTGCGGGCGCAGTCAGGTGAGTTCACGAACCATCCCGCTTATATTCCGTCGCTGAAGCGAGGCACGGGGACGCCTAACACTTCGTTCCCGTTGATGGTTCCTGCGTTTGATCCGTTGAAGGGGATGTTGATTTAGGTTCATTCTCGGTCTTCGGGTCGTCATACCCGCCCATCTCCTCGCTAAGCCGCGTAAGTTCTGTCAAAACCTCTCGTCGGATAACTCGCTCTGTCTTCTTCCCCCACACCGTGTTGACTCGCTCCATCTCGCTGCCTCGATAATGGCCATGAGCCAAAACATACGGCACGAGTGGTGGTTGACGAGCCATCTCAACCAGCTTCGCCCACTCCTCACTGTCTCGTTTGATCTCATCCCAATCAATCTTACCCCCTGAGAGCATGGCCAAACAGGAAGCGTTGATTTTGACGGCCAGATCAACGAACGGATTGAGCACGGGCGATGTGTCGTTTACTCCAGGCGGCAGCCAGTAGTTGAACAGACGACGAAGGGATGTTTTCATAGCGTCTCATAGTCCCAATGTGGACACTCGCTGCGAGGCACGTATGCCCCATCAAAGGGACCAGTCTCAGCCGAGCAACTTGGGCAGTAGTGCCGACCCTCGACCTTGTGCGCTTCGTCGAGCGTAAAATCGGCCTTGTGAGCAGCGCTTTCGAGGCTGGCACTGTGGTGACGAAGGTGACGAAATCGGGTGAGGTTTTTGAGTGTCATTGGCATGTTGATGCTCCGTGGGGGGCGGGCTGAATATTCACCACTTGCCACTAGTTTTGCAGCTCACACCATGAGCACACATCGCCGCACTCGCTGCACAGCGGCTCGTGACAGTCCGCACACTCACCCATCGCCTCCTCGTCGCAATCAACGCAGTATTCGACCTGCTCATCGTGTTCAAGTGGGCTTTCGAGGGTCACAGGCTCAAGGGCGAGTTCAAGCGCCAGCGCATCCGCGTGCAGCTCATCGGGCGCAGCGGGTAGCTCAAACAAGGGACGGGCGGGTCGGCTCATATCCCCATCATAGCACGTTCCCTCCCTTGTGCCAGCAACAGTCACCATGAAGCAGCGGGGCGCCCCGATCAGCGCAACCCTGGCCCGCGTCCGACGTGTTGCCGCAGACACCGCTGCCGAAGCGCAAATCGAAATCGTCCGGCGACTGGTACAAGTGTGCTTTTCCAACCAACAAGCACCTGACGGCGAGAAGTGGCCCGATCGCGCTGACGGCACTGGCCGCCCGTTGCTGCTGACGATTGGCGACGCACTCACCTACACGGCCAAGCGTGGCACGGTATACGTGGCTTGTCCGGCCAAGCCTCACGCTGAGTTTCAGTATTGGGGTACGCGCCACATTCCATCTCGACAGTGGGTGCCGAGTGGCAAGCTCCCTCAATCCTGGGAACGTGTGATTGATCGGGCAGTGAGACAGGCTATTCAAAGCGCCATTCGAGACGGCCAACGCCGCTAGAGGAAGAATAAGGCGCGTCACCGCCTAGTCACGGACACTCCGGTGAATATTCAGCTCAGTGTGGGGCGCCCACTCCTTAGCCACTCCACCCGTTCCTTCTAGCATGTTGTACCCCTCCGACGCTTTCGAGCTTGTCTCCGCCCATCCCTACCTCGCGGGCACCAGCCCTAACGCCCACTTCCTGGCTGGGCTCAACAAGATCAAGTGCTACTACGACCTTGAAGAGAGTAAGTGGGCTCAGACATCGCCCCCATTTATCGTTTGGGTGCCCAGCCGAGACACGTTCGACGCCAACCAAGCGCCACAGGTCAAGCTAGTGCGAAACGGCGTTCTGGAGTCGATTGAAGCGATCGAACGGTGCCAGTCGGGCTTTAACATCCACCTGTTTACGAAGCGGACTTCTGACCTGACCTGCTACCGCGAGATGTGGGCGCTACTTTCGCGTCTGCGACTGGCGATGCGCTATTCGCTCAACACGACGGCGAACTATCGAACGGACTCGGGGGGGTATGACCAGAAGCGGGATAGTTACCCGAACATGCTGCATTACACGCTTGGAGTTGCGCCTTACGTCCCCGTGGTGGACGTGCCGGACGTGCTCGCGGTGGTTGAGACGCTGGTGACTGAGACGGTGTTGCCGCTGGCTCCGTAGTTCTGATGACGGGTGAGGTTACTCACACACAGTCGAGCTGCGCGAGCATGAATCAATGGCATAGTGCGGCGTAGCCTTCCCAAGCAGAGCGCCGACGAGCACAGCAGCGATTACAAGCAGGCTCAGCACGCTCGCGGCCAAGCCCACGTCGAGAGAGTCCAAGGTAATCGAAACGAGGTATTTTCTCATGTGCTGTGCTAGACCTTCGGGTTGTAGCCACCAGGCGGCGGGGCGTCTTTGGGCGGTGTGGGGTCTTTCGGAGACGGGGGATCTTTGCGAGCAGGGTTACAGTCGGACGCCAGCACCTGTGAGTCACTCACTCGACGAGCAACACAGTATCCGTTACGGCATACGTCACCAGTTGAGCAGTTAGCATCGCTCTCGCAAGGGCGAGCGGCGGGCTCGGAAGCGGAAGCGGGTGCGAAGGCCAGCAGCACAGTGAGGATGATTTTGAGGGTCAGCAAGGTGGCTCCTTTGGAAGTAGTGTTTTCGGTGAGCGTCGTATGACACTGCGGGACGCCCCCAATCGTCACACACGCATCGGCATCAACACGATGATATCCGCATCTGTTGATCTTTCTCGCACCCCGAATGGGTCTAGATCCCCGTTGAAGCCCAGCCAAACGGTCTTGTTGGCGAACGAGTCGAGCGCTTCGATGAGATACTTGAGGCTCACACCGATTGTGAGCGACTTTCCATCGAAAGCGTCCGGCTTGAATGCGACCTTTTCTTTTGCCGCTTGTCCTTCGCCGTTGTCAGTCTCGACGAGGAAAATGTGTGGGGGTGTTGCGGACGACGCAGGCAAACGAAACACCCCACCGTAAGTCCTCTGATGAGCGACGAGCATGAGCCGTTTCATTGCCGCGATGAATGGTGCGCGCTCAACAGTGACACCTCGATCGAGGGTGCGAGGGATGATTTGTCCGTACGGCGGATAGCGATCGGCGCCGACTTCGTGCTGCACAGCGTAGCGGCGGCGTCCCTCCCCCTTCCAGAATACATTGTTGCCTTGCAGGCCGATCTCGATGCCTGCGTACTGCTTGCACGCTTTGATGATGGCCTTGCACCGATCAAGCAGATCGCCGATCGCCTCCAGATGTACCAGGAACTTGGTCGGGGTAATGACAGCGTGCGTCGCGGGGCGAACGATCTTGGCGAGCCGGTATCCGTCGGTGCTGATGACTGAGATTTTGTCCGGCGCGATCTCAACGAGAGCGGCATAAAGATGAGCGCGCGTTCGGTCTTTCGAGACGAACGGCTGTGCAACGTCGAGAGCGCTGCGTAGTGCGCTGGCATCATAGGCGGTCCATTGTGTTGGAAGGCTGGGCGTTAGTGGAAAGAGGGTGCTGTCACCGCCCTTTATGTTGTACTCCCCAGTGCTGCTGATGACTTGCACAAGGCTTTCGTGGTCTACGCGCGACTTGTCACCGATCGTCGTTACTGTCTTCGTGAGAGTGCCCTTGAGCGTCAGCACCGTCTCGTCAGCGTCCATCGCTTTGACAACATCATGTAGGCGTTTGGCATCGCAGGCGACAGTGACAGCACCGCCATCCGTTGCGTCGCTCACGATCATATCATCCACCGTCAGCTCGTCCATGTACCAGCGGGTGATATCCGTGGCGATCAGCTTCAAAACACCGGCATCGCGAAACGTGAGCGACACAGAGCTGAGGGTGGAATGCTTGCTAGCCACGTAGCCCTTGGCTTCAGCAAGAGAGGCTAGCAAAACTGAGCGCAGGACGCGGCACGTTGCAGTGACAGAGCTTTTGACGATGGTGTTCTTGGTGGCGGCGTTGTCTGGTGCGGGGGCAGTGGTCATGTGGTACCTCTGTGTTAACGGACGGTGAATATTCAGCTTGCACTGGCTACGGCTGGGCGACGCTTAATAGGATACCACTTAGCAGCCCACTCCGCTTGAATCATGCCCAGACGAATGTAGGTCACTAGCGCACCCGTTTTTACTACGAACAGCCCTAGGCGATCGGGACACAGGACATAGGTGCTGAAGCGCTCGCACTTCGGATCGCTTTGCCGTCGAACGTGGCGGCCTGTGAGGGGAATCACGATCTCGTAGTCAATTTGCGCCCCCGTCTCGAAAGCAGTGATCAAGTCATCGAATAGAGCGTTGGGGTGCGTTTCTCGATAACGCTCGGTGGCGTGGCGCGAGACGTAGTTCAGGCGGATCTTGTGTTTCGTCGGTGCTGCGTTCGACGGCGAGGCAGTTGAAACGATGGCGATGGGGGCAGTAGTGGGCATAGAAGTTACCTTTCTCGTGTTGTGGTTCGTGTTGTGCATGTGTCTCGATGGCTGGCCAGGGCTCCGGCGCGTGCTCTAAGTGTAGCTTGCGTCGGTTGCCTTGCGAGTCAGACAGTCAAGGAGTATCGCCAGTCAGCGGGCCAGCGGGCCAGCGGCACCAACCAACTTGACACTGTTATAAATGACACGGCACACGCAGACCGTCAAGCGGATTCTTCCCTCCAGGCAATTACTGGCCTGCACCCGTCGCGCAAAACGCAGCGCATGAACACGGGCACGGAGTTCAACACATGGCACGCGGAACTACGGTAACGCTTCGGAAAAGCACTGCGCGACTCAACCCACAAGATCTGAGCGCGATCACTTGCTGGATCGGCTGCACGTCCAAGGGTACGGTCAACGTGATGCAGAC
>JACCDG010603690.1_pt1 | contig 10549 bp, 7 predicted proteins | sample 7442471 | NCBI WGS metagenome assembly JACCDG01 (sample SAMN15323444, study PRJNA562643) | freshwater metagenome | isolation source: river surface water | place: USA:Blue River Watershed | collected 2017-08-17 | reverse complement strand
GTTGATGCGAACGCCGGTGGGTGACCGGTATCTCATGGAGCGGATGTTGGCGGACGGGTACAACTTCGGCGGCGAACAATCCGGGCACTTTATTTTCCTGGATCATAACACCACCGGCGACGGGTTGATTTCGGCCCTGCAGATCCTCTCCCTCATGAAGCGAACGGGGAAACCGCTGTCTGAACTCGCGAAGGCGATGACCGCCGTGCCGCAGATTCTGCTGAACGTCAAAGTGAAACATAAGCCGGATTTGAACCAGATTCCCGATATTCAGCAGGCCATCAAGACGGCGGAATCGACATTGAATGGAAGTGGCCGAGTGCTGGTGCGGTATTCCGGCACCGAAGCGTTGCTGCGGATCATGGTCGAAGGGGAACGGGATTCGACCATTCGTGAGGTCGCCGATCACCTTGCGGATATTGTTCGCGCTCGCATCGGGTAGCGCTGGCTCCTTGTCCAAGGCGTCGGATGCTGCCGTTCCTGACGATCAGCTTTATCCTCGGAATCGTCCTCGGCTCGTATCTCCACTATTTCCCTCTCAGTATCGCGATGGTCCTCATCGCCTCGACTGGAGCTGCAGTATATGCAGAGCGACGAGGGCGGCTCACCGCACGGCACAGTAGCCTGGTGTTGGCCTGTTTGTTCGGCGGCTGTCTGTATTGGAGTCTGTACGCCTGGTCGACGTCGCATGTTCCGGTGCCGGACCGTCCTGTTGCGCTTCCATCTACCCTTGTCGGAACTATTGTGGAATCGGTTCGTCATGCCCCTGGTCGATTGACCGCGCTCGTCCAAGTGACTGCCAGCGATGATTCCGACCTCCCCACGCCGTTCTACCTTCGACTGACCTGGCGCGACCCCGACCGAGATCTTCAACGCGGCCTGCACGTTCGCGTGCGAACGCGCGTCCACGCTCCCTCAGGCACTCTGAATCCGAGAGGATTTGACTACGCTGCGTATCTGGATGCGCAAGGTGTAGATGCCGTGGGGGCAGTGTCGGGAGCCGGCGCCATGGAGGTGCTTGGTACAGACGGGGGGCTATGGTCCTATCCGATCTCGTCGCGTATCGACGCATGGCGCAGCCGGGTGCGGAACGCAGCCGAGACGTTGCCACAGCCGGCTCGTGGTCTGTTCCTCAGTTTAACCATCGGGGAACAGGGATTTCTCGCGCCCGAGGTCCGCGAGTGGTTCATGACGACCGGGACGGTCCACATCCTTTCCATCTCCGGATCCCATCTCGGTCTCATCGCGCTGCTGTCCTTCGCCTTGATCAGGAAAGCCTGTCTCCTGCTGCCTTCCATGCTCCTCTTGGGGCTTTCCCGATGGTTGATCCCGAGCAGACTGGCCGCCTTGTGCACACTGGTACCGGTTTTGGGATACACCTTGTTGGCGGGGGCGGAGACGGCCACGATTCGTTCGGCCATCATGATCATCATCGGTCTCTGGACCGTATGGCTGGGCACACCGCAGTATCTCCTGCACGCCTTGGCGGCCGCAGCCGGCTTGACGGTGCTGGTGCACCCGGCTGCCTTGTATGATATTTCTTTTCAACTCTCCTATGTGTCCGTGTGGGTGCTCGCGCTGGCACTGCAACGGGAGCGACCCCCGGACGAACTACCCTCGCCAACCATAGGCCTCGTCGGACGCACCCTCTATTGGTTAAAAGAGTCCGTGCGGCTGACGGCCTGGGTGACATTGGCCACCATGCCATTGGTGGCCTGTTACTTCAACCAAGTGTCTTGGATGGGGCTGTTCGCCAATCTGCTCATGGTGCCTTTCGTGGGATTCCTTCTGTTGCCGATGAGTTTGCTCTCTGCCGTCTGGGTCATCGTCTCGCAAAGCAGTACGCTCCCTTTTGCGGGAGCAATTGAGCTGCTCGGGCAGGCCGTGATGACTTCGACGCAGTGGCTGGCTGGTCTGCCAGGAGCGGAATGGTACGTGGCTGCGCCGACCGTTCCGACGATGCTGCTGTTCTACGTACTAGGTTGGGCGATGCTGACTGATCGGCCGGTTCATGCGTCTCCGATGGTAATGCGTGCGATGGCGGTGGGCATGGCCTGTCTGATTGTCTGGTGGCTCTGGTCTCCGCGTCCGTTCAGTCAGGAGGGGCAGGTGCGGGTGACGTTTCTTGACGTGGGGCAGGGAGATAGCGCCGTGATTGAATTGCCGAGACGTGAGGTAGTGCTCATCGATGGCGGCGCCACGTATGAGCGGTTTGATATGGGACGCGGAGTCGTCGCGCCGTTCCTCTGGAATCGTGGGATCCGTACCATCGACCATGTGATCGCGACGCATCCTCAATTGGATCATGCCGGTGGACTGGCTTGGATCCTGGCGCATTTCCACGTCGAGCAGGTCTGGACCAATGGCGTCTCACGGAGCGAGGAATTCTATCGCAAGATCGAGCGGGCATTGGCCAGCCGGCATCTCTCGGCGACAGTCGCAGAGCAGGGCCGACAGATGCTGGAAGACGGAGACTGTGCCATGGCGGTGTTGAATCCGCCGCCTGGCCGTGACGCATCGTCTGCAGGGAAACAGCCATCGTTGAATAATTTGTCGGTCGTGACGGAGCTCAGCTGTGGCCGCCGTCGGATGCTGTTCACAGGGGACATCGAGCGGGAAGGCTTAGCGCGTATGGCTCAGGCCGGCCATCTTCGCCACATCGATCTGCTCAAAGTTCCACATCACGGAGCGCTGAGTTCGCTGGATCGAGGATGGTTGAACACCGTTCAGCCGGAGATCGCTGTGGTCTCGGCCGGACGCCGCAACCCCTATGGTCATCCTGCGGGTGACGTCATTGCCGCCTACCAGTCCGTCGAGACGCAACTATGGAGAACGGATCAGGACGGCGCCGTCTGGGCCGATCTTGACCTGGCTCAACAGTCTCTGACCATGCACAGTACCAGAGAATGGCAGTTGCAACCGGCCTTGATGACGATCCCCCAGTGGACGATCGAGCAAGAGAATCTTTCTCGCCTGTGGCGTCGGTGGAATTGGAACTAGGTCGCGGTTCCTGGATCAGCCTCATGAAGTCGTATCCTCATCTCCGGTCAGAAATCCCCACTCGACCACTGCCGAATTTGCCGGGTGTCCCGTTTTTCACCAGTGGCGTTGTCAAATTTGCCGATGTGGGTAGGGGAGGACGGTATAAGTCGGCAATATTGCGCAGGGGGGCAGGAGTGGCACCAAGGCATAACACGTGCAACCATTGTCAATGCCAGGATTTGGCAGGTTCTGTGTGAGCTGCCGGTCACAGAGAACCTCCTGTGATGAACTCCGGAAGCCCGCAGTTCCGCACGTTGATGCACGAGGGAAAAGGCTACGCGATGATGGCGAATCGATTGTTGTTTCTGGCCCCGGTCCCACCGTCCGATCATCAGGGCGGAGGTCCCTTGCGGATGTTGCATCTGCTCCGTTTCCTGGGGAGCCGGTTTCAGGTGGATCTCATTGCTCCTGCGACTGATGGATGGGAGGACGCGCAACGTTCGTTGGAGGGTGTGTGTGGAGAGACGAGGTTTGTCCCCCCGCAAGGACCGGGCGTACTCGATCGAATCGGCCGCGTCAGTCCCTATGCGAAAGATCGGGCCTTGGCCTCGGTGGTGCGGGAGCGCATAGCCAGTGGGCTCTATGGTGCGGTCCATGTCGAAAAGCTGGGAATGATGCCGTCTTTACCGGCGCAGATAGCGATCCCGGTGGTGTTGGATGTGTGGTCTTACGGTCTGTCCAGTCCGCTGCGGATCTTCAAGAGCATCAGTGGAACAACCGGTCGACCGACGCCACTCGTACGTCGACTCAAACTGGGGTTGTACGACCGTTGGTGCTGGCCTATCACCTCTTGTGTCACAGTCGTCTCCGACGAGGATCGAATCCGTTGCGAACGTGCCCACCCCGGGCAGCGTGTGCTCGTCGTTCCCAATGGAGTCGATTGTTACACGATCCGCCCGAAATCTGATCATGCCATGACCTCACCCGTGTTGCTCTTCACGGGCGACATGGGCGCCGAGCCGAATGTGGAGGCCGCCACGGTTCTGGCCACGGAAGTGTTTCCTGCGATTCGCCGCGAGTTCCCGAAGGCGGAACTCCGGCTGGTGGGAAGAAATCCGGATCCTCGGGTGGCTCGATTGGCGGGACAGGGGATTATGGTCACGGGAGCCGTTCCCGATATGCAGGTCCATCTGCGTGCGGCGACGATCTATGTTGCGCCACACTTCACCGGGTCCGGCACACGCACAAAGTTGTTGGAAGCGATGGCGGCGGGCTTGCCGATTATCACGACCTCGCTCGGGATTGAGGGAATGAAAGTGCAGCCGGGCCGTGATTTGCTCATCGCGGATCAACCGGTCGATATGATTGAATCGATTCAAACGTTGCTCGCAAGTCAACCTGATCGGGAGCGTTTTGCACAGGCCGCACGCCACATGGCGGAGGTCTGGTACGACTGGAGCCGCTGTCTCTGGCCGCTGGAGCCGCTCTACCAGAATCTTCTCGCACCGAAGGCCGTGGCGTCTTGACGGTACGATTGATCCACCTGCGTCATGCTGCCAAGGTCCCACCAAAAGTCTCCCCCGCCTCAGGAATCTGTTGTGTTCTGACCGTCTTCGACGTAGAATTTTTCTCTAGTGTCCGTCGTAGACCGTCTGACAATTGAGCAAGTCCAGCCACTGACGCAATGACGTTGATCCCGCACTCGAAGCCCTCGCTGGGACCAGAAGAACTTCGAGCCGTGACCGAGGTGCTTCGGTCGGGGCAGATTACCGCCGGGCCTATGGTCGCGCAATTCGAGCGGGGGATGGCGGCCTACATCGGGCTGCATGGCGGTGTGGCAGTCAGTTCCGGCACGGTCGCCTTGGAATTGGCCCTGCGCGCGCTGGGCGTCGGACATGGCGATAACGTCATTCTTCCCAGTTACGTCTGCTCGGCGCCTTGGTTGGCGGTGCAACGTGTCGGCGCCCAAGCCAGACTCGTCGATATCAATCCCACCACATTCAATCTCGATCCACAGAAGGTACGTAAAGCCCGCACGAGCCGCACGCGAGCCGTCATCGTCCCGCATATGTTCGGATTGCCGGCTGATCTGACCAGTCTGCAAGCCCTGGACATTCCGTTGATCGAAGATTGCGCGCAGACGCTGGGCGCCTTCGAACAGGGACGTGCGGTCGGCAGCGTCGGCACCCTGACGGTCTGTTCCTTCTATGCCACGAAGTTGCTGTGTACCGGTGAAGGCGGGATGGTCCTGTCGAATGATGAGGCGTTACTCGAACGTGTCCGTGCTTTGCGGGAATATGATAAGGCGCCCTCACTGAATACGGCGGCGGGTAACTGCAAATTGACAGATCTGCAGGCGGCGCTCGGCGTTGCGCAACTCAATCAGTTGGGAGAGTTTCTCGACAAGCGGTCGACACTGGCCACCCTGTATCGTGAGTTGTTGCCGGCGGAGTTATTCACCGCGCCTGTGGTGCCTGCTGGCCGGACGCATGTCTATTACCGTTTCGTCGTGCGACTGATGAAGGGGTTACAGTCTCCCGACGAATTCACGGACTATCTCTCGCGCCTGGCCCATCGCGGTTTGCAATGCCGGAAACCGGTTTTTCGTCCCCTGCATCGCTATCTCGACTTACCGGACTTCCCAGCCAGTGATGAGGTAGACACGTCTAGCATATCGCTCCCTCTGCACCCCTCACTGACGGAAGAAGTGGTCCGGCAGGCTGTGCATATTCTGCAGGAAGAGCTTCACTGACCTCGGATCCCCGCACCGCGACGGTCTCCCCCTTGACCCGTGCCTGACTCATCGGCATGATGTGGCCGATTTCGAACGTGACGTGATGGCGTCACAGTCTTCCCCCAGCTGAAACCCGGAGATAACTGGTATGGTGCCCACGGTTGAGTGGAAAGACGGAGCGGTCCGGCTCCTGGATCAAAGTCGGTTACCGTCGCATGTCGAGTTTTTAGACTGTCGCGACTATCGTGCCGTTGCCCAGGCGATTCGAGAGTTGAAAGTGCGCGGCGCTCCGGCCATTGGTGTGACTGCTGCGATGGGCGTGGCCCTCGGTGCGCAGAGTGTGAACGTCGCCGAGTATCCCGCATTCGTCAAACAGGTCGAAGCGATCTGTGACCACCTGGCTGCATCACGCCCGACAGCGGTAAATTTATTTTGGGCCATTGCGCGCATGAAGCACCGGCTCGCGTCGCTCGGCAATAAGCCGCTCGCAGAAATCAAGCGTGAGTTGATCCGGGAATCGCAAACCATTCTCGACGAAGATATCGCGCTCTGCAAGGCTATGGGGCGGCATGGCGCCAGCGTGATTCACAGCGGTCAGACGATCTTGACCCACTGTAATGCCGGGGCCTTAGCGACGGCCGGATATGGGACCGCGCTTGGTGTCATCCGGGCAGCGTGGGAAGAGGGTAAGCAGATTCGTGTCATTGCCGACGAAACCAGACCAGTGCTGCAGGGTGCGCGCTTGACCGCCTGGGAACTCATGCAGGATCAGATCCCGGTCACGCTGATTACAGACAATATGGCCGGTAGCCTCATGCGTCAGGGGAAAATTCAGGTCTGCGTCGTCGGCGCGGATCGGATCGCGGCCAATGGCGATGTGGCCAACAAGATCGGCACGTACTCGGTCGCCGTGCTGGCTCGGGCGCATGGGATTCCGTTTTATGTTGCCGCGCCGTACAGCACGATTGATCTGGCCACGAAGACCGGCGCCGATATTCCTATCGAAGAGCGGAACCCGCTCGAAGTGACGTCCATTCACGGCAGCCATCCAGTCGCCCCGGCCGGCGTGGCCGTCTACAATCCCGCATTTGATGTGACCCCGGCCGACCTGATCACCGGCATCATCACCGAGCGGGGTATCTTTGCGCCGGGAGAACTCGCCAGTGCCTTCGGGCCGGGGCAGGCCGGGAACAATTCCTGTGGTGTCTCCTAACACGAGGTTCTCGGGCAGGGGAGACATCCCAGCTGCGATCGGGTTGCCGAAGAATCTCAGCGCCCTTTATCTTGCCAGTACTTCCGCCCCTTCTTTATAATGCCGCCAGAGCAGTCTGTTGCGATATTTTTAGCTGAAGGAGCTGACGATCCATGAGTGAACGAACCCTTGCCATCATCAAGCCGGACGCCGTGAAGAAGGATGCTATCGGCGACATTATTAATCGTTATGAAAAGGCGGGGTTGAAGCCGGTTGCCATGCGTCTGATGCACCTGTCCAAAGCCACGGCGCAAGGGTTTTATGCCGTCCATAAGGCGCGCCCCTTCTTCGACAGCCTGTGCACGTTCATGTCGTCCGGGCCGTGCGTCGTGCTGGTCCTGCAAGGGGACAATGCGGTGAAAAAGAACCGGGAACTGATGGGCGCCACCGATCCTGCGAAGGCCGACCATGGCACCATCCGTGCGGCCCATGGGGCGAATATCGAATTCAACGCGGTACACGGATCCGATGCGCCGGAGACGGCAAAGTTCGAGATCGGGTACTTCTTTCCTGAAATGGAGTTGGTCGGGTAGGCGCACATTGAGCGCAGACTTTCCCCACGTCATGCAGGCTCGACGGCCGGGTTCCGGCCGTCGAGCGTTCCTTCCGCTGGTGATGCTGCTGATGGCACTCGGCGCCGGTTGCACCGCGCCGCCCGTCGTTCCAGTGGCTCAGCCCATCGAGAATCCTGGAAATGAAGCCGAGACCCGTTTGTGGTATCAGGCTTCGACGGCCTTTTCTGATGGCCGGTATTCTGCCGCGATCCATCTCTATGAACGCTATTTGACCACCTATCCAAAATCCAGGCGCGCGAATGAAGCCCATTGGGAATTGGGGCAGTCGTATGAACAGATGGGTGAAGCGACGGGCGCGTTGAAGGAATACCGGATACTGGCTGGCCCTGAGGGCGCTCCCGTTTCGACGCAGAGTGCGTACGCTGAGCGCGCGGTGCATCGGATCGAAGCCTTGCGGAACCAGTCGACCGTGCCCGGCGGGGCCAGATCCGGTCATACCGCGCTCTATGTGTCGTTCAGCAATTTACCGCCCATGGCTCAAGTGGAGTTCTGGATCCGGCAGCTGAGCGCACAGGGCGTCAGCGCGATTCTCATGGATGCCAGTCTGGAGTCGTCGTTCACCAGGCCGCCTGCTCCGACTGGTCCTCCTCCCAGCAGCCCTTTGCCGAAGTTGCCTGCCGGCGCGTTGTTCTCAACTTCCCAAGGTCCCGTCATGACGGATTGGTTCAGCGTCATGGTCCCGCAAGCGCATGAGCTGGGCATTTCCGTCTTCGCCGTGCTTGATTTGTTTCACGCGCCGCTGTCCGATCACCGCCAGGAATCCCGGATGCTGCTGTATGATCCGACCAGGCGCAAGGTCCATTCCTGGACACAGTTCGATCTCCTCGCCCCGCCGGTGCAACAGGAATTGGCGCAGTTGTTGGCCGATCTGGTGCGAAGCGGCGTCGATGGCATGGTGTTTCGCGCGCGGGCGGAGAACAGTTTCGCGTATGAGGTGAGCGACGGCGTCTTACGCCAGTTTGAATCGCAGGTGCGCCAGCCATCGTCTGAAGTGGCCCAGGCGCTCCGTGAGCGCGTGACGGTGCGTCAGGATGCCAGTGCTCTGGCCTCGGACAAAACGCTGTGGCGATGGGTCGGCTGGAAGGCTCGCCAGGAGCTCGATGTGCTGGCACGCCTGAAGAAATATCTGCAGAAAGCCGTGCCGCGGTTGCGCATGGTGCTGGAGATTCATCCCGAGGCTCTGTCGAATCCGACTTCTGCATTGGTCAACTACGGCGAAGACGCCGCCGAAGCGCGACGTCGGGGATTTGATTTATTGTTGGGTGGGCCGTCCCGTGAGGCATCGGATGTGCGCACCTTCGGTGGAACCTTCAAGGGTTGGAGTCGTGATGTGATTCAGTCCGAGAAGGGGGAGCCGCAAACTCTTCCGCAAGGATGGGTCTTGCTGCGGACCCCGAGTGAGCATGGCGGCGGCATGTTTATGGGGCTGGCTCAGCAGGCGGATGAATTACGGACGCCGGACATTCGTCATTTGGTCTTTGTGCCGGACGCACCGGCGGCCATTCCTTGACAAAGAATTTCTCAGCTTTTACGATCGCGCCACGTCTGTCTAGAGCGCGTTTTATTCACGTAGGCCGTGAAAAAACCGGCCGCCAAGAGGAGTGCCATGATACCGTCCAATCTTCGTTACCACCAGGAACATGAATGGGTCCGGACCGAGGGCCAACAGGCGACTGTGGGGATCAGCCATTTTGCACAGGATGCGCTGGGAGATATCGTGTTCATCGATCTTCCGAAGGTCGGCGCCAAGGTGACGGCCGGTCAGCAGATCGGTGAGGTGGAGTCGACCAAGACCACGTCCACCATTTATACGCCGGTCAGCGGGACTATTGCGAAGATCAACGCGGATCTCAAAGACCATCCCGAAGCGGTGAATTCCGATCCCTATGGCAAGGGGTGGATGGCGGTCATTGATCTCACGACGCCGGCTGAAGTGGACAAGCTCATGACGGCAGCTCAGTACGAAGAATTTTTGAGCAAGCAGAAGCACTAAGACCGGGCAACGTTCTCGCATGAAATGGGCGACGCCTTATCGTGGCCCCTGTGATTCACTTGGCACTGGTTCACTGAGTTATTCGTATGTCGAAGCATCTCGCAATTCTCGGCGCAGGTCCCGGAGGGTATGTGGCGGCGATTCGTGCCGCGCAGCTGGGCGCGCGCGTAACCGTCGTCGAGAACCAGGCGTTGGGTGGTGTATGCCTCAATTGGGGCTGCATCCCGAGCAAGGCCCTGTTGTCGGTCGTCGAACTGGGCGATAAGGCCAAGAAGGCGAAGGACTTCGGCCTTTTGCTCAATGGGCCGGTCGCCTATGACCCCGCCGTCATGGTGGCGAGGAAAAACAAAGTCGTCTCCACGCTGGTCAAGGGCATTGCCACCCTGTTTAAGACCTGGAACATCGAGCATCTGGAAGGCACGGGTGAGTTGGTGGATGCCCGGACTATTCGCGTGACGAAACCCGATGGAACCATCCTGCAGGTGGCAGCCGACGGTATCATCATCGCCACCGGCTCATCCTGGCCGAACTTGCCGCTCTTCCCGGTTGACGGCACGCAGATCATCACCAGCAAGCAGGCCCTCGACCTTGCGCGAATCCCTGCCAGCCTCCTGATCGTGGGTGGTGGGGTGGAAGGCTGCGAGTTTGCCTCTCTGTATAGCGGGTTGGGAACCCAGGTGACGCTGGTCGAATTGGTCCCTCGAATCCTCCCGCTGGAGGATGAAGAGATCAGCCAGATGATGGAGCGGGAGTTGAAGAAGCGCGGCGTCGACATTCGGACCGGCGTCACCGTCGATCAGATCGTCCGGCAGCCTGACGTGGTGACGGCCCATCTGCGCGATGGCCTCTCGCTGAACGTGGAGCAGGTGTTGGTCTCGGTGGGGCGAGGATTTAATTCACGCGGCATCGGGTTGGAGAAAGCGGGGGTGCAGGTCGGCACGCGTGGTGAGATTGTGGTCAACGAACGCATGGAGACGAATATTCCCGGCGTCTATGCGATCGGCGATGTTGTT
>JACCDG010559534.1_pt1 | contig 10549 bp, 9 predicted proteins | sample 7442471 | NCBI WGS metagenome assembly JACCDG01 (sample SAMN15323444, study PRJNA562643) | freshwater metagenome | isolation source: river surface water | place: USA:Blue River Watershed | collected 2017-08-17 | reverse complement strand
TTCATCGGCCAGAAGGGAATCCCTGCCATCGCGGGCGGGGTGGAGAAGCACGTCGAGAAACTCTCGACTCGTCTCGTGGCTGAGGGTCATGAGGTGACGGTCTATGTCCGTTCACACTATACCCCGGTGACACTCGAGACCTTTCAGGGGGTGAAGCTCGTGCATGTCCCGAGTATCCACACCAAGCATCTCGATGCTATCTCGCATACACTGTTTGCGACGCTCCATGCCCTCTTTGCCGAGTATGATGTGATCCACTATCAGTCGATCGGGCCGAGCATCCTCTCAATCATCCCACGACTCTTGAAGCCCAAGTGTCGCGTCGTCGCGACGTTCCACAGTCGTGATTATACCCACAAGAAGTGGGGGTGGATGGCGCGTACCTTTCTCCATATGGCCGAATACATCACGTGTACGGTGCCGGAGCGCACCATCGTCTCAAGTGAGACCCTCATCGACTATGCCAAATCGACCTATGGTCGCACGGTGACCTTTATCCCGAGTGGGGCCGAAGTAGCTTTTGAATCAGATACAACCGTACTTTCCGAACTTGGGCTTCGTTCCAAGCGCTATCTCCTCGCGGTGCATCGGCTCGTCCCACACAAAGGGACACACTATCTCATCAAGGCCTTTAAGGAACTGGAGGACACCAATCGTATCCCCAACAACTTTAAGTTGGTGATCGTGGGGACACATGCTGATACCGAAGAGTACGAAAAGTTTCTCAAGCACTTGGCAGAGGGACGCTCCAATATCATCATGGCCGGTGAGCGGACAGGACAGGCGATGGAATCTCTCTATTCGCATGCCTACCTCTACGTCCAGCCTTCTGAGCAAGAGGGATTGTCGCTTGCTCTCCTGGAGGCGATGGGACACGGACTCCTGCCACTTGTGAGTGATATCGAACCACACAAAGAGGCTGTAGCCAATACGGGCGCTTACTTCCCAGTCAAAGATATCGAAGGGCTCAAAAAAGAATTGGCCTATTTCATCAACAAAAGTGACGAAGTGGCTGTCCTCGGTCGGGCTGCTCAGGAGCGAGTCCGTGAGCACTACAGCTGGGAAGCCGTGGCCAAGAAAACGATCGAAGTGTACCGCGATGTGACGGGAGGCAATTTGAATGAACACTATGTCAAATCTCAAGGTCGCTAATTTTATTCCGATTCATGCGTCCTGGCGTCGCTCTTTTTTTGTGGCGCTTTTTTTTGTCACCCTCGCGTCGCTTCTCTTATGGCTGGATGATTACCGGGTGTATCAGTCAGAGATGCGTATCCTCGTCATTGGCAAAGTGCCTACGGTCGCAACCGATCAGGTGGTTGAGAACTTTACCGAGCTTTCACGCAATTTGTCGTTCTATGAGCGAGTGCTCGCTGGCAATGATCTCATTGATGATCATTTCGAAGGGTATACCAAGGATGAGCGAAAAGCTGCCTGGAACGAGATGGTGACCGTCAATCGTAGCGCTCAAAGTGGCGTACTCGTCGTGACCGCGCGCGAAGCGTCACCAGAATCGGCCAAGCGTCTCTCAGAAGAGACCGGGCGGGCCCTGTTTGCGGTGGCTGCTTTCTATTATAATGTGAAGACCGATATCGATCTCCGCGTCGTTGATGAACCAATCATCAAGACGGTTGTCGGGGAGCCGATACGGTATGTCGTGACGAGCCTCGGGAGTGCGCTTTTTTTGACCACTCTTTTCTTTATGCTTCTGTCGCTCCTCCCGACTCTTTTTGGTCGGGATCGAGGACGGACGCCTGAGTTTCCAGTCGGGGCGAGTGTCCCATATATCGATCCTCAGAAATTTGTCCCGGAGCGTCCGGTGATGACATTTGAGTCCGCTCCCAAACCACGGGTAGAGACACCTGAGACCCCGGCTAAAGCGGAGGCGGAAAGTGTGACTACGGAGCGACTGCTCCCGGGGATGGATGCGACCGAGCTCCCTTTTCAGTTTGAGACCAATTTCCCAGATGATGAAGCAGAGGAGACGACCGAGCTCGCTGATCTCCCGGTCATGAATGGCTTTGTCGAGTCGACTCCGATTGCGCCGGCCACACCGGAACCAGTGAAGAAGGATGAACCGACCATCGAAGAATACAAACGACGTCTGAACGAACTCCTTTCAGGTGGAAAATAATTTCTTTTCTATCACCATGCAACATTCTAAGAAGTTTTGGATCATCTTTGTTACCGTGGCGGTCATTTTTTTGACCGGTTGGTTTGTGTTTTGGGAAGTGCGCACGCACGGGCTCGAGAGTCTGAAGCGGCTCCTTGGGATTCTCCCGGTAGGGCAAGAGACGCGGACCGATCTCGACACCGTCATCTCGCTCGCTGACTCACTCCTCGATACCGATGGCCAGGAAAAAACATTTCTGTTGTTGTTCCAGAATAGCATGGAGCTCCGCCCAGGCGGTGGCTTCATCGGGAGTTTTGGTATTCTCAAGGTTCGTGATGGTCATATCACCCAATTTCTGGTCCATGACACCGGCAACTTTGACGGACGTATCCCCGACACGGTTGCTCCACCGTACCCCATGAAAGAAACCCTCAAGATTCCTTCGTGGAAGTTTCGTGATTCGAACTATTCTCCTGACTTTGCCGAAAATGCCAAGTGGGCCGAAACGTTTTATCAGATGGGGCAGGGGGGTGAAAAGTTTGATGGTATTATCGGTGTGACTACGAACGTCCTCACCTCATTCCTCCGGGTAACTGGACCGGTGGAACTCGAGGGCTACCCAGGGACCTATGGGGCCGACAATGCTATCCTCGATCTTGAGTATCAGGTGGAACAGGGCTATCTCAAGCAAAATATCGACTTTGGGGAACGCAAATCAGTGATGGGAATCCTCGGACTCGAGATACTCGAGCGAGTCAAAGCCCTGCCTCTCAACAAGAAGTATGAGCTCTTCCAGGTCATGCTCGACGATCTCAATCGCAAAGACGTCCAGCTCTTGTTTCGTGATGAGAATCTGCAGGCGACGGTGGTGGCAGCTGGTTGGGACGGACGTCTCGATCTCGACTGGCAGGATGATTATCTCCTCCTCGTGGATGCGAACCTGAACTCATTTAAGAGTGACTATTTCGTCAAGCGTTCGTATGATTATACCGTAGACCTCGGCAAGGATGCCCCCGAAGTGACCCTCGCGGTGACGTATCGTCACACTGCCGTGAAAAAGGATTGGTTTACCAAAGACTATCAGACGTTCCTCCGGGTCTATGTGCCACAGGGGAGCTATCTCACGAGTGCGACCAATACCGCGACCGAACCCGTATTTGGTGAGTTTGCCAACAAAAAGTATTTTGGGATGCTCGTCCATGTGCCACTGGGCACCGAAAAGACGGTGACGCTTCGCTATACCTTGCCGAAGGACATGGAACGGACATGGTATGATTTGAAGGTAGAGAAGCAACCGGGTCTCAATGATGTGCCAGTGTCGATCACGGTCATCCAGGCTGATGGCACCAAAGAAATCAAATCATTTACCCTCAACAGAAACACAATATATAGTGAGATTAAATGACGTAATTCTGCGTCATCCCGCACTCGATGCGGGATCCAGCTGTTTCGAAACCCGCAGTTTCGAGGCAGTAGCTAAGGGGTATCCTGCATGTGCTCTTGATACCCCTTCACTACTGCCTTTTTGTTTGCATACAATTTGGCAGCGTTCTTCCCATCGCCTCTCAATAGGGGCACGTTTACAACCACAAGCGCTACGGCGCAGGAGATTTCCCATGAAATTCGAACTGTCGGCGTTCGAGGTGCTCATCTCGAGTCTTTACTTCATCGGCACCTTTGCTATGGCAGGCAAGCTGGCGCATTGGTCAGGGATGGGGCTGTATGAGATACAGCGGAGAATCGAGAGATTTCTTCGCCAGTACAGTCCGATCACAGAGACATTTCCGGGAGGTTACCCGAGACCAGCGCTGGCGCGAGATCTGGAGCGCTTCGAAGGGAGCATATCTTGGAAGAGAGCATTGGTGCTTATCAGTATCAACACCGTATTGCTTTTATTGACTGCCAAATGGATGAGTGACCTATCTTCGTTTGTGGGTACCATTGCGTTCATAGACATCATCGAGTGGTACGGTATACGGCTGTATGTTCGACGGCAAGCGTCGTGGTATCTCGACGATATGAGACGGGTCGCTCGCTATTACGGTGCGACTTGTCGCTTGGTGGGGACACTGTGGAAATCGGATATCTTTCCTACCAAGGGGCGTGTCGTTGAATTGCGGATAATAGTTGAGAACTCCCAAGTAATGAGAGAGGGGGAATATCGCCTCAACGTGTGGGTTCCACCCGATTTGGATGACTTATTATCGATCGGAATCAGGACAAAGCTGGATGTGTTTGCTCAACCGATTACGGTATTTCTCGTGAACGTCGAACAAGATGAAGTGCCAGCAGGAGTCGATTGGCAACTCCACAGCATCTTGTCTGTGATTCTAGCGCCGAACGATGAGCGGAACCTTAGGCTCATACGAGGCTTCACGAGCCCCAGTCTTGGGAATGATTGGGAATTGAGGCCGGTTTAAACATCGTTGTCGGACAAAGTTCCGGCAACTTTTTTATTTCTGTAAAGCTGTACTTGGCTGTGCTACAATGAATGATAATGTAGGCGATAACATGACTCACATGAGATTTGATATTATTTCACTCTTTCCAGAAAGTTTTGACTCGTATTTTGGCGTGTCGATGCTCAAGCGTGCCTCTGACAAGGGGCTGATTGAAGTAGAGACGCATCAACTGCGTGATTATGCTCATGACAAGCATAAAACAGTCGATGACACACCGTATGGTGGTGGGGCAGGCATGGTCCTCAAAGTCGAGCCGATCGCAGCATGTATTCAGGCGGTAAAGGAGCGAGATGCTACAAGCTACCAGCCAGAAGCGACCAGAACCATTCTCTTTTCTGCCAAGGGCAAAATCATGACCCAAGATGATGTGAAGCGGCTCGCCACCTACGATCGACTGATTCTTCTCTGTGGGCGCTATGAAGGGGTCGATGAGCGCGTCGCGGAGCATCTCGTCGATGAGGAGCTCTCGATTGGCGAATATGTGCTCACGGGCGGAGAACTCCCCGCTATGATCGTCGTCGACGCGGTGGCACGACTCGTGCCGGGGGTACTCGGCAATGACGAGAGTGCAGTGACCGAGTCACACACGGTAGTTGGCGTCCTCGAGCACCCGCAGTACACCAAGCCGGAAGTTTGGCGGGGGAATCGTGTCCCAGAGGTGCTCCTCTCCGGTCACCATGCCGCGATCGCCAAGTGGCGCGAGAGTGTCGCCAAAACTCATACCAAAACAACAGAAACCGATGAAACGACCAACGTTTAATTTTGACCGACCGCTGTTTTTTGCTCTCCTATCCCTCCTCGGTCTCGGCCTCATCATGATCGCCAGTGCCGGTGTGGTGTACGGTCGAGTGCGTTTTGGTGATGACTATTATTTCTTGAAGGAGCAACTCCTTGGTCTCGGAGTGGGCCTCACGTTTCTCTTGATTCTCCAGCAAATCGACTATCGGGTGTGGCGCCGCTTCGTCCTCCCTATCTTTATCACGGCGCTCGTCCTCTTGGTCCTCGTTTTTATCCCCGGGTTTGGGACCACGGTCTATGGAGCGGCCCGTTGGGTCGAGATTGGACCGATTTCCTTTCAACCGTCAGAGGTCATGAAGTTTGCTATCATTCTCTACCTCTCGGCCTGGCTCTCAGGCAAGGGTCGGGCCAAGACATCCGATTTCTTTGAGGGTCTGGTGCCATTTCTCGCTCTTCTCTCTATCGTCGGCTTTCTCATCATCAAACAGCCTGATACCGGGACGCTCGGACTCATTTTCCTTATTTCGCTCGCTATCTTCTTTGCTTCTGGGGCCAGTATCCGTCATATCCTCAGTCTCTTTGCTGGGGGGCTCTTGTTTCTTTTTATCCTTATCCAGATTGCCCCGTATCGGATGCAGCGTTTTCTCGTCTTTATGAATCCCGAGCATGATCCGATGGGATTTGGGTATCAGATGACTCAGGCGCTCCTCGCCATCGGGTCAGGTGGTATCGTCGGGGCCGGGCTCGGCCAGAGTCGTCAAAAGTTCAACTATCTCCCCGAGCCGGTGACCGACTCTATCTTTGCGGTCCTCGGTGAGGAACTCGGCATGATCGGCGCTGTCGTGGTGGTCTCACTCTTTCTCTTTGTGGCGTGGCGTGGACTCCGTATTGCCGCGCGGGCACCGGATGAATTCGGACGACTCCTCGCCGTCGGTATCGTCTCGTGGATTGTGTTTCAGGCTTTTATCAATATTTCTGCTATCACGGGACTCATCCCACTTACGGGCATCCCGCTCCCATTTATTAGCTACGGAGGGACGTCGCTGGCGGTGATTTTGGCAGCCATGGGAATCTTGCTTAATATAAGCAAGCACAGTACACTAAAGGGGTAAAAGTGTATGTTTGGGGCGCGATTTTTGTGATTTTGGTACGTCTCTCCATTCCAAAATCATACATCGAAAATCATAAATTATCTTGCTATGGCTATTCCTCGCGTGGTCCTCTCTGGCGGTGTTTCTGGCGGACACACCTTTCCACTTATTGCTGTGGCGCGCGCTCTTCGGGCACAATTTCCCGAAGGGATAGAGTTTTTGTTTATTGGGTCGCGTGGCCAGTTTGAGAGTGACGCCATGGCCGCTGAAAATATCCCTGCGCAGTATGTCATGACCGGCAAGATGCGCCGTTACTTTTCGTGGCAAAACTTTGTCGATCCCTTCAAAGTGCCGATTGGCATCATTCAGTCCCTGTGGCGACTTTTTGTCTACATGCCAGACGTCGTCTTTGCCAAGGGCGGATCGGCTTCGGTCCCCGTCGTTATCGCCGCCTGGCTCTACCAGATTCCGGTTGTACTCCATGATTCAGACGCAGTGGCTGGGCGCGCCAATCGCTTCCTCGCTCGCTTTGCGACGCGGATCGCTATTGCCTATCCGAGCGCTCGTACGTATTTCCCTGAGGGCAAGACCGCACTCACGGGGAACCCAGTGAGGGCTGAGATACTCTCGGGTGATGCCAGTCGTGCGACAAGTACCTATGGCTTATCTCTCAACAAACCGACTCTCCTCGTCTTAGGCGGCAGCCAGGGGGCAATGGTCTTGAATGAAGCTGTCCTCCGGATTCTCCTCGAGCTTCTCCAGGCTGGTATCCAGATAATTCATCAGTCAGGCAAACAGAACTTTGATACCATCCAAAAGGTACTCACAGAAAATGGCATTGCACCAGGCAATGGCTACGTGGTGCGTGATTTCTTGACCGCGCCCGAACTCGCGGACGCTCTGGCTTTGGCGACTGTAGTCCTTTCGCGGGCAGGCGCTGGCTCTATCGCTGAACTCGCGGCGACCAAGAAGGCTACTATCCTCGTGCCACTCCTTGGGGCCGCCAATGATGAACAGCGGATGAATGCTTATGATGTCGCTGCTATCGGGGGAGCCATCGTCCTCGAAGAGCCGAACCTCGGTGAGCATCTCTTGACCCAAAAAATTATCGAGCTCGTGAATAACCCAGACCTCCGTCAGTCGATGGGCGAGAAGCTCTCGGCCTTTCATCATCCGGATGCTGCCGAGGCGATAGCGACTGGTATCCGTTCGATTATTGTCCGCTAGGTATGTCCGATACTCTCTCTTTGTTTCGCTACAAAAAGCCGCACCTCATTGGTATCAAGGGGGCGGGTATGACGGCCTTGGCTGAGCTCCTCCTTCGGAATGGGATGGCGGTCACGGGATCCGATACAGACGAGGTCTTTTTTACTGATGAGATTCTCACGCGTCTCGGGATAGTGGTAGCGCAGGGGTTTGACCCCAAGCATATCCCGGATGATGCCGACCTCATCATCTATTCGACGGCCTATACGCCCGAGCGAAATACGGAACTCGCGGCCGCTCTGGCGAGTAAGCGACCGGTACTGAGTTATCCCGAAGCGCTCGGCCTCCTGACTCGTGAAAAACTCACTCTTGCTGTCTGTGGCACTCATGGCAAGACGACGACGAGTGCGCTCCTCGCAGATACGCTTGACTATCTCGGTCAGGATCCTTCGGCTATCGTCGGCAGTCGCATTATGAGCTGGGGTGGTAACGCACTCGCGGGCCACGGGAACTATCTCGTGCTTGAAGCAGACGAATACCAGAACAAACTGGCTCACTACCAGCCTTTTGCGGTCATCCTCACCAGTGTCGACTACGATCATCCGGATTTTTTCCCGACCGAACAGGCCTACGAGCAGGCATTTATCGATTTTGTCGCTCGTATTCCCGCCCAGGGAGTCCTTGTTTATTGCACTGATTCAGCCAGTGTCGTCCGGATAGCGGAGCATGCTCACTGTCGCAAAGTGTCCTACGGGACTCATAAGGAGGCAGAGTTCCGGGTGACTGACTATACGCCCGTCACACCGGGATTTGTGACCGAAAAGTACATGTTTCGCCAGAGCTTTTCAGTGGTCATAGCAGGGCAGACCGAGAATTATCGACTTCGTCTCGCTGGAGTCCACAATGCCTTGAATGCCACGGCCGTGGTGACACTCCTCTCGACCCTGGGCCTCAAGAATGAGCGAGTGACTGGGGCCATTGAGCGGTTCACGGGGACTGAGCGACGCTTTGAGTATATCGGTGAGCGCTATGGAGCGATGCTCTACGATGACTATGCCCATCATCCAGAGGAACTCCGCGTGACGCTCCGAGCTTTCCGTGACCTCTATCCTGATAAAAAAATCACTGCCATTTTTCATCCACATTCATTCACCCGGACCGAGGCACTCCTCTCGGAATTCGCCCAGAGCTTTGATGATGCCGATCGGGTGTATGTCCTTGATATCTATGGCAGTGCGCGAGAAGTCGCGGGTCATGTGTCGTCGGCTGACTTGGTGAACGAACTCAATCGTTATTTTCCTGGCAAGGCAGAGTACGTAACTGATAGCATGGCACTCACGACCGAACTCGAGAAGACAATGGGCCGAAATGATGTTATTATTACCGTAGGTGCGGGCAATGTGTGGGAGATATCTCATGCGCTCGCTAAACGTTGATTCTCCTTTCAAATGATTGCGCTTCGTGAACATGTGTCGCTCGCCCCACTCACTACTTTCAAGGTCGGGGGAGAAGCACGTTACTACGCCGAGGCTTCGGGTGCGATTGAACTCTCCGAGGTTTTTGACTATGCCGAAAAGCACAAACTCCCGCTCTGGGTTCTTGGTGGGGGGAGTAATATTCTTTTTGCAGACAAAGGCTTCCCGGGGATTGTGGTCAGGATTGTCCCTGGGGGTATCAAGGTGAAGGGCGCAAAAATCATGGTGGGAGCTGGTGTCCCTCTTATGAACGTCGTCTGGTCAGCCAAGGACGCGGGACTCTCGGGGATCGAGAAACTCGCCGGTATCCCCGGGTCATTTGGCGGGGCAGTGCGAGGCAATGCCGGGGCCTTTGGGACAGAAATAGGGCAGTACGTGACTTCAGTCAAGGCACTGGATCAGAAGACGGGCATGGTACATGAGTACATCCAGGCTGAATGTGAATTTTCCTACCGAACAAGCCATTTTAAGAAGCATCCGTCATTGGTGGTCCTCTCGGCTGAGCTCACCCTCCACGAGGGGGGCGATGAGGCACTCCTCGAGCGTATCATCAAAGAAACCATGGCTACTCGTGAGTCCAAGCATCCTCAGGATGCCAAGTGTGCTGGCTCATTTTTTATGAATCCAGTAGTAAAGGACGAACACTTACTCAAAGAATTTGAAAAGGATACCGGCAACGCCTCCAAGGATGGCAAGCTCCCCGCAGGCTGGCTTATCGATCATGTGGGACTACGGGGCAAGGTGCTCGGAGGTGCCCAGGTGAGTCCAAAGCATCCGAACTATCTCTTGAATACCGGCACTGCTACTGCGGCTGATATCGTTATGCTCGCGAGCCTCGTCAAGACCCGTGTCCGCGACGAACTCGGTGTAAAACTCCAAGAAGAAGTGCAGTTTGTCGGGTTTTAGAAATTACCCCCCATTTTTTTAGGTGTATAATGAACCCATAGTAGTTTTTTTGGAAAGCGAGGTAGAGCATGACGCAGTTGACCTGCACTTGCCTGCTTTCGGTGCAGGTGATAGGAAACAACCGAATTGAAACACGGTGCGGCCAAGTTTTTCAGGTGACATCGACCTGGTCTCATGGGTCCTACTGTGGAGAGTATTGTGCCACTCACGATTTGGAAGCACGCCTTCCATCGGAAGCTGGAACGGACATGCAAACGCCGGATGAATATTTCGGTATCAATGCCTTTCGGGTTCAGCCGAGACAAGTAGGCGCCTTTGAGGATCGGGACCACCAATCCGATGGGTAAACAACAGGCGACTTCCCTTGCTAGGGGAAGCGCCTTTTTTCTTTCTCAAGGAGTGCTATACTATGGGTATGGACCCAGAACTCAAGAAAAAACTGGAGGCGCAGGATGAACGGCTCGAGCAGATCTATCAGTCTGTTGAGAAGACGCGCAAGTACTTCTTATGGACGATGATTGCGACACTCGTCGCGTTTGTACTCCCTCTTATCGGACTCGT
>JACCDG010073964.1_pt1 | contig 10551 bp, 12 predicted proteins | sample 7442471 | NCBI WGS metagenome assembly JACCDG01 (sample SAMN15323444, study PRJNA562643) | freshwater metagenome | isolation source: river surface water | place: USA:Blue River Watershed | collected 2017-08-17 | reverse complement strand
TTACTGTCTTGCATGCCAAAACTCACCCGGTTAAATCCGAGTTCGAAGACCGTTTTCAGGTGTTCATAGGTCGTATTGTTTGGATGTCCCTCAAAACCAAATTCGTGAATTTCAGGTACAATGGCATCCTCCAGAATCGTCTCGATCAGGTATTTCAAATTAGCCGGGGAAAAGAAGGTCGGCGTTCCTCCCCCAAGATGCAATTCCCGAATAATGGGTGTATGCGACATCATCCCCCGGTAGATTTCCCATTCGTTCAACAAGGCAAGCATGTAGGTCTCCTCTACGGAATGATTGGTCGTGATGCGTTTATTGCACCCACAAAAGGTGCACAAACTCTCACAAAAAGGGAGGTGTAGGTAGAGGCTTATTTCCTGGCTTTCTTCGAAACGCTGTGCAAAAAAGGATTTCCAGGTGGGAACATCGATTGACTCATCCCAATACGGTACCGTCGGATAAGACGTGTAACGCGGAATGGGGACATTGTATTTTTGAAGTAAGTCGAGGGATACCTGTTGCATAGACAGCAAAGATAAATAGGCCTTGAAATCTGAAAAATGATGTAGGTCAGAATTAGTCACTAGTCATCAGTCGCTAGTCGAAGGTGATATCAGTAGGTTCTGAAAAATCCGAAATACAAAGCAGAAAAAATACCCCTAGCATAGACTAGCGACTAGTGACTAGCGACTGCTGACTAGCACCCCCTTAACGAAAAAAAAGGGCGAACCTTTCGATTCGCCCTCAGGACTTATTTCAGATATTCTTTATCCAAGAACAGGTAGCGCGCGTCGTTCTGCGCTTTTTCCGCTCGGGAATTCGTATCGATAATCATCACCGGAGGCGTGGCATCGCCCGCTTTGGCTGTAGGCCATTCCGGCAATTTATCCCCATTCGGATTGAAGGTCTTCACGAAGTTTGTGAAATAGTTGAACATCGTATCGGACACCTTGAAGTCCTCAGCTGTCCACGCATATTCCTTCACCAAATGCAAGTTGCCCATCGCATATTCGATCTCGCAAGCATGTGGAGCACCTACCGCAGGCGGAGGTGTTTGAACAGGACCTTCACGTTTTACCGTACCCCCCGCTAAGGCAGAAACGCTGTTTTGATCCACCAAAGGAGGACGCAATTTGCTATATAAATAACGGTAAACAGGTTGGGTCGAATTATTGCGGTGCAAGTCAAACCATTTCCAAGTCGAATAAACAATGAAACGATCTGCCGCTAAAGCCGTTGCCGACAACTCTACTTCCTTTTCCGAATGCGCAGGGTATAAACTCAAAACCTTATCCACATCGTTTGGATATTCTTTTTTCACACGCTCCATGTAGTTCTCCACCGTGTAAGGCTTGCCTTGCATGAATGCGCCGCCTGGAATTTCCGCAGAGTTCCAGCCTAGCAACAACGGAATTTGGTGTTGTTCCTTGGCAGCATACAGATCTGGTAATTTTTTCGTCAAGAAATTGCCATCGATAACCACGGGAAAACCGAAACGCTTCGAATCTTGGTACAATTCAAAAATATCTTTGGTGGAAAGACTTCTTAATTCTTTGATCGATTTGATTCCTGCTTTTTGCAAGAATTCCGCGCCATTTTTTTCAGCATCTGCCAAAGGCACCGGAGCCATCGTTGGGTTAATTCCCCCACCCGATTCGCCAATCGCCGCATGCACTAGACCTTTCGACAAAGGCGAAGACATTTGATAACTCACGGCAATAGAACCTGCAGATTCCCCAGCGATAGTCACGTGATTCGGATCACCGCCGAAAGCCGCAATGTTCTTTTTCACCCATTGCAAAGCAGCTAATTGATCATAATATCCATAGTTACCAGAACCTTTGTAGGAAGTCTCCGCGCTCAATTCCGAGTGCGCTAAGTTTCCGAAAATATTCAAACGGTAATTACAAGTCACGACTACAACACCTTTCTTCGACATGCTTTCGCCATCATAACGTGGCTCAGAACCATCGCCTGCCACATTTCCTCCACCGTAGAAATACACTAACACAGGAAGATCTTTCGAATTCTTTTTCGCGGGAGTCCAAACGTTCAAGTATAAACAATCTTCGCTTAATCCTTCCGAACGCGACATCATATCCCCAAAAACAATGCCTTGCATCGGACGAGGACCGAATTTCTTCGTCTCCTTCACCCCTTTCCAAGGTGCCAAAGCTTGAGGTGCTTTCCAACGCAATTCCCCCACCGGTGGTTTGGCAAATGGAATTCCGAAATACTTCTGAACACCGGTTTTGGTATCGTAATTTCCCTCAATCACGCCATGTTGGATGGTCGTTTGAACAGGAAAAAGATTGATGGATTGAGCGGATGCCCAGGAACACAATAGGCCAAAGCCCATCGTCAATAACATTTTTTTCATGTGTAATAGGTTTATATTGTCACAGTATGATACAATAATACAAGATTAGCGGAGTGTTTCCAACTTTTTCAGGGCGTTCGGTCCGATTCCATGACTATTTTTTAAGTTTTCTGCCGACAAACGCTGCAGGTCGCCAACGGAATAAACCGCCAGGTTTACCAAGGCCCGTAAAGCAGGTTGACTCAAAGCTAATCCCAAAATCTCGGGAGACATCTTCGCTATTTGGTCCTGATACCACGCTTGCTTCCCCTCATCTGTTTTTAGTTCACAACGGTACATGAATTTTTCATTTTGCACGAATTTAGCCAAAAAGCCCGTAGCTTTGCAAACGAGTCAAGCAGCATGCGGATATTAATTTTACATAACTTATTGTGGTCGCAATACAAGTCGGTGATTTTCGAAAAAATCGCCCAAACTTGCAGTCCTGCTGACGAGGTGCTCGTGGTACAAACAGCCATCACCGAAAAAGGCCGGGAAGATTTAGTTGACTTTGATGTGGACCAATTTCCTTATCAATATCCGTTTACCTTGCTCAACAAAATTCCTTTGCAAGACGTTTCTCCGCTAGCTACCGCTTGGAACTGGTTAAAAACGATCATCCAATTTAAACCCGATGTCATCAATTTAACGGGCTACAACGAGTTGGGCACCCTTCCTGTCATGCTTTTCGCGAAATGTTTGGGGATAAAAACGATCTTAACGATTGAGTCGGTCCAACACCAAGCAGGCCGCTTTCAATCGATCAAATTGGCCTATAAGAAATTCATATTTCGACTTTGTGAGGGCGTTTTTTCGTATGGTTTAAATACCAATCGTTTTCTATTTGAACAAGGAGTACCCCGGAAAAAAATTCTTTCTTATTTAAATGCGTTTGATCAAGCAAAATTCAAACCGAGTGGCAAAATAAAGCCCGATCAAAGACCCTACTTACTATATGTGGGACGGCTGTCCCCTGAAAAAAATGTTTCAGCATTGCTCGAACTGATGAAAGTGCTCGATTGGCCATTAAAAATTGTGGGAGAAGGCCCCGAAAGAGTCCTATTGGAGCGTAATAGTAGCCCCAATGTGGAATTCCTAGGTTCCAAGCAATGGACTGAATTGCCCGACATTTATGCGGGAGCAGCATGTCTTTTGTTGCCTTCGAATTATGAACCTTGGGGAATGGTTGCCAATGAGGCACAGGAATTAGGTAAGCCCGTCATATGCACCACCGCATGTGGCTGTGCAAACGACTTGATCATTGATGGTAAAAACGGACTCGTTGTTTCGGACTTCAACCAAAACCAAAATATCGAACGTATTCAGGCATTTCTGAAAGACTTACCAGCTAAGCAATCAGCGATTCAAGCATTTTCCGAGCGGAATATGCAAATTTTTAGCGTCGAGCATTTAGCCTCCGAAATGTACCAGGGCTTTCAAAAATCAATAGGCAAAGCTTAATTTTTCCCAAAGGGATCTGACCACTTAGGGTCTTCGTAGACATTTTTCCCCGACAAGGTTCGCAAGAATTGAATGACGGCCACAATTTCCGTGGGAGTCATCAAAAGTTTTTGACCGATGTTATTCGGGTGAAGTCTAGCATCCAAATTCGTATTCCGTATGGGCGCCTTAATATCATTGTAATGGTCTAGCATGTTATTCAGCCCTTTCACACCTCCCGTATGCATCATGGGCGTATTCACATTCCCCGTTGCATTCGTAATGTCACGCAAAGTAGGGGCGCGGGTAACATTCACGTCAAGGTCGGTACTTCCGATGACCGAGATGATGCCATTGTTCCGACTATTGGGGTCAATATCAAACTCAGGGGCTTGATGACATCCTTGACAACCGAATCCGCCTGATGTTCGTTCGCCATTGGCATTAAAGACCGCGGGCGTCAAAAAAAGTGTTTTCCCTTGATTTTCGAGCGCCGTGAAATTGGGAAAGGGCGCTTGATCATTGCCTGTAATGCCTCTCCCCAGGTCGTATTTGGAATCAAACGACTGGATGCTACGAACAAACTGGCTTAAGGCGCTTTGCAAGCGAGTCTCCGTAACGCTTGCGTCTCCATAGGCCCAGGTGAAGAGGGATTTATAATAGGGAATTGCCGCTAATTTGCTTAGTAAACTCGTCAAATTTCCACGGCCGGATTGCCCACTAAATCCCATTTCCAAATGATCTTGAATGGGCATCGTCGTCTGCGTTTCTAAATTGGCCGCACGTTCATTCCAGAAGAATTTAGATTCATTTGCAAATCGCGCATTGATCAATCGCATCGAATGACGAAGCGTTCTAGCATTGGCAACACCCGCACTTTGGACGGCTGTATCACCGAAAGCAAACGCTTGTTTATGGCATGAAGCACAGGAAATGCTATTATCAATACTGAGGTTTTTGTCATAAAATAATACCCTACCGAGCGTCGCTTGCTTGTCCAAAATACCGCTCCCGTTCGAATTGTCTTTCGTGATGTAAACAGGCTTAGCTTGATTAGCATAATTCGCTGGCAAATTGAAATCAATGGTTGAGCTGAAGCTTGATTTTGCCGCAGCTAAAGGATCTAAAGTCTCGTTGCCTTCCGAATATTTCGAACAGCTGATTAATAAAAGGCTAAACCAAATAGGTATAAATCGCATCTACTCGAATTACTATTTTTATGTTGTTGGCGTTTGTTCTATTTTTTTTTAGGCAAAGCCGCAGGAGCCGCCACGGTGCTATCCAAACGCGCGTTTTTCGCTAAATCTTTTTGCAGGCTATCGATCGAGGCAATGATAAACTTCACTTGGGCGTGTGGCAAATTACTCTGATCCGCGATCGCTTTGATGCTATTTAGGTTGTTCCAGTGATAATTGATGGTCGGCTCAGCCACACGCATCGAGATAAATTTTTCGGCGGCAAACGAAAAAAGGGCCAAAGATGCCGCTGCGAATATGAACTTTTTCATGGTAATTGTTGAACTAGAAATGAGTCCAAATGTACATAATTATTTGTTCAACAATTCAAAATATTGCGCAACGAAAAAGCCATTTTCGATTTTCCCTTGAACACGCGCCTTGCGTACCGCCATGCAAAAACCATCCTTCGCGTGCGCGTCTCCATGATCATCTAAACCTGTTCCTTTCACCTCATACGCTATTCCGGATTTTTTAATTGCCAGATAGCAACCTTTCTTACTCATCTTAAAATTACACGAACCACAAGAAGCCTCCAAGGTGTCAACGGGCAGCTGTGGGTTTATTTTGCCGAATGGACCCTGCGCCAAGCTAGCAAAAGAAAGAAGAAGAAATCCAATTAAATACTTTTTCATAGGGATTATTTTTCTGCAAAATAAGCGTTTATCTTTGGGCTATAAATGATTTCACGCATGAATTGGATTAAAGAATTTAAGGCTTTTGCCATTAAAGGAAACGTCATCGAACTTTCCGTCGCCGTGGTCATCGGTGCTGCTTTTTCGAGTATCATCAATTCCCTTGTTTCCGACATCATCACGCCACTCATCTTAACCCCAGCCATCGAGGCAGCGGGTGTGGCCGACATCGACAAACTCTCCTGGGGAGCCGTGAAATACGGCAAATCCCTCGCAGCGATTATTCAATTTGTCCTCATTTCGCTGGTTCTTTTCGCCGTTATCAAGGCCATCAACAAGGTTAATTTGGTGGATGTACCCAAAGAAGAAAAAAAGAAAGATCCGCAAGTCGAATTGCTCCAAGAGATTCGGGATTTGCTCAAAAAAAATTAAGCTTACTGCGCAATTAAATCCAAGGCTTTCTCATTTTTCAAAACCGAGGCTTTGCTTTCGACATCGAGTTGCATAATCTGATTTCCGGATTGAAATGTGGGCCATTCGGGAAGTCCTTTGCCATTCGGATTACCCGTTTTCGCAAAATTGACCCAGTAAGTAGACATCAGCGTTGCTAATTGCGTATCGGCGGCTTCAAAAGGCCGACGAACCTTGTCTAAATTATCATAGGCATAAGGAACCTCCCCCGTGTGGAATGCCCCAAATCGAGTTTCGGGAGTAGAACCCGGAACCTGTCGGTTAAAATTATACACATATACAGGTGATTTGCCATGGGCTACCTGCGTTTTGGCCCAGAAATATACGCCGGCACCGAAGGTCTCGTCCCGACTTAAATTTCGTTGGGAAATGGCTGCCTCCGCATCATTCGAAGCAGGATAATAGCTCAGCATTTCCGAGGATTTCGCACCGTATTTTTGCGTCATCGATTGCAGGTAATTGGCTGCTGGCATCCAGCGATTCATGACTACATCTTCCGAGTTCCAGCCCAATAAGAGTGAGACGTCATTATTCACATGTGGCACATAGGCATCCACCATATTCAAGGGTTCCACATAGCCATCTAAAAAGGGAGATGATAGGCCCCCCGGAGCTGCTAAAATGGCTTCGGCAGATTTCGATCGCATTTCTTGTAAGTTGGATGCGCCTAATTTTTGAGCAAAGTCTAGCCCGAGCTTTTCGGCCGAAGCCTGCGTTAAGGTAGGACGCAATGCGCTACGCAACATCGCACTACCACTTTCTGCGATGGCCCGCTGAAACAAGCCTTTCGCCAAAGGCGATGCACAGAGATAATTTACTGCAAATGCGCCGGCCGATTGGCCAGCAATGGTTACCTGGTTCGGATCTCCACCGAATGCCGCAATGTTTTCCTTCACCCACTTCAAGGCCGCAATCATATCCAAAAGTCCATAATTCCCAGAAACGCCTGCGGAAGATTCCTTGCTCAATTCAGGATGTGCCAAAAATCCAAAAGTTCCCACACGGTAATTGATGCTCACAAAAACGACGCCTTTGGAGGCTGTTGCTGCACCATCGTAGATGGGACATGCCGCGCCACCACTCCGGAAGCCCCCTCCATATATATACACCAAGACGGGCTTCGCGGTCTTCGATTTCGTGTCGTTCCAAACATTCAAATACAAACAATCTTCCCCGATGGGACTCGCTGGAATGAGAAATTCTTCGGACCAAAATTGGAAGGGTTTCGGTTCGCCTTGCATCGGACTTGGCCCGAATGCTACGCAGGACTTGACACCCTCCCAAGCTTTCAAGGGCTGTGGGGCTTTCCAACGCAATTCCCCCACAGGTGCCTGTGCAAATGGAATCCCGAGAAAGCGTTCGATACTTCCTGTTTTCGCTCCGGCAACCAATCCGTAAGAAGTTTTTACTTGGGGAGCTTGCGCAAAACTTGCGTAGCTAATAGCTAAGGCTACAATTAATTTTTTCATGGTCATTAAGGTTTAGGGGCAATTTTACGCTCACCAAGAATCCACAAAGGGGAACGTCCTGGCCGGTGTTTATCGGGCGATTTCTCCGTAAAGTTGCGAATATGGGTAACCGCCTCCGCAATATCATCCGTAAATAAAATATGTTGGAAATCGGTGGAGCCCACCGTTTTCTGTTCAACCAAGGATTCAAAATAATACATCAATTTTTCATGGTAGGCTAGGCCCATCACAACCACCGGAAAGTCTTTCATTTTACCCGTTTGAATGAGCGTAATCACCTCGAAAAACTCATCTAAGGTTCCTAATCCCCCGGGCATAATGATAAATCCAGAGGAATATTTGCGGAGCAATTCTTTTCGAACAAAAAAGAATCGAATATTGACCATGCGATCCAAATAGGAATTCGGGTGCTGCTCAAAAGGCAATTCGATATTGCAACCCAGCGAAAGCGCACCTGCCCGTTTAGCCCCTTTATTGGCAGCCTCCATAATTCCAGGGCCACCTCCGGTCATGATCGCAAAACCCATTTTACCCAATTGGGCCGCCAGTTCTTCCGTGGTCTGGTAATAAACATCTGAGGCATTAAAACGCGCCGAACCAAAAACCGTAATACAAGGCCCAATAAAATGCAGGTTCCGAAAACCTTTGATAAATTGAAAAAGGACCTCTATTGAGAATAAAAATTCCTTCCAGCGAGAACGAGGGCCCGCTAAAAAAGCGTGTTCGGAATTACCGTTCATAGTTTCATTATAAGCTTCAAATCTAGTGTAAAATTGGTATTATTGTGTTCTTTTTGAACGAAATCGATATGAAAACCTACGAATTTCACGCCGCAGACTCGAGGGGAGCGGCCAATCACGGTTGGCTTCAAAGTTTCCACACCTTCAGTTTTGCCAATTATTATAATCCATCGCGCATCCATTTTGGGGCATTACGGGTACTAAATGACGACACGGTTTCAGGTGGCATGGGTTTTGGGGAGCATCCCCATGACAACATGGAGATTATCAGTATTCCACTGGAAGGTGACTTAGAACACAAAGACAGCATGGGGAATACGACCGAGATAAGACATGGCGATATCCAAGTAATGAGCGCTGGAACGGGCATTTACCACAGTGAATACAATCGAAACAAAGACGCGACAGTCAAATTTTTGCAAATTTGGGTGTTCCCGAATAAGAAAAATGTCACTCCACGCTACGATCAACTAACGATGAATCCGGTGGATCGCCAAAATCAATTCCAACAAGTTTTATCGCCCAATCCGGAGGATGCTGGGGTATGGATACACCAAGATGCTTGGTTTCATGTAGCTCAGTTTGAACAAGATTTTTCAGCTAAATACACCCTAAAAAAGGCCGGTAATGGCTTGTATGCATTTGTTCTTTCAGGCGAATTTGAGATTGATGGCCAACGAGTGAATTCACGCGATGGATTGGGTATTCGCGAGGCCAGTGAAGTACAATGTAAAGCATTAACTCCCGGTGCTGAGATTTTACTCATGGAAGTTCCCATGCAAATATAATCCGATGAAAACAATTGCTGTCATAGGAGGGAATGCGGATATCGTCGCGCTTTTGGTGCGACTAATCAACAACTACGAATCGGCACAAGCCATCGGATTTTCGCGTGCCTCGGAATTCTTTGCTAGCAACGAATCTTTCGATTTGGTCTTATTGAGTAGCAGCGTTGCCGAAAGCGATGAAACGCTGATTCGCGCACAAGTTAAGGCTCCCGTTATTCAACATTTTGGAGGAGGAAGCGGCCTCTTACGTGCCGAACTCCTCCCCCATTTCAATTAGTGGATACTCCACAGGATTCCCTGCTCAATTAATTTAAGGTAATCGGGATTTGCCCAAACCGCTGCTGAGTGGCCCATCGAGGTATAAAAGCATTTTCCCTTACCCACCGTGCGATACCATGCGACTGGGTGATTTGGCCCCATGCCGAAATTCTTATCCGTCATCCACAACATATTTCCGTTCGAAATAATGTTATCGCCATTGATGGAATAAAGGATGTTCATGTCTTTGGGTGCATGGAAAAAGACATACCACTCATCCGTATTGCTCCATTGTTTGGCTAAATTTTGCGCGAAAAGCGAATCCACATTTTCCGACATACGCACGTCGGCCACTTGAAACTGCGGATTCAAGGGGTGATGTGAGAACTTGGCTCCCAAGAGATTTTTCTCATACCAATCCCAGCGGTGCGAATCATCTCCAGCCCCATGAATTCCCATCAAGGAGCCGCCTTCCTCCACATACTTTTCCAATGCGTTTTGTTGCTCGTCGTTCAACACGCGTCCCGTCGAATTGTCAAAAATGACCAATTTAAACTGCTTCAATTGCTCCGGATTAAACACCCCGCCGTCGGCGGTTTCGTACACAAACAGCTGCTGTTTTTCGCCAATTTGCTTAATCAGCGGAATGGAAGCATCAATGGATTCCGCATGGCGGAAACCGGTCGTTTTTGTGAACAGCAATACGGCAGGTTTCCCAACAGGGAATTGGATATTCGGTTTTTCGGTTTCGTAGCTCACCGGGAAGCCATATTTCACTTTGTATAGGAAGGTTCCCATGGCAACAGAGAGCATGATGATGATGGCGAAGATTGTCCATCCCAGAATTTTGAAGAATTTTTTCATTTTATTATCAGTTTAATTGTCATTCATTTCATTTCCCCTCTTTACCTTTGGCAATCCTCCAAGGTTTGCCAAAGGTAGTTAAACCAGCAGGCGTCGGTGGTAATTAATTTGCCCTAAATGGTAGGCCAAATGTGTCTCCAAATGGATAAATATATAGCCATTGGATTTCTCCTCATCGAAAATTCGGATGGGGTAAATATCCCCTAATTTATCGCTCGGGAAATCACGTAAAACCTGTAACACAATGGGATGAATTTCATCGAGCATGTGCAATAACGTTTCCCGCGGAACATCC
>JACCDG010693117.1_pt1 | contig 10552 bp, 5 predicted proteins | sample 7442471 | NCBI WGS metagenome assembly JACCDG01 (sample SAMN15323444, study PRJNA562643) | freshwater metagenome | isolation source: river surface water | place: USA:Blue River Watershed | collected 2017-08-17 | reverse complement strand
GTTTATATCTTCGACACCACTTTACGCGATGGCGAGCAGGTACCCGGCTGTCAGTTAAATACCAAAGAAAAAGTTCAGGTAGCCCGGGCGCTGGAAGAACTGGGTGTGGATATTATAGAGGCGGGATTTCCGGTTTCCAGCCCTGGCGATTTTAACTCCGTTGTTGCCATCTCCAAGGCAGTTTCCAATCCGGTAATATGCGCTCTTACACGTGCTGTAAAAACAGACATTGACTGCGCTGTTGATGCTTTGCAATACGCCAAACGAAAACGCATTCATACAGGTATAGGCAGCTCCGACATTCATATTCAGCACAAGTTCGGTTCTTCCCGCGAAAAAATTCTGGAACAAGCCGTAGAGGCTGTAAAATATGCAAAAAAATATGTAGAAGATGTAGAATTTTATGCTGAAGATGCTGGCCGCGCCGACCTTCGTTTCCTGGCGCAGATGGTAGAAGAGGTAATTGCTGCGGGTGCTACTGTAGTAAATATTCCGGACACTACCGGTTACTGCCTTCCAGAACAATACGGCGCAAAAATAAAATTCCTGGCCGAACATGTACATAATATCCACCAGGCTGTTATTTCCTGTCATTGCCACAACGACCTGGGTTTGGCTACAGCCAATTCTATAGCTGGCGTTATTAACGGGGCCCGCCAGATAGAATGTACTATTAACGGTATAGGCGAAAGAGCGGGAAACACCTCGCTGGAAGAAGTAGTGATGATTATGCAATCGCATAAAAAACTGAATCTACAAACCGGTATTGATACAAAAAAAATATACAGCACGAGCCAATTAGTTACCCGTTTAATGAATATGCCCGTGCAACCCAATAAAGCTATTGTCGGAAAAAATGCCTTTGCGCACTCATCGGGTATACATCAGGATGGATTCCTCAAAAACCGCGATACTTATGAGGTAATTAATCCGGCGGATGTTGGGGTAGATCAGTCGCTTATTGTGCTTACTGCCCGCAGCGGACGTGCCGCTTTGAAGCACCGTTTAGCGGCGCTCGGCTATAAAACCGGTAAGGAAGAACTTAGTAATATATACCGGCGTTTTCTGGAAATAGCCGATGCACTGAAACAGGTAGAAGACAAGGACTTGATTCAACTGATGGAAGAATTTAAAAACGTAGAAGCATAAAATGGCAAAAACCTTATTTGAAAAAATATGGGAAGCGCACGTTGTCACTGCTGTGAACGATGGCCCCTCCGTAATCTACATCGACAAACACCTTATTCATGAAGTAACAAGCCCCCAGGCCTTTGAAGGCATAGAGAAAAGGGGGCTTTCTATTTTCAGAAAACAAAATATAGTAGCCACTGCCGACCATAATGTGCCTACTATTAACCAACATCTGCCCATTAAAGAGCAGTTGTCAAAATTTCAGGTAGACAAACTTACTGAAAACTGCAACAGGCATCAGATTCCACTATACGGTCTTGGACACGAATACCAGGGCATTGTGCATGTAATCGGGCCTGAACTTGGTTTTACCCTTCCCGGCATGACCATTGTATGTGGCGATAGTCACACCTCCACGCACGGAGCCTTTGGCAGTATTGCATTCGGTATTGGCACCAGTGAAGTGGAGCAGGTATTTGCCACGCAGTGCTTATTGCAAAACAAGCCTAAAACCATGAAAATTGAGCTGAAGGGAAGGGTAGGAAAAGGAGTAAGCGCAAAAGACCTTGTGCTGTACATTATTTCCCGACTTGGTGCTGGTGGTGCTACGGGTTATTTTATCGAGTTCTGTGGAGAAGCGATTAAGAGCCTGAGTATGGAAGAGCGGATGACCGTATGCAATATGAGCATTGAAATGGGAGCCCGCGGTGGTTTAATTGCCCCGGATGAGATCACGTTTACTTATTTGAAAGATAAAAGATACTGCCCAAAAGGTGAACATTGGGAGGCTGCGTTGAGCTATTGGAAAACTTTGTATAGCGATGCTGCTGCTACTTTCGATAAAGAAATAATCATTGATGTTTCTGCTCTTGCTCCAATGATAACTTATGGTACTAATCCTGGTATGGGCATAACTGTAACTGGCAGTATTCCGCAGGAGGGCGAATTGAAAAATGCCGCCGAAGCAGCCTCTTTTATCAAATCGCTTAACTATATGGGCTTTAAACCAGGCGAGGCGGTATTGGGTAAAAAAATCAATTATGTGTTTATAGGCAGCTGTACCAATTCACGAATTGAAGATTTGCGCGAAGCCGCTAAAATAATTAAGGGTAAAAAGAAAGCCAACCATGTACATGCTTTTGTAGTTCCGGGTTCGCAGTTAGTACGTAAAAAGGCTATCAGCGAGGGTCTGGATAAAATATTTGAAGATGCCGGGTTTGAATTTCGTGAGCCGGGCTGTTCCGCCTGTTTAGGAATGAACGAGGATAAAATACCTGCCGGGGAATACTGCGTTTCCACCTCCAACCGAAATTTTGAAGGCCGGCAGGGTGCCGGAGCCCGTACTCTTCTGGCAAGCCCACTGACGGCAGCAGCTTGCGCCATTACCGGAGAGATAAGTGATGTAAGAACCTTATTGAATTAATTATGGAAAAAATAAACATTGTTCACTCCCGTGTGGTTCCGCTGCCGGTAAACGATATTGATACTGATCAGATCATTCCGGCTCGTTTTTTAAAGGCCACTTCCCGCGAAAATTTTGGCGATAACCTGTTTCGTGACTGGCGTTTTGACAACAATGGAATGTTGCGTAAAGAATTTGTACTGAATAACAATACCTATCACGGACATATACTGGTTACGGGCAAGAATTTTGGCTGTGGTAGCAGCCGCGAGCATGCCGCTTGGGCTTTATACGACTACGGTTTCCGCGTTGTAGTATCGAGTTTTTTTGCCGATATCTTCAGAAATAATGCACTGAATAATGGTTTACTGCCCGTTCAGGTGAGTGAAAAATTTCTCGAAAAAATTATCGCCCTTGTCAGCAGTAAACCCGAAACCACGCTTACCGTTAATCTTGAAAAGCAAACCATTGTTATTGATGAAAGTGGCGAGAAAGAAGGTTTCGATATTCAGGCCTATAAAAAAACCTGCTTGCTGAATGGATACGATGATATTGACTTTTTACTGAGTATTAAGGATAAGATTGCGGCTTACGAAAAAACCAGCAAATACCTTGAACTCATTCAGCAAGCCCATACAGCTCTTCAGTACTAATAAATTAAAATCATGGAAAAAAATATAGCCGTTTTGCCTGGTGATGGTATTGGACCTGAGGTTACTGCTCAGGCTATGAAAGTATTAAAGGTCATAGCCGAACGCTTCCATCACCGTTTTCATTTTAAAACTGGTTTAATTGGTGCTGCTGCTATTGAGGCTGGTGGAAATCCCTATCCGGATGAAACACACGAGCTCTGCAAAAGTGCCGATGCTATTTTATTTGGCGCTATAGGCGATCCGAAATATGATAATAATCCAAAAGCCAAGGTACGACCCGAACAAGGTTTATTGGCCATGCGCCGGCAACTGAGTTTGTTTGCCAACATTCGCCCGGTGCACACTTATAAATCATTGTTGGATAAATCGCCGCTTAAAGCGGACATTATAAGCGGAACTGATTTTGTAGTATACCGTGAGCTGACAGGTGGGATTTATTTTGGCGAAAAAAAACGCAGCGCAGACGGTCAACAGGCCAGCGACGATTGTACATATACCCGTAGCGAAATAGAACGGATTAGTATTAAAGCTTTTGATAATGCTATGGCGCGCCGCAAAAAACTTACGTTGGTAGATAAAGCCAATGTATTGGAGACTTCGCGTTTGTGGCGGGAGGTAGTGCAGGCTATTGCACCACGTTACCCGGAAGTAGAAGTGAATTTCATGTTTGTAGATAATGCTGCCATGCAGCTTATACTGAATCCACGTCAGTTTGATGTGATACTGACCGAAAATATGTTTGGCGACATTATTACGGATGAAGCTTCCGTAATTACAGGTTCATTGGGCATGTTGCCATCTGCATCGGTTGGCGAAATCAGTGCCCTGTATGAACCTATACATGGTTCCTATCCTTCAGCTGCGGGCAAAAACATAGCCAATCCTATTGGCTCCGTGCTGTCGGCGGCCATGATGCTGGAACTTTCTTTTGGCATGACCATCGAGGCTGCATACATTCACCGTGCGGTGGAAGAATGTCTGAAACAGGGCTGGGTTACACAAGATATTGATCCTGTTAATTACATAGGCACTTCGGACTTAGGCGACAGAATTGCCGAACAGGTAAACGAAATCTCTCTGCATCAGGTTTAAATTTCTGCGCGAACCATACCGATTGGACTTATACCTTTGATTTATAGCGGACTAATACCGTTTGCATTAATATAATAGTCCATTTCCGTTTCACTACATTGCACCATAACATTAATAGCAACGGCATTTACCACTGTAAATATTTTATTTGGATTGGACCAAATAAAATATAACATTGGTATAACAAAGACAATGTGTATTTCTACCTGCCACTTTTATGGGGCACGCTTTACATAAATCATGATTTTCATGTCTGGCTTAACCCGTGTAATACCAATGTTAACAAGAAATAGTCCAAAAAACGATTTCGAGTATTACATTGGTAAATGCAGATGGATAAATATGTTTAAAATCGACTGAAAGGAGAATTGGCCTAATACATATTTACAAACGATATTATTTATATTTCGCTGTTTACAACTATTTCTGTAACTAAATACAGTTAATGCGTTATAGAGGTATTTTTACAGCATGTTACACCCTCGCATAATTGGCTTTTTGTTATTTACATTATATGCCGTTAAGGCATATGCACAACCCAAATACGAATTCTGGGACGAAGAGAAGAAACACCTGAAATCGGAAGATCACTTTCTGAAAGGCACACCACATGGCAAAACCGCCAGTTTCTTCAAAAACGGTAAACCAGCCAAATTAGGCTGGTACCGCTACGGCAAACAGGACAGCATTTGGGTTTATTACTATGAAGATGGAACACCCAAAGCCATAGAACGCTATATGCGCGGCTTTAAAAACGGCAAAAACAAATACTATTATAAAAATGGAAAACCGGCGCAGGAAACAATATTTACGATTGATAAACCCGACAGTACCTGGACTTCCTGGTATGAAAATGGTCAGGTAAAAAGCCGTGAGCGTTTTAAATTAGGTCGTGGCGAGGGGCTTTGGCAATACTATTACGAAAATGGAAATCCTGAAAGCGAAGGTATTTTCGAGAACAGCTTGAAAAATGGTGCGTATACCAGTTATTTTAGTAACGGAAAAATTTCTTCACAAGGCAGCTATTGCCAGGGTAAAACCTGCGGCTTGTGGAAAGAATATTATGAAGATGGCAAACCAAAAACAGAGAAGGAGTATAAAGACAGTACCTTATATATATGGGCTATGTGGGGTCTCACTGGTGAGCAATTGATTAAAAATGGATCAGGAAAAATTACCATTACCTATAACAATAACAAACTAAAAGCCTATGGCCCTTACGAAGCTGGCCTGCCGAACGGCGAGTGGTTTTATTTTCACCCGAATGGTGCAGTAGATTATCAGGCTTTTTATAAGTCGGGCAAATTGGAAGGAGTTTATACCAGTTATTATGAAAGTAAAACAGTAAAATCGGAGGGAAATTACAGTAAGGACAAAAAGGATGGACTCTGGAAATTTTACAGCAAGGGGGGGAAATTGGAAATGCAGGGCAGTTTTGAAGGTGGTCAACGTAATGGCAACTGGACTTATTGGTTTGATAATGGAAAAAAGGAAAGCGAAGGATCCTTTACCAACGATAAAGAATCTGGCACCTGGCAGTTTTGGTACAAAACCGGAGAATTGTGGAAACAGGGCAATTTTGAGAATGGGGTAAAAGTGGGTCATTGGATAACATGGTTTGAGAATGGAAAAAAACTACAGGAAGGGAATTATTTAAACGGGAAAGAAAACGGAGAGTGGATGGCCTGGTTTAATAATGGACAATTGAAAGACAGGGGTTCTTTTATATTGGGTGAAATGGACGGACCTTGGGAAGGTTGGTATAGCAATGGTAAAGCTAATTACAAGGGTAATTATTGGAAAGGCAAAAGACACGGCGAGTGGGATTACTGGTTTGAGAAAACAGGGAAACCCAAAGAAATTTCCAGTTATGTACTTGGCCTGCGGCATGGCAAATACACCTTGTGGGGCGATGCGGGGTTTGTGGATACTGAAGGAAAATACCGCAGAGCCAAGCAACACGGCACTTGGAAATATTATTACGAAACAGGCGGACTGATGAAAACCCAACATTTTAAAAAAGGCCGTCTCAGTGGTAAATCACTTGCATTCTATGCAAACAATACCCTGCAGAGTGAAATGAACTATAAAGTGGTTAACGACAAACGCAAGGGCAAAACCCAAAGTGTTCCACACGGAGTTTGGGTATTTTATGATAAAAACGGAAAAGAAATTAACCGCATTACCTATAAGAATGGAGTAAAACAATGACTTCATATACCAATGTTAAGGAGAAATTTTCATCCCCGTCGTTTTTCAATATGAAAGGTTACTGTTCAGTCGCATATAAATTATTTATAATGGGATAATTACTAAAAATGTCCTTTGCAAAGAAATGATAATTATATCACTATAGTTTTATGACAAACAACTATAAATAGGGTCTACTGAAAAAGTAAAACAAATTCCTTCTTCTTTCTCCCTTCTTTTTCCTTGCTGAGGGCAAATGTGCGATGCACATTTGAGCCGGGTAGTGTGAAGCTAGCAAAAAAGCACCCTTCGACTCAGCTCAGGGTGCAAAACGGCGAATCCCTTCCCGCTGGCTTCGAGAGCCTCAGCCCAACGCTTGCCTTTTGGCAGAAAACCAAGCAAGTGGTCGCAAGCTCAATGCTGTTTTTCTAAGCCAAAAGACAATTACTCATTTGTTTATTTTTCTTTACGGTATTCGTGAATGCTGACGCATTTCACATCCTCACCGGCATCGCGCCGTGTCAGGGCTTACACACAACTCCGTGGCAACATTTTTATTATTCTGAGATTATCGGTTCTACAAGCGCGTAAGCCTTGGCGAAACGTCCTTCGGCATCGCTCAGGAACCACGATGCCGGCAAGGGGTGAACACTATAATTTTATAGTAAAAGTCAAGTGGTTGAAAATCAACAAAATTTGGGCTGAACAGTAACCCTTGGTTCATAGCTTATTTGATTAGAACTCTTAAGCTACTAAAAAAAGGAGATAGGTGAATACTCACACTACCCCTTTTTATTTTATCTCGGGCAACAATGATTTACAAGGGATTCTTTTTTGAAAATGCTCTTTTTGATGGAGAAATCCCCTAAATGCAATGTGCCTAAAAAATTATTAGCGTTTAGGACACCATTGATTTAAACCCCTGTTTTACATTTTTTAACAATTCCGACAGGTTACGGAAAACGCAATAAGTGGATAAAAGGAAAACAATAACCATGAAAAACACATCGTGTATCTCAGCTTACCGTTTTGTCATCATTACAGCAAGCACAGTATTTATGTTTAGTTCCTGTAACAGTAAAAGGGGGCATGAAGAAAAGGAAGAAAAAATTTATGCTGAAAGGGATGAAAGCGACTCAATGATTGTTGCTGCCGCAGTGAAAGAACAGATGTCAGCCGACACTATTAAGGATAAAGAACAGGTTTTTATTCGTACCGCCGATCTGCAGTTCAGTGTAAGTGATGTGCGCAAAGCAACAGAGGAAATAGAGTATGCTGTAGGAAGATTTAATGGATTTATTACCTACTCGGGATTAAACAGTACGAAGGTATATGAAAACAATATCCGTATCAGCCGGGATTCGGTAACGAAAGAAGAACAAATTTCTGTAAAGGGCGAAATTATGCTGCGGGTGCCAAATGAAAATTTGGACAGCATGCTTGCAACAATTAATAAACTGGCCAACTTTATGGATATGCGAACGGTGAGGGCCGATGATGTAAAATTGCAATTGCTTGCCGCAAAACGCAGCGCAAAACGCAGTGAGCTTTATATTAAAAAAGTAAATACGGTTATTGACCAGCAAGGGAAAAAATTGCCGCAAACCGTGCAAGCAATTGAAACCTTGCAGCGCAAAAAAGAAGACCAGGATGCCCAGGCCATTAACCTGCTTAACCTGAGCAACCAGGTTAATTACAGTACCGTACGGCTGAATTTGTATCAAACGACAAAAACGGCATTCACTACAAGTACTTATTTACCCCTCATAGAACCTTATGTGCCTTCCTTTGGCGATAAACTGGAAACGGCTTATGCTGATGGACTGGCAGTAATGGCAGCTATTATTCTGTTTCTGGTAAAAATATGGCCACTATTGGTTATTGGGGGGAGTATTTATGTTGGGGTGAGGTTGGTACAGAAAAGAAAAATTTCGCATAGGACTCCCGGGGGAGAATGAATTTTCCACGCTTATTGAATTCAGCTATTCGAAAAAATGGCTAAATCACCTCTCTTATAGCAATGTTAACGAGAAATGATCCAAATACGATTTTCCAGGATTAGCCTGGGTTACATTGGGATAATAAACCACCGGATTAAACATTTTAAATTTTTTATAGCAGATTCTATACCCACGAACTACAAGTATAACAAGGGTTAATCCCAAAAAAAAAAGCGCATCAGTTGATGCGCTTTTTGTTAAGAAAGCAATAGAATTATTCAATAAGCAATTTTAATGTTTTATTTTCTTTTGCAGAAGAAAGCACTACATTGTACATACCCGTTGCCCATTTGGATGAGTTAAAAGTTATCTGGTTTTCGCCATTAATGGTATTCAGCCTCGTGCTGTACACTACTTCACCCAACATATTAACCACATGCATTTGAATAGTTTCGTTTACAGGAAGGTACAATTTTAGTATTACATCATTTTTAGCAGGGTTGGGCATAAGCATTACATTACTAAATAAAGGAAGCTTTTCTTCCAAGCCCGTTGTGCAATTTCCGCTATATAAACCATACTTTTTAAAGATGGTACACAGGGTGGGATAATTAACACCGGCATATAACTGGTTATCTGCCTGTATAACCAATTGCGCCGCAGTCGGCATGCTCATATTACTGGTCCAGTTATAAAGCGATGTGTATTGCAACTTATCGGTAGTTGTTTTTCCTAAAGCTGTCCATATTTCCATCATGGCACTGTTCCATATTTCTCCGTCGGCATGCACCTCATGTACCAGTCCTCCCGGATACACCTTTGTGGAATTGGCTATACGGCCGTCCCAACAATCGGTGTTATGACCATCCCAGCCAAACACCCACTCCCATTTATAAGGGTCGATGGCCCTGTGGTAGGTGCAAGCCTGATAATCGCCAAATGCCTCATCCAGTGCTCCCCGATCGCCGGAAGAGAAATTGTTATGATTTGCAAAATGACTTACTCCATGTCCGAATTCGTGAACAATTACGTCAGCATCTTCCCCGTCATCTACACAACCGTCGCCTATGGTCAATTCTTCAGAACTTGGATCAAACCATGAATTATCCTGGGTAGTTCCATGCGAGTCTACTTTAGTAGGACCATTCATTAAATTTGTAAATCCAAGAGAGTGAAGATAGGTTTGCATGGTGCTGACGTGATAAAAAACATTTACATCTTCAAAATTATCGTTGTTACGTGTAAAGTCGAAAGTAGAACTGGCCTGACTAATCGGGGTGTGATTGGGTGCACTAAAGTCTTTAATAACAACATAGGCGTTTTCAAGAGAATACATCCCAGCGTTCAATTTGGCTTTAACCTGGGCTGTTTTTCGGGCGGCAGTGAGAGCGGCGTTATCCGCATCGTTGTTATCCACAAAGCTCCCGCTATAGGTTTGGTGTTCACTAACAATAGGGTTAGGGTTGAAAATTTTTACGGTTATTAACGTGTCTGCAAGAGGGGCGGCTGAAAAAGGTGTTGCTTTATATGGCGGATCCTGACGATTATACCCCGTATGTGCATGGTGAAATTTTCTTTGATCGCGCTGGTAAATTACTTTCCCGCTTTCGTCGAGCAGTGCAATCACCGAAAGATGATTTTCCCGGTTTAAAACTTCGGCTTTTTGTACAGCAACAGCCTTTTTTTCTTCCTGCAGGCAAATATTAAGCTCATTTTTTATATCTACATTGAAATTATACATCGGCCGGATATGCTTACTACAAAAACCTTTCTGTGATAATTTACTTACCTGCTTGTCAATAGCTTTCTGCTGAATAAATGAGAGATTAACGGCTTCATTAATCAGTACCCGGATATTTTTTTCCTGATCCACATTTACCTTTAATTCGGTACCAAAAACCGGAATATTCCTGTACAACTGCTGATAAGTGAAGTGCTTGCCAGCCGGGCTCGTGGTTTCAAATGTGAGTTTAATACCGGAGTACATATAGCTGAGTTCGGGAATTGTTTTCAGTAAATAAGCTTTTACAGACTCAGCATCGTCTTTATCTATTTTAATGTTTACAAAGGATGATTTGCTTTGAATAACGTAAAGCTCTCCGGTATTCAAACCGGTAGATTCGCTCTTTTTCTGTGCGCAAAGT
>JACCDG010014720.1_pt1 | contig 10553 bp, 10 predicted proteins | sample 7442471 | NCBI WGS metagenome assembly JACCDG01 (sample SAMN15323444, study PRJNA562643) | freshwater metagenome | isolation source: river surface water | place: USA:Blue River Watershed | collected 2017-08-17 | reverse complement strand
TCGCCATCGAGTAGGCATAAGCACGAGCTTTCCATAGAATCGCACTCTCAAGTGCCGGCGTACAAAATTCGTCTTCATCATTATAGACAGGTACGAAGGTTCGCTTGTAGAGAACTTCGATCTGGTTATCGGAGTTTGAATACGTCCCGGAAGCGTAATCATTCGTCATCAGGATGATATGACGAACGCTGGAGAGTGTAGACGGAATTGTGCAGAGAAGAGTGTTTGACCCATCGCGAACAGTTAAGTCGCAAGTGAGAATCTCAGACTTCGAGATAGACTGTACACCAATTGGGTCGTCCTTAGCGAATTGGTTAGTAGTGGTTTTAGTCAAGTCGCCGGGAAGGAAAGTAAGAGTCTCAGTAACTGACGCCGCCGCTGGAGTTTGGCCGGACACCGTCACATTGAACGGTATGGTTTGAGCAATAGCTAGCGACACAGTCAACTGAGACTCCAAAGCTAGTGGAGTGTGGAGCGCGCGTTGGGCTGTGAAACGAATTGACTTGTAGGGCTGCATCCACCGATTACTGTGATAACGAGGCGCGAAGTTCTCAACTGTATGTTGTGTACGAGTGAGAGGACGACGAATCATCCGCACTTGCTCAACGTACCACGGAAGAGAGATTTGCTGTTGAGACTCATCAATGGTGAAGGTCTGCTCAAACATAGATCCTGGAAGATCACAGGTTGAGTAGAACTCGTGATAAGCCCTGTTGATGTAACGAAGCAACTGAGCCCTGTTGTCGGAAGACGTAGCAGGGAGTGAGGTTGCTTCGGACAGTTCGGAAAGGATGTTGCGCAACATATTAGTAGAAGCGTACAGCGTTAAAACGAAACTTCCAACTAGCCGGAGTAAACGTGGCGACGTTGCCTGTAGCTTTGTTTGCAATAAGGGCCGCAGCAGCAGAACTAGCACGATGCAATACTACATTAGTCGCATCCCAAGAGAACAAATAAGCCTCGGAAAAGTCTGCTGAACCTGCGCCTGAGTCCAGCTTAACAGCACCCAAAGGTACACAATCACCAACCGCATATCCTTGGTCAATAGTTGTACACACAAAACAACCATGAACAACGTCAGGAATTGCGCTCAGTGTATGCGGTGTAGCTGTTGGTGCGCCGGCTGTTGGCAACGTGGCGACCTCAAACGAAGCTCGCTGAATGTTAGGCGTTGTTGGCGTAGACAACGTAACAGCTTCTACCGCGCCAGTCGTAAGATTGCGGCGCAGATATTTACCTGCGTCTGCAACCACAGGCTGCAGTTTTGCTAGCGTTAAGGTGCTATCAGCAATACCGGCAACAACAGACGACCATGCAATAGCAGTTCCGCCAGCATTAACCATAGGAACCTGAAGCGCCGAACCGCGGGCAAGTGAATCGACAGGAAACTCGTTGGCGCCAAATAGAGAGATTATGGTAGCCGAATCAAACAACGTCCAAGATTTAGATCCAGCCGAACGCGTAAGAACGTACGAACCAGCCGAAGTTCCATCAAGCTTCGAGATTGGAAGAGAGTTAGCTGAGAAAACATCAGCGGCAGTAATATATTCAAACGCAGACTCGCCAAGGTTAACGCGAATGAGCTTCAACGATGAACCAGCATCAGGCTTCAGCTTAGAAATTTCAAGAGTTGCAGAGGAAACCATCGAGCCTGTAATTGTATTAGTGCCAGGCTTGGCAACCGCAAGAGCCCACGTAGTGCCGTTCCAGCGAAAGACTTCGCCAGTTGAAGGCTTAAGCCAAAGACATCGCTTGTGCCACTCGTACCAACCAGTTGGATAACCAGAAGGCTCTCCAGACGTAGTTGGGGTAGTATCGGAATAGATTACCAAACCTCGATAAGAGGTAGTGGTAGCTAGCTCGATAGCTTGTTCGATTAGTGCCGCGTTGGCCCCAAACGTTGGGGTAAGATCAGCACCTCCAGTAAAAACTTGTTCTTCGGCAGTAGGCATATTAAGCAGCGCATTGAGCTAACATTGAAGAAAGAGAACCATAAGTAAACGAGGGCACACAAACAGACGGAATGATATCAGTACCGTCATGATCGCATGGAAAAACTGGATCTTCCAAGATACCCAAGACTAGGCGCCATTCAGATGTAAGTACAGCGGGATTAGCAGAGGCTGTCCATATCTCTATAACAGCGCCTGCTGGAATAGTCTCACCTATATAAGTAGGGACAGCTAAGCGTTCGCCAACACCTGACCACAGCTTGTACCTGAATGTTACGCCATTTACCACCCAGCGGACTACAGCTACAAACGAAGACGAAGGACGCGTGAATGGGTAGCGTATAGACCAACGTGAAGTAATAGGGATGGAATATACAGCAACAATCTGTGACGCCCCAGCACCCGCTGGATATGTATACGAAAAAGCAGGAATGACTAATTCCTGATTCTTCTTGGCAGCACCACAAGCTTTTCTGTAGAGGCGATCAGCTTGTAGCGTAGCTTTATGGAAATTTAATCCGTATCCACTAGACATAACGCTTAACTATATCCCGAAGACGTTGCGCAAAGCGAGCTTGCGTAAACTCATGCGATGCACGGGCGGACGCAATAGCCTTCTCAGCAAGCAGAAGTTGGTCTGAATATGCTTCTTGCATAGCTTGAATGATACCAGAATCAGAAGCTCTACCTATGCGACCTATTGATTTATAAACAGCTTTAGGAGATGGAACGAGAGTATATGGTAAGTGCCACGAAGTTTGTGGCGTTGTAAACATCGCAGGACCGTTGAGCGGGATGAGAATACTAGGACGGCCCATAGCAGCTAGTTCGCAAGCAGGGAGATTCCAGGCTTCTGCGCCGGAAAGGAATATTCCGCAGTGGTGCTGCTTGAGCATTGCGTCGTACTCGGCTTTAGTCTGTTCTGAGTACAGGAGGTTTACCCTCTTGTCGTAAGTCCAGCGCTTCTTACAGCATGGCGACATCTTAATCGTAAGCGTGACGTCAGGCTGTGAAGGGAAAGCTTTGGTAAAAAGCGCTGGAAGGCGATCGGTGTCCTTGCGATTGTTCATGTTGTCGTCGCGTGCGACACAGATGAACCCGAAAGGACGAGATGGCGGAAGGTGCGAAAAAGACGTATCGGCGAACAGCGGACACACTTCAATATCACCTTTGAAGTATCTCTTGAAAAGCTTTCGGTTGTGTTCAGACGGAACGATTAGTGTGTCGAAACGCTTAAAATTGCGGAACTCTTTAGGAAGATCATCCGCGTCCCACATCGTGAATAGTATGCCAGAGCCTTTTGTATTAGGAGGACCTACATTGAATGTAGATGGGGCAGGTTTAACAGATGTGGAAAGCGCATTAGCGCAAGTCACCGCTAATTTGCGATAACTTGCGCTAAGCGAATTGTAGATTTCTGGACTTGTTCCTACAAACATGAGGTTACTTGGATTTCGGAGGAGCCGCTTCGCGGCGGCATTTAGAGCAAAGAAGGCCCCGGCGCGACGGGCGCGGGGCCGCGCCGCCCCTTCGGGCCGCCGCAGGCCCAAGGCGAGGGCGAGCGACGGGCCGAGTCGAGTCCCGCGGTTACTTCGTCTTGATGTTCTCGATTACCTTCTGCGTCGAGACGCCAATAGTGGCGTCCGTGTCGCTGTAGAATGGCGCAGCGTACACAGGATTCGTGGAGGTTGGCACCGTTAGATATTGATTCCTTACGAGCCCTAGACGAACTCCCGGCGAGAAGCTGCCGGAACCGCCCGGCGAAACTTCGAAGCCGAGGATCGTTGAGCGAACGAGTACTGCCTTGTCCGAGTTAGATTTGCAGCCAACGATTGCGAGCGCCGCGAAGATAACAATGAATGTTTTCATTTCTTTTGTCCGAAGTATAGGCCAATGGCCATAGTTGATAACGTGTAAAGTGGCTCTTTGACCTCGACGCCTGTGATATGCATATAGCACACCGTGAGTGTCAAGATCATTGCGAGGCCCGCGCGAACCGAGAGGTCAAGATTGCCGACACGAAAGCCGGAGTCGGGCTTGGTCTCGGTTTCGGTTGTCGTTGCGGTGGAGGTCTCAGTGTTGTTCATGGTTAAGCTTCAATTGCTTTCAGATAGCTGCGGAGAACGTCGGCAAGCTGGTAGTAGCCGTTGGAATTAGGATGCACGCCATTTTAAATTTGAGAACGGCGAGATGCTGCTCGGTGATTGAAATTTCCATGGCGGTTAGGCGTTGTAGAGGGGGATCTTGTACCGGGTGCCGTTGATCGCTAAGTCGAGGTAGGTCGAAACCTGGGCGGGAACGTCTCCATTCGATCCAGCGGTCGCAGAGGATGCGGTCGCGATTGGAACCGATGCCGATCCGATCGACAGATGTGCCGATGAAATAGCGGCAATGCTTGTTGCAGATGACCCAATCGAAATGCACCCCGATCGGTTTGCGTCCACGTTTGCGCCGACGCCGATCAGAATGTTGTTCAGTCCTGTGGTTAGATTTGATCCACAGGCAGATCCGATGCCTATGTTGTTGTTTCCAGTCACGGAAGGCATCGTGTTGGGACCAATCGCGATGATGTTGTTGCCCAGCAGCACGCCAGAAATCAGAGAGTTGACGCCGATGGCTATGATTCCGTTTCCCTGCGTGGCTGAAAACGCGGCAGCGTAACCGATCAAGCAATTCGTCTGGCCTGTCTGGTTGAATCCAGCCAAAGACCCGACCATCGTGTTTTGCGTTCCAGTCGTGATGAGCCTTCCGGAGTTCGACCCGACCAAGACGCAGTCATCGGCGGTTGTTACGGAAATTCCAGCCTGATAGCCGACAATGACGTTTCGATCTCCGTTCGTGGCAACCTTGCCAGCTTGATAGCCGATCAGAACGCCACCGGACGACGCCAGTTGCTGGCCGGCTTCGGCTCCAATTACGACGTTGTAATTCAGGTCGGCAGTGCTTAGCGCTGCGTCCTGTCCTACAATCGTGTTTCCTGTTCCAGACGTATTTGCCTGTGCCGCCTTTGATCCGACAACGGTGTTTGATGTAGAGCCTGCTTGAGCTTTTGCGGCTCCGGCTCCAACAACAGTGCTATCATTTCCAGTCGTCATCGCCAAACCGGCATCTTCACCTACTACAGTGTTCCTCGATCCGGTTGTGGCTGACGGGGCTGCATTGTTGCCGATTACGGTATTGTCGACACCTGATGTGATGGCGCTTCCGGCCCGTGTTCCGTATCTCGTGTTGGCTCCGGTTACGGTTATTGCGGCAGTGTCTGTCCAAGTGCCGTCAAAAGCTCCGAGGTTGTAGGAAACCGCCGCACCTGTTGTGGTCGTCTTTACGTTGCCGTCGACCGTCAGGTTGTAGGTGTTCTGGAGTTTGGCTCCATTGAAATCCAGCAGCGTCCTGGCCTCCTGGCCTGATAAGTAGTCAATCGTGGCGACTTGGTTGTTCCCGCAAACCTTGAGATTGCAGGTTGGCCGCGTGTAAAGGCTCCAGGACGCGTTGACGCTCGGATCGCCGCCACCTGTGACGGTTGCGTTGTTGACGTAGATCAATCCGCCATAGCTGACCATCTGCCGCAACACCCTGACAAAGCCGTCCGGATAAGTGATGGTTCCGTAGTTGTACGTTGCCCCGGAATCCCATGCTGTCGGAAGAGCGTCGCGCATCCACGCCACTAGGTTGAATCCGCTATTGTCGCAGACCTCGATATTGGTCCTAGGGTGCTCGACTTGCTGCTGGCTGTTGGTGGTTTGAACGAACCCGAGAACGCCCTTGTTGCTGTAGAACTTATTGCCACGGACGATGAGATCTGTCGTGACGCCCTGAAGATCGAACCACTGAAACCCGCCAGAGATGGAGGTTGTCCCGTTGAACGTGTTTCCGGTGACCTCGAAATTGATCCAAGGAGTCGAGAAGTCTGGGTTGCCGCAAATCTGCATCGGCTGCGTCCCTGTTCCGGTCGGGTTGTAGATGACCGTATTGCCAGGACCGAATGCAAAGTTGTTGCAGGCAAATCCTTGGTTGGGTCTGCTGTCACGATAGGCAACCGGGGCGACGTAGGCGTACCCGCTCTTGATCAACCTGCCCGTGCAGGTGATTGAGTTGCTCGCAATTCGGACGTTCTTGACGATGCACCCATCTGCGATTAGATCGCCCGCCGTCCTGACGGTGTTGACCAACAGAAAGTTGACGCACTTGACTACGTTCCCAGATACAACGCCGTCCTCTAAGTCCGTCGCATTTGCGAGCTTGGCCAGCGTTTGCAGCGTTACGAAATCCGCGCCAGTGATGTTGGCGGTGTTGCCAGTGAGCGAAAACCGCTTACAGCAGCGAAACTTGTAGGCGTCGCGGTAGGTCGCGAAGATGTAATCGGCTTGGAGCACGGTCCCGGACTCTGCGCGGGTGCATTCCAGATAGTTGTTCGCAATGCGGATGTCGGTCGTTGTCTCCGCGTAGTAGGTGACGTGGTCGCCGTACTCGCCGAACTCGCAGTTGGTAATCGAAACAACCGACCCAGAGCCAATCACCGTTCCTGGGACGTTGCTGAACTTGCACCCAATGAAGTGCGCGTTTGAGCAGTAGGAGAACAGTCGATAGAAGGTGGGCTCCTCGGCGGAAGGGTATGTCGCGTTGTTGCTCGGGAGCATTCCCCGGATTGTAACAACGCCAGTCGGCGCGCCCGTTGTTCCCCATCCTCCGTCGATGACCAGATCCTTGATTCGCGAGTTGACCCCGAGCGTGAACACGTCGCCCTTGCCGTTCCACGGTGCAACACATGTGGAGGTAACGGACATGGTGGCGAAGGTGCCGTCGGACTTAAGCTGGTTCGCCAGCGAGTAAGTCTCTGGAGCCGTCCAGTTGAGCGGGTTGGTGTATCCGGTCGGAAGCGAAACCCAGATCTTGCCGCCGTTCCCTATCAGGTTGACGTTCGTTCCAATGGTGATCGGATACCCTCCGACGAGCCTGTAGTTCCCTGGGGGGATGATGACATCTCCGCCACCGGCCGCGACGGCGGCATTGCATGCGGCTTGGATGGCGTTCCTTGAGTCCGCTGCTCCGGTTGGGTCGGCTCCGAATTGGCGAATGTCAAAGCTGCGGGAATTGAGGAGGTGAAACCGTCCAGGAAGATAGGTTGGAGCAATCACAGATCCACCATCGTCAGTAGCCGAGGAGGAAGCCGAGTAGTTGTAGGTAGCGCCGCCGCCATCGCTGACGGCGTAGTAACCTTTCGTAACAAACAATGCGCCGTCAGGAATGCCTCCTGTGGACACAGCCTTCAACGCGGCGATCGTGTCGACATAAGTTGGCCGTCGAGCAGTTGGGTTGTTGACAGTTCCTGCAAGTTGAATAGCAGACGCAACTTGCCCAGCCAAACGATTGATCGTATCCGAAGTAGCTTTAGGTGTAGATGTACGAGTTTTCATGTAGTAAATTTCTCCAACGTTTCTTGACTGCGCTTCAGTTGATACTTAGCGCCTTCCAAAACCTCTTTGTTATCTTTCAATACCGCAGTGTTTGAGTCGACGCATTTAATCAACTGCGCAAGATACTCTTCACTAGACTTTGACTGCTCTTTCAGATCTTTGCGCAGTTCGACCGATTCTTCTTTGAACGACTTAACAGCCCAGACAACAGCAGCTATTCCAAGTAGGATGAGGAACCATACTTGAATATTTACTCCTGATGTCCCTAGCTGCGTCGCAGCATCTAGAGGATTAGGAGTAGGCATGTTATTTAATCACGTGGACGTACCAGTCGCCAGCCATGGGAACGCCGTCTGTAGCGTGGGCATTGTAGACCCAGACACGCACAGTATTAGCGCTAGCCACAGCGCCTGATGCGATCAACGGTTCAAGCGCGCTCGTAGGATAGGATATAGCCACGGCATCACCAGGAACAACTCCTGGAACAGTGACAGTTTCAAGTGCGTATGCACCTGCTGCAATAGTGTCGGAGGGATTAAACAACACTTTAATCTTCCCAGCAGGCACACGAGCCTCGACGTTAGTTAGCCTCGCGGTAAGCTGCTTGATCTTTTCAACAAAGTACTTAGGAGTCATGGCTAGTTGGTTGATGTTAAGAAACTAAAAGGAGGGCACACGTACTATGTATGTGTGCCCTCGTGTTTAGTCGCTTACTGCATTGGCAGGTATCGCGTATTATACGATCCAGTGCCAACGGCCTTGATCGTATAACCGAATGTGTAGCCCAAACCATCTTCTGGTTCGAGCACGACTGTGGAGTTCGCAGGAACGGTAACGGTGTAGACGCGCTTCATCTCATTAGTCGACGCAGCCTGCAATGCAAGCACCGAAGCGCGGACGACGTTAGTCACAGACTCAGTACGGCCCAGCGCATTGGTGTAGCTCACCACCTCGTTCGTGGTGTAGAAGGTCCGCTTATACCACGCGGGCTTGACGCGGTTCGTGGTAGACCCGGAATCAGAGTCATAAACAATGAACGTGTTCGCCGAGCCAGACGTGTCAGACAGTTGGAGATAAACCAACTGACCGGGATCGGACGAGATGACAGTGAGACCGGCCGACAAGTTGCCGCTGGCAGAAGTTTGAGCATAGGCAGCAACGGCGAGAAACAGCGAAACAAACAGTGCGAGGAACTTCTTCATGTTAGCGAATGATTAGAGTTGAGGGTTTGATTACCAAGCCAGAGCTTCAGACGTCCCACGACGATAGAAGATAGGCAGGATGTTGAACGGATTCACAGGCATCACGCCGTGAACAGTGGAAGCGATGAGCTTGATATGCTCATCCCAAGTGTTAGCCTCGAGGTTGCCGGCCGAGTCCTTCACGAGGAAGTTACGCGTGGCCTGCACCTGACCATTCCAGTTAAGGGCGTTGTACTTGTTCAGCGACATGCCCTTGCCAGTGAACTCCGAGGGCGGCGGGCCAACGTCAATCGTTTCGATCGGGTTGTAGCCAATCAGGAACGCGACGCCAACCGGAGCCTTGCGGTAGTCCGGATGGAAGCGAGTGATGTAGCCCTTGTCGCCAGAGTAGTTCGCGTCATTGTACTCCTGCTCAACCTGGATGTCGGGCAGCGTGCCGTCTTCCTTGTAGCGCAGAGGCAGCGGATCATGACGGAAGATGATGTTATCCGAGATGGTGCCCTTGAAGCGCGAGTTGATGATGTCCATGGCCAACGGCTTGACGTTGTTGACCGTAGTATCATAGGTCAGGCGAGTCCAGAGTTCGGACGCACCGATGAGGACATACTTGCCCTTCGCGTGCTCGTTATCCCGAGGATTGCCCTTCTTCCAACCTTCCATCGGAGCCATGCCGATGTCGTTGCAAGCGAGGTCGCGAATAGCGCAGATAGTACGGAAATCCAGTGTTCCGGTGCCGAGTTCCTGAATACGAGCGGCAACCCAGTTAGCATCCTTCACGTTCGCAGAGGAATCGGTAGGATCGCCGAACGGCACGGTCTCGTCGTAAGCGGTATCAGTAGACGAGCCGCGGCCAACGTGATACGCGTGACGAGAGAGGTGCAGACCCTGATCGCGAATGAAGAAGTCATTCGAGACAGAAATCTGATGGGCAATGTCACCCATCTGGAACAGCACGTTCTTCCGGAAGTCGCGGAAGTCGGGAATCCAGTTGATCTGCTGCGACATATACTTATGCCGCTTGACACGAGCTTGGTTCTGAAGCTCGCGATTCCGGTACGTGTTGATCTTCGCCTGTTCGGTAATGTTGTTCGGGCGATGAGTCTGCGACGTAACAGGAGAACGCTGGGGCATCACACCAACGACGATATCGCCGTTGTTCTGCTTCCAGCGCATGCTTCCGAATTGATTACCCCAGACGGAGGAGTATTCGTAAGCGTTGAGTTCTTGAGCGGCCATCTGGACAGGCAGACGCGTAAAAGCGTTTGCGTCCTGGATGGAATACGTGACATCGGTAGGAGGAGTGAGACCAACAACTGTAGGCATATAAGTTTATCTTTGTCTCCGCCGGGGCAAAGATAAAGCCACCGACGGAAAGGTTACGGTTGAACTGACGAGGTTCACCGCAACGCTCACCATAGGTGGCTGTTGCAGACTTACGAGAGACTCGTAAGTTACTTACTCTGGGAATCTTATTGCAGAGAGCGTGCCAAGTTAATCATCGACAGAGAAAGGAATAAGCTCTTCGACCGAGCCTTGTCCGGCGGGAAGAGGATTCGGAATAGTCTTTGACTTACCTGCAGTAAGTTCAGCAATCTGCTTCTTAAGATCTGCAATCTCCGTCTTGGTCCGCGCGTCAAGTTTTGCGAACTCTACGTAAGCTTGAGCAAGTAGCTTAGTCTGCGGCGAACCACGCAACGGCTCAGGCGTGATTTCGTAGGCATAGTCGTACACAGCCTTCTCTTCTGGAGCAAGCTTATCGACAGAGAAGCCAGGGAACAACTTATCTTCAATCTGCTTAAGTTGTTGCGCAACCGTCGCAACGCCTTGTTTGTACCTATGCTGATACTGTTGCACAGCGAGCTTGGTCTGCTGTTGCATCTGCACGTACCTGTTAAGCTCAACTTGTAGCAATGCATTAGCTTTACCACTCACACGTCCGTTAAGCTCCACAGACTGGACTTGACCTTGTTCGTTGATGAACTGGA
>JACCDG011178474.1_pt1 | contig 10556 bp, 10 predicted proteins | sample 7442471 | NCBI WGS metagenome assembly JACCDG01 (sample SAMN15323444, study PRJNA562643) | freshwater metagenome | isolation source: river surface water | place: USA:Blue River Watershed | collected 2017-08-17 | reverse complement strand
CCGAGGCCGAAGCCTTGCTGCAGCAATATTCCAAGCAATTGGCCGAAGGCAAAAAGCAAGCCGACGAAATCGTCGCAAACGCCAAACGCGACGCCGAAACCATGGCGCAGCAAGGGCTGCAGGAATTGCGCGAATTGCTAAGCCGCCGCGAACAGCAGGCCGAAGCGCGCATTAGCCGCATGGAAAACGAGTTGCTGCAAGATATGCGGTCCAAAGCCACGGACATGGCCGTCGATGCCACGCAAAGACTTTTGCAAGAAATTTTGGACGCGCAGCGCCACGCGGTGCTGATCAGCCAAGCGATCAAGGAAATGCCAAAGCAAGTGCATTAACCCAGTAGGCGGATCATGCGCGCCGATTGACGGCGCAGGAAGCGGCGCTGGCCGCTCCCCCAGTGATACATGAATGTAAAAAGCGGGAAAGAAACGCCCGCTAAGGTTTTTTGAAAAGCCCCTTTCCCGGGGCTTTTTTATTTTCCGATTAGAATCTTAACAGCGTCGTTCAGCTGGCTCATGCGTTCATGGTCGTTGAACACGCCATATTGCGCATCGTTGTTGGAATCGGGATGGAAAATCCGCGCCAGAGCGCGGTAGCGCGATTTGATGGCGGCGGCAGTAGGATTTGCTTGCGGCGGAAATCCAAGCACATGCAGCGCATCGGCCCTGGTCTTGACGCCCTGCGGCAGCGGCGCAAAAGCCAGCAAGCGCATTAAATCCTGCAGCCTTTTTACCTCGGCCTCGGCCCTGTCCGCCTTGCGCTGCATCGCGTCCATGCGCTGATCGTTCAGCGCCAGATTGGCCCAGCCCTTTTCCAAGGACAAAGCCAGCCCCAGCGCCTTGCGGATGGTTTGCGCGTCGTATTGTCCCGGCACACGCAGCTGCAAGCGCGGCTTGCGCGGCATGGAACGCCCGGCGGATTTGCCGCCGCGTAACGTTACGATATCGCGGTCGCGCGGATCGGGATCGCCGGGATCGGGCTGAGCGCGAATGACGTCTTCGGGGATCAGCAACAGCACCGCACGCGCCAAATCGCCGATATTGATATTGTCGTTGACGCCGGAACGACCGCGCAGCAGCGATTCGATTTCCTGCCGGAAATGCGACGAGCAGGCGACGACATGAGATTTTTTATGGGGTTTGCGGCTGGCGGTTTTAGTCATAAGGCTTAGTAGCATTTTAAGAAAAATGGGGAAAGCGTATAGCGTAAAGGTGGCGACTTGTTTTAGGCTATCATAACCCGTCATTCCGGGCTTGACCCGGAATCCATAGGCTTTATCGGATTACAAAAACCGGGGTTATGGATCCCGGATCGCGGCGGCAACGCCGCCTTGTCCGGGATGACGAGGTGAGTGTCGCCATACTGATTGTTCGGAAAGAGGCAGCCTTGCCCTTATCTCCCCCTTGCCTTTTCCCGGATTTATGACTATAATATTACAAATTTATAACAATCATATCTTTTTAGGGGACGAATATGCCGCAACCATACAATAAAAACCAACCGCCTTTGGACGCGCCTTTGGAAGACGATGTCCGTAAAAAACTGGAAGCAGACTTCGATAAAGACGGCGCGGAATTGGCCAGGATTGCCGCGACCAAAGCGGCTACCGTCCGCAGCTCGCGCTAATTACTCCGCCGCAAGGCTTTGCGCGGATTTTGGTTTCCAGCGCAAGATCGGGTTTCTGGCCGCCAGGGTTTCATCGAGCCTTCTGCGTGGGGTGAATCTTGGCGCGGATTTGAAAAATTCCAGAACATCCTTGTCGGTTTTCGCCAAAAGCGCCTTTTGCCCCAAATGCCGCATCGTCGCGATGAATTGATCCAGCGCGCGTTTCGATTCGGTTTCGGTCGGCTCGATCAAAAACGCGCCATGCACCACAAGGGGAAAATACATCGTCATCGGGTGATAGCCTTCGTCGATCATCGCCTTTGCGATATCGAGCGTCGTTACCCCCGTGCCTTCTAGAAACTTGTCGCTGAACACAACTTCATGCATGCATGGCCCGTCATAGGGAAGGCTGTATAAATCCTTGAGGCTTGCCAGAATGTAATTGGCGTTCAAAACCGCGTCCTCGGCAACCTGCCGCAAGCCGTCGGCACCATGCGACAGGCAATAGGCCATGGCGCGCACGAACATGCCCATCTGCCCCCAATTGGCGCGGATGCGGCCAAAGGCGTTTTTGGCGTCGCCGCTTTTTTGTTCGATGCCTTGCCAGGATTTTCCGTCATGCACGATCCAAGGCAAAGGCGCATAAGGCGCAAGCGATTTAGACAAAACCACAGGGCCGGAACCCGGGCCGCCGCCGCCATGCGGCGTCGAGCAGGTTTTATGCAGATTGATATGCATGCAGTCGATGCCCAAATCGCCGGGACGAACCCGGCCGATCAGCGCGTTGTAATTCGCGCCGTCGCAATAAAAATAACCGCCCGCGTCATGGATCAATTTGGCGATTTCAATAATTTCGTTTTCGAAAAGCCCGCAAGTGTTCGGATTGGTCAGCATGATTGCCGCGACATCGGGGCCAAGTTTCGCCTTGAAAGCCGCCAAATCGACTCTTCCCCTTTCGGTTTGCGGAAAGGCGTCGACGGTAAAGCCGATCGCGGCCGCAGTCGCGGGGTTGGTTCCATGCGCCGCCTCTGGCACCAGCACGCGTTTCCTGTGTTGTTGGCCCTTGGCGTCGAGCGCAGCGCGAATCGCCAACATGCCGCACAGCTCGCCATGCGCGCCGGCGGCGGGGGACATAGCCACGGCATCCATGCCGGTCAAGGTTTTCAGCCAATGGGCAAGCGTTCCGATCAGCTCCAGCGCACCCTGCACCGTCGATTGCGGCTGCATCGGGTGAATGTCGCCGAACCCAGCAAGCCGCGCCATTTTTTCGTTCAGCCGCGGATTATGTTTCATGGTGCAGGACCCAAGCGGATAAAGGCCAGAGTCGATCGCATAATTTTTCTGGCTAAGACGGGTGTAATGCCGCACCGCTTCTGGTTCGCTTAAGCATGGCAGGCCGATATGGCCTTGCCTGGCGCAATCGCCAAGCCGGGATTTCACTTTCGGCGCATCGGGCAGATCGACGCCGGAACGGCCAGGGGTGTCGAGTTCGAAAATCAAGGGTTCTTCTTGCTGCAAGCCCTTGTTGCCGCTTGCGGTTTGCGCATTGCCACCAAGGGCGCTTTCAGGCCTGGTATTGCGTCCGACGTTCAGCATTATAAAATCTCCGTCAAGTTTTTAACGAGCGCGTCCATATCAGATTCCGAATTGCATTCGGTCGCGGCACAAAGCAGCAAATTTTCAAGGTTTTGATTGCCGGGGTAAAAGCGCGACACCGGAATCCCGCCCAAAATCTTCCGCGCCGCCAGTTTTTCCACGACTTCTAAAGCGGGTTTTGGCAGCTGGATCGTAAATTCGTTGAAGAAATTTTCCGTGACTATCTTCACGCCTTTGATTTTTTCCAGCTTTTCCGCCAATTGAACCGCCTTGGCGTGATTCAGCTGCGCCAATTTTTTATAGCCTTCCTCGCCCAGCAAAGTCAGATGGATGGTAAAAGCCAGCGCGCAAAGCCCGGAATTGGTGCAGATATTCGAAGTCGCCTTTTCGCGCCTGATATGCTGCTCGCGCGTCGACAATGTCAGAACAAAACCGCGCTTGCCTTCGGCATCCACTGTCTGGCCGCAAAGCCTGCCCGGCATTTGCCGCACGTCGCGTTCCCGCGCCGCAAGCAGCCCGACATAAGGCCCGCCGAAATTTAAACCGTTGCCAAGCCCTTGCCCTTCGGCCGCGACGATATCCGCGCCCATCTCCCCCGGCGGCTTCAGCGCGCCGAGCGATACAATCTCGGTGACGGCCACGATCAAATACGCGCCCTTGGCATGACAAGCATTCGCAAGCGCGGTCAAATCCGAAACCTTGCCGAAAAAGCACGGATATTGCACAACGACGCAAGATGTCTGGTCGTCGATTTGCGCCGCCAAATCCTCGCACAGCCCCTTATCGGCGGGCAGCGCATTGACGCCGAAATTGGAATAGCGCCCGTGGGTTTCGATCACTTCGCGGTAATGCGGATGCAATGCGCCAGAAAGAACCGCTTTGTTGCGCTTGGTAATGCGGTTTGCCATAAGCACCGCTTCGACCGATGCGGTCGATCCGTCATACAGCGACGCGTTGGCGACGTCCATGCCCGTGATCATCGCCACCTGGGTTTGGAATTCGAAAAGATATTGCAAAGTGCCTTGGGTGACTTCGGGCTGATAGGGGGTGTAAGAAGTCAGAAACTCGCCGCGCTGGATCAGATGATCGACGCTGGATGGAACATGATGCCGGTAAGCTCCCGCGCCCAAGAAACTGGGAACCGAGCCCGCCGGAATATTTTTCGCCGCCATATCGCCCAGAATCTTTTCGACATCGATTTCGCTTTTGAACATCGGCAGATCGACGGGGGATTTCAGCTTGGCGGCGTCGGGCACATCGCGGAACAATTCATCGACGCTTTTTGCGCCGATCTTGGCCAGCATTTCCTTGCGGTCCGATTCTGTTAACGGCAGATAGCGCATAATTCCTCCAGTGACAGTGAACTGTGACAGTGAACGGTGAAACGCTGGTCATCGCCCATTGTCACTGTCACCGATTACAATCCTTTAATGTATTTCTGATAATCCGCCTCGGTCATCAATTGATCCAGCTCGGCCGGATTCGACAGCTTGATCTTGAAAAACCACCCATCGCCGGTGGGCGATTGGTTGATCAATCCGGGATTGCCCGGCAGATTGTCGTTGACCGAAACCACTTCGCCCGATACGGGCGCGTATACTTCGGATGCCGCCTTGACCGATTCCACGACCGCGGCTTCTGCGAATTGCGCGACTTTTTTCCCCGGTTTTGGCAAATCGACGAACACCACATCGCCCAATTGCGATTGCGCGTAATCGGAAATGCCGCATATCGCATCACTGCCGTCAACGCGGATCCATTCATGCTGTTTGGTGAATTTCAAATTGGACATAGATTTCCCCCTATCCTCTGTAATAACGCTGCGGCACGAACGGCATCGCGGCGATTTCCGCCTCGTGCGGCGTGCCGCGAATCAGCAATTGCACTTTTGTCCCGATGGCGGCAAAACCGGATTCAACATAGCCCATGGCGATGGGATGCTGCAAGGTCGGGCTGAAAGTGCCGCTGGTGATAACCCCTATTTTCTTGCCGGACCCATCCTGGATTTCAACGCCTTCGCGGGCGATAGCCCGGCCCACGGGTTTTATCCCGACGCGCTTTTTCAGGGGCTTATCTTGAAGCTGCTTTAAAACCGTGGCGCTTCCCGAAAAGCCGCCCTCGGTTTTGCGCCTTTTGCCGATTGTCCAGGAAAGCCCCGCCTCGACGGGCGTTGTTTTATCGTCCAAATCATGTCCGTAAAGGCATAACCCAGCTTCGAGCCGTAAAGTATCGCGCGCGCCAAGCCCGATCCAGGCCACGTCCTTTTGCGCCAAAAGAATTTGCGCGATGGCCGAGGCATGGCTGTCCGCGACCGATATTTCAAACCCGTCCTCGCCGGTATAACCAGAACGGCTTATGCCGACCGGAATACCATCGATTTCAAAAAATCCCATATGCATGAATTTCAATTCCACCGCCTTTGGCGCGAGTTTTGTCATCACCGCGGCGGCTTTTGGCCCTTGGATCGCAAGCAAGGCGTAATCTTCTTTGTAATGAATTTGCAAGCCTTTGGTTTTCTTGGCGATATATTCCAAATCCTGATGCTTGGTCGCGGCGTTTATCACAAGATAAAATTTTCCGTTGCCGTCATGCCCGATCATCAAGTCATCGAGGATGCAGCCCGCATCGTTCAACAGCACGCTATATTTCAATTGATAAGGGGGCAATTCCGCAAGATCGACCGGGATGACGGATTCCAGCGCCGCAGCCGCCCCCGCCCCTGTTATTTCCACTTGCCCCATATGCGACACATCGAACAACCCGGCATGATTCCTTGTGTGCAGATGTTCCTGCAAGACGCCCATGGGATATTGCACCGGCATTTCATATCCGGCAAAGGGCACGATTTTGGCGCCTGCGTCCAAATGAATTTTATAAAGAGGCGTGCGCAGCAAAGGATCGGGCGCGGATATCGCTGTTTTATTCATGATGACTGCCTTGTTCGAGGTGTTCTTCAAAACCGACCAGTACGCTCCAGTTTTTTTCGGCGGGCAAGGTCAAATCCAAAATGTCGGCGCTGTTTGCGGCAAGCGCGCTATCGGAAAATTCAACTTCGACCGCAACGCTTTGCTTAGCCACGACTTGCCCCGCTTCGTCGAGAACAACGGCGAAATAGCGCATATCTTGCGGCAAAGGGGTTTCCACTTTTTCCCGCACAGTTTCGATTAAAACACCCAAGGTCATCTGGACATCGCCGTCTTGTTCGACGCATTCGCCTGCAAGCCTTTGCAGGCGCAGCGACAAGCCGTCCTTTTCAATTTGCGCCGCGCTCTTCAAAACCCCGTAAGACGGGCAGGCCAGTTTTTGCGGCGTCTCGAAAGCCGAGTCTATGCCGCAGCCGGAAAGCAGAAAAACAAGGGTAAATATAAGGAAACGCATGGGTTGCCGGACTTTGTGAAAACACCTATATTGGACCGAAGATTAACCGAACGGAACGCATGACGCAAGAATTAACAATTTACCTGGCTGCCCCTCGCGGCTTTTGCGCCGGGGTGGACCGGGCCATTAAGATCGTGGAAAAGGCGCTCGATAAATACGGCGCCCCAGTCTATGTGCGCCACGAAATTGTCCATAACCGTTTCGTGGTCGAAAACCTGGAACGCAAAGGCGCTATTTTCGTCGAAGAAGTCGACGAAGCGCCGCAAGACCGCCCGATCGTCTTTTCCGCCCATGGCGTCGCCAAATCCGTACCCGCCCGGGCGCAACAGCGCGACATGCTGTTCATCGACGCCACCTGCCCGCTTGTCACCAAAGTACACAGAGAGGCGGAGCATTTACACCAAGACGGTTATCACATTATTATGATTGGCCATGCCGGGCATCCCGAAGTCGTCGGCACGCTGGGCCAGCTGCCGGATGGCGGCATTACCTTGATAGAAAATTTGCAGCAGGCGGAAAACATCGCCTTGCCCTATGACAAATTGGCTTATATCACCCAAACCACTTTGTCGGTGGACGACACTGCGGAAATCCTTGCCTGCCTGTCGCGGCGATTCCCCAAAATCAAAGGCCCGGCCAAAGAAGATATCTGTTACGCCACCACCAACCGGCAAGAGGCGGTCAAGGCAATCGCAGCGAAATGCGACGCCATGCTGGTCGTCGGCGCGCCGAATTCGTCGAACTCCTTGCGCCTGGTCGAGGTCGCGCAGCGCGCCGGATGCCCCAAAGCCGCCTTGATCCAAAGGGCTTCGGACATTGATTGGGATTGGGTTTCCGGCGTAAAGGCGCTGGGGATAACGGCGGGCGCGTCCGCGCCTGAAATACTGGTCGAAGAATTGATCGCCGCTTTCCGTTCGCGCTTTAAAATTTCTCTGCAAGAGGTTACAATCACCGAAGAACGGGTGGAATTCAAACTGCCCAAACAACTAGCCAGCTGAACGGGGCCAAGACATGACCACGCCGATAGCAGAACATGAATTGCAATGCCTGATGGTCGATTACCTAATCGGCCCCGCGCTGTCGATCCGCCCCGCCACCGAGGACGCATCGCAACAAATATTCGCGCTGGAAACCACAACCGGTTCTTATTTGCTGTATTTGTACGAGCCGGACGCGATGCCGCTTTTTACAAGCGAGGCGATGCGCCAGCTGAACGGGGCGAAGATATCCCCTTTTAAAGGCAGGCTGGCGATGATCTTCAAAAGCCCGGCCAACAGCAATAATTTCCTGCAATCCGGCGCGGCCTAATCCTTATGGCCGAACGCGTCAAAATTTATACCGACGGCGCCTGCAAGGGCAATCCCGGCCCGGGCGGATGGGCGGCGCTTTTGGTTTATAACGGCGTTGAAAAAGAATTGTCGGGGTTCGAGGCGCACACCACCAACAACCGCATGGAATTGATGGCGGCGATCATGGCGCTGGAATCCTTGAACCGCAAGGTAGCCGCCGATTTATATACCGACAGCCAATATGTCCGCCAAGGCATCACCGAATGGATCATGGCTTGGAAAAAAAACGGCTGGCGCAACGCGCAGAAAAAGCCGGTGCAAAATTCCGATCTCTGGCAGCGCCTGGACAAAGCCCGTCAGGATCACGACATCGCCTGGCATTGGGTCCGCGGCCATGCCGGCCATCCGGAAAATGAACGGGTGGACAGGCTTGCCAATCTGGCCATAGAAAACCGGGCTTAGTCTATCTTTGCCGTGCGGCATAGGGCGGCAAGGCTCTGCGGCCAATATGCGTGAGCATCGAATCGCCCACCGCAACACCCAGCATATAATCCTGGATTATTTGCGCCGGCGCCATTTTTATTTCTCTGATCCGCTTAGCGCTTCTTTCACCGCCGATTTCGTCAGCAATTCCGGCAAGGGCTTTCCTTGCGGGTTCGCCTTGCTGTAAACCGCGTTGAACGGAATGCCGTATCTGCCATGGCTTGCAAGATAAGTAGAAATCATAGGATCGGGACGCGTCCAATCGCCGCGCAGCAAAATCACATTCGGCGCGCGCAAAAGCGACTGGATTTCCAGATCGCTTAAAACCAAGCGGTCATTGACTTTGCAGGTCAAGCACCAATCGGCGGTGATATCGACGAACACGGTTTTATCCTGCGCCAACGCCGCGCCGATTTTATCGGCGGAAAATTCCTGCCATGGCAAAGCAGATTTCGAGGCGGAGCCGGATGCGGCCGACATGAAATGCGTCGCCGCGATCGCGCCGAGCCACAAGGCGGTCAAAAGCAGCAACAACGCCAAAATGCGGCGCAGCCCGTTCATCCATTTGCCGGGGCGCGGAAAGCGGTGCGCGATGCCGGGCCGCAGCGCGATCAAAAGGTAAGGTAAGGCAAGGCCCAGGCCCAGAAATGTGAATATCAAAAATATCTGCGCCGCGCCCTGCGACAAAGCGAATCCCAAGGCCGTTCCGACAAAAGGCGCCGAGCAAGGCGTCGCCATCACCGTTGCCAAGCAGCCGAGCAGGAAATCCCGGCCGAAACTATTGCGGCCCTTGTCCAGCCCAAGCGCGGCGTCCAGGCCCGAAACGAAACCGGGCATGCGGAATTCGAACAGCCCCCACATATTGGCGGCGAAAACCAGCATGATCGCGGTCATAACGATCAGGAAAGCGGGCGATTGGAACTGCACACCCCACCCCACTTGCCCGCCGGAAATTTTTACCGCGACCGCGATGGCCGCAAGCGCCCAAAAAGACGCGACAATGCCCATCGCGCCCGCGACAAAGCTGCGGCGTATATGCGCCTTGTCCTGGTCTTGCGCGTTCACCAGCTTGATGATTTTCAAGGACAGCACCGGCAGAACGCAGGGCATGAAATTCAAAATAAACCCGCCCAAAAGCGCGATCAAAACGATAACCAAATACCCGTAAGGCGCGCTTTCCGTCATGCGCGCCGGAATGGCGGCCCATTCCGCCGATTTGCTGGCCTTGTGGCTTGTGACCGTCACGGTGACCGGGGCATTCAGCAGTTTTTGGAAATCTTCTTTGTTTTGGATTATTATAGGCACGGTGAAATTCGCTTGGAGTCCGCCTTGGGAAAGGCTTGTTTTCGGACCTCCGAAAGCGATGGGCAGGGCGGATTCGACGAAAATATCCGGCTTATCGAAAGCAAAGGCCGACGCCGCCTGCACCTGCAGGGCGGGACTATCCTCGCTGCCGGAAATATTTATGGATGTTATAATCAAATCGCCCTGGTTTGTTTTGGTCGGCACAAGATCCGAGAACACCTCGATCCAATCTTTTTCCGGGCTGTTCAAATTCGCGCCCGGCGGCAATTCCATTTGAAAATTATATTGATAAGGAATGCAAATATCCGCGCAGGTCAGGTAATCGACCTTCGCCGCAAGCTTTGCGCCTTGGCCTTGTTTCGACCAGCGCAAGGTGATCGGCAAGACCACCTCGGCATTATAGCCTGCGGTTTCAATGCCGCTTTGCGAAAACCGCACCGGCGCGGGCCAATGGAAGTCCGCGCCCGCCAAATTTTCAGACCCCGTCCAATCTATGCGCGGCGGATATCCGGCGTCGCCAGGAGAGCGCCAATAGATATGCCAGCCGGGCACGGGCTTGAAATGAAGCCCGGCAGAAAGGCTTAGCCCGCTTCCGGCCGTCAAACTGGATGCGATCAGTCGCACCGAACCATGATCGTTTTGCGCCCATTCGGTCGCCGCCTGGCCCTGCGGGGATGCATAAATTTTACTGTCGGCGCGTATTTGCGCCATGGCACCAGCGGCGGAAAACAGCCAGATTGCCGCTAAAACCATAAGAAACAATAATTTTTTAGGATTTTTGAAAATGTGCATGAGCGAGAAGACTTTCCCAAGAAAAAGAAAAAACAAACCAATCCTTAATAAAGACAACCGTACAATAAGAATATACGGTATTATATATAAAGCGGCGTTATAAAACAGAAT
>JACCDG011068151.1_pt1 | contig 10558 bp, 15 predicted proteins | sample 7442471 | NCBI WGS metagenome assembly JACCDG01 (sample SAMN15323444, study PRJNA562643) | freshwater metagenome | isolation source: river surface water | place: USA:Blue River Watershed | collected 2017-08-17 | reverse complement strand
ATGGCCAACCCCGTGGTAGGGGTGGTCCAGCTTGGGGCTCATGCTCTCGGTATGGGGGACAAGGTTGACCCTGCGATCGCCGCCAAAGAGGCTGAGTACCAAGCAGCTCGTGCCGGCGCTGGCCGATCGGGGTTCGACGCTGCCCAGCTGGCCGGGGAAGTTCTCAGCCCGGCCAATCTCGCCCTGGGGGTGGGTAGTCGAGTCGCCCAACTCCCCTCCATGGGGTCAAAGGTTCTGACGGGGGCCACTACCGGCGCCGTCGCCGGGGCAGCGGCTCCGGTCACGTCAGCTGAGGATCAGCAGGACTACTGGACTACCAAGGCCAAGCAAGCCGCCACCGGCGCTGCCGTAGGTGGCGTGCTTCCCCCAGTAGTGGCGGCGGCTGGTAGGGTGATCAGCCCCAACGCCTCGGTGAATGATACCGTCAAGAAGCTGATCGACGCTGGGATACGTCTGACCCCAGGACAGGCTCTGGGCGGTATTGCTGCCCGCACCGAGGACAAGGCCAGGAGCTTCTTTGGGCTGGGAGACGCCATCACCGCGGCCCAGAAGAGGGGAGAGTCTGACCTGAATCTGGCGGTGATCAACGGCGGTCTGGAGCTTGTAGGCCCCATGGCTCAGATGCCGTCCCGAGTGCTGAAGCCGGGGCACGAAGGCATTGCTCAGCTGAGGGATACGGCTCAGAGAGCCTACGACAATCTTGTTCCCCACTTGCACGCGGACCTGAACGACACGCAGTTCTACTCCAACATGCAGCTGCTCCGGAATCACATCGGACAGATGCCGCAGCAAGAGCAGGCTGCCATTAACCACATCATTGACCGCGAGATGGGACACCGCATTGACCAGGCTGGAAGGTTGGTCGGTACGAACCTTCAGGACGCCATGGCGGCGATACGGGATCATGCCTCCAGCTTCGGTCGCTCATCCTCCAAGTATGAGCGCGACGCTGGGGAGGTGTTGAAGGCAGTCCATGGAGAGCTGAGGGACTTGTTAGAGAGAACCAACCCTCAGTACGCCAATGAGTTCGCCAAGATCAACACCGCATATCGGGTTCTGAAGACAGCTGACCGGGCGGCGTCATCGGTAGCCTCCCCAGAAGGGGTATTCACCCCCAGCCAGTTTCATAGTGCGGTGAAGACTGGGGACTTCTCCAAGGACAAGCGAGCCTTCAGCGAGGGGGGAGCATTCCTTCAGAACCTGTCGGGGCCGGCCAAGACCATTATGTCCTCCCACTACAACGACAGCGGCACCGCGGGTCGGCTGGCCCTGTCCGCCGGGGCTGTGGCCAGCGGTCTGGCTTCTCCGGCCATACCTTTGTCCCTTCTCGCCGCGTCTGCTGCGTACGCTCCTGGCATTCAGCGTCAGATCGTCAAGGCTCTGACCTCCAGACCTGACTTCGCCAGACCGTTGGCTGACCTGCTGAACGTGGGGGGAACCTATGCTGCTCCAGGAGCGGCAGGGTTCTCCGCTGGGAGACAGTAATGGCCGTTGTAGTCTCTCCCCCACCGCCCAAGACCGACGGCAAGTTTGACGACTGGATGTACCTGTTCTGGAAGAAGGTGGTGTCCGCAGTCATCACCGTCATCGGCATTCCGGCTGGAGGCTCTGTCGGGGCTGTCCTCAGGAAGATTGACGGGACAGACTACAACGTTGAGTGGGGCTACCCTGTGCTTGGGTATCTCGCCACGGAGGGCGCTGGTGGGGTGGTATATCAGTCCACCAGTAAGTCAACCAGCGTCACCTTGGATGCGAAGTGCGGAACGATCTTCATGGATGGGGAGGCTCTCAATGACTCCACCAGCGTATCGTTCACTATGTACAACACCTACATAGAGGCCACCGACGTTATCGCCCTCACGATCAGGGATGGGGCGTCGTTTGGGTCGTACCTGACTCAGGTGGAGTATACCAACACTGGTCAGTGCTCCATAGCTCTGCGCAATATCTCCGGGGGAACGCTGAGCGAGTATGTTCAGCTGAACTTCGCTATCATCAAGGCATACAACTCATAAGGAACAACAATGCCGTGGGACGGAACTGAACGACGGGGGGCTGAGACCACCCAATACATGGCCTTGCAGGAACAGCTCAACCGACAGGACGACATCCTGCTCGACCTGCGGGACACTATCAAGGAGCATCTCACCGAGTCCAAGGATATTGGACCGGCCCTCCGGGAGCTGGTGACCCTATGGAAGGCCAGCAAGCTCCTGGGGGCTATATTCGCTGCCCTTGCTGCGGGGGCAGCCGGTATGTGGTCCCTATTTGTCTGGGTCAGAGAGCACCTGAAGTAAAGCCTCCAGGGGAAGCAGCCACAGCCGGGCGGTCCTGGCTGCGAGCATCTTCAATCGGGTCTTGATGGGCCCTTGATCCGGGGCATGGCCAAGGCCAGGTCTTCGACTGTGGCGATGTCAAGGACATTCTCTTTGTCCTTGAAGGCGGCCTTGAATGTGGGTTGTTGCACAAGTGCGCCGACAGCAGTGCTGGTCGAGGCCTTGGCAATGGCGTTAGCGAAGCCTGCTTTCCACGCTTCCCAGGCGTAGAAATTCTCACGCGGGTGGTTCCTGAGATCTTCATGGACCCTCCAGCCATACCTGGTCCTATGCCAATCGTTGAATTCTTGCCACAGCTTTTCATCTTGGTCCATCGTGTCGTCCTTTCTTTAGTGTCGTTGGTGGTCTTTCCCCCTCATAAGGGCAGTATTCAAAGTATCCGCCTTCCGAATCTTCCTGAAGGTGCGTAAGGCATTCCGGGTGCATCTTGTTAGTCGATGCCTTACCATCAGAGACACTCATCCACCGCTCGTATTGTGCACCGACATCAATTTGTTCAGCGCAGTACGTGCAGCGGTGTGGTTTTCTGGCTGTTCTCTTTTCTGGTGGTGTGTAGTACATTGGCGATCACCACTGATCATGTCCAAGTTCAGCGGTGTCCCACCCCAACCACCACTGATGCTTACGACTGTACTCTTTAAGTGAGTGATCGGGTTCGGGGTTGGCGTCCCGAGGCACCCCCTCCTTATGAGCAGAGTACCCTTTTGATCGAACCCACTTGTCTTGTGCGAGAAGATAACTCCTCTCACCTTCGTATGCTTGGCACATTTCTAATCCCCTTCATTGAAAAGGATGCGCTTGAGAAGCGTGCGAACGAGCTGGTGTTCTGCTTTTTTGCCTTGCGCCCGAGCCTTTTTGCTCCGACGGTTGCGGTAGGTTTCGCAAGGAAACTTGTCGTGACCGGGGCAGCAATCGCAATCCCCGCGGCGAAGCTGAAGCAGTTGCCGTTTCATCTTGTTCTCCAGTGATGCACGGCGGACGCGCCGTGCTAGGTGTTAATGTAACCAGAAGGCATGCATCGACTATTGCCTCGGAAGCACCGTTTCCATCCTTCCGAGGCAATAGTCGATGCATGCCTTCTGGGCTGCTTCCCAGACAGCTTTGCATTCGGCCCTATTTCCTATCACAAACTCCATACGGTTGGTTACAAACCACTCTTCAAAAGTCATAGTGCTGCTCCTAGTGGTATTGTTGGAGTTCTCCACTTCCAGGCCAGATAGGCTTTATAGGGCGTACGCCCGATAGCGGCAGCTGCGGCGTGGTTCCGGTAATAGCTGCAGAACCATACCCCTTTGACTCTCCAAATTTTAGGCTTCCAGGGGATCATCGCCTTCCTCGTCTTCGTGCAGGTCCACGTCGTTGTCGAACACGTCGTCGTCGATGCAGACGTCCCAGAAATCTTCCTCAGTCTCCGTCCTGGGGTCATGGGGGTGACCGGTACGCCTTCCCCACGTCGATTCGTCGCCCGGTCCAGGTAGTCTGTCGCTCATGACCTGCCCCTCTCGCGCAACATATCGTCTGCAAGGTCATAGCTAAGTTTTGCGAGGTTGATCCCAAGCCCCGCAGAGGATGGGTGTTTGTAGTGCGAATGATTAGAAAGCCACCCCCTCATAGCCCCCTCAGCAAAGTAATCCCGGAGCGTCATGCCAGGGGATGCTGCGCGACCGGTGTTTTCTTCCGTAGCCGGGAATGCCGGTCCTCCGTCGTCAATCATTTGCAAGTCATCTCATGATTGTCCTTTCGTTAGCTTGTACCAGTCTGTGCCTGAGGGAGTGTTCTTCCGCATCAGACGAACCAGCAGGTCGATCTCGGCTTGGGCCTTGTTGACTCTGTTGAGGGCGGCGCACTCAGAGCTGTAGGCAGCGGAAGTTATGCGCTGACACTCCACTAGTTGCTCGTTGGCGTGAATTAGCTCATATACGGCTGACGACATGCGGTCGGCTGGAGATACTATTTCTTCGTCGTTCGGTCCAGGTATGTAGTTCATGACGTTATACCGAAACAGAAACCTTGATTGCGGAAGCCGCCGCTGCGATGGCGTCTTTTGCCGCCTTCTCGATGTTATTGGCGATCACCTTGTTGATGTCATTGACCGCTGACTTCGCCGCCTTCTCCATAGAGTCCTTGATGTAGTTCTTCATCAAGACGGTAAGGCGAGGGCCACATGACTTCCAGGTGTACGAGTCCCTCGCTTCGTGTTTGGCCTCTCCGTTGAAGTTCACTTCCTCGCTCATGTATGACTCTGCGCGTGAGGCGATGTATTCCTTGAACGTCATTGGCGGCGACTTCGGCTCACCATATGTGTTTGTGCGGCGCATATCTGCCGACTCAATCATTTCGCCGACTCGCGGAATCAAATGCACCGCAGCCAGCGCGGCGATCTTTTCATCGACAGCCTTCTGAATGCGAGCCTCGATTTCTTTCTTGAATCTCGACGCGTAGCGAATCTCTTGCTCGCTGTCGGGGTCGAATCCGCTGCAATTCAGCAGAACTTCAACCGCTTGATCGACTATCCGGTCGCCGAGCGTTTCAGCGCTGATGCCGAGCGCTTCGAGAGTCTTGATGTCCATGATCTAGCTCCACAAGTAAAGGTAGCAAAAGGCGCCCACCGCCACCAGTATGACCGAGTAGCAAATCCAGAATGCTCTGGTCGCTTCCCGGTCGTACAGGTAGTGGGCTTCATCCTCGAACATCTCCTCCCATTCCTCGGGGGTGATGCCGTCGATCAGGAACCGGCGCTCACCTTCGGACAGGTGGTCAAGGGCGTCGAGCGGTACAAACTTCCCTGGTCTGTCCTTCCCCCAAACTTCAGGGTCAATGTCAATCTCCAACGTATGCTTCTCCCCTGAGAATGGGGAAGTCCTGGTAATCCTCATTTTTTGAACCCTCCACGGTTGATCGAGACTCTAGTATATCCTGTTTGTTACTACTCAGGAAAGAGGTTTATCCTGTTTGGGAGTCGGTTATAGCCCCGTAGGGGCGCTATAGGAAGCGCCCCTACCCTTACCCCTACCCCGAAGGGAAACGGCCCCTCTAAGGGCCGTCTACGCGTTACCGGGCCGAATCCGCTAGACTCGCCGCATAGTCGGCGTCCGATTCGCGCTGCTCAGCTACCTCGATGTACTTCTGGAGGAAGTGGCGGGCCTTGTACAGGTCGTCAATGCCGTTCTTCTTCCTCCACCTGGTGACGTACTTGGTGATCTGACCCTGGAAGTAGTCAAGGTCGTTGGCCACAACGAAGTCCCAGTGTTGAATAGGGGAGCGATAGTGGGTTCCCCCCACCTGGGTGTTATTTGCTTCCGTAGTAATCACGTTCAATCTCCTTGATAATTTCAAGCACGATAGGGGTGGGCTCGTTCTCCCGCAACCAAGTGAGTCCGCGCTCCAGCACCGCCTCCATGGGAAAGTTTCCCATATGAACCTCTTCCAACGACTTGAAGCAGAGGTCCAGCATGTCCGCCTGCTTCAGCAGCTTGGTCTCGCAGGGGGTGAGGCTGGCTTCGTATGGGAAGTGAAACTGCTCCAGACGCTTCAACGCCTTGGCCAGACGCGGGCTTTGCCACTTGGCCGTGGCCGGAACGTCTCCGGTGTACTGCTCCGCCAGGTCGTGGTACAACGCCGCCCTCAACAGCTCTCCCGACAACGCGTCGGTGAGTACCGTGAGCAACAGAGCCACGTTGCAGGAGTGGTGGCCCACCGTCTCGGGAACGATCAAGTCCAAGGTGTGGAATCGCTTGACCTTGGCTCCAGACCGCATCTGCTGAACCTTTTCAAACGTTGTCATTTCAACCTCCGTTGTATCCACTGAGTACAGGCCAACTTCCAGGCCTCGTCTTCTATTGCGTCAACCCAGAGAAGCGCCTCTCGCCCCATACCCTTCTTGTAGCATTGCCAAACCCGATACATGGGGAACGCTACATAGTAAAACAGGCCGTTCTTGCACTGGAACGGGACTTCTGGGGCCCTCAGAAACGTGTCCAACTCGGAAAACCACGTATCGGGGTGGTTGACCAGGACGTGGGTGATCAGGCCTGGGTAGGGGTTGCCGGGGTCGGTCAGAGTGAGCAACTCGCAGTGGTTCTTGACCTCGGGGTACAGGTGCATATTGTTGCTGAACTGGTTGTACTCCCCCACGTCGCAGCCAATCATGGCTGCCAGAACCTCCTGTAGCATAGACATGTGGACGGCGTTGGCCCCGTATGCTCCCCACACAGCATCGTTGGACCGGCAGCAAACAGTCATGTGAAGGCTGTAGCGGTCCCTGCGGAAGTAGGCGTGGGTGTTGCACGGAATGTCCAGACTGTCTCTGCCCAAGTCAACGTCCCCATCCCACATGGCCAAGACCGCTCTACGGGTGTTGGGGTCATTCTTCAGCATGGAGATTAGCGTCTGAAGCTGGTCATAGCCGAAGTGAGTTCTCCACCGGTAGCCGTATGCTCCGTCGAAGTCCCCCTCAGCGTTCGCATACTCATTCATGCGACCGTTGAACTGAGCCACGAATGTGCTGTCCCGGCGTCCGCCAAGCATCCACAACCCCTCCATGAAGTGGAAGAACGGGTTGGCGTCTCGCTCAGGACAGAACAGCACGCGCTCCTTGGGACGCATGTAGGTAGTGACCACCGGGGTAGGAACCTGGATGACTGGGCCGTTTCTGGAGTCGCCATTCACCCCCGCCTTTTGAAGCAGACGCATGCCCTGGTAGAAGGCGTCGTTCACGTTCTTGGCTAGAATTGTATACATACTACGCCCCTCCGTTGTACTTGGTTCTGGAGTGCCCCCGAGTCCACTTGTGAAACTCGCAAAGGCAGTTCTGAACGTTCTGAGCGTCAAGGCCCAGACTGGCCAGCAGCTCGTCCTGAAGCCGGTTCACCTCCCGTTGGAAGTCTTGCTGGTTCCAATACGTGCCGGCGCACTTACCCAGCAGTTTGTTCAACCCTTCCATCGACCCCGGACCTGGGGCGCAAAAGTACCAGTAGTCAATGCTGGGGCCCAGATACTTGGTACGCTTCAAGTCCGCCACTACTTGTGCGGCCATGAACGTGCCGATGCGGGGGAGAGTCTGGAGTTGCTTCCAAACGCCCAAGCAGGTCTTCTCCAGGGGGAAGTCCAGAGCATCTACTGTGCGACATACGGACTCGTGCTTGGGGGAGCCGTCCATCTCAGCGGTGATCATGTATGCTCCGGTCCAAGTCTTGTCCCCACGCTTGATGCGCTCGCCGATGGCCTTGGCGTACTTCTCCTGGTCCCACTCCATGGGGAACCCGATCTCAGCCAAGGTAGCGGGCCAGTTGATCATGCGGGACAGCAATATGGCCCGGGGCAGATTTGGATGGCGTTCGTGAGGCCGAATCCAGCGCTCATAGATCCACAGGCTGACGGTGTCGTCGTTGCGGTTGATGTTGCAGAATCTGTAGGTCTGCAGCACCTTGTCGTCCGTCCAGGGCTTGGGCTGCCCGCTTTCCTTCTTGAGCCTGACCAACTCTCGCTCATTGACGAACCACAGAAACTTACCCAACATGTCTTGATTCATACGGCTACTCCTGGATATAGGATATTCATAAGGTCTTGCCCCCCGTCAATGTCCACGACGGTCTCGCCCCTTGCGGTGAGCTTGTCCTTCAGGGCCTGGATAGGCTTGACGCGATTGCGTGTGTTGGCCTCATCGAAAGGTCTGGTGTTGCCGGCATCCAACCGGCGCTGTCTGACCCGGGCCACACACTCATCGATGGGGGTATCCATGAACGCCCAGACCTTGTCCTGAGGAAGGGAGTCCAAAAACTTGCCCACCGCTCCGTGGTAAGTGGAGATGAGTAGCCCCTCGAACAGGAGGTGTCCCTGCTTGTGGTACTCTCCGATCAGCCTGATCAGCTCGTCGGTGGAGGCGATAGTGTCCACCCCTCCGCACTTGTTGCCGTAGCTGCCCAGGACGTAGGTGGGTAGGTAGTTGAGTCCTACGCTGATCTTGTACGCTTCGGGCTTCTTGTACGGCTCCACATGAATGGGTACGACGCCCTCGGCCAGGTCCATGAACTCCCTCACCGCTGTGGTCTTACCGCTGCCGCTAGTTCCGTGTAGCTTGACAATCATCATTCGCTCCCGTTGTTGATCGAGACTATAGTATACTACGAGATTCTACATCAGGACTAGCTATCCTTTGTAGAGCACATAGAAGGTCTTGCTGGTCTTTGTTCTTCCGAGCCAGAACCTTGAACACGTGATAATCCAGAGTGTTCTTGGCCATGAGGTAGTGGATCGTAACGGTCTTGGCCTCCTGACCTTGTCTCCACACGCGAGCGTTGGCCTGGTCATGCATCCCAAGGTCCCAAGGAACCCCCATCCAGCATACAGTGCTGCAGGCCCCCTGTAGGTTGAGACCGTACCCAGCCGACGCTCCGTGCGCGACCAGTACTGGAATCTTCCCAGCGTTGAACCTATCCACTATGTCCTTCACGCTACCGCCGTCGCTGAGACTGGGAACCGGACCCAACGCCTTGCGAATGCGCTCCAGATCGTGGACAAACTCATAGAACACCAGCAACGGCTCCCCCTGAAGCTCGTCCACAATCTCTTTCAGAGCATTCACCTTGGCGTTGTGAATATGCTCCGGGCGTCCGTCGGGCAGGTACAACCCTCCATTGGCTATCTGGCGGCACCGCATACCGGCCACCGCGGCGTTGGGAGACATAACCTGCTCGCCGCTCTGTAGCATGACCAGAAACTTTCGTTCCATGGTCTTGTACAGGGCGTAGTCGTCCTTGGACAAAGTCACCTCTATGGGATTCTTGATCAGCTCGGGCATTACCAGACAGTCATCCTTGGACATCCTCAGAATGAGCGGCGCTATGGCCTTGTATATGCCCGCTTTGTTGCTCTCATGAACCTCCCACCCGTAGCCGTCGAAGCTCTTCACGCAAAACGCCTTGTGGAAGTGGGAGGGGTTGGGGCCAAGGGCCGCTCCCCTATCCAGCAGATATATCTGCGACCACACGTCCAGCAGACCGTTGGGGGCCGGGGTGCCGGTAAGAATCCACCGGTACTTGTACCGATACAACACGTTGGACAAGTCTCGGAACCGCAGTGATCTGGCGTTCTTGAACATGCTGGACTCGTCAATCACCAGCAGCTGCATCGGCACCTTGACAAACGATGGGTTGCGAATCAGCGCCTTCAGACTTTCAGGGTTGATGCCGTATATGTCTGCCTCCGGTAGAGGGTTTGTGGGGGTCACATTTACTCCGTTGAGGTTGATAAACCGCAAGTGTCGAGTAGTATCCCACTTGGCTATCTCTGACGGCCACACGTTTTCCAGAACCCGGATTGGGGCCACTATCAACGCTTTCTTGACGTGTCCCTCCGCCATCAGGGCAGATATGGCCGTCAGCGATATGACGGTCTTCCCCAGCCCCATATCGAGGAACAGCCCTGCCCATTGCCGGCTGAGGAGAAACTTCACCCCCTCGTCTTGGTAAGGTTTGAGGTTCAGGTTCATGCTCGTACCCAATCGTACAGGTCCACCTCTGGGGGCAAAAGCGGCCGCAGGTTGTACGGGTCATCCCCCAGAGATAGGTGGTTGTGAAGTATGCCGTCGCCAATGACGTGGACCTTTGTTATGAAGTACCCCTTCATCAAGCACAGCACGGTCTCTGCCTCCGACGGTCCGCAGGGTCGGTCATAGGTGGGAGGGGCAAGATACTGCTCGATCTCGTCCACCACTATCTGTAGCGCCTCGGCCAATGACTTGTCCGGCCAGAAGGCTTTGGCGGCCTTGGCCGGCTCGCTGGGCAGAAACTTGTCCGCCCCGGAGTAGTCCACAGGAAGACCCATACAACGGTCAAGGTAGTCGCAGGCCTTCCAAATGAAGTAGGGTCCAAACCCTCTTATGTCCGAGAATCGCTGAGTCACCTCCGCCAGCGTCCGACCTTGGAATCGTTTGAACGCAAACCTGGGGTCAGGGATTTCCCGCGACAGGTCAGATATGGAGTTGAGACCGTTGGCGGCCTTGAAGTGACGACGCTCCACCCCTCGCTTGCATACTGAGAAGTTGTCGATCACGTAGTCCCAGAACTGATTGGGCTCCACCACCGCGGCCTTGGCTGCCTCCCCCACGTCGTAGAACATCAGCATGTGAAGACAGAACTGGTTCGCCCAACCGTCCCCCCACAACATCCTCCCTTTATGAATCATGGTGTAGGTTGGGTCAAGGTCGTTGATGCGGATCAGCT
>JACCDG010612202.1_pt1 | contig 10558 bp, 9 predicted proteins | sample 7442471 | NCBI WGS metagenome assembly JACCDG01 (sample SAMN15323444, study PRJNA562643) | freshwater metagenome | isolation source: river surface water | place: USA:Blue River Watershed | collected 2017-08-17 | reverse complement strand
CCGCGGATGTGCCTGAAGACACCAAGAAAAAGATCGATGAGATCAAGGCCGGTCTGAAAGACGGCAGCTTCGCCATCTGGAAAGGCCCGATCGTGGACCAGGCTGGCAAGGAAGTGCTGGCCAAAGACGCGGTGGCCGACGACAAGTTCCTGGGTGGCGTGATGTTCTACGTCAAGGGCGTGGAAGGCAAGATTCCGGGCAAGTGATTCGTCCGGTAAGAAGTGACCACTGCGCGCAGTGGTCGCCAAAAAAAGGCTGCAGGGGCAATGTCCCTGCAGCCTTTTTCACGTCCGGGCTTGTTCAGCGTGGTTTGTAGGCTGTGACGTCGATTTCGACTTTGGCATCGATCATCAACCGTGACTCCACCGTGGAGCGGGCAGGCCGGTGTTCGCCAAAGCACTCCATGTACACCCGGTTGAAACTGCCGAAATCGCGTGCATCCGCAAGCCACACGCTGACCTTGCAAACATCGTTCAGGGTGCAGCCTGCCAAGGCCAGTGCTTGCTGGATGCGGACAAAGACCTGGCGTGTCTGGGCCTCAATGCCACCGGACACCACTTCGCCTTGGTCGTTGGTGGGCACCTGACCTGACACAAAAACGAAATCGCCAGCGCGTGTGGCGGGGGAAAGGGGGCGGGCCAGGCGATCTGAGGCGATGGGGGAGGTCCCCAGCATTTCGACGGTCATATGTTGTCTCCGTATCGTGTTTTGGAAAAAAGAAAAGCCATTATTCAACATTTATTTACAGGAAAACCCTGTTTCATCCGCGACCCAAATTCATTTAGAGTCAAAAATGTAAAAAATTTACATTTTCTTCCCCACACTTCTAGGAGACCTCCATGCTGCGTTTGCCTCGTCGACACCTGCTGACTCTGCTCTTGGCTGCACTGCCTTTTGCCTCTTTTGCTGCACCGCCCAAAGGGGGGGCGGCCAACCTGGCCATGATCGGTGAACCGCAAAGCTTGGACCCGATGGCTTCGACGGCGGACCTGGTCGGCACGATCATGCAGCACGTGTACGAAACGCTCTACACCTTTGACAGCAAATGGCAAGCCACCCCCATGTTGGCCGACGGCATGCCCAAGGTCTCGGCAGACGGCTTGACCTATGCCATCAACATCCGCAAAGGGGTCAAGCTTCACAGCGGTCGTGACCTGGATGCTCAGGATGTGGTGGCCTCCCTCAAGCGCTGGATGGAGATGGCACCGCGTGGCAAATCGGTGGCCAAAGACACCGTGAGTCTGGAAGCCAAAGGCAGCCACGCCATCGAGTGGAAATTCAGCGCACCCAGCGCCTCTTTGCTGGCTCAGCTGGCCTTGCCTTCTGGCATGGCGGTGATCATGGCCAAAGAGAGCATTGCCACGCCTCTGGTTTCGTTTGTGGGCACGGGTCCCTACAAATTCAAGGAGCGTCGTCCGGACCAGTATGTGATCCTGTCTCGCTTTGATGGCTACAGCGCCCGCAGCGAAGCGCCCAATGGCTATGCGGGCAAGCGTGAAGCCCTGTTGGACGAGCTGCGTTTTACCCCCGTACCCAATGCCAACACGCGCGTGGAAGGCGCTTTGGCCGGGCAGTTCCACTTTGCCGATCAACTGCCGACCGAGGCCTTGGCGCGTGTTGAAAAAGCAGGCCCCTCGGTGGTTCCGATCGTCACACCTTCGTTTGGCTTTCCTTACATGGTTTTCAACACCAAGGAAGGCGTGCTGGCCAACCAGGGCATTCGCCAAGCGATCCAGATCGCCATCGGTGAAGGTGAAATGCTGACGGCTGCCTATGGCGACAAGCGGTTCTTTACAGTGGAGGGCAACCACTTTCCACAGGGCACGCCGTTTTATTCGACCGCAGGCACTGACCAGTACAACAAGCAGGATGCCAAGCGCGCCAAGGACATGGCCGAGAAAGCCGGTTACAAGGGCGAGACCATCCGCTTGCTGACCAGCCGCCAATACGAGTTTCACCACACCATGGTGCAGGTCATGGCCGAGCAATTGCGGGCCGCAGGCTTCAAGCCCGAGATGCAAGTGGTGGACTGGGCCACTTTGGTGCAGCGCCGTGGTGACTCGAAGGTGTGGGACATCTACATGACCCACTCGGGCCAGTTCCCCGAGCCCATGCTCTCGCCACCGCAGTTGGGCGAGGGCGCACCAGGCTGGTGGAGTTCTCCGGCCAAGGCCAAGGCCCTGGGCGACTTCAACCGCCAGACGGACCCGGCCAAGCGTGCCCAGCTGTGGAGTGCCGTGCAGCAAGTGGTTTACACCGAAGTGCCTTACATCAACGTGGGCAAGTTCAGCAGTTTGTCGGCACGTTCCAGCAAACTCGAAGGCTACACCCCTTCGACCTGGCCATTCTTCTGGAACACGGGCCTGGCCAAATAAACCGCAGGAACTGATCGATGTCTCGCATGTCCTGGGCCGGCCTGGGGCGCACTTTGCTGGGCCGCTTGGGCGGCATGCTGGCGGTGCTGTCCCTGGTGTCTGTGTTGGTGTTCTTGCTCACGCGGCTGGCCGCTGGCGACCCGATCGCGGTGTTGCTGGGCGACCAGGCTTCGCTGGAGGACATTGCGCAGGCACGCCAGCGCTACGGGCTCGATCAACCACTGGTCAGCCAATTCATGCTGTGGCTGGCTGAGGTGCTCCAGGGCAACCTGGGGCAATCGATCTTTTTGCAAATGCCGGTCACGCAAGTGCTGTGGGAGCGTGTCGAGCCCACGGCGTGGCTGGCCTTCCTGTCGGTGAGCCTGGCCATGCTGATCGGCGTGCCTTGCGGCATTGTGTCGGCCGTGTGGCGTGGGCGCTGGATTGACCAATGCGTGAGCACGCTGGCCATGCTGGGGGCGAGCATGCCCAGTTTCTGGATGGGCTTGATGGTCATCCAGTTGCTGGCGGTGGGCGCAGGCTGGTTTCCGGTTTCAGGGTATGGCGACCCGGGGGCGGGTTGGGCCACGCGCATCCACCATTTGATGCTGCCTGCCTTGGTGCTGGGCACACTCAATTCGGCCTTGATCATCCGGTTCACCCGCGCATCCATGCTGGACATCCTGAGCGAAGACTACATCCGCACGGCGCGTTCCAAAGGCTTGTCTGAAAGCGTGGTGGTGCTCAAGCACGCTTTGCTCAACGCCCTGGTGCCCATCCTGACGGTGCTGGGGCTGACGCTGGCCTTGATGATCGGTGGGGCTGTGGTGACCGAGACGGTGTTCAACCTGCCGGGCCTGGGCAATCTGGTGGTGCGTGCGGTGTTGCGCCGTGATTACCCGGTGATTCAGGGGGCCTTGCTGGCGATTGCCGGGGTGTACGTCATCATCAACTTTGTGATCGATGTCATGTATGTTTTTGTCGACCCGAGGGTGCGTCATGGCTGAGTGGCGTCGCACCTTGTCGCTGTTGTTTGCCCGCCGGGTGGTGCTGCTGGCCGTGCTGCTGCTGGGCTTGATGCTGTTCATGGCGGTGGCCGGGCAGTGGCTTTTGCCGCATGAGCCCATGGCCATGAAAGTCAGCATGCGCCTGAAGGCCCCCAGCTGGACCTACTGGAGCGGCACCGACGAATTGGGCCGTGACATCACCAGCCGGATTTTTTACGGGGCGCGTTATTCACTGGCCATTGGTGCAGGCACCGCCTGTTTGTCGGTGGTGCTGGGCACCTTGCTGGGCTTGCTGGCGGGTTTTTTCAAGCATCTCGACGCCGTGCTGATGCGCTGTGTGGATGCCATGATGGCTTTTCCGGACATCTTGCTGGGCATTGCGCTGGTGTCGATTTTGGGGGCCAGCCCGGTCAATGTGGTGCTGGCGCTGACCTTGGTGTACACGCCGCGTGTGGCCCGGGTGGTGCGCGCTTGCACCTTGGTGATTCGCGAGCTGCCCTATGTCGAGGCGGCCCGTGCCGTGGGCGTGAGCACCCCCAGGCTGCTGCGCGTGCACATCCTGCCCAACCTGATGTCGCCGATCCTGGTGCAGCTCAGTTTCATCTTTGCCTATGCTTTGCTGGCCGAGGCGGGCTTGTCCTTTTTGGGCGTCGGGGTGGGGGCAGAAATCCCCACCTGGGGCACCATGGTGGCGGCCAGCACCCAGCATGCCGACCGGGCCGTCTGGACACTTTTTTACCCCGGCATGGCGATTGTGTTGACCGCTTTGTCCTTGCAGTTGCTGGGCGATGGCGTGCGTGATTTGCTCGATCCCCGTTTGAAAGGCACGCCATGAACGCCCCCGAAGCCGCATCTGCTGTGCCGCGCTTGCAGGTGCGCGATTTGACCACCACCCTGGTGCAGCGCGAGGGTGCGGTGCCTCTGGTGCGCGGGGTGAGTTTTGATTTGCATGCTGGACAAACGCTGGCGCTGGTGGGCGAGTCGGGCAGCGGCAAATCGCTCACGGCGCTCAGCCTCATGCGTTTGCTGGCGCGCAATGCCCGCTGGCAATGTGGCGGGCAAGCCTTGTTCACCGATGCTGCGGGGCAAACACGCGATGTGCTGCAGCTGAGCGAGGCCGAGATGCGCCAATGGCGCGGGCACCAGATGGCCATGATTTTTCAGGAGCCCATGACTTGCCTGAACCCGGTGCTGACGGTGGGTGAACAAATTGCCGAGTCGGTTCGCCTGCATTGGGGGCTGGACAAGCGCGCTGCGCGCCTGCGCGCTTTGCAGGCGCTGGAGCAGGTGGAGATTCCTGCTGCGCGCCAGCGGCTGGACGAGTACCCGCACCAGTTGTCTGGCGGCATGCGCCAGCGCGTGATGATCGCCATGGCCATGGTTTGCGAGCCACAGGTCTTGATTGCCGACGAACCGACGACGGCACTCGATGTGACCATCCAGGCGCAAATTCTGTCCCTCATGTCGCGTTTGCAGCGTGACACCGGCATGAGCATGCTGTTCATCACCCACAACCTGGGCGTGGTGGCGCGCCACGCCGAACGTGTGGCGGTGATGTATGCCGGTCAGGTGGTCGAGCAGGCGGATGTGCATGCCTTGTTTGCGCAGCCTGCTCACCCCTACACACAAGGCCTGTTGGCGTGTCTGCCTGGTCGCGCCAGACAGCGGTCATTGCAGGAGGGGCGTCGCATGGCCTTGCAGGACATTCCGGGCCAAGCCCCGGCCATGGACCGCCTGGGCGCAGGTTGCAGTTTTGCCGAGCGCTGTGCATCGAGGCTGCCCCTGTGCAGTTTGCAAGCCCCCGTTTGGCAAGGCGATGCGGCCCATGCCCACGCGTGCCATCTGGAGCAGCGGTCATGAAGCCCATGCTGAAGATTGAGGACTTGTCGGTCGAGTTTGGCCGTGGGGCGCAGCGGGTGCGTGCAGTGCGCGGGGTGAGTTTCGACATTGCCCACGGCGAAACCCTGGGTCTGGTGGGCGAATCCGGCTCGGGCAAAAGCACCCTGGGCCGTGCGGTGTTGCAACTGATTGCGGTCACTCAAGGGTCTGTGCAGCTGGAAGGGCGTGAGCTTGTGGGCCTGAGCGCCTCGCAAATGCGCCCTTTGCGGCGTGAAGTCCAAATGGTGTTCCAGGACCCCAGTCTGAACCCCCGTCAACGTGCTGGCGACATGCTCGACGAAGTGCTCAGCACGCACGCCCTGCATGGGGGTGCCGCGCGTGCCCCGCGCATTGCGCAGTTGCTTCAGCTGGTGGGGCTCATGCCGGAGCACGCCAGCCGTTTTGCGCACGAATTTTCAGGCGGGCAAAAGCAGCGCCTGGGCATCGCCAGGGCCTTGGCGGCGGAGCCCCGCTTCATCGTGGCCGACGAGCCGCTGTCGGCGCTGGACATGTCGATTCAGGCGCAAATTGTCAACTTGCTGATCAAGCTGCGCGATCAGCTGGGCTTGACGCTGCTGTTCATCTCGCACGACCTGGATGTGGTGCAGTACCTGTGCGACCGTGTGGTGGTGCTGTACCTGGGGCGTGTGATGGAGATCGCGCCCACGTCAGATCTTTTTGCATCGCCCGCGCACCCGTACACGCGCGCCTTGCTGTCGGCCGCGCCCATTCCCGATCCCGCGCAAGCGGCACCCCGGGTAGCGTTGCAGGGCGATCCACCCAGCCCTTTGAATCCACCGTCCGGTTGTGTGTTTCGCACCCGTTGCCCCCATGCTGTGACCGCCTGTGCCGACACCGTGCCCGAACTCACCCCCACCACAGCAGGCCGCCTGGTGGCCTGCTGGCGACATGAAGAATTGAACTGAGTCATGCAACTGAACCCCGCCTTCAAAGGCTATCCACCGCACCTTGACCCCATCGATCTGAAAGATGCCGGGCGGCAGGGTTGGCAATTGCTTCGGGGCGATTTGCCATTTCCGCTGGCCGTGCTCAAGGACTCTGCGCTGCAGCACAACCTGGACTGGATGCAGGATTTTTGCCGCACGCGTGGGTTGGACATCGCACCGCATGGCAAGACCACCATGTCGCCCGAGCTGTATGCCCGCCAGCTGGCGGCTGGCGCATGGGGCATCAGTTTTGCCACGGTTTTTCAGGCTGCCTTGGGTGCGCGCCATGGTGTGCGCCGCATCATCATCGCCAACCAGGTCCTGCAGGCGGTGGATCTGGACAGCCTGTCGGCTTTGCTGCAAGCGCATGCAGGTTTGCAGGTTTATTTTTTGGTCGATTCGCTGGCCCAATTGCGTTTGATCGAAGCGTGGCGTGTTCAGCGTCAGTCCAGCACGGTGTTCACCGTGCTCGTGGAGCTGGGCCTTGAGGGCAAGCGAACAGGTTGCCGTGGCCACCAGGAAGCGCTCGCACTGGCGCAGGCCATCCGCCGCAGCCCAGCCGTGCAACTGGCGGGCATCGAGTGCTATGAAGGCGCTTTGGCCACTTGCCACCACGAGCATGACCGCGCCAGCGTGGCCGCCTTGATGGCGCGTGTACAGAAAATGGCGACGGCCTGTGAAGCCGATGATTGCTTTGAAACCGACGAGGTGCTGATCACGGCGGGTGGCTCGGCCATCTTCGACCTGGTGGCGGAACATTTGACCCCCCACTTGAGCCGACCTGTGCGGGGCATTTTGCGCTCGGGCTGTTACCTCACGCATGACCATGTGCAATACCGACAGCATTTGAAGTGTGTTGCAGAGCGTCTGAATTTGCGCGAGACCTTGCGCCCCGCCATTGAGCTGGTCAGCGTGGTCCAGTCCTGCCCCGAGCCGGGGCTGGCCATTTTGTCGATGGGCAAGCGCGATGTGTCGTACGACCTGGACATGCCAGTGCCCGAATGGCGGGCTCAGGTGGGGGATGTCCAAACCCGCGCTGTGCCTGCCCATTGGGCCGTGACGGCGTTGAATGATCAGCATGCCTATTTGCACTTTGATGCGCAGGCGCCCGAAGACCAGCATCCGGTGGTGGGGCAATTGGTGGGTTGCGGCATTTCGCACCCTTGCACCACTTTTGACAAATGGCGCTGGATGCCGGTGGTGGACGATGCTTACCGCGTGGTGGACGCGGTGTCGGTGAATTTTTGAAGACGGTTTGCCATGACTGAGCACCACCCCTCTTTGCTGCAGCGATTGCAGACGGCCGCACCGGGCTTGCCCCGCGCTCAGCAGCAAGTGATTGCGGCCTTGCTTCAGGATCCGGAGGGTGCTTTGTCATTGAGTGTGGACGCCCTGGCCCGACAGGCCCAAGTGTCGATGCCCACCATCATGCGTACCGCGCGTCAACTGGGTTTTGAGGGGGTGCGTGAATTCAAGCTGGCTTTGGCGCAGGATCTGGCGCGCCATGCACCTGTGCACAGCTCGGTCACGATGCACGACAGCACCACCGACATCGTGCAAAAAATCCTCAGTGGGGCGGCTGCGTCCATCACCGCCTTGCAGCAGCAGCTCGACCCTCTGGTCCTGGAAAAAGCCGCAAGCTTGTTGGCGGGGGCCGAGCGCATCGACTGCTATTCGGTGGGGGCCACCTCCGCTTTCATGGCCAGTGACTTGCAAGGCCGCTTGTTTCGACTGGGGCGGCATGCGCATGCGGTGCACGACGCGCACCAGCAACTCATCTCGGCTGCCACCTTGGGCTCTTCGGGTGTTGCTGTCGCGATCTCGCATGTGGGGCGCATGCCGTTCATGCTCGAAGCGGTGGGGTTTGCCCGATCGCAAGGCGCCAAAGTCATCGCCATCACGCAGCCCGATACGGCGTTGGCCCAGATGGCCGATGTGGTGATCGGGGTCAGCGTTCCGCCCGATGCCGTGATGCGCGTGGGCACCGAGGCATACATCGCCCATTTGCTGGTCATCGAGTTGCTGATGGTGCTCGTCCTGCAAGCCTTGGGGCCAGATGCTGCCAGACACTTGGCGCAGTTCAAGTCGGTCCTGCAGGCCCATGGGCAGGATGTGGACCAACACCCTACCGTGGACTGGGCCTGGTCCAGTGTTGAGAAAGATGCCCAAGCATGAAGACATTTTTGTTGCGCAACACGCAATTGGTCGATGGCACAGGTGCACCTGCACGGATCGCCGATGTCTGGGTGCGCGGTGACCGCATTGCCGCCATCGGCGAAAACCTGGGTGTTGCTGCCGACGAGGTGCTTGACGCGGGTGGCTTGACCCTCGCGCCGGGCTTCATTGACGTGCACACCCACGACGATGCCATCGTCCTGCGCGACCCGGGCATGCTGCCCAAATTGTCGCAAGGGGTGACCACGGTCATCACGGGCAACTGCGGCTTGTCGCTGGTGCCATTGGTCAGTGATGCACCGGGGTCGCCGCTGGATTTGCTACACACCTCGGAGTTCCGCTTTGCACATCTGAACGATTACGCCCAAGCCATTGCGGACAACCCGCCTGCGGTCAATGTCGGGGCATTGATCGGGCACACGACCTTGCGCGCCAAGGTCATGCAAGACCTCACTCGGGCGGCAACACCCGACGAAACTCGTGACATGGCCGCTTTGCTGGACGAGGCTTTGGCCCACGGAGCTTTGGGCCTGTCTTCAGGGCTTTTTTACCAGCAGGCCTTTGCCGCTGACATGGCAGAAATGCAAGCCTTAACGCGTGTGGTCGGCCGCCATGGCGGCGTGTATGTGACGCACATCCGCAGCGAGATGGACGACATCCTGAATGCCATGCAGGAAGCGGCCGACACAGCGCAATCGGGCGCAGCCACCTGGATCATGTCGCACCACAAATGTGCCGGGCCACGCAACTGGGGGCGAACCATCGAAACACTGGCTTTGCTCGAACGGCTGAGCCAACGCCAAAGTGTGGGCACCGATGTGTATCCCTACAGCGCAGGCTCTACTTTGCTGCGTGAGGACCTGGTGGATGGGGTCATTGACATCCTGATCACCCGCAGCGACACGCATCCTGAAATGGTTGGCCGTTATCTGGCGGACATTGCCCAAGAGTGGGGCACAGACCAGTTGCAGGCTTGCAGGCGGTTGATGCCCGGTGGGGCCTGCTATTTCCAGATGCGCGAAGACGATGTACGCCGTGTGTTGGCACACCCCATGAGCATGATCGGGTCCGACGGCCTGCCACACGACGAACGCCCTCACCCTCGCCTGTGGGGGGCTTTTGCACGCGTTTTGGGACATTACTGCAGGGATGAACAACTCTTCAGCTTGCCCGAGGCGATCCACAAGATGACAGGCTTGTCTGCCCAACGGTTTGGCCTGCACGATCGGGGTGTGCTGCGTGAGGGGGCGTTTGCAGATCTGGTTTTGCTAGACCCTGCCCGCATTCAGGACAGAGCCACTTACGAAAACCCCCGGCAAATGTGCGAGGGCATCGAGCGGGTCATGGTCAACGGCCATTGGGCTTTTGCACGGGGCCAGGTTCAAGGTACCGGGGCAGGAGCAGGGCGGTTTTTACGACGCTGAACTTCGAACGGGTGCCGCTTTTTGATACCCTGGAGTGACCTTTCGCTCATGAAAGCATCTGCTTTGTCCAAACACCTTGAATCCCCCGCCGCAGCGCCCAGGACCTGGCCGCAAATGCTTTCGGACTTTGGCAGCACCTACGCTGCCAACGCGCTGATCGGTTTCATCTTTGCCGCCACCGGTCCGGTGGCCATCATTTTGTCGGTGGGCACGCGCGGCGGCTTGTCCCCCGAAGAGCTGGCGTCCTGGGTATTTGGCGTGTTTTTCGTCAACGGCCTGGTCACCTTGTGGATGACCTGGCGCTACACCACGCCGCTGGCGTTTGGCTGGACGATTCCGGGCACCGTGCTGGTGGGGCCGGCCTTGCAGCACCTGAGTTTTGCCGAGGTGTTGGGCGCTTTTTATGTGACCAGTGCGCTGATTTTGTTGCTCGGCCTGAGCGGCTGGGTCAAGCGCGTCATGGCGGCGCTGCCCATGCCCATCGTCATGGGCATGGTGGCCGGGGTGTTTTTGCGGTTTGGTCTGGACATCGTGCGGGCGCTGCACAGCGATGTCGCGATTGCGGCCCCCATGGTGGCCGTGTTTCTGTTGCTGTCGGCCCGGGCCGACTGGGGCAAGCGCTTGCCGCCGGTCATTGGCGCTTTGCTGGTCGGGGCTTTGGCGGTGGCGGTGTCGGGCCGCCTGGATGGCTCGGCCGTGGGCCAATTGACCTTGGCGCAGCCCGTCATCCAGGCGCCGGTCTGGTCCTTGGCAGCGATGCTGGAGCTGGTGGT
>JACCDG011113449.1_pt1 | contig 10561 bp, 11 predicted proteins | sample 7442471 | NCBI WGS metagenome assembly JACCDG01 (sample SAMN15323444, study PRJNA562643) | freshwater metagenome | isolation source: river surface water | place: USA:Blue River Watershed | collected 2017-08-17 | reverse complement strand
GTGCATCCAGTACGGCAAGTCTTAATTTAACATTATAACCAGTAACAAGTAGTTCAGTGTATCTGTAGTTTAAGAAGATCTCTTGTGTGTACCCTCGATTGTCTTTAATCTCTTGACATTCAGCATGGCTCAAAACTGATCCATCTATTTCTAGTTCATTAAACATGTTGCGGATGTCTCGAATGATGTTTTTATGTTCTTTACCTGTATGATGAGCAATCTCAATACTAGACATCATGATAGCTGCTTCATTGTTATTTGTATTGATTGTTGTTAATGTATTCATAATATGATTCCTTATGCGAACGAACGTGATCATCCGTTATGTGTGTTTATTTTGTGTTGTTGTGAGAGTCGATATCTCACTTGATAAACGCATTATAGACATAAGGTGTATGTATGGCAATGAACAAAAGTATCAAGACTGTTGGTAGATTATGCCAATGGGTTGGCTTGCTGGCCCTCAATTAAGAAGACCAACAAGAGATGCATAAGAAGCCTAAGTTAGATTAGACTTTCTTAAAATTAATGACCACACATTTATTTTCGTTCGCTCTCCCACAACCATAACTCTCGATAGCACCAACTTGGCTAATATGATTCATATCATAACGAGTATTGATCTGTAGAGGTACGACTGTAGCTGAACCAAAACGAGCGGCTGATTTAGCATAAGCAACAGTTTTAAATTCAGTGTTATCTGCACCATCAGCTAAACCTTGGTAATGAACCCAATTGAAACCCATCCATTTACCACTAACATCACCAGCTTGTATAGGTTGTAGTGCCATAAAGTCACTAGATGTTAAAGTTATATCGGCAAGGATATCAGCTAACATCTTGTGGTTATAGAGGATATAGAGTTCTTCATCAACATTGTTCTCAGTAAATTTAGCACGAGCTGCAATCAGTTTTGCTTTAGTGAATCCAGTACCACCAGAAACAATATTCTGACCAGCTGGTACGTTAACAGCAGCTAAGGTTGAATCTGATTCAGATTGTTTACGTAAGACAGGACCGACTAGACCATTATAGATAATTGAGTCAATGAGGCGATTACGGCCAGCAACAATACTCTTCATATAAGAATCTGTTGGATCAGCTTTTAATTTAACAAGATCTCGTGGCTCGATAGGTACGAACAATTGATGATCTGACATGGTAACAACACGAGTACCAGCAGTTGGGATAGCTAGAGTGGTATCACTGAAGCGAGCACCAGCAGCACTGAAGTCAATTGAACCTAAGTCATTGATGGTAAATGAGCTACCAACAACATTGCCCTCGGATTCAACTGTACCCATAAGTTTTGATTCTGTTTGTTGAGCGGCAAGTTCGTATGAATCAGCATATTGACGAACGAATGCAGCGGTAATGTGGTCTTGATTGGTAATAGGCATATTAAGTCTCCTTTATATATTAGTTTGTTTTGATATTTCTCGTATAAAGAAATATGTTTGTGTTTATGATGTTTTAACATAAGATGTATGTACTCTTATGAATATATGTATACCAATGCTAGATATACATCTTAATTGTTAAGAACTATAAATACAACTAATATTGAATTGTGTATAGTAAGAAGGTAAGTAGCGAGCTTACCTTGAATACTTGATACGTTCTTTATTCCTTGTTTATTATTCTTAGGTTATATATGAGAACTTATCTGATCTTGTATGTACAATTAAGATAACAGGGTTCTGTCTATATAACAGGGATATGTTTTAACTCTTGAGTGAGTGTCCTTGTGCATAAAGAGATTGTACTTGAGATACGATAGCTTTATGGTCTGGATGTCTTGAATCGCTGTATGCAGGATTCGTTACTAAATCTCGTAATGAACTAGAGTTCGCTACAACTGATGGTGCTTTATGTTCACCAAGCTGAGAACCAAATGCAGCAGCTAGTTTGATAAATGGGATGTTATTAGCTACAGCAGCAATCTCATCTTCAGAAAATCCAAGTTTAATTATAGCATCATTGGCGTAATTAACCTGTACTTCTGTATCTTTACCCCAGATACCTTCTAATTGAGTAATAGTGTTCTCATATGTTTCTTGCTCTTTATACTCTAAAACTTGTTTGATCTTATCATTATAAGTATCAGTTAGAGTTTTAAAAGCTTCTTTAGATAATCCGTTTGCTTTAGCTAATTCAACTAGATCTTTATTGTTCTCTAGGTAATCTTGATCAAATTCAGTTAGATCTAACTCAACTGGTTTTGGTGCTGCATTAAGAACACCTTTACTACCAATCTTTTTCTCTAATTCTGAATATGATTTATGAAGCTTCTGTAACGTACTATCTAAATCTAAATCTGTTTCTGAACCTTCTTTATATACTTTAAATTTATCAGATACGAATGAATAATCTGGTAACTGTACTTGAGTTTCTGCATTAGTATTTGTTTGTTCAGTGTTATCTAGTACTTGTGCTTCTTGTTCACTCATTAATTGTCTCCTGTTGTATTATTAGTATTTAGTATATAGAGTTTACTTGTTTCGATTCGAGCTAGGATGTATGCGAGCACGTCAATCTGACCTAATCTTAAATAAGTATCATGCACATTATCTTGTTTTATCATTGGTGTATAGAACTTCTCAATCAGATCATTTAATATTAGTTGACCATCTTGTGAGTTAAATAAAGCACTGTAGTTTAAATTATCATTCATTTAGTTTGAATTCCTTGAGTTGATATCATCTCGTTATTTGCTAATTCTTGTTCTTCCGCCACTAATTGATTAGTTGTAGCTTCTTGTTGTGCATTGATTTGAGCTTGTTGTGCTTCAGCTTTAGCTTGTCTTAATTGTGCTAGCTCATCTTTTGTTATGAGAGCTTCTGGAGTTACGGAAAGAGCATCCTGAAGTGTATACACAATATTATCCATATCTAGTACATCTAGTATATCAGGATTAACTTGAGATAACGGTAGTACTGTATTGATAAAGTTACTAAGGTTAGTTACTGATTCTAACTTAACTGATTGAGATAGTGGGTTAGTAAATGTGAAGTTTAAACCTTGTCCTTTATTGATAATCTCTTCTGGTGGTTTAGGTAGGAATTGATTTCTCATTAAGAGATCAAATGTACGTTCTAGTAAACCATTAAGAAATTCTGTCTGCATTCTCACAAATATAGCTGATAATTGATTACGTATGATGTTAACTCGTGCAGATACTTCTGTTGCTGATAAAGGTGAACTATTGATTGGAGTTAATTGATCAGACATCATACCTCTCTTGATACGATTTTGATACATGGTAATAAGATCAACACCAATATTAAGATTACCGCCAACATCAATACGTTTTAGATCATCCATACTATTAGCAGGTATGATTGTTCTTGGTCTTAGTTTGATATTATTAACATTGATAACACCATCATTCTTAGCTAGCCATACACCACCTAATGCTAATTCAGCACTATTAAGTACTAATCTATTCATCTTATTAACTATACGAGAATCCTCTAATACTTGAGATACTTGACCTGTAGCATAAAGATCACTGTAGTTTTTATTGAAGCGAGCTACAACAACAGGGAATGTATTAAAACCAGATTCCTCTAATACAGTTTTATTCTTAACATCAATAATGATACTCTTAAATGGCATATTACTCTTAATGTTAACTTTGGATTTCTTGTATTCTTTATTAGGATAGATGGTATGGATTAGTTTATATTTATCTGTACTCTTAGCTCTAGTTACTGAATCATGTACTGTATCTGGATATGTATTACGAATCTGTTCAGCAGTTAACTCATATTCTCGATATACACAATCAATTAGTTGTTGATCATTGTGAGAGTCAACATATACTGTACTAATAGGCCAGCATTTAAAGTTTAATTTGTTGTTATTAAGTTCAATATAAAGAGCACCCCAACCTGCTACAACAATATCAGTTAGGAAATCATACACTTCTGAATCGAAATTAGAATTATGTATCTGTTTGAACATAATATCTGATACTGTATCTAACCAGCGATCACCAGCATCAATTACTGTATTATCATCACCTAAACCAATTCTCATTGTGAACCATTTGGTACTAGCTGGTACTGTACCTTGTTGTAGTGAGCTAGTTAATAATTGAGTACTCTCAATAAGTGTTGTGTCATATAGATTCTTAAACTCTTGTTCTTTATCCACAAATAGGAATTGTTGTCTGGTTGGGCAAGCAAACTTATAACAATCAGACCAGTATGACTCATGGATTTGTCTATTACTTTTGAGTGTTGATAGTCGCTTAATATGTGTATTAACATCTAGCATATGTGTTGATCTCCCGTTATATTTGTCTAGTAAGACTATTAGCTACATACTTGATGACTCGCCATTTATTCTTATCAAAAGGTTGTGGTGTTGGGTTAAGTGTTTTATTAGCTTCTGCATTAGTTGTTGGATCAGCTATAGAACCTGTATTAATATTTGTTGTTGGATTAAAACTACTAGCTTGAGCTTTCTGTACTGCTGTAGCTGTTTGTGTATTGAGAGCTTCTTGAGCTAGTCGTTTCTGTTCTGCTTCTTGTTTGATCGGATCAATGACAGTTGGTGAACTAGAACCACCAATACCTAGAGCCGAACCAATACTCTTAAACGCACGTTTGAACACGTTCATAAATATCCTCCTTGTTGTATGATTTAAAGCATTCAGTTAAGTGACCACCAAATGGTATTAACGGAATGTATTTATATTGTTTATTTAAATTGTGTAGTTTTGTTTCTAGATCATAAATATATGCAGCATCACCAACTATTTCTTTAATAACTGAATATGCATAAGGCATTTCTGATTTTGATTTATATCGTTTCTGTACTGATCTACTCGTAATACCTATTTTAAAGAAACGTTCATCATCATTAATACATTCAAGTATGTACATTATACCTAATCCATTATTATTCTTGATACACTTCTGAATAAAACCCGTTCTTGACCATCCAATATTCAAACCATTAGAACACTCAGGACATATAGATCCAGCTAGATGTATAGATGGACTAGTCATATAACTACCGTGTTGGCTACAGACAATGGATACTTTTGTTTTGCTGTTGGTATATTTAACTTCTGAATAATCATATGTATCACCGTGTATTAGTTTAGCTGAAGCGATAAAAGATTCTGTATCGCTAAATTGGGAATCACGGTAACACTGAATACAACCCTTACCTCTTAAATGCTCGTTAGCTATTTGAGAGAACACCCCATGTTTTGGACAAATAATATCAATCTGGTCTCTAGTACCAGTATATTCAACTAATTCATAATTATACTTGTTATTATGTACTTGAGATGCACGTTCTTTAAATTTAAGTTTAGCATTATTAACTCGATTATTAGCTCTTAATTCTAAACCACATTCCCAACATCCTTGTTTTTGATGTATATGTCCGGTTGGTGATTGCTCAAACTCGCCATGAATGGGGCATACGATCTTAACTTTGGTTTGGGAATTAACATATTCAACTAGAGAGTAATCATAACGATTGCCATGTACAGCTTGAGATGCTTGTATGAATTCATCTCTTGTCATACGGTTAGCCATTACTGTATTTCCTCCTTATTTATTTTTTCTTTTGTATGTACGTTTGGGTTGAATTGTTACTTGTTCTTTAGCTTCAGATACAACTTTAATCTCAATACTATCTGGATTCTTTAGATACATGTGTACGATAAAGATTGGAGTCCAGAATGTATTAGCTAGTAAATGTTTTAGTTGTTCTTTATCTATCGGATTAAAATCAGTATAAGATTCATGGAGAACCTCGTTAGTTGATTTATTGATAATTTGATATTTAGTTGTCATAGTCATCATTCTCCTCGTCCATATCATAATAAGTTATATTGTTATTAAGTACATAATTCAAACTTATTTGTACATAAGCTCGCAATTTGGTGTATACATTATAGTTACTGATTGTTGTGTTATAAGCGAATGTATTAAGTACATTACTATCTAACTCAGATACATGTTTACCATCAATGAACTGATTACTAACTATAGTATCATATTGTTGTTTTGAGATTGGTGTGTTGAGTTCTTTCTTTCTTTTCTCTTTATCACGTAATTTCTTAGCTTCTTGAGCTACATATTTAGCCATATTACTCATTATTCTTCATCCTCATCATATTCTTGTTCTAATTGGTCATAATAATCAATACATTCTTGATTTGTCATAAAGTGTGTTCGTTCACATATTGCTCGTCCATTAGCATCTCGTACTGGTTGATTAAGTTGTATGATGTATTTAGGTTCATATACGATTGATTCTTTATCTTGAATGTATGCTAAAGCTTGATCTGAATCTAGAATAACAATTGAACTATCCTTATTAAGTTTGTGTTTATCTTGAATTGAGAACCAGTTGGGATATGTGTTAAGTATGTGATTAATGATACCTGACCTATCTTGATACTTGTTATAACCGATTGATTCTTTATCTGTATATGTTGTTATATCTAAAGCATTGATATAGATATATGTTCTTTTATTAACTAGAGTTTTAGCTGATTTAAGTCTCATGGTGTGTCCTTATGTACGATTGATGATGTATGATTTTAACTTGCTGCTTGTTTGTGAATTGGCTAGAAAGCATTCTGAAGCCCCTCCTTTATTATAAGCATTCATTGGTGTATAAGCTAACTGTTTTTGTTTGATACAGTGATGGATCTTTTGTTCTAGATCATACAAATATTCAGCATTACCAGTACTAAACACAATTGGTGTTATATCATAGTGAATTAGCCAATCTTTAAATCTATCCTCTAAACTACCAAAACATAATCCAACTTTAAAGAAAGATTCAGATGTTGTTTTAGATGTGAATGATACAAAATAGATATTGGTGTTTCCTTTATTACTTTTATTAGCTTGTTTGATATATCTATCTCTTAAACGTTCTGAATCACATGATGTACAAGGAGCCATACTAGTTAGATGATCACGACAATTAAGAATCTGTTGAGGACCGTGTACTGGACACATAAAGCTAGAACTACCAACTTTATACATATAACCCTTACCTTTATGTACAATATTAGCTAATGATACAAATCTATCTGTTGCTATATCTTTATTGTTATTTATTGGTAATGTATGACAATGTTCACAACCTAATAAATATTCATTAGCTGGTTGAATGTGTGTGTGACTTCCTTGTTTATGTATACAGGTAATCTTACTTGTTGTTTTGATATCATTATTGTTATAAGCTGTTATCGTACAAGAACAGTTATTAGTATAGATAAGGTTGTGTGTTTCTATTGATTGTTGTTTGAATTCATTTATGTTCATGTTGGTGTTTCCTTAGTTATTACTTGTTATTTAAAAGGTGTATGATTAAATGTGATATGATTTGAATCATCATGATTACGAATATTAAGAATAGTATTGAACTCATATTAGTTTCCTTTAGATGTTAATTATGAAGCTGGTTATATTTTAACCAGCTTCAGTGTGTTTGTGTTATTAGTTAATAGTTGGTAGTGCTTCAACAAATTTGTCATCTAACCAATCAGTGAATAGTTTTCTCATACGTGAGCTTGGGATGTACAAGTTAATTGATTCACCTTTACGAATTGCTGATCTGAATACAAACTGAATCATATGGTTTAAAGCATAAATATCTTTATCAACTGTATTAACTAAACCATTGTTTAGATTAGCTAGTTCTGGTGTTAAGTACAAATCAACTAGGAATGCTACATGTGTGGCATCAACATATTCATTAGTTGCTTTAGTATTAAAAGCTAAGTGTTGATTCAAATAGCGGTTCTCAAATGATGACTTATGATCTTTAAAACAAGTGAACAATCTATTAGCTGGTTTGACAGCAGTTTTGTTTTCTTTAGTAAAGAATTTAGTTAGGTTAGTACTCAATTGAGTTAATGTCTCTTTATCAGTACGCTTAACAGTTAATGCATATTCTGGATCACCAACAGCATTCATACCTTCATCACTAACAATATTGATCTTATCTTTAAAGCTAGATGGTAGTATATTACTTGATAGTGTTTTAACTTGTACAGATACAGTATCATGAAGCTTAAGGTAGAAATCTAATAGAGAACCCTTGTATTGATAGGTACACAACATTGATGATTTAGTAAAGTTGAATACATCACAATTAAGACCTTTAAGTACAGTTGAAGCTCCTGACCATAATAAACGTTTACTATCACTTAATTTAATCCAATCTTGAGCTTGTGGTATGAACTTGATATTCGTATCACCAAACTGTTGGTAATTAAAAGTAATCGTATTGTCTTTATTGATGGTGAACCATGTTTGTTTATCTGATGCTAGAGCTTCTAAATCAATACCATCATAAGGTTCTAAGCACTCAATAGCTTCATCAATGATTAAGTTGTATCCCTTAAGTAATGGTAACATTTCCTCAGTCATCATATTAAAGAGTGAATGGGTACAAACAATATTCTGTTTTTTATCTAGTAATCTTTTAAGATCATGAAGCTTAGAACCATTCTTACCTTTACCACTTAATGGATGTTTGAAGTTCATATGGATCAAACATGCTGCATTAGGATTAGTTTGTGCTGCATTGATTTGTTTACCATTAGCATCTAATTGAGGTTTAGAAGCTTTAGTACCATCTGATACTGTCTGGGCAAAACGATGACACTCACTTAACAATGGTAGTACAATAATGTATTGCTCGTTTGAGTGGGTATTGATGTACTGAGAGATATAAGTACTCTTACCTGAACCCATACAACTATCAAGTACAGTAACAGTTGCTACAGCTTTATGTGCTGACTTACGTTTGAATAGTGTTTCTGGAGTTACTTCAATTGTAGTATTATCAAAAGTATCTAATAAGGTTACTTTAGTTTTTGTATCCTTGTATTCTGATTTTAATACAAATTGACTACCAAATACTGATACTAGTTTAGCTTTGAATTTGTTAGTTTTGATGTTTGAGTTTGCCATGTTGTGTTTCCTTATAATGGTTTAGTTTGTATGTGTGAGAACTCTCTCACTGTTGTTATATCTATTGTAACCTTTTTGAGGAGGTCTTGTCAACTATTCAGATTTGTGTATCTTGAACTTATGTATCTATTATAACAATAGTTAAGAGATATGGTCAATGGCAAAATGTTGCTTGAGTTCTGATACTTTTTGCCAATACTCTCTAGTTACCTTGTCTAGATTTTTGAATTATAGATGACTCTAACTAAGATGTCAACTGTTGTGTATGTCGCTATAAAACGAATTATAAGTGACTCACACTGAGATGTCAACACTCACGAATTCTGATATTCACATGTCCTGTCGCAAAAATTAAGAAATTGCGACTGAGGTTATCTATAGTTAAATCAACAACTTATCTCTAAATATGATCAAAAAACATACTATTTTGAGGGGTCCTAAGAGAGAATAAAAAAAGAGAAAATATTTAACTAACCTTGTCCTTGTTTATTCATAATTATTGATAAGACACATCTCGTGTATCTCACGCACGTAACTCATACTTATATGTTAGTTTATTAATTGTTAGTTTCTGATGAATCTAGTAATAAGCCTCCCAACGAGGCTCATCACCAGCTCCCTCTAAATCATACTTAACATCTAGTTGTATCCTTAATCTAACTATCGACTATCGTATTAGTTCATTAGCAAGCGCACACGCTTCCTAACAAACCAATACCCGTCTCACCAGTACATTCCTTCTTAACACATTGGTTATTTATCAAACCTTACTAGTACTTAACATCCTTTATGTACAAAAAAGAGAAGAGAAAGAATGAGTTATAAGTACTTGTTAATTAATAAATAAGTAAAGAAGAAAAGTACAGTTAAGAATGAGATAGATAAAGAATTATTAATGAAGAATATAACTAATAAGAAAAGTACTATTAAAGAATAAATATTAGTAATGTGTTAAGTGTGTGAATCCACTAGATAGTTAACTATATGTATAGAGAAGGAATATGTAGAAACTCTCTAGATAGTTCTCATCTATATACTATTCAAATATTTAGTGTATCTCTCGCACTTAACTCATTATAGTACTTCTGTTGTTTAATAGTACTTTTCTCATTGTTTATTAGATTATCTCTCGAATCTTGTATGTACTTCTGTTTCTTCTTCTTTATGCACTGTTTAGAGATAAATGGTGCGTGAGACCGTCAGCGTGCTTGCTAGCTAATAGATCAGATACCTCTTGACAACTCTAATCAATAGTGTATAATCGGATTTATAACAGTGGGCGTGAATTCCCACCAATCTAAAACTAACTAATTAACTATAACAGGAAGATCAATATATGACAAAGCAACATACAAAAGAACAATTCATTCAGAAAGCAAAACTGATTCATGGTGATAAGTACGATTATAGTCAAGTAATATATAAGAGTTCTATATACAAGGTGATTATAACTTGTCCAATTCATGGATCATATTCTCAAACTCCTAATATGCATCTTCTTAGTAATGGGTGTCCAATTTGTGAGAATACATCAAAAATCTCGAAAGCGAAATTAGAATTCATTGATCGTGCTAATCAGATTCATAACAACAAGTATG
>JACCDG011464289.1_pt1 | contig 10563 bp, 4 predicted proteins | sample 7442471 | NCBI WGS metagenome assembly JACCDG01 (sample SAMN15323444, study PRJNA562643) | freshwater metagenome | isolation source: river surface water | place: USA:Blue River Watershed | collected 2017-08-17 | reverse complement strand
TTGACCACTCAGACGGGCAAGGAAGAGGACTACGAGGACCTGCCGACCAGGACGCCCATGCGTCCGGCCGGATTGAGGAACTCGCCCTCGACCGACCAGAAGAAGGTCCGGCGTCGGCTCGTGCAGGGGGTCGCTGAGCCCACGAGGACAACGATGACCACAGAAGCCGACCTCCTGCGGGCGATGGCGAGCGCCCATCCCGACGAGCAGGCCCGCATCATGGCCCGGATCGATGCACTCCGACAGGAGCGCAGGGCCGCCCTGGAGGCCGAGCAGAGCGCTCTCTGGCACCAGATGGCCTACCAGCCCGCCAAGACCGCCAGCGTGGCCCACACGGCCCAGAGCGACTGGCTGAACGGCGTGGCCCCCAGCGATCGCTACGACGGCTCCGTGGCCCGTACGGCGGCCCGGGTATGGCATGCACGCATCTCTGATGGCGTGAAGGCCGACCGCGGCGAGTACCTGGAGCAGGCCAAGGGCGTGGCCTTCCGCCAGGCATCGGCCCATGGCGAGCATGCCCGGGACTTCGCCATGGCCTTCATGGCCGAGGCCGAGACCCTCGTGCCCGGGTCCAGCCGGATGGACACCATCCGTCAGATCCTGGAGTCCAGCCAGTCCCAGACCGTGGACGGCATGCTGGTGGACATCCAGACGGCCAATGTGCTCGTGCAGGTCTTCGATGCCCTGAGCCCCGAGAACCAGGCCAAGATCGATCAGGTGCCTCTCGACAAGCTCGTGGACTGGGCCTGGAAGCGTGTGGGCTCCAAGACCGCTGAGGCCGATCCCTCCGAGTGGGCCTCGGACAACTTCCCCGACCCCACGGTGCACCCACCCGAGGACGACACCAACTACGACGCCCCTCCGGACCCCGAGGGCACATTCACGGATGTAGAGCTGTGGGACTCGATTCCCGAGACCACGGCCTCCAAGCTGGCCCAGAAGGCCAAGACCGACATGGCCAACGCCGGTCATGACTACATGAAGCGCCACCCGGGGTGGGAGTACCAGCCCCCGGCTTCGGTCACCTCCGAGAACGACTACATGGCCTCCAAGACGGCGACTGATGCCCTCGATGAAGCGGCCATTGATCAGAGCGTCCGCGACGTGATCAACAGCACCTACTGCCCCCAGTGCGAGAGCACCAACTACGGGTACAACTCCAGCGACGGTGCCACCTGCTACGACTGCGGTTACAAGTGGTGGCCACCTCCGCCCTACGCCCAACCCAAGGGTGCGGCCAAGACTGCCGTCTCCCTGACCAACGTCGGCTTCGAGGGCGGGATCGGCAGCAACACTGCTCACGGCTACGACTCGGCGGGCAACAAGGTGCTCTTCCGCCTGTCCGATCAGGACGCCAAGGATCTCGCCTACGTCATGACCAGCGACATGGCCATCAACTTCTCGGGTGTTGATGTGGATGAGGCCGACATCATCCGCGAGGGATCGAAGATGGCGGCGGGGGGATCTCGTCGGTGCCAGTGGTGCAATAAGTCCATCTCGTTCTCCGGGGGAAGGTGGTGCGATACGTCGTCGGGCGTGGACTGCGAACGAAGCGATGTTGGGCACTCCCCATCGCCCAGGGAGGACATCAGCGCTCCTCCGAAGAATGCCTCCCTCGCCAAGACGGCGACCGAGGTGGACATCAAGGCCATCGAGGACTTCATCAACGAGCGTTGGGATGGGGCTTATGGTCCCGTCATCAGGGACAGGGCGCTTCCAGCGGGCCGTGGGCTTCCTGCTGGGCAGGTGTGGCGGCGCAGTCTGCACAACTTCGATGGTCCCCTCGTGTCCGTGCTCGTGACCGAGGATGGCCGGATGATCGATGTGACTCGTGGGGGTGAGAACGACGACGGCCAGGGGGGCTTCAAGAGCGCTTCCCTGGCCAAGAGCGCCGCCGAAGAGGGGGAGATCATGCCTCCCGGGTCGGTTCGTATCTCTCGTGCTCCGCAGGGCCACTCCTCGGCCGGGCGCATCGAGGTCTTCTGGATCTGGGGGCCTTCGCACATGGAGACGGTCTACAAGGGGTACGACGAGGGGGCGGCAGCGAAGGCCGCCCTCGATGCCCTGACGAAGGCCCATGCGACACCTGAGGGCGCCAATGCCAAGCTCTACGGTGGGCTGGGGGCTGAGGCCTCCCTGACCAAGAGCGCTCGCGCCCTCTACGAGATCGCCGAAGAGATCTCCGTCGATTGGAAGAATGTCAACTACGCGGCCGTGCCGTACCTCGAAGCGATGTACGAGTTGGAGTCCATCACGGACATGTACTACCAGGACCCGGCGAAGCAGATCGTCGCCTACTTCCTCTCGAACGCCTCCTCCTGGCGCGGTGAGACGGCCAAGCGCGTCAAGGCCGAGCTGAAGGCCATGCTCACCGGCAAGGCCCTGGGCTCCAAGACGGCGGCTCAATGGCAGAAGATGGAAGGCCATGATGGCTACAACGATCAACAGGCCGACTTGACGGGTGGGTTCTACGCTGAAGTCGGACCCGATAGTGGGGGACGCTGGTCGTGGACCATCATTAGCCCAGAAGGCGATGAGGTTGATGGTGGGGTAGAGGATGATGAGGGTAGCGCCAAGTCGATGGCCGAGGGATGGAGGGCGACGGCCTCTGCTCCACCCAGGAACGCCAGCAAGACGGCCGGTACCGCTACCTGCCCGAGCTGTGGCGCCAGCAATCACGGCAACGCCGAGCGTTGCGCTCACTGCGGCGCCATCATGGGCAACAGCAAGGACTGGACCAAGAAGGAGAGCGCTGGGTACGCCCCCGTCCCCGGCGAGCCCTTCCGGTGGTTGGGCGACCCCCAGTGGTCGCAGAACACCAAGTCGTTCCGCGAGCTGTTCCCTGATGGCGTGCCGATGCGCGACGAGGACCTGACGCCGGAGCAGAAGGCGTTCCTCGACGCCAAGCGTCCGATGGCATCCTTGTCGCCTCAGCAGGCCGCCTTCCGCAACCGGGTGCAGGCCTCACTGGCCTCCGGGAGCCGCCGCCCTTTCAGTGATGGCAAGACGGCCATGCCGAACCCCGTCGACCTCGGGGTGAAGGTCGGCGACATCTTCTACTCCTCATGGGGCTACGACCAGACCAACGTGAACTTCTACGAGGTGACCGGGCTCACCGGGGCCAGTGTGAAGGTGAGGGAGGTCGCTCAGAGGGTCGAGCGGTCCACTCCTCCTCAGGACTACGTGGTGCCGGTCCCCGGGCAATACATCGGCGGGGAGATGACCAAGCGGATCAGTGGTGGAATCGAGGGCGGGTACAACCGCCCCTCCATCCGCATCGACTACTCACAGACCGCATGGCTGTGGGACGGAACGCCGAAGTACCAGACCAGCACTGGCTGGGGACACTGAAGGGACCGATGAACATGACCGATCTGTGGACCGAGGTCAGCCGGGACGACGAGGCGGAGCGCACACAGCGCTACCTGCTCGCGGCCCGTGTGCGCACCTCCCACCTGGTGCCTCTCCTGGCGCAGGCCACTTCGGCGGCCGATTACACCAACCGCCTGGCCCTTGTGGCCGACCGGATGGAGTCGGCTGTCGCTGAGGCCGTGGGCGAGGACTACGACTACTACGGGCGCACCCACGCGGCGCTCCTGGCCGAGCTGCGGGAGGACTGGGAGATCGTCCGCTCCGCCCAGAAGAACGCCTCCAATCAGTCGGGCGGCACCATTGGCAGGGTGGCGTGGAAGATCCCGCCTGGTACGCCTGAAGAAGAGGCGAGCGCCTACCGGAACTACGTCGGTCAGATGGCTGCTGACAGCGACGCTGCCTACTTCGCTCCGATCGACTTCGCTTCTTGGCGTCGGTCCTACTGGGATGACTCCAAGGGAGCGCCCACCTATGCCCCCGGTCTCCCTCCGATGGCCAGCTCCCGCAAGGTGGCTGTCTACGAGGAGTTCCAGGTCCAGGGCACTTGCCCATGTGGGCAGCCCATCGGTCCTGTCACCATCAAGTGGGATGGCCAAGAGGTCTTCTGCCCGAAGTGCGGCAAGAGGGTTGGCGGAGATTCTCTGTCGATCATCGGGAGCCGCCACCCTTTCGATGAAGGGGGGTCCACTCTCGCCTCGGGCCTCCCGAAGGAGGCCATCGCCTGGAAGGAACAAGCTGGCTACGGCTGGTACGTCAACCCCGCTGACACCGGCAACGCGCTCTGGGCGAGGATCACCGGCACGGAGGGCAGCTACATGCTCACCGTGTATCGAGCTGATGGCAGCGACACCGAGGCCGACTCGGTAGTGGTCGAGCAGGGTCCATTCCAGACGCTGGAGCAGGCCAAGGATGGGGCCAACTACCTCGTCACCTCCGGGGCCAAGACTGCCAGTGATGATCTCGATGCCGAGTGGAACGCCCGGTACTGGAGCGACCGCGCTCGCCACCAGGAGAACATCAACGCCGCCGTGGCCGAGATGCGGGCCATGAAGGGCAAGGAGATCGTCGTTACCCGTGGCCGCAAGATCCCGATCGGCACTCGTGGTACGGCTTTCTGGGTCGGTGAAGGCAATTGGGGCTGGCGGGTCGGGTTCACCGGCACCGACGGCGTGGAGTACTGGACTGACATCCGCAACGTGGAGGTCGCCAGTGAAGTGACCGCTTCCAAGACGGCGAGCTTCACCTTCGTGCCCGTGACCGATGCTCAGGCCGCCGAGTTCGTGGCGAAGGCAGCGGCTATCGGCTACACCGTCTCGAACGACGAAGCCCACGACCTCCTGCTGCTCAACGGTGGGTATGAGCGGGCCATGGAGTCGGCTGGTATCCGTGCCGACGCCTATGGCTACGACTCCGGCTTTGCCATCTCGGAGATCATCGAGACCACCGATGGGTACCTGCCGGTCCACTTCGGGGCGTCGGATGCCGACATCCAGCGACTCTTGGGGGCATTGCGCACCGAGGAGCAGCGGCGGTCCCTCACCGACTCCCTCGGATTCCGCGAGGGCTCCAAGGTCGCCCTCGACCTGGGCGAGGATGGCCACGAGCACAAGCTCAAGCACCTCTACGTCGATCATGGCGGCAACGACAACGTGACCTTCGCCGAGTGCACCATCTGTGGCGAGGTCTTCGTGGCGAGTCCCGAGTACACGAACGGCGAGTTCGTCCCCCGGATGCCGGTGGCCGCCTCGAAGGTGGCCGTCGATAAGCCGGGTCCCAATGACCCACCCACGCACAACTGCGTGAAGTGCGGGGATCGACTCCCCAACACCGCTGGTGATCTGTGCGCTTTCTGTGCTGAGCAGAAGAAGAACTCCTCGAAGGTGGCCGCCGACTACAAGTACAACTCCGCCATCCGGGCTCTGTACTTGAAGGATGGGACGTTCATCGCTGACGTGATGGGTACCGATCCGGACATCGAGAATCCAGCAGGCCCGACCTGGGTCGGCTTCGATGCCGATGGCAACCGTCGGAAGTGGAAGGCGGCTGACATCGATCGCATCCACGACGCTGAGTACGCCCTCCAGACATCGTGGGTCGATGAGCAGATGGATAAGCAGGGTGGCTACACCCGGGACCCCTACCGGGGTGGTGATGGCCAGATGTACGCCGTCCACACGACTGGGCCGAACGACACGTCGCCGGTCCACGACATGAGCGACTACAACGCTCGGTGTGGGTGGTGCTATCTCAACGCGTCCCACTCCGAGGATGCCCATGCCGAGGGCGTCGCCACTGGCGTGGAGCCCTACACCGACGCCCAGGGCCTCGTGGCTTCCTTCTCGGCTGGCTATGAGGCCGGATGGACCGCTGCCAAGGTGGCCCGCATCAGGACAGCATCCCTGAATGAAACCCTGGAGGATGCGGGCTACCTCAAGGGTGTCCAGGCCTACTGGAAAGCCGCCGAGGTCGGTTTCGAGGGCTACACCCCCTGGACGGTCGACTACGCCCAGGCGTGGAACGCCACCTACCAGCAGGCCCTCCAGTCCGGCAAGAGCCATGCCGAAGCCACTGCGGAGGCCGACCGGGTGAACGGGGAGCCCATCCTGGCCGCCGCCTCCAAGACCGCCGAGAGCAACCCCTACGACGGCGACAGCGGGTCTAACCCCTTCGCTGTGGATCGGCCAGCCGCTCCTGCCCCCAAGGGGCCGGGGACGCCTGACGATGCTCTCGATGGTCCGGCCACCCCTGAGCCGGTCCGGGTGCCGACGACGACCCGCCCTCGTGGTGGGGAGCAGATCGACATGACCCCACCACCACCGGCTCAGCCGATGATGGTCACCCCGGTCGACCCGAACCAACAGGTGGCCGCCGCCAAGATCGATCTCCAGGACCCCGCCGTGCGCAGCAAGATCCTTGCCATCGCCCGGTCCGTCACGGAGACCAACTCCGGCATCTCGTGGCAAGAGGCCCGTGATGTCGCCGTCCGGACCGTGAAGGCCTTCCCGAGGATGGTGCAGCGATGAGCAGTGGGCATGGTGGGGAGATCACCCTCGATGCGGCGACAGCGGCCTACGGTGATGTGTTCTCTCCCAACGGAGCGCGCCTCACCCTGGTGGTGGAGGTCGGCAATGACGATGCCGTCGATGTCACCCTCCAGGGCAGCATCGACGGCACGAACAACTGGCGGGACACGGCCACCGTGGCGACGGCGCTCAACAACACCGGAGGCCATGTCGGCCCTGCCGGTGGCGATGGCACCATCTTCGCCGCCTGGCCCTACTACCGGCTCAAGGTGAGCGCTGGCAGCTCCAGCTCCAACGTCGTCACCTGGCGAGTGAAGGCCTTCGACTGATGCCCATCGACACGTTCGCTCCCCGAGTCTCGTACGACTTCGCTCCCGCCCCTACGGGCGACACCACCGGAGCCCGGGACGCCGACTCCATGCAGGCGCTGATCAACGCCGCTACGGCTGGCACAGTGATCCAGCTCTACCCGGGGGTCTACATCGTGGACAGCCCCTGGGTGCTGAAGCGCGGGGTGGCGCTCGACGGCGGAAGCAAGTACGACACCATCGTCAAGATGGCCGATGGGGCCAATCTGGACGCGGTGATCATCAGCGAGGAGTGGGACGGGGGGAACAACGCGTCGGATGCCCCCGTGACCATTCGCAACCTCACCGTGGACGCCAACGGCGCCAACAATACGGGGGACAACAACGGCATCATCCTGATGTCCTACTGGTCGACGGTCGAGAACGTGCAGATCAAGAACTGCGAAGGTCACGGCCTCATGGTGTCGGCCACCGAGTCCGACGACACCGAGATCACCAACACCCTGGTGGAGACCCGGATCAGGAGCTGCGACTTCCGCACCATCACCGGCAACGGCATCTGGGTCCGGGACGACTCCAACACCACCCAGACCGTTACCGATGGGTTCGTCCGGGACTGCGTGTTCCAGAACTGCGATGGCAACGGAGTCCAGATCGACTCTGCCGCTGGCTGGGTGGTCTCGGGCAACCACTTCTATGGGGTGAAGAAGAGCTGCATCGTGGCCAAGCGGGCCTGGGAGACCAAGATCACCGAGAACTACGGTGAAACCTGGGGGCTCAGCACAGCGGCTGGCACCTACTGCTTCATCGACTGCGCCTCTGGGCAGGCCATCGGCTCACTGGTGGTCGCCAACAACAACGCCTTCCATGTGGGTGGCATCGACAGCGGCGTGACCGTGCGGGGCATCAACATCCAAGCCGCCGATGCCAACTCGGTCAATGCCACCGTGACCGGCAACATCCTGCGTGGAGCGACTGGCACCATCGCCACCAACGGCATCCGGGTGTCCAACCAGGGCGCCACCGCCACCATCACCTGCTACCAGTCGGCCAACATCGTCTCGGGCTTCGACCTCCAGTGGTACTGGTACGCCAACGGTGGAACCCTCAACCGCAACATCCGCAACCGCTCGAACTCCACTCCGAGCGATGTGGTGCGGGAGAACTTCGGCGAGCGGGACGCGGGCATCACCAACGTGTCGCCCAACTCCTCGGGGCGACTGCTCATGGAGCTGGTGTGGTACGAGGCTGGCGAGACCGTGACCTCGATCGGATGGGCCGCGGCCACCACGGCTGGGGCATCCCTCACCCATCGTTGGTCAGCCCTCTTCTCGTCGGCCCGAGCCAAGTTGGCCATCTCGGCTGACGACACCAGCAGCGCATGGAACAGCGGCGCTGATCAGCAGTTCACGATGACCTCCCCCTATGTCATCCCCGCCGATGGCTACTACTACCACGGGCTGGTGGTGGTTGGGGGTCAGGTCCCCACCATGCGGGGCTTCTCGACGCTCTCCGGGTCGACCGGCAAGACCCCGATCGCCTCGGGGTATGCCGACACAGGCTTGACCGATCCGGCCTCGTGCCCATCGACGGCGGCGGCCATCACCGCCCACAACATCAGGACATGGACTGGGAGCAAGTGATGCACATCAGGCTCAGCGACGGACAGAAGGTCGCCTACGTCGGCGACCCCTCTGCCGACCATCAACTCGGAGACGAGGGGATCGTCGTCAGCGCTGGGCCTACAGGCAGCCACGTCCGCTGGACGACCGGCGCCCGGGTCGGCTCCATCGACCTCATGCACAACCTCGACGTGGCAGCCCAGGGACGGGCGGCTCCCCAACCGTCCCAGATCGCCGCTCAGGCCCACTCGGTGTTCGATCGCCGTGGCCCCTCGGGGTTGGTGCGGGCTTTGCGTTCCGAGGGCCATCTGGACTGTCTGGGGGCCTTGGTGGACGACGTGGAGTCCTATGTGGCCGCTACCCTGCGCCAGGAGCCAGCCATGCGTGAGGTGCTCTCCAGCTTCGACCCCGAGGAGGCCGAGGAGATCCTCCGGGCCGCTATGGCCGAGCTGTTGGACGACCTTCGAGGTGAGCTGTGAGCGGGAACCGGAAGTGCAACCAGTGCGGCAACGTCCTGCACCGCTGGCCCATTGATCCGCGGCGCCGCCGCAACGAGAACGACGATCTGATCTGCGAGCAGTGCGCCAAGGGAAAGAGGACCCGAGTGAACCCCCACGAGTCCATGGTGTCCTGCGTGCATTGCGGCTCGATCTCCGATCACCTCACTGTGCAGGCTGGCCTGGTGGTGTGCCGCGACGGCTGCCAGCTCCGGGCTGTGGCCCACGACAGCGGCAGCAACGAGGTGCTTGCGCACTGCCCCTTCTGCGGGTCCGGCGATCTGGTGGGCCGTTCGGATGGGTCAGCCGAGTGCCGGTTCTGCTTCGCTGGAGAGACCGAGTTCATCACATGGGATGGTGTGCGCACACTCAAGGAGACTGTGGGAACCACCCAGAGGGTGTTGGCCTCAGGTAGACCTACCGAAGCCTTTGGGCAGAGTGAGCATCACGGTTCGTTCGGTGGCGTCTGGGTGGATGCCGAAATCCAGTCGTTCGGGGTACAACCGCTTCTCAGGGTGACTATCGCTAGGGCGGGGGTGACGAAGGAGATCTACGCGACCAAGGAGCATCGCTGGTACATCAACCCGCGTCACGGGAGCGCTTATCGGTACGACCGGAAGAAGATGGTTCTGACCAACGGTCTTAGCGCTGGAGATCGACTGGCCCCCAACTACCCCACCACAAGGGTGAAGCTGAATAGGGATACGGTGCCGTCTCCATTCGGGGTGGCCCATGGTTTCGTGTATGGGGATGGCTCCCTGACTACGCGAGGCGGCTCAGAAGTGGTCCTGTGGGGTCACAAGGATTCGGCTCTGCTCCCGTACTTCGGCGCCTCGCGGCACTCAGAGTCGAGGACAGCCAACGGCGTGGTCGGGATCAGGATTGGTGATCTTCCTGCCTTCTTCAAGGATCAGCCGCCTCGTGGTGAGTCTCTCTCGTATCTCTATGGCTGGCTGGCTGGGTACTTCGCTGCCGATGGCTGCATCGACAAGAATGGCACCAGCATCGCCCTGGATTCGGCTGATCGCGGCTCTTTGGAGCAGGTACAGGATCTCTGCGCCCAGCTTGGGATCGGGACGTACGGGATCACTCGTTCATCTCGGCTGGGATACGGCGCTGAGCCCTCCGACATGTGGAGGCTCACCTTCATCGGTCGGACTCTGACCCCAGACTTCTTCATCATTCGCGAGCACCGAGATCGGTTCGTGAATCGCGCAACTGAGCGTGAGCCCGCTGGGTGGAAGGTGGTATCCGTCGAGGAGACCGATCGAGTGGAGGAGGTGTTCTGTGCCGTAGTGCCCGGTCATGAGAACTTCACCTTGGCGGGGAACATCAACGTGATGAACTGCAAGCAGTGCTTCACCGTGCAGGTTCAGCCGATGTCCCCAGCTCATCCACAGACTGTGAATGGCGAGCCCGTGCAGTGGCCCGGCCAGCCCGGTGGCCCTCTGACCCCAGAGCAGGAGAAGGCCGGGCTGGAGATCCAGCTCGGGCCTGAAGGGCAGGATGAACCTCAAGTTGAGGGTGAAGCTCAACCTCCAGTTGAGGGTGACCTCGATGCCTCCTTCAAGCAGGAGGTCCTGAACGAGGACCCTCAAGACGAGGATGAGGGTTCCTTCCCTCCCAAGAAGCCACGCCCCTTCCCACCCAAGGGCAGCACTCGTACGGCCTCTGGTCCCAGCGATTGGGACGACGCCTTCGAGTACGCCCAGTCGCGTGGGGCATCGCCCTCCAAGGCCCG